>Ga0182030_10001620_pt1 | contig 46725 bp, 37 predicted proteins | sample 812S3MmetaG_FD_121299 | JGI IMG/M metagenome (GOLD analysis project Ga0182030, IMG submission 121299) | Permafrost microbial communities from Stordalen Mire, Sweden - 812S3M metaG (Illumina Assembly) | ecosystem: Environmental > Terrestrial > Soil > Wetlands > Permafrost | place: Sweden...
CAGCAGAGCGGCCGCCAGTCGGCTGGCCTGGGCGTACAGCGTTGCGCAGTCAAGCCGAATATCGTTGTCTACCAGCACCGTTCTTCGGGGTGCGGACTCCGCTGCCGCGCGCAGCGAATCGGCCAGTGTGGTATGCACCCACAAGCCGCGCCGGTATGCTTCCGCCGCGCGTGCGGTGTCGTCAGGGACGCGGCCGATCACCCTGACCGGCCTAACCATTCACGCGGCGCATGGTCATCGCGTATCGGAAGCTCGACGACAGGTGCGTGTTGATCGTCACCTGGGCGACCTCGCCATCGGACGTTTTGTAGGTGCGCTGCATCTGCAGCGCCGCCGTCCCCGGCTCAACTCCGAGGCCGTCGGCCAGCTCGGGGGAGAGCAGGACCGCGGCGATCTCTTGGCTTAGCTCGGCGATGCTCACGCCGAACAGGTCCTCGATCAACGGAAAAATCGGGCCAGTGTGCCGTTGCAGCAGCCTGCCGACCGCGGCGAAGGTGCGGCTGATGTAGTACTCCGTTCGGCACAACGGGGCCGACGCGCCGTCGGCCTGCCGGTAACCCCGCACGGACAGCCACTGGGTGCCCGCCTCCAGTCCGGTCCGCGCGGCGAGGTCGTCGTCGATCGTCACCATCGCGTTGGACTCGATCGTCAGCTGCGCGCCAGCCGCAAACTCGAGCAGGCCGTCAATCGACATCGCATCCTGCGCATAGGAACTCGAGGCCGGTCGGGGAACCACGCGGGTGCCGGCGCGCGGTCGTGAGGCGACCAGGTTGTCCTCGCGCAGCCGGCGTAGCGCTTCGCGAACGGTGTACCGGCTGACCGCGAACCGCTCGCACAGTTGGTGTTCGGTCGGTAGCTGCGAGCCCACCGGATAAACCCCGTCGACGATCTCTTTACGCAGCGTGCGCGCGATCTGTAGATAGCGGTGGTCGCCGGTGATGGTCTGGGGCATCATCGGCCGTCCCGCGATGGACGTAACGCCAGGACGCTGCCCTCACCGTCGGCTGAGACGTACAGCGTCCCGTCGGCCGCGGTGGTGACCCCTGCGAAGGGCCCCTGCGGCCCGGAAAACGGCGGCATTCCCTTCAACGGCTTGGGCGCCACACCCGGCGGCGGGCCGACCGGCAGCCCGGAAGCGATGCTTTGCCGGGCTCCGGTGTTCAGGTCGAACGCGATCAGTTCCTTCGCGCCGGCGTCGACGATATAGAGCACACCGTTGCGCACCGAAATACCCTGCGGGCGTTGTAAGTCGGTGACAACGGTGTCGATCCCAAGGCCATTCACCTTGATCACCCGTCCAGCGCCGGCCTCGGCGACCAGGCACGCCCCGTCGGGGTCGGTCGCGATGCCGACCGGTTCACGCAGGTCGGTCGCCAGCACCTCGACGCTGCCGGACCGCCACGAAAGCACCCGCCCGGTGCCCAGTTCGGCGAAGACCACACCACCGCCAGTGACTTCGACACCATAGAGCTGGTCGAAACCATCTGCCAGCACCTCGCTTTCGTTGGCGCCCGGTCGATAGCGGGCAACCTGTCCACCGGAGGTCGTCACAACGAACTCGCCGGGCCCGCTGGTTGCAACGCCGCGCAGGAAGCCGGGATAGCCGGGGCTGAACAACATTCCGGCGGTTTGCAACGAGCCGTCGGGCAGCACGGCGTAGAAGTAGGTGCCGTCGGCGATGTAGAGCTGCCCATCGTGACCGACGGCGAGATCCAGCGGCCAGTTGAGGCCGCCGGGCAGCACGGTTCGCGTTGTGCCGTCGGGCGATATCTCGGTGATCTCGCCGGTGAAGTTGGAAACCAGCACCCGGTCACCGACGAAGGTGCAGTTGTCCAGCCCCGGATCGAGTTGGGCGAGCACGTGCTGCTCGCCAGTACGCGGATCGATTCGCAGCACCTGCCCGCTGGCCACCTGGGTCGACACGATGTAGCCGTGCGCATCGAATTTGACCGAGTCGGGCACACCGAGATCGCGTGCGACACACTCCGGTTCGCCACCATCGGGATCGATGCGCCATATTTCGTTGGCGCCCATCACCGGGAAATACAGTAGGCCGTCCGGGCCGACCTCCATGGCGTTCGGTGACGGCACGTTCTCCAGCAGCACTCGCGGCGGAGCGCCGCCGAGGTCGAACTCCAGCAGGCGCCCACCCTCACGGCATTCACCAATGAACAACCGGTCCCGATGAATGGTGATGCCGTTGGCAGACGGAACATCGTCGCGCAACACCCGGGTTCGGCCGGCGGTGTCGAGCATGCTGACCCGGCCGTCCATGACCTCAGTCGCGAAGAGGTTGCCACTCGCGTCGAACGCGACGTCATCGGGGGCAATGATCTCGCCGCCCTTGGCGCTGACGGACCCGACCTGGCCGGTGCGTGGATCCAGCGCGCTGATCTGACTGCCGGTGACCTGCGCGATGTAAATGCGCCCGTCCGGCCCGGTGCGCAGACCGTTGGCGCCGAACAACCGACTCGCCGGGGTAACCCGCGCGAGTCGCCAGCCCTCCGCGACTTCTATCGGGTGAGCCCCGGAATTCAAGACTGCATACCGCGATGGCTGTGCCGCGATGGCCATGGTCTCGCCGAGATCCTTCCATCTGGACTGAAGTGCCGGTTTGGCCCGGACGCTATCAAACTCCATCTAGTCCAGACAATAGTTTCCAGCGCATTCCCGCCGACCTTGACAGCGGTGTCGGCCGATGGGAATAGTGTTCTCCAACGGGCAGAACCCAATATGTTGTCCGGACAAAAGATGTGGTACATCCTGTGCGGGCGGACGTGTTGCCCGCAGCAGACGGAAGCAGGCGATGGAGGACTTGCTCAGACTCGACGGGCGCATCGTGGTGGTTTCCGGTGCGGGCGGCGGTGGCATCGGCACCACCGTTACGGCGATGACCGCCCGGGCAGGAGCCACCGTGATCGCGGTGAGCCGCTCGAAGGAAAACCTCGACGAGCATGTCGTTCCACTCGCTCAACAGGGGCTGGCGGTGATCCCCGTCGCCGCCGACGCGTCGACCGATGACGGCATCGCCGCGGTGATCGAGCATGCGCGGCATGCCGACGGCAGCTTGTACGGTCTGGTCAACGTCGCGGGCGGCGCTGCACCGTCGACGTGGATGCCGTCGACCCGGGTGACCCGTGACGACTGGCGCAAGATCTTCACCGACAACCTGGAGACGGCGTTCTTCATGAGCCGGGCCATTGCGGCCGAGCTTCTCGCGCAGCAGCGGCCCGGGTCGATCGTGTCGATCTCCTCGATCAGCGGTATGAACACCGCGCCGTTTCACATCGCCTACGGAACCGCCAAGGCCGCGATCACAGCGATGACCCGCACCATGGCGCTCGAGTTGGCGATGGCCGGAATCCGGGTGAACGCCGTGGCGCCGGGCGTCACCGAGACCGCGGCCTCGCGCACCTACGTCGACGAGGACCCCGACCGGGATCGGCAAGCGATCGCGATGGGGCGGCGCGGGCGGCCCGAGGAGCAGGCCGGCGCAATCCTGTTCCTGCTCTCGGACTTGTCCAATTACATCACTGGCCAGACGCTGCTTGTCGACGGTGGACTCAACCTGAAGTGGAGCCATCTCGACGCAGATAACACCTCTTTGTTTCTCAAGGACGAATCCTTCCGCGCAGCCATTAGGAGGATGTGATGACCGACCTCGCCAGAGATGTGAATGCCTCAGCGGCCGAAGAACTCTCGAAACCGATGACGATCGGCGTCGAGGCGTACATCAGCGAGGATTATGCGCGCGCCGAACGCGACAAGCTGTGGCGAAGGGTCTGGCAGCAGGTCGGCCGCGTCGAAGAGCTGCCCGAGGTGGGGAGTTACCTGACCTACGACATCCTCGACGACTCGATCGTCGTGGTGCGTAGCGGCGCAGGCGAATTCCACGCTCACCACAACGTCTGTATGCACCGCGGCCGGCGGCTGATCGACACACCCGAAGGCGCGAAGAACGCCTGCAGCCGCGCCCGCAAGTCGTTCGTGTGTGGCTTCCACGGCTGGACCTACGGCCTGGACGGTGCGTGCACGCACATCCGCGAGCAGCAGGACTGGCAGGGAGCGCTGACACCCGATAACACCCACCTGCGGCCGGTCAAAGTCGACACCTGGGGCGGCTGGTTGTGGATCAACATGGATCCCGACTGCGAGCCGCTGGCCGACTACCTGTTCCCCGCCGCGAAGATTCTGGACCCGTTCGGCCTGGAAAACATGCGCTTCAAGTGGCGCAAGTGGCTGGACTTCGATTGCAACTGGAAGGTGGCGTTGGAGGCCTTCAACGAGACTTACCACGTCTTCACCACGCATCCGGAGTTCAATCAGTTCGGCGAATTCAAGGGCTGGGCCAAGGCGCAGGGCAAGCACAGCAACATCGGCTATGACGCTCCAAAAGACCTGGAAGCCACCAAGTCCAAGATCCGCCTTGGCACGGGTGCGGATCCGCGTGTGTCCACCGCGCAGATGCAGGTGTACACGATGGAGGAAACCAACGCCACCACCACCCAGACGCTGGTGAACGCCGCCAAACGGCTGGTCGACGAATTACCCGAAGGCACACCGGCCGACAAAGTTCTCGAGCATTGGCTGGCGTCCGCGCGCCGCGACGACGAAGCCCGCGGTGTGATCTGGCCGACGATCCCAGGCGACATCCTTGGGCAGGCCGGCACCGCGTGGCAGGTCTTTCCGAACTTCCAGATCGGGCAGGGCCTGACCAGCGCGCTGTGCTACGGTGCGCGCCCGCACCCCAGCTACAACCCCGATAAGTGCATCTTCGAGGTATCGGTGTTCGAGTTGTATCCGAAAGGTGAAGAACCCCAAACGGAGTGGGAATACACACCGGTCGGTGATCCCCGGTGGCGGTCGGTTTTGCCGCAGGATTTCTCCAATATGGCCGCTGTCCAGCAGGGCATGAAGTCGCTCGGCTTCCCGGGCACCAAGCCCAACCCGTGCCGCGAACGCAGCACCGTCAACCTGCACCATCAATTGTCGAAGTACATGGGCGCCGGCGGGCCCCGGGAACTTTCAGAGCAGGAGCAGCCACCCGCATGACGATGTACCAGGACAATTGCAAGCCGACGCAGACCCCAGACGATATCGATATTCCAGCGCTGCGCGAGAAATACCGACAGGAGCGCGAAAAGCGGCTGCGCAAGGAAGGTTCCAAGCAGTACATCGAATTGGAGGACGACTTCGCCGGCTACTACGAAACCGATCCGTACACGCCGGTGACACCCCGCGCCCCGATCGTCGAGGACATCGACGTCGCGGTTCTCGGTGGCGGCTTCGCGGGCCTGTTGTCGGCGGCCCACCTGAAGAAGGCGGGCGTCGACGATGTTCGGATCATCGAACTCGGCGGCGACTTCGGCGGTGTCTGGTACTGGAATCGATATCCCGGTATCCAATGCGACAACGAATCCTACTGCTACATACCTCTTCTCGAAGAGCTTGACTTCATGCCGTCGAAGAAGTTCGCGGACGGTCCCGAGATCTACCAGCACTGCCGCAACATCGGCAAGCACTTCGGCCTCTACGATTCGGCGATCTTCTCTACCCAGGTGCACGACCTGCGCTGGGACGAGCAGACCAAACGCTGGAGGATCACCACCAATCGCGACGATGACATTCGCGCCCGGTTCGTGGTGCTGGCGTCGGGCCCCTTCCACCGGCCGAAGCTGCCCGGCATCCCCGATCTCAAAGCGTTTGGCGGACATAGCTTTCATTCGTCACGGTGGGACTACGACTACACCGGCGGCGACGCCAGCGGGGGCTTGGACAAGCTCGCTGACATGCGCGTCGGGGTAGTCGGCACCGGCGCAACCGGCATCCAGATCGTGCCCTTCCTGGTGCGCGACGCCAAGCACCTGTACGTGTTCCAGCGCACCCCATCTACCGTCGACGAGCGCAACAACACCCCGACCGATCCGGAATGGGTCAAGACACTGCAGCCGGGCTGGCAACGGCAGCGTCAGCGCAACTTCCACGGATGGACTTTCGAGGGCATGGCGCTGGGCCAGCCGGATCTGGTATGCGATTTCTGGACCGAGCTCGGTCGCAACACCGCAGCCCGGGTGCTTGCCCTGGACGACCCCGCGTCCATGACACCCGAGCAGTTCATGGCGATCCGGGAAGAGGAAGACTACAAGATCATGGAGCGGCTGCGGCGCCGCATCGACACCCTGATCGAGGACGGGGCGACCGCCGAAGCGCTCAAGCCCTACTACCGATTCCTGTGCAAGCGGCCCTGTTCCAACGATGACTATCTGGCGAGCTTCAACCGGCCGAACGTGACGCTGGTCGACGTGTCGTCGAGCAAGGGCGTCGAGCGGGCCACCGAGAAGGGGCTGATCGCCAACGGCACCGAATACGAGCTCGACTGCATCATCTATGCCAGCGGTTTCGAGATCACCACCGAGATCAGCCGGCGCTACTCGATCGAAACGATCGAGGGACGCGACGGTCTGTCGCTGTTCGACTACTGGAACGACGGCTATAAAACGTTGCACGGCATGACCAGCCGCGGGTTCCCGAACCAGTTCTATACCGGCTTCACCCAGGTTGGCATCTCCGCCAACATCGCCGCCAACTACGAGCTGCAGGGCGAGCACATCGCCTACATCATCGCCGAGGCCTTGGCGCGAGGCGCGACCACCGTGGAGCCCAGCCAAGACGCGCAGGACGAGTGGTGCACGACGATCCGGGATACCGCAATCGACAACTCGGCGTTCGACGCCCAGTGCACGCCCGGCTATTACAACAACGAGGGCGGCGGTGGCGGCGAAGGAATTCGGTCGCACCTGGGTGAGCCGTATGGTCCCGGCTTTTATGCCTTCGAGGATTTGCTGCGGGTGTGGCGCGAAAAGGGCGACCTGGAAGGTCTGGTCCTGGGCGCATGACGGTCGCGAGATTTGACGATCGCGTTGCCGTCGTAACCGGTGCCGGCCGCGGGTTGGGTTGTGCGTACGCGCATCTGCTCGCATCCCGCGGCGCGAAGGTCGTCGTCAACGACCACGGCGGCAGTCTCTCCGGCGACGGGGCCGACGCAGGCCCGGCCGAGCAGGTGGTCGATGCGATCAGGGCAGCTGGGGGAGAAGCCGTCGCCTCTGCCGCCTCGGTCGTGACCCGCGACGGCGCCGACGCGATCATCGAGACCGCGCTTGACCACTACGGTCGCATCGACATCCTGATCCACAACGCCGGCAACGTGCGGCGCGGATCGCTGAAAGAGATGAGCTACGAGGACTTCGACGCGGTGCTCGACGTCCACTTGCGTGGCGCGTTCAACGTTGTGCGGCGGGCATTTCCGGCCATGTGTGCGGCCGGCTACGGACGCATCGTGCTGACCTCCTCGATCGGCGGTTTGTACGGCAACCACGATGTGGCCAACTACGCGGCCGCCAAGGCCGGCGTCATCGGGCTCTCCAATGTCGCGGCGATCGAGGGCGCCGCGGATGGTGTGACGTCAAACGTGATCGTGCCGGCCGCGGTGACCAGGATGGCCGACGGTATCGACACGTCGGCCTACCCGCCGATGGGCCCCGAGCTCGTCGCGCCGGTGGTGGGCTGGCTGGCACACGAATCCTGTTCGGTGAGCGGCGAATTGTTCATCGCGCTGGCGGGCCGGGTGGCCCGGGCGGTCATCGCCGAAAGCCCCGGTGTGTGTCGGCCATCGTGGACGATCGAGGATGTCGGCCAACATCTCGACGCGATTCGGAACATCGATGCGCCGTTGGTTTTTCCGGTACTGCCGGACGGTCATAACCAGCACATCCGCTACAGCTTCGAACTGGCGCACCGTTCCAACGATCGGGGTGCACTCCATGGCTAACAATGCGAGCAAGGGCCCGCTGGTCGGTGTCCGGGTGATCGACCTCACCGCGATGGTGATGGGACCGTACTGCACGCAGATCATGGCCGACATGGGCGCCGACGTGATCAAAGTTGAACCGCCACAAGGTGACAACACCCGCTACATCTCGGTCGGTCCGGCACCGGGAATGAGCGGTGTCTTCGTCAACGTCAACCGCGGCAAGCGCAGCATCGTGCTGGACCTGCAAACCGACGCCGGAACACGGGTGCTGCGCGCGCTGCTTGAGACCGCCGACGTATTCATCCACTCGATGCGCGCCAAAGCGATCGCCAAGCTCGGCTTCGGCTACGAAGAGGTCGCCGCGATCAACCCGGCGATCGTTTACACCAATTGCTACGGGTACGGGCGCCGCGGACCCGACCGCGACAGACCCGCCTACGACGACACGATCCAGGCCGAATGCGGTCTGCCGGCGGTACAAGAGCAACTGACCGGCGAGGCCAACTACGTAGGAACCATCATGGCCGACAAGGTCGCCGGGCTGACCGCGCTGTACGCGACGACCATGGCGTTGTTTCACCGCGAGCGCACCGGGGAGGGACAGGAAGTCGAGGTCGCCATGTTCGAAACCATGGCCACGTTCATGCTCGTGGAACACGCCAACGGCGCCCTGTTCGATCCTCCCCTAGGGCCGGCGGTATATCCACGTACCGTGGCGCCCAACCGCCGTCCGTATCGCACCAGCGACGGCCACATCGCCGCACTGATTTACAACGACAAGCACTGGAACGCGTTCATCAACGCGGTGCGGCCGCCGTGGGCCAGTGGGCTGTATTCGACGCTGGAACAACGTGCCCGCCAGATTGACACGGTGTACGGACTAGTGGCCGAGACGATGAAACAGCGCACGACGCAGGAGTGGCTGACGCTGTTGGGCGAACTCGAAATACCGGCCGCACCACTCAATACGCCCGGCGACTTGTTCAACGATCCGCATCTCAACGCCGTCGGCATGTTCGAGACCGTGGACACCCCGCACGGACCGGTGCGCTTCCCCGGCGTACCCACCTGGTTCTCTCGGACTCCGGGTCGCGTTGCGGGACCGGCGCCCGAGTTGGGCGCCCACACCGCAGAAGTGCTCGATGAGCTGGGTCTGGCCGTCGAGGCCAACCCGACGTCTGGTTCGGGATAACGCTTGCTCAACGAAATACATTGCTAATGAAGGAGTTTTGAACAATGGCTGTGCCCGTTTACAAACGCATCCTCGACCTGTTCGAGGCCGAGGGCGTGAATACCCTGTTCGGTATCCCGGACCCGAACTTCGTGCACATGTTCGCCGAGGCCGACGCGCGCGGGTGGTCGGTGGTCGCACCGCATCACGAGCTGAGCGCGGGATTCATGGCCGAGGCAGTGTCGCGGATGACGGGTAAGCCCGGCCTGTGCATCGGCACGTTAGGCCCAGGCATGGCCAACATCGCCGGCGCGATCCAGTGCGCGCTCGTCGAGAACTCGCCGGTGATCTTTCTGGGCGGCCAGCGGGCCCGTGTCACCGAGCGCCGGGTGCGTCGCGGCCGGATCCAGTTCGTCCAGCAGGAGCCACTTTTCGCTGCATCGGTGAAGTACAGCAGCTCCATCGAGTACGCTGACCAGACCGACGAGATCATCCACGAGGCCATTCGCAGGGCGATGTCCGGCACCCCGGGTCCGACCTATGTCGAGTTCCCGTCGCACGTCATCCTCGAAGAGCTCGACGTCGACGCCGCGCCGGCACCGTCCAGCTATCGGCTGGTCAACCAGGGCGCCGGCACCCGAGAGGTGGCCGAGGCCGTAAAGCTGATCCGCGAGGCCAAGAGCCCGATCCTGCTCGTCGGCCACGGCGTGCACACCTCGCGCACCCAGCAGGAAGTCAAGGAGCTGGCCGAGCTGATGGCCTGCCCGGTTATCCAGACCTCCGGCGGTACGTCGTTCATCCCGGGCCTGCAGGACCGGACTTTCCCGTACCTGTTCTCCCCGGCCGCCAACGAAGCCGTCGAGGAATCCGACCTGTGCGTCGCACTGGGTACCGAACTCGGTGAGCCCATGCACTACGGCCGGACCCAGCATTGGGCCGCCAACAATGCGACCCGCAAATGGGTGTACGTCGAACAGGACCCGACCGCCATCGGCGTCAACCGCCCGGTCGACGTGGCGCTGGTCGGCGATCTGCGCGGTGTCGTGCCGCAGCTGGTCGAGGCGCTTAAGGATTCTCCGCGCAAACCCGCACCCGCACTGCAGGTCCTGATCGAAAAGGACGCCAAAGAGCTTGCGGACGTGGCGGAATCGGCACCGTCTGGACGCTCGCCGATCCACCCGGCGCGCTACGTCGTCGAGGCCACCAAGGCATTCAACGAACTCGAGGACGGCATCATGGTGCGCGACGGCGGCGCCACCGTGATCTTCCAGTGGACCTACTCGCAATCCAAGCCGCGCGACGTCATCTGGAACCAGAACTTCGGTCACTTGGGCACGGGTCTCCCGTACGCCGTCGGCGCCTCGGTCGCCGAGGGCGGCAAACGTCCGGTCATGCTGCTGACCAGTGACTCGGCGTTCCTGTTCCACATTGCCGAACTCGAGACAGCGGCCCGGCAGAACCTGCCGCTGGTGTGCGTGGTGGGCGTCGACCACCAGTGGGGCTTGGAAGTGGGCGTGTACAAGCGCACCTTCGAGCAGCCGTCGCCGCAGCCGGGTGTGCACTGGAGCAAGGATGTCCGGATGGACAAGGTTGCCGAGGGCTTCGGTTGCCACGGCGAGTACGTCGAGAAGGAAGAGGAGATCGGCCCGGCGATCGCTCGCGCCTATGCCAGTGGCAAAGTCGGTGTAGTGCACGTGTGCATCGATCCGAAGGCCAATTCCGAGGAGATGCCGAAGTACGACCGTTTCCGGACCTGGTATGCCGAAGGCACTCAGTAAGGCCAACCGAGTAGAAAAGGTTTCGATCTGATGCGCGAATACTTGAAGTTCTACATCGACGGACGGTGGGTCGACCCGGTGCGGCCCAATGCTTTTGACGTGGAGAACCCCGCAACCGAGCAGGTGTCCGGAAAGATTTCGCTGGGATCGGCGGACGATGTCGACGTGGCGGTCAAGGCGGCCAGGCGCGCCTTCGCCAGCTGGTCGCAAACCACTCGCGAACAGCGTCTGGACCTGTTGCAGGCCATCCTTGCCGAATACCAGAAGCGCGCGGACGACCTCGCCGAGGCGGTCACCGAGGAAATCGGCGCGCCGGCCTCGCTGGCCGCGGGGCCGCAGGTCTTCCTCGGGATCGGCCACCTGACCACGGCCATCGACGCGCTGAAGAATTTTCCGTTTGAGGAACAAAAAGGGGCGAGCTTGATCGCCAAGGAGCCCATCGGTGTCTGCGGCTTGATCACGCCCTGGAACTGGCCGATCAACCAGGTCGCGGTCAAGGTCTACCCGGCGCTGGCGACCGGCTGCACCGTCATCCTGAAACCCTCCGAGGTGGCACCGTATTCGCCCTACATCTTCGCCGAGATCCTGGATGCCGCAGGCGTGCCGGCCGGGGTGTTCAACCTGGTCAACGGCGACGGCGCGGGCGTCGGCGTGGCCCTGGCCAGCCACCCCGACATCGACATGGTGTCGTTCACCGGATCCACCCGTGCCGGCATCGAGGTCGCCAAACTTGCTGCCCCGACCGTGAAGCGAGTGACCCAAGAGCTGGGTGGCAAGAGCCCCAACATCGTCCTCGACGACAGCGGCTTTGCGCAGGGCGTCAGCGCCGGCGTGGCCAACATGATGCCGAACTCAGGGCAGAGCTGTAACGCGCCGACGCGCATGCTGGTCCCGAATTCCCGTATGGCCGAGGCAATCTCCATCGCGCGGGAGGCGGCCGAGCAGGTCACGGTGGGTCATCCTGACGCAGGGACGACAATCGGGCCGGTGGCGTCGAAGACGCAGTTCGACAAGGTGCAGCGGCTGATCCAGCGGGGCGTCGACGAGGGCGCGACTGTGGTTGCCGGCGGCCCGGGCCGGCCAGCGGGGCTGGACAAGGGCTACTACGTCAAGCCGACCGTCTTCGCGCACGTCACCAATGACATGACGATCGCACGCGAGGAGATCTTCGGGCCGGTGCTGTGCATCCTCGGCTACGACGACATTGACGACGCTGTCGAGATTGCCAACGACACCGAATACGGTCTGGCCGGCTTTGTTTCGGGCGCCGACCTCGATAAGGCCCGTGAGGTGGCCCGTAAGATCCGCGCCGGCTGGGTGACGATCAACCACGCCTTCGACATGAACGCGCCATTCGGCGGATTCAAGCGCAGCGGCAATGGTCGCGAATGGAGCGAGTTCGGATTCCACGAGTACCTGGAAGTCAAGAGCACCCTCGGCTACGCGCCTGACGAAGCCGCACAATAACTTCGGCTGATTAAGAAGGGAATGAAGCTTAAATGTTTTCAGGAGTCTTTATCGAAAAGGGCGACGCCGGACAGACCGTCGCGGTTACCGACCTCGACGAGGCGCAGCTGCCCGACGGTGATGTCAGCATCGACGTTGAGTACTCCACGCTGAATTACAAAGACGGCCTGGCTATTACGGCCAAGTCGCCCGTCGTACGGAAATTTCCGATGGTCCCCGGTATCGATCTGGCCGGCGTGGTCACCCACAGTAGCCACGCTGATTGGAAGACGGGCGACCGTGTGGTACTCAACGGATGGGGAGTCGGCGAAACGCATTGGGGCGGCCTCGCCCAGCGTGCCCGCCTCAACGGCGACTGGCTGATACCTCTGCCCACCGCCTTCACGTCCTATCAGGCAATGGCGATCGGCACCGCGGGCTATACCGCCAGTCTTTGTGTCGAGGCCCTGCTGCAGCACGGGGTCGCCCCCGATCGGGGCGAGATCCTGGTGACCGGGGCGACCGGCGGGGTGGGGACCGTCGCCATCGCGCTGTTGAGCGCGGCCGGCTTCAAAGTCGCTGCCGCAACGGGAAAGTCGTCGGAAGAGAAATTCCTGCAGCAACTCGGCGCCGTGTCGGTGCTGGACCGCGCCGAGTTCAACGAGGCCGGTAAACCATTACAGAAAGAGCGTTGGGCGGGTGTCGTGGACACCGTCGGCAGCCAGACGCTCGTCAACGCCTGCGCCCAGACGCGCTATGGTGGCGCCGTTGCCGCGTGCGGCCTGGCTCAGGGCATGGACTTTCCGGCGACGGTTGCGCCGTTTATTCTGCGCGGCGTTTCGCTGCTTGGCATCGACAGCGTGATGGCGCCCAAGGAACGGCGCATAACAGCCTGGGAACGGCTGGCACGCGATCTGGATGGCGCAGCGCTGGATTCGATCGCCCAGGAGATCGAGCTGGGACAGGCAATCGCCTCGGCGGCCGAGCTCATGGACGGCAAGGTGCGCGGCCGCATCGTCGTCGACGTCAATCGCTGACAGGAGCCCTCATGACCAACAAGACGACCAAACCAGCGAGCGTCGAGCTCGATTTGTCCGACGTCGATCACCGGGTGGGGAAGCCCATCGGCGGCGGCCAATTGTGGGATCCCTGTAGCTCCTCGGACGTCCGGCGCTGGGTGATGGCCATGGACTACGCCAATCCGCTGCACTGGGATGAACAGTTCGCGCGCGACACGAAGTTCGGTGGCATTGTCGCACCGCAGTCCATCGCGGTGGCCCTGGATTACGGCCACGGCGCGGCGCCCGCATGCGTGGGCCATATCCCGAACAGCCACTTGATCTTTGGTGGTGAGGAATGGTGGTTCTACGGTTGCCCCGTACGCCCGGGGGACCAGCTGTTCCAAGAACGTCGATTCCACGACTACAAGGTGACCGAGACAAAATTCGCCGGTCCGACAATGTTCTCACGCGGCGACACCGTTCACACCAACCAGCACGGCACCCTGGTGGCCCGCGAACGCTCCACTGCGATCCGCTACCTCTACGAGGAAGCGACAAAGCGTGGGATGTTTGAAAATCAGCTCGGCGAGATCAAGCGTTGGACGCAAACCGAACTCGAGGCGGTCGAACGACTCCGACGGGAGTGGCTCGAGTCCAACCGCAAGGGTGTCTCGCCGCGCTTTGACGAAGTCAAGGTTGGCGACACACTTCCTCGCCGCGTGATCGGCCCGCACAGCATCGCCAGCTTCACCACCGAATACCGGGCATTCCTGTTTAACATCTGGGGCACGTTCCAGTGGGTAGCACCGCCCGGTATCAAGGATCCTTGGATCTATCAGGATCCGGGCTGGGGCAAGGACTTCGCCTTCGATGAAGAAGACGCGAAGATCGACCCGCGCAAGCGCGATGGACTCTACGTCGGCCCGTCGCGTGGCCATATCGACGCCGACCGGGCCAGCGAAGTCGGTATGGCACGCGCCTATGGCTACGGAGCAACCATGGGCGCATGGTGCACCGACTACCTCGCTTACTGGGCCGGCCACGATGGCATGGTCCGTCACACCAAGGCCGACTTCCGTACACCAGCCTTCGAGGGCGATGTGACGTATTTCGATGCCGAGATCGTCGACAAACAAACAGAATCGGCCTGGGGTGTGCCTCTCGTCCAGGTAAAGCTGCGCCTGACCAACCAGAATGGAGAGATGCTGGTGGGCTGCACGGCCGAGGTCGAACTGCCGTTGTAGCCATGACCGACGAGACGGGTTTGCAAGCTGCACAGTGCCTTTCGATAGTATCCGGGCCGCCGCTGTCGGAGGAGCCAGGTTTGGGGGCGCTGACGTTACCGGGCTTCCTTCGGGAAGTGACACAGATGTACGGTGAGCGCGAGGCGCTGGTGTGGCACAGCGCCGACGGTGTCACGCGTTGGACGTATGCGCAGCTATGGGATCGCGCGGGCGAAGTGGCGCGTGCCTTGCGCGGGTGCGGCCTGGGCAAAGATGCCCGCGTCGGCGTGCTGATGACGAACAGGCCGGAATGGCTTGCCGCGGTGTTCGGTGTATCTCTGGCCGGCGGGGTGGCCGTCACCCTCAGCACGTTTTCCACGACACCCGAATTGGATTACCTGATACGGGCTTCGGCGCTTTCAGTGCTGCTGTTTGAGCGTACGGTGCTGACGAAAGACTTCGCGGCCAGCCTGGCCGAGCTGGAACCGGCCATCGGCGTGTCGCGCCCGGGCACGCTGGAATCGGCCAAGTACCCGTTTCTGCGCCGTTTGGCACTGGTAGGCGCGCCGGTCCCAGGCATCGAATCCTGGGAGGAGTTTCTGTCGCACGGCCGCGAGGAGTCCCGCGAACTGATAGAGGCGACTGGCGCCGCCGTGCATCCCAGCGATGCCGCCGTGCTGTTCTTCTCGTCCGGATCCACCAGCAAGCCGAAAGGCATCCTCAGCGCGCATCGCGGCGTGTGCATCCAGTTGTGGCGCTTCCGGCGCATGTACGAGTTCAGCCCGGGCGACCATGTCCGAGGCTGGACCGCCAACGGATTTTTCTGGTCCGGCAATTTCGCCATGGTGCTCGGCTCAACGCTGGCCAGCGGCGGGGCCCTCGTCCTGCAATCGACGTTCGACGCCGCCGAGGCGCTCGAGCTCATGCAGGCGGAGCGGGTGAACTTCCCGTTCGCCTGGCCGCACCAGTGGGCCGAGCTGGAAGGTGCACCCAACTGGGACCGGGTGGACTTGAGCAGCGTGAGGTATGCGGATTACAACACGCCGATCGCCCACCACCCCACGGTCTCGACCGAGTGGTACGAGCCGGGCCATGCCTACGGCAACACCGAAACATTCACGATCACAACGGGTTACCCCGCGAACACACCGCCTGAAGTCCATGCGGATAGCTTCGGAGTGGCGCTGCCCGGTGTGACGCTCAAGATCACGGATCCGCTTACCGGAGCAGTCGTTTCGTGCGGTGAAGCGGGCGAGATCCGCGTCAAGGGGCCCACGCTCATGCTCGGCTATACCGGCACCCCTCTCGACGAGACCCTCGACTCCGAGGGCTTCTTTCCGACCGGTGATGGTGGCTATCTCGATGACGCCGGCCGACTGCACTGGCAAGGCAGGCTCACCGACATCATCAAGACCGGAGGTGCCAATGTCTCGCCACGCGAGGTTGACGAGTCCCTTATCAAGCACTCCGGCGTCAAGTTGGCGCAGACCGTCGGCGTTCCGCACCCAACACTGGGCGAGGTCGTTGTGGCCTGTGTCGTGCCGCACGACGGCGTGATCCTTGACGCCGAGCAGCTGGTGGCCTTCCTGCGGCAACGATTAGCGAGTTACAAGGTGCCCCGCCATGTCCTGTTCTTCAATGAGGACGAGGTGGCACAGACAGGCAATGCCAAGATCAAGGCCGGCGAGCTTCGGGAACTAGCCGCCAAGCGATTGGCCGGTATGTAAGCCAGGCACGATGGGCCATTGGAGAGCGGGATACGCCACTTCCAACCGCGAAACCGGCCGGCCAGCTATAGGCCCAAATAGGAACGCACCACAGCGGAAGACCGTTGCGTGTCCTCCACTGAATCCTGTGCGCCCGCCTCTAGGCTTGCTCAGATCAAGAGGAGGGGCAGCGACGTATCGGCAGCAACCATGGCGCCGGGCTCTCACGTGGTCAGGGCGCACAACAGGCGAGCACTGAGCCGGGCGGGGCGCATCCCGCACCGGCGCGTGCTGGTCGGCACAACCGGTGGGTTGCCCCGGTACGCCGCGTGGGCCGGCTGGCGATTTGGGACAAACCGGAGCGCCGTGGCGGTATCCCGGCGCTGGATGGGCTTCGTGCGGTAGCCGTAGCGCTAGTACTCGCCCAACACGGCGGCATCCCGGGCATGGGCGGTGGGTTCCTCGGCGTCGACGTCTTTTTCGTCCTCAGCGGATTCCTGATCACCTCGCTGCTGCTGGACGAGCTCGGCCGCACCGGTCGTATTGATCTGACCGGGTTCTGGATTCGCCGGGCACGACGGCTGCTGCCGGCGTTGGTGCTGATGGTTCTCGCGGTCGGCGCGGCGCGTGAACTGCTTCCCGCCCAGGCTCTCGACGGCTTACGCAACGACGCCATCGCCGCGTTCTTGTGGGTGGCGAACTGGCGCTTTGTCGCCCAGAAGACCGACTACTTCACCCAGGGCGCTCCGCCGTCGCCGCTGCAGCACGCGTGGTCGCTCGGGGTCGAGGAGCAGTACTACTTCGTCTGGCCGGTGCTGCTGATCGTGGTGACCCTGTTGTCGGCCTGGCGCGCCAAGCGCTACTTCATGCGGGCCACCGTGGGCGGGGTTCGATTCGCCGTCTTCCTGATCGCCGCGCTGGGGGCGCTGGCGTCCGCGGCGGCCGCGATCGTCTTTGTCTCCGAGGGCACGCGTGACCGAATCTATTTCGGCACCGACACCCGTGCGCAGGCATTGCTGGTCGGCTCCGCGGCCGCAGCCCTGCTGGTCCGGGACTGGCCGTCACTGAACCGCGGCTGGTGCCTGATCCGGACTCGGTGGGGGCGGCGGGTCGCCCGGATGCTGCCCGTTGTCGGCCTGGCGGGACTGGCCGCGGCGACCTACTGGGCAAAGGGCAGCGCCGGTGACTTTCGGCACGGCCTGCTGATCGGGGTCGCGATCGCGGCCGTCCTGGTCGTTGCCCCGGTGACACTGGAACAACGCGGGTTGGTCGCCCGCGCGCTGGCCCTGCCCCCGTTGGTGTGGCTGGGCGCTATCTCCTACGGCATCTACCTGTGGCACTGGCCAATCTTCCTGGCGCTCAACGGCGAACTCACCGGATGGGCCGGGTTGCCGCTGTTCGCCGCGCGGTGCGGGGTCACCTTGGCAGTGGCCGCGGCATCGTATTGGCTTATCGAACAACCCATCCGGCGCTGGCGACCGGCGCGGGTGCCGTTACTGCCGCTGGCGGCTGCCAGCGTGGCCACGGCCGCTGCGGTGACGTTGCTGGTGGTTCCGGTGGGCGGCCCGGGGTTGCGGGAGCCCGGCCTGCCGCCCGACGTCTCGGCGGTCGCCGCGGTCTCGGCGGCGCAGCCCGGCGGTAGTCGGCCGGTCGGGCCGCGAGATCCCAATCGGCCGTTCACCCTTTCGGTGTTCGGTGATTCGATCGGGTGGACCTGGATGCACTACCTTCCGCCGACGCCCGGGTTCGCTTTCCTGGACCACACGGTGATCGGCTGCAGCCTGGTTCGTGGGACGCCCTACCGGTACATCGGCCAAACCCTGGAGCAGCGATCGGAATGCGATGGCTGGCCGATCCGATGGTCGAATCAGGTCAGCCAAGACCAGCCAGATGTCGCGCTGCTGGTCATCGGCCGATGGGAGACCGTTGATCGTGTCAACGAGGGGCAGTGGACCCATATCGGCGACCCGACGTTCGACGCCTATCTCAACGCAGAGCTGCAGCGCGCGCTGAATGTGGTGGGCGCCAGCGGTGTGCGCGTCGTCGTGGCCACCGTGCCGTACAGCCGGGGCGGCGAGAAGCCGGACGGCCGCTTGTATCCGGAGGACCAACCGGATCGGGTTAATCAGTGGAACACCATGTTGCGCAACATCGTTGCGCAACACAGAGGCGTTCAGATACTCGACCTGAACAAAAAGCTATGCCCGGACGGCGTCTACACCGCCAAGGTCGACGGCATCAAGGTACGCAGCGACGGTGTCCACCTCACTCCGGAGGGCGTGCGGTGGCTGACACCCTGGCTCGAGGAATCCTTGCGCTAGCCGTTAATCGTTGGTGCGGCAGCTGACTTCCATGCTGTCGCTTTCCCGGACCAGGAAGTTGAAGCTTGTATAGCCGTTGTCCGGATTGCGCACCCGGTCGAGATAAGGCTGGGTGTCCGGCGAATTCGTGTTATCGGCAACCACCAACGCCCCCGTGGCCAGACTCGGCTCCAGCAGCTCGATCACGGGCAGGTACAGATCTTTCCAACCATCGAGCAGGATGAAATCGATTGGGCCGTCGACGCTTTTCAGCGTGGTCAGCGCATCTCCTTCCAGGATGGTGATCACATCGTCCAAGCCCGTTTCGGCGAATGTCTGCTTAGCGGCAGCGATCTTGGTTTCACTGAGCTCCGTCGTCACCACTCGGCCGCTGCCGTTGTCGCGTACCGCCGCGGCCAGGTGAATGGCGGAAATACCGAAAGACATGCCGAACTCGACGACGGTGGTCGGACGAGTGGCGCGCACCAGTGAATACAGCAGCCGGCCGGCTTCCGGGGTCACCGGGATGTAGAACTCGCTCATCGCCTCGGTGCGTTCCGCCGTGGTCATCGGCCGATTGAAATCGCTACCCCGCTCACGTAGGCGCGACATCTGGTTTTTCGATTCGGTGTACATCGTGTCGAGCACCGTCGCGACGCGAGGCTCCTGCAATGTTGTGGCCATGTTGTCGAGGGTATTCCTGCCGGGCCGGCACATCGTCGGCGCCCAGCGGAGCTGATGGATGTGAGCCAAACCACGCGTCCCGTTACGTTGTGTAAAGAGTTCGATAACGCGTTTGACGTGTGATGGGCAGCGGTGTAACCATGGAGCAGCAAGCACCTCGGTAGGTGAGGCGTCTGCACGGATATAGGCCACTGACCCCGAACGTCGAGAGACGCCCCGGGTCAGGACAGCTCTTCCCGGACCCAAGGGTTGAGCCCAAGTGGCTTCTGGTGTTTCCAGATACGCCGTGCAGTGCCGAAGCTCCGACGAGAGGGGTGCGATCGGCGGCTTGCCGCCGGTCATTCGTGCCTCTCCCGTTCAGGTGAACGATTGACACCCGCGCGTGTCCTGGCCGTGAGGAGGTGAGGGGGAGATGAGTCCGAGCGATAGTCCCTATCCCAAATCCGTCTTGTCCCGATCCGGTTCCGGCCGTTCTTTTCGCCTCTGAATTTCATTGGGCGCCAGACCTATTGGTGCGCCCGGCGTTTGAATGACCCGAGCCGATCGGATCTCCGAGAGGGGGAGATCATGGCTTTTGTTACTACACACCGCATTTCAGGGTTCAGCCCGAAGCGCGAGCGGTCGATGCTGGGTACCGGCCGGCTGTTGGCGAACAAGCTGCGTGCTCGATTCACCCTGACTCCGCAAGAGCGGGCCAACCTGTATGTGTCGCGGATGCCGATTGCGGTCATCACGGCGTCGCTGGGTGGGCATCCGAATGACTGACCCATTCCGCCAAGCGGCCCGGCGGTGGGCCCGGTGCCTGCCGCCGGGTCCGCATGCTTGGTCGATCCGTGGGCTCAACTCGTTGGAGTTGGCGAGAATTCGATGACTTCGACGCCTACCCAGCATCGCGGCGGCCTGCGCGTTTCCCGCTTCGGCCGCAACACGGCCGGGGCCCCGAGTGCGCCTGCCGACGGGCAGGCGGTACTGGATGCCGCGCACACCGGCGACATCGTCGGTGCGTTCGGCCGTATCGGGCGTGACGGCGGTGTCGCCTTCAGCGGCCGCTTCCGGCGGCTGCGGACGCTGATGGTCATCACCGGTCCCGGACTGATCGTGATGGTCGGCGACAACGATGCCGGAGGTGTCGCGACCTACACACAGGCCGGACAGAACTACGGCATGGGCTTGCTGTGGACGTTGGCGTTGTTGATCCCGGTGCTGTACGTGAATCAGGAAATGGTGCTGCGACTGGGCGCGGTCGCCCGGGTGGGTCACGCGCGGCTGATATTCGAGCGCTTCGGCAAGTTTTGGGGTGCCTTCAGCGTCGGTGATCTGTTGATCGTCAACGCGTTGACAATCGTCACCGAATTCATCGGCGTCGCGCTGGCGCTCGGGTTCTTGGGCTGCCCGAAGATCATCGCGATTCCGGCCGCGGCCGTCTTGCTGTTCGCCGTGGTAGCCGGCGGGTCGTTTCGCCGCTGGGAGGGACTGATGTTCCTGCTGATCGCGGTGAATGTGCTGATCATCCCGATGGTGCTACTGGTGCATCCCGCGCTGAAAGAAACCGCCGGCGGACTGATACCGCAATTCCCGGGCGGGCTCAACTCCACCGTGCTGTTGTTGACGGTCGCGATCGTGGGCACCACGGTCGCGCCCTGGCAGCTGTTCTTTCAGCAATCCAACGTGGTGGACAAGCGCATCACGGCGCGCTGGATTCCTTACGCGCGTGCCGATTTGATCATCGGCATCGTTGTGGTCATGGCCGGGGCGACCGCGCTGATGGCGGTGACCGCATTCGGCTTGGCCGGCACCGCCGACGTCGGCAACTTCACCGATGCGGGCGCGGTGGCAACCGGCCTGACCCACCAGGTCGGCAACACGGTGGGGGTGCTGTTTGCGATCATCTTGCTGGACGCGTCGCTGATCGGAGCCAACGCGATCGGGCTGGCCACCACGTACGCAATCGGTGACGCGATGGGCAAACGGCATTCACTGCACTGGAAGATGAGCGAGGCTCCGTTGTTCTACGGCGGATACGCAGCACTTCTCGTGGTGTCGGCAGCGGTCGCATTCAGCCCAGACCACATCCTGGGCCTGGTGACCCAGGGCGTGCAGGCACTCGCCGGCGTCTTGCTCCCCTCGGCGACCGTCTTCCTGGTTCTGCTCTGCAACGACCGCCCGGTACTGGGCCCGTGGGTAAATACGGTGCGGCAGAACATCGTTGCGTGGATTGTTGTCTGGTCGCTGGTGCTGTTGTCGCTCGCGTTGACGGTCACGACGTTCTTCAAGAGCCTGCCCACCACCACCATCGAAGCGGGGCTCGGCGTGGGCGCCGTTATCGGTATGGCCGGCGGCGCGATGGCGATCATCGCGGGGCGGCGATCCAGCGACCGGCGCGAGGCCGAAGCGATCGCAAGCAAGTTCGGCGGCGGTCTGGATCCCGAGGATGTCGACGAGCTCGACGACACCCCATTGCTCACCCGTGCCGAGCGGCGTGCTGTCCGGCGACAGGACCGCGCCAACTGGCAGACGCCCAATCTCGCGCTACTGGAACGTCCAGCCATGTCGCCGATTCGCCGGGCGGGGTTGTTGACACTGCGCGTCTACCTCGTTGTGGCCGTCCTGTTCGTGGCGATCAAGGTCGTCGAGGTCGGTATTGCCGGGCCGGCGGGCCTACTCTGAACTATGAGGCAGCAGAACGATTTTGCCGTGGGTGTGCCGCTTCTCGAGTTCCGCGTAGGCGTCAGCGACCCGGTCCAGCGGGTAGGTCGCCGCGACGTCGAATTCGATCGCACCGCTGGCGACCAGCTCGGCGACTTCGGCGAGCACCTCCGGCGTTGATGCCTCGCTGCTGCCCTCGGTCTTGGCGCCGACTTCTCCGGCTTTCTGAAACGAGATGATGGTGTCGATGCGCTCCGGTGCCACGCCGAGATCCACGGCCAGCTGGACGTAATCTGGGCCGAACAGATCGATGAACGCGTCAATCCCGTCCGGGGCGGCCGCACGCAACCGGTCCGCTAGCCCTTGAAAATCGCTGCCGTATGCGATCGGGATGACGCCATGGGCTTGCAGCCAGTCGGCATTGCCGGGTCCCGCGATACCCAGGACGCGCGCTTCACGCAGCACCAGCAGTTGCACGACGAGGCTGCCGACGCCTCCCGCCGCCGCCGAAACAGCGACGGTTTCGCCTGGCCGCGGGGCGACCGAACGAACAGCGGCGTACGCAGTTGCTCCGACAACATACAGCGAACCCGCTACCTCCCAACTCAATTGGGGAGGTTTGTGGATCAGTTGATTCACCGGGACCGCGGTGTGGGTGGCATGACTGGACCGCTGGAAACTGAACCCCAACACCTCGTCGCCGATTGCGAAATCGCTTACCCCGGGTCCTACCGCCGCCACAATGCCGGCGAGGTCGCTGCCTTCTCCGGACGGAAACGTGGCGGGAAACATGTCGTGCATCGCTCCCGAGCGAATCGCGGCCTCACCGGGGTTGATCCCGGCGGCGCGAACTTCGACCACCACCTCGCCTTGGCCCGGTGTAGGAATGTCGATGTCCGCCACATACAAGACATCCCGGTCGCCGTAGCGGTCGAACCGTACCGCTCGTGCCAGCCCAGTCGTCATCTCGATCTCCTTATCCCGCGAATCCGACCCCAGCGTATGTTCGTATGCGCTGGCTCTGGCCCGCCACCTGGAAGGAATGCCCATGCGTATTGCCCGGACATCGGTTGCCAGCTGGGCGGTCGTCGCGATTGTGGTGGGCGCCGCAACTGCCGCAGGTTGCGCCAGCAGCAAGACCTCGTCGCCGTCGTCCTCGGCGGCTGCGGCCTCGTCGGCCGGCCCTGGCTCGGTGACAAGCCCGTCATCGGGGCAGCCCTCGGATTACAGCGCGTTGCTGATTACGGCGAATGATCTCGGCGGAGATTTCACTGCCCCGCAACCGCCTGTGCTGAATCCCAATAATGCGGTCGGCGTCGCCCAGTTCTTCGTCAATGCGGACAAGAGCCGCCGCATCGGGGACAGCATCCAGATTGAGGCTGACCCCGCGACCGCGGCGGCCGGCGTCGACAACACCAAAGCGAACTACGGGAGCAGGGTCAGCGGCCCCTGGCAGCCGATCGACGTCGGCTCCAATGGGGCGATAATTTCGGGTACCTCGCCAGACAATTCCCAGGCGGTCACCGTGCTGCTGTTCACCGAGGGCAGGGCGCTGGTCGACCTGGAATTCGACAGCGCGCCCAACGACCCGATTGATGCCGGCGTGGCGACGGATGTCGCACGCAAGCAGGACGCCGCGATCAAGAAGGGTCTGCACGGCTAAGGGATCAGATCAGACCCAGCAGCCGCAGATCCGAGACATACTTATCGATCAAGGCTGCCGAGAGGTGTGGAATATCTTTATCCGCACCGACTTTGGCTTCCTGCACGGCTGCGCGGAACACATCCGTCGGGGCGGGCGCACCCCGAAGCGGCTTTTCCGGTTTCCGGTAGGCGTTGAGCAGTGGAAGCACTGACTGCTGACGCTGCTTGTCCGGCAGCGCCCGTAGCGAGGTTTCGAACCGGCCGAGCCATTCGTCGTGGTCGTGGATGCGGGCGATGTTGTGTCCCGCGTCGTTCAACCAGTCCACGAATACGTCCAGGGAGATGCCGTCGTCGTGCGGGTTCATCACGTCGAAGGACCGGTAAGTCCCTGCCGAAGAGGCCATCTGCTCGCTGAGGGCGTTGACCGATTCGGCCACGAAGTCGGCGGGCAGACCGTCGTAGTGCCCGACCGCCCGGTTTCCGTCAGCGTCGCTCTCGTAGAACGAGAATGGCGCGATGCCGGTGACCAGCAGACTGAATATCAACCGGGTGAACATATCTGGCACGTTGAGCTGTCCCGCGTATTGGCTGTGCGCGAGGATCAGGTCAGATCGGAACACCGCGACCGGCAGGCCGCACAGGTCGTGCGCCTCGCGGAGCAGTACCTCGCCGGCCCACTTGCTGTTGCCGTATCCGTTGGCGTAGCTGTCGTCGACCGGACGTACCGGGCTGACCTCGCGGATGTCGCCGTCTTCGGTGAACTTGCCTGGCTCGACGGACACCACCACCGAGACGGTCGACAAATAAGTGATTAGCTTGATGCGGCTGGTGATCGCCAGCTTGATCAGCTCGGCGGTGCCGACGACGTTGGGGCCGAACAGCTGGTCGTAAGGCAGGACGTGGTTGACCAGGGCTGCCGGGTGGACGATCAGGTCCACACGCTGTGCCAACGAATCCCAAGTCGCTTGGTCCAGGCCGAGATTCGGCTCGCCGATGTCGCCGACGACGATCTCGAGGTGCTCGGCGGCTAACGCGCGGAATCGGTCGAGCAGGTGCGGATCCCCGCTGTCGAACACCGCCTCCAGGCGCCGGTAGGCGGCGTCGTGGTCGGTGCCGCGCACGATCGTGATGAGCTTGCCGCCGGTCTGGTCCAACCGCTCGAGCCAATCCAGCGCCAAAAACCTGCCCAGGTAGCCGTTGGCGCCGGTTAGCAAGACCGTGTGCGGCGTGCCGGTAACGCGAGGCAGGGCCGGGGCTGCGGCCAGGGTCTGCGCGTCGATGAACTTGTCCAGGGTGAGATCGGCGGCACGGACCTCGGTGGCGCCGCGTCCGTGCACGGTCGAGAAGGTTGGCCGCTTGGAGCCGGATTTGCGTTCGGCCTCAACGTATTCGGCGATCTGCCGCAAATCCGACGTTGGACTGATGATCTGCCCGACCGGCACCTCCACGTCGAAGAGGTCCTGCAGCAAGTTGGAGAAGGTGAGCGCGGACAGCGAGTCGCCGCCGAGTTCAAGGAACTGCGCGTCCGGTTGCGGCGGACCACCGGCCAGGCCCAGTAGCGATTCCGCGGCGCGGGTCAGCGTGTCGATCACGGGTCGGTCCGCCGCGCCTTCGCGCAGCGTGCGTAGTTCGGCCGTACGGCTGGCGGCAAGCTCGGCGTACAAGGCTTCAAGCCATTGGCCGTAGTGCTCTTTGAGCTTGGGCCGCAACAGCTTTCCCACCCCCGACAGCAGCCCGTTGTCCTCACTGAATGGCTCGGTCTCGACCAGGAAGTCCGCAGGCGATTCGTAGGACTGCAGCTCGGCTTGTTTCGCTGTCTGGCGCAATGACTCGCTCAATGCGGCTTTGAGGCCGTCAGCGTCGTTGGTGAACTTGTCCAGCGCCTCGTCGGTCGGGACGACGACGGCCAACAGGTATGGCCGTTCGCTGTTGCCGTAGAGGAAGATCTGCCGGACCAGTGCCGCGCTGGCGAACACGGCTTCCAGACGCGCCACGGCGACGAACTCGCCCTGCGCCAATTTCAAGACGTTGTTCCGCCGGTCGACGTAGGCGACGCGATCCGGCCCGAGTTCGGCCATCACATCACCGGTGCGGTAGTAGCCGTCGGGATCGAATGCGTTGGCAGTGACGTCGGGGCGTTTGAAATATCCGCGAAAAGCCGTCGCCGACTTCACAAGTAGTTCGCCCCGCGGGTGCGGCTTGTCGGTCAGGAAATACCCTAACTCCGGAACATCGACCAGTTTGTAGTCGGTGACGGGGGGCCGGACAATCACGCCGTCCTTGGTGACCATCAGCAGCTCGGTCAGGCCGTATCCGTCGAACACGTGGACGTCCAGGCAGGACTCGATGAACTTCTTCATCTCGGCGGCCAGCGGCGCCGTGCTGGAAAAGCTGGTGATGATGCGGCCACCGAGGACATGTTCGCGCAGTTCGTCTTTGGCCTCCGTGTCGGCGGTCTCCGGGTCGGCGCCCTCGAAAACGAGGCGGTCAACGGCGCTCTGGTAACGCTGGTAGAGCATTTCGGCGACCCGGGGCACCATGCCCAACTGGGTGGGGCGCACCAGTTTCCAGTCCTCGAACAGGGTGGACAGATCGCTTTCCGGCACGAAGTAGCTGGTGCCGCCCGCCTGGAACGACGACGACAGGGCGATCCGTCCGCCGAGGTGATTCAGCGGCATGAAATTGACGTTGAGCACCGGGACGTCGGCGAAATCGGGCTGTAGCTCGGCGGTCCAGACTTCCGAGACCATCCGTTCGGTGTGCATGGCGCCCTTGGGTAAACCGGTGCTGCCCGAGGTGTACAGGATCATCGCCAGCCGCTGGTCGGTCTCGCCGGTGTACGGCGGCTGCGGCGGCAACGCGCGGCCGCGTTCCAGCAATTCGTCGAACGTCTCGATGGTCACCGCCATGCCGGCTTCGGCCAGCTTCGCCCGGGCCCGCTCCACGTTCTCGCGATGGTCGTCGACCTCGGGTTGGTAATCGAAAACCACCAGGCGCTGCAACGACGCGCTGCCCAGGGCTGCGTCGACGGCCACGTCGAGATAGCCTGCGCCGGTGGCGATTACCCGCGGTTCGATCTCGGCGATGATCGGTTGTAAGCGGGAGGCTGCGGCATTGTGTTGCAGTGGTACCGCGACCAGACCGAGGTAAGCGGACACCAGATCGATGGTCAGGTACTCGGGGCTGGCGAAGCCAACGGTGGCGACGAAGTCTCCGGGGGCCACCGGGTTGGCCCCGTCGTTGCGCAGCGCGGTAGCGATGGCACGGACGTTCGCCCACAGCTCGCGATAGGTGATGGTGTCGAATCGCCGCAGCAGCTGCGCGGTGGTGCGACCGGTGGTGGGATCGGTCGTCAGCTGCCGCGCACGCGATCCGAGCGCGGGTCGGTCCGCGTAACCCTCCACGAAGGTCTCGAGGATTTGCGGAAGCCGCAGGCCGGGCTGGCGCGCCGCGGCTTGCAGGGACAGGTCCGGTTTCGCGTTGCGAAATTGCTCGTCATCGGTGGCCAACCGGCCGATCCGCTCGGCCGCTCGGTCTCGTGGCGTCCCGCTCGGACCTACAAGAACGTCATTGCTGAGTTTCGCGACACCAGTCATCTCCGGCCTTTCGTTCGGTTGACTCTTTAGGCGAAACCCCCCGCCCGCTTCGAGTCTTCCACCGCGCCGGTGTGACCGTCACCACAGCGCCGCGCAGCGTCGTGGCGCGCGCGGCAAATCGGCACGTCAGAAGCGCGGTCGCGCCGGGACAACGGCGATTGTCAGGCCACGACCTCGATCGGGTCGCCGACGTTGACGTTGTTGAAGTACCACGCGGCGTTGTCGGGGCTCAGGTTGACGCAACCGTGGCTGACGTTGGCGTGGCCCTGTGAGTCAACCGACCATGGGGCCGAGTGCACATAAACGCCGCCCCAGGTGACGCGGACCGCGTACTGGGCGGTGATCTTGTATCCCTCGGGCGAACTCAGCGGAATACCGATGGTTCGCGAATCCATTACTACGCTGCGCTGCTTTTCCAGCGCAGCGAAGTTGCCGACCGGCGTCGGGCGGGTCGGTTTGCCCATTGACGCCGGCATGGTCCGGAGCACCTCGCCGTTTCGGCTGGCGGTGAAGGTGTGACCCGAGATGCTGGCGACGCCGAGGAATTGGTCGCCGGTGTCGAAGCCCGTCGTCAGCTCCTGCACACCCGCCGAGACATGAGTGTGGGCGGGCCAATAATGGTTCGGAACCCACTGCACGACATTGTTCTCGGGCCATTCGAAGTGGCCCGTTGTGTTGCTCGGCGAGTTCACCCGGATGGTCTTTTCAACGGCGGGACGATCGGTCACCGGTGCGCTGAACGTCACCACGACCGGGTGCGCAACGCCCACCACCGCGCCGTCGGCCGGCAAAATCGAGGCGACCCGAGGGATTGGTTGAGGCAGCGGAACGGCGGCCCGGCTGGGAGCGGCCGATGAGACGATGGACCCGGCAAAGCCGACGACCGTGATCGCGACCAAAACAGCGAGATAACGAACCCTGCGGCGCATAGCGTCCGTCCTCCGAGATGGTGCGATCAACACGACGATATTCTACTGGCTGTCTAACCATTACGGGTTTTAGCAAACGACGGCACCCCGCTGATTGCGATAACGATCCGGTCTCCGGTTGGGTTCGATCCCATCACGGGTGGCCGTCGGTGAGAGGGCGGACATGACGCAAGAGGACCCCTACACGCGTCCGGTGGCACAGTCGGCGGCGTTGCTCCTGATCGACCTGCAGCGCGACTTCCTGGACACGCCAGGTCACGAGGGCCCGATGGCGATAGCGGGCACCTCCGCGGTGATCCCGGCAATCGCGAAGTTGGCCAGGGCCTTCCGGCAGCATGGCCTGCCGATCGTGCACGTGGTCCGACTGTATCGGCCGGACGGGTCGAATGTGGACTTGGTGCGTCGGCATTCGATCGAGCAGGGCGCGCGAATTGCGCTGCCGGGCAGTCCAGGTTCGCAGATCGCGGCTGAACTACTGCCCGAAAGCGTTGAGCTCGATCATGAATTGCTGCTGGCGGGTGGGTTGCAACAAATCGGCACCGCCGAGCACGTGATGTACAAACCGCGATGGGGTGCCTTCTACGACACCAAACTCGACGAACATTTGCGCGAAAATGGAAGCAACACTGTGGTTTTCGCTGGCTGTAATTTCCCGAACTGCCCGCGGACGTCAATCTACGAGGCCTCCGAACGCGACTTTCGGGTGGTGCTGGTGTCCGATGCGGTGTCGGCCGCCTACCAGCGGGGAGTCGACGAATGCCGTGCTATCGGCGTTGCGGTCCGCGACGCGGCGCAGACGTTGGCTTGGCTGGCGTGTTAGCCACACGCTAGCCTCAGCGACAGCGGTGCCTGGAGACGGAGGAGGTGCGGGTGCTCTTCCGACAGTTGGAGTACTTCGTCGCGGTCGCCCAGGAGCGCCACTTCGCCCGGGCCGCCGAGAAGTGCTACGTGTCGCAACCCGCGTTGTCGGCTGCGATTGCCAAGCTGGAACGCGAGCTGAATGTCACGCTGATCAATCGCGGCCACAGTTTCGAAGGCCTCACCCCGGAAGGGGACCGGTTGGTCGTGTGGGCCAAGCGGATTCTGGCCGAACACGACGCGTTCAAAGCCGAGGTGCACGCCGTGCGCTCCGGGATCACCGGAACACTTCGGCTGGGCACCGTCCCCACCGCCTCGACGACGGCTTCACTGGTGCTCTCGGCGTTCTGTTCGGCGCATCCGCTGGCGAAGGTGCAGCTGCACTCCCGGTTGGCGGCGACCGAGCTGTATCGGCGGCTGCGTGAATTCGAGTTGGACGCCGTCATCGTGCATGCCGCGCCCGACGACGCCCACGACGTGGACCTGGTGCCGCTGTATGAAGAGCGCTACGTGCTGTTGTCGTCGTCGGACATGTTGCCCTCCGGCGCATCGACTTTGTCGTGGCCCGATGCTGCACAGTTGCCACTGGCGCTGCTCACCGCGGACATGCGCGACCGCCAGATCATCGACCAGGCCTTCGCCGGTCACGGCATCTCCGTCGCTCCGCAAGTTGAGACAGACTCCGTCGCTTCGTTATTGGCTCAGGTTGCCACCGGCAACTGGGCATGCATCGTGCCACACACCTGGCTGTGGACGTCGCCGTTGAAGGGTGAGGTCCGCGCGGTCGCGATGGTCGATCCCGAGCTGAAAGCTCAGATCGCGCTGGCCACCAACTCTGCCGGACCCGGATCGCCAATTGCCCGGGCGCTGAGCGCATCTGCCCAACAGCTCGCGCTCAACGAGTTCTTCGACGCGCAGCTGCTGGGGATCACGCACCGGCGCTGACCGCAGCCGGTGGTGTGGCCGCGCTCGTCGGGTTGAGGCCGGCCAGATGTCCGCTCTCCACACCGGCTGCCGGGTCGAGTTCGCAGTCAATGATCGACGGGCCGTGCGACGCCACTGCTTGGGTCAGCGCCGTCTGCAAGGCCGACGGCGTCGTGACGTGATAGCCCTTGCCGCCGAACGCTTCTGCGATGAGCTCGTGGCGCGCCCGCGCGTTCAGCACGGTGGGAGCCGGGTCGCTTCCGGTCGGCTGCTCGTCACCCCGGTAGACCCCGCCGTTGTTGAGGATGACGACGGTCACCGGCAGCCGGTAGCGGCAGATGGTCTCGATTTCCATGCCGGAGAAGCCGAATGCGCTGTCGCCCTCGATCGCGACGACCGGCTTGCCGGTCTCGACCGCGGCGGCGATGGCGTAGCCCATGCCGATGCCCATCACGCCCCAGGTTCCGGTGTCGAGGCGGTGGCGTGGTAGCTCCATGTCGATCACGTTGCGGGCCAAGTCCAGTGCGTTGGCCCCCTCGTTGACGACGTAGACGTCCGGGTTTTCCTGCAGCACAGTCCGAATGGCGCTGAGCGCGTTGTAAAACCGCATCGGGTGCGGATTTTCGGCCAGGCGCTGGCGCATCTTGTCATCGTTGCGTGCTCTGCGGTCGGCCAACTCGACTGTCCACTCCGCGGGCACCGAGATCGGGTGGTTCGCCAGTCCGTTGGATAACGCTGTCAGCACCGAGCCGATGTCGCCAACCAGCGGGGCGGCGATCGGTTGGTTGCTGTCGAACTCGCTGGCCGCGATATCGACTTGCACGAACTTGGCGTCGGCGGACCATTGCGGTGACTCCCCGTGGCCGAGTAGCCAGTTCAGCCGGGCGCCTATCAGCAGCACCGCGTCGGCGCGGGCGATCGCCAGCGAGCGAGCGGCCGCCGCGGACTGCGGGTGCGAATCCGGTAACAGCCCTTTGGCCATCGACATCGGCAGGAACGGAATCCCGGTGGTCTCCACGAACTCCCGAATCGCGCCGTCAGCCTGCGCGTAGGCGGCGCCCTTGCCGAGCACGATCAGCGGGCGCTGCGCCCGGACGAGGACATCGAGCGCACGATCAACCGCCTCCGGCGCGGGTAGCTGTCGGGGTGCGGGGTCGACGACTCGCCAAATGGTGTCAGCAGCGGCCGAGGCCTCCAGGGCCTGGCCCAGCACGGCACCCGGGACGTCGAGGTAGACCCCGCCCGGCCGGCCGGAAACCGCGGTCCGAATAGCCCGCGCGACGCCGCGCCCGATGTCCTCGACCCGGGTGATCCGGTAGGCCGCCTTCACGAAAGGCCTTGCGGCATTGAGCTGATCGAGGTCCTGGTAGTCGCCGCGCTGCAAATCGACCAGCGCTCGATTGCTCGAGCCCGAAATCTGGATCATCGGAAAGCAGTTCGTGGTGGCGTTGGCCAGCGCGGGCAGCCCGTTGAGGAAACCGGGCCCCGACGTCGTCAAGCAGACGCCGGGACGCTGGGTGAGGAACCCGGCGGCCGCGGCCGCGTTGCCGGCGGACGTCTCCTGCCGAAAACCGATGTAGCGCATTCCGGACGCCTGAGCGACGCGGGCGAGGTCGGTGATCGGGATGCCGACGATGCCGTAGATGGTGTCGATGTCGTTGGCCTTCAGGGCGTGTACGACCAGGTGGAAACCATCGGTCAGTGTGGTCATGTTCCGACTCCTCGTATGCCTGTGCCTGCCTGAGAATCACTGTCGTCTGGTGCTGTGCTGGTGTCCAAGACCGAGCCGCTATGCAGCGATTCACGCTGATTATCGACTGCAGGTCGGCGTCGTGCCGCAAGCTCGATAGCTAACGATTATCGATCGTGAGCTGAACAGTATTGGACGAACAGGGAGGTTTCTCGGCATCGTGCAACCAGGTGTTGATACACATCGGAAAGAAAGCGGAAGGACCACGGCGATGTCTGACTCGATCACCCATAAGTCGGCGCAGTTGACCGACGAATCCCCGAGCATCGCCGATCTGGTCGCAGCGGCGGCAGCCCAGGCGCCGGATGCGCCGGCGCTGGTCGTCACCGCCGATCGGCTACCGATCAGCTACCGCGACGTGGTCCGGCTGGTCGACGACCTGGCCGGGCAGCTGAGGCAGGGCGGTCTGCTGCCCGGTGACCGGGTCGGTTTACGCACGGGCAGCAACGCCGAATTCGTCGTCGGCTTGTTGGCGTCGTCGCGGGCGGATCTGATCGTGGTCCCGTTGGATCCGGCGCTGCCCGTGGGTGAGCAGGTGATCCGAAGTGACGCGGCGGGTGCGCGGGCGGTGCTCGTCGACGGGCCCGGACCGCAGGGCACCGCCCAGCGGTGGTGGCCGATCGCGGTGACCGTCGACGGAGCACCGGCGGTCAACGTGGACACCGCCGCGGCGGCCAAGCAGGACGTCTCGACGCCGCAGGGGCTGCATCCCGACGACGCCATGATCATGTTCACCGGCGGGACCACGGGCACGCCGAAGATGGTGCCGTGGACTCGCGGCAACATCGCGGGTTCGGTGCGGGCCATCATCGCCGGATACCGGCTCGGCCCGCAGGATGCGACCGTCGCGGTGATGCCGCTGTACCACGGTCATGGACTGGTCGCCGCGCTGCTGTCGACGCTGGCATCCGGGGGCACGGTGCTGTTGCCCGCCCGCGGGAAGTTCTCGGCGCACACCTTCTGGGATGACATCGACGCGGTGGCGGCCACTTGGTACAGCGCGGTCCCGACAATTCACCAGATCCTGTTGGAGCGGGCCAAGACTGAGCACACCGGAAGCGGGCAGGCCGTGTTGCGTTTCATCCGCAGTTGCAGTGCCCCGCTCACCACGGAAACAGCGCAGACGCTGCAGGACACGTTCTCGGCCCCGGTGGTGTGTGCTTTCGGAATGACCGAAGCCACTCATCAGGTCGCGACAACCGGAATCGACTCGACCGAAAACCCTTCCGAGACAACGGGTCTTGTCGGCCATTCGACCAGCCCGGAGATCAGGATCGTCGACTCCGGCGGACAGTCGCTTGCCGCCGAAGCGGTCGGGGAGGTCTGGCTGCACGGGCCCACCGTGGTGCGCGGCTACCTCGGCGATCCGGCGATCACCGCGGCGAATTTCACCGACGGCTGGCTACGCACCGGCGATCTGGGGTCACTATCGGTGGCCGGCGACTTGAGCATCCGCGGCCGGATCAAGGAACTCATCAACCGGGGCGGCGAGAAGATTTCCCCGGAGCGCGTCGAGGGCGTGCTGGCCAGCCATCCCGGCATTCTCGAGGTGGCCGTGTTTCCCTTGCCGGACAAGATGTACGGCGAGACGGTGGCCGCGGTGATCGTTCCGCGGGAATCCGGCGCTCCGACCCCCGACGAGCTGGCGGAGTTCTGCCGCGACCGGCTGGCGGCCTATGAAATCCCCACCAGCTTCTCCGAAGCCGGCGAATTGCCGCACACCGCCAAAGGCTCACTGGATCGCCGAGCCGTGGTCGAACAGTTCGGCCGTCCGGCCTGACGCCTGCTTACGGGGCGGACGACGTCACGTTCCCCCACGCGGCGCGCGCACCCGAGTCGCCGACCCGGTAGGTCTGCACCAGGGTGGCCACCGCGGCGGCGATCACCAGCACCGCGACCACCGCCTGCAGGGTGATCGTCACGGTGCGTCCGCGCTCCTGACGAACGTGGACGGCGGCCAACACAATCACGGTGGACATCAGGGCAGCGACGACGTAGATCAGGGTTGAGCCGAGTTGCTCGTGGTTGGTGAGTACTGGCGATGCCGGACCGACGCGGGCCGACAACCACACGCCCGCGGTGGTCGTCAACGGCGTCAAGACGACCGTGCCCGCGGCCAGCAGCAGAACCAGCCAGATCAGCCGGCGCCGCACCGCGGGCCACAGCGCGCACAGGATCGCGAGAACCGCGGTCAGCGGACCCAGGACAACGATGAAATGGTTGAGCAGGATATGCGCCGGAAGTCCGTTGAATGTCGACATGGGCCCCACTGTGCTTGTTTGGCAGGCTGTTTGGCAGGTGCTTTCAAACAGTAGCTTTCACCCGAGTCGCCGCGGATTCCGGCATGGGTTCGTGGCGGACAAACGAGCGGGTAAAGGACGCGGCTCCGTGCGCGAGGGAGCGTAAGTCGATCGCGTACCGGGTCAGCTCCGCCTGAGGTACCTCGGCTCGCACCACCGTGCGGTCACCGCCCGCGGTATCGGTACCGAGCACCCGACCGCGACGACCCGACAAGTCGCCCAGCACCGCGCCGACGAAATCGTCGGGGACTAATACGGAGACCTCGTCGATCGGTTCGAGCAAGCTCACCTTCGTGGCGGCCGCGGCCTCACGCAACGCCAGCGAGCCCGCCATCTGAAAGGCGAAGTCCGACGAGTCCACGCTGTGCGCCTTGCCATCGAGCAGGGTGACCCGGATGTCGACCACCGGGTAACCCGCGTGCACACCCTTTTCCATCTGCGCGCGCACACCCTTTTCCACGCTCGGGATGAACTGGCGCGGCACCGCCCCGCCCACCACTTTGTCGACGAACTCGAATCCAGAACCTTCCGGCAACGGTTCTACCTCGATATCGCACACCGCGTACTGGCCGTGTCCGCCGGACTGCTTGACGTGGCGGCCGTGGCCTTTTGCCTTGCCGCCGAAGGTTTCTCGCAGCGGAACGCGCAGTTCGACGGTGTCCACCGTGACGCCGTACCGGTTGCCTAGCGCATCGAGAACAACGCCGGCGTGGGCCTCGCCCATACACCAGAGCACGATCTGGTGGGTTTCCTGATTCTGCTCGATGCGCAGCGTCGGGTCCTCGGCCGCCAGCCGTGCCAGCCCGACCGACAACTTGTCTTCGTCGGTCTTGGCGTGTGCCTGGATCGCAACCGGCAGCAGCGGTTCCGGCATGGCCCACGGTTTGAGCACCAGGGGTTCGGACTTATCCGAAAGCGTGTCACCGGTTTCGGCCCGGCTCAGCTTGCCGATCGCGCAGATGTCGCCGGCCACCACGGCCGGGGCGGGACGCTGCTGCTTACCGAGCGGGAAGGACAGCACGCCGATGCGCTCGTCCTCGTCATGGTCGGCGTGAGTGTTCTGATTCCCATTGGACTCCCCGAAGAAGGACGCAAAATGGCCCGACACATGCACCGTCGTGTCGGGCCTGATGGTCCCGGAGAACACCCGGACCAGGCTGACCCTGCCGACGTAAGGGTCCGACGTCGTCTTCACCACCTCGGCCAGCAGTGGGGCTTCCGCGTCACAGGCCAGCTCGGCGTGCGGAGCGCCCAGCGGCGTAAAGACCTCTGGGAGTGGATGTTCCATCGGAGATGGGAAACCGCGTGTTGCGACCTCCAACAACTCCAGCGTGCCAACGCCGGTGCCGCTGCACACCGGGATCACCGGGAAGAACGAACCCCGGGCGATGGCTCTCTCCAAGTCATCGATGAGCACCGCCTCGTCGATCGACTCACCGCCGAGATAACGCTCCATCAGCGACTCGTCCTCGGATTCCTCGATGATGCCTTCGATCAAGGTGCCGCGCGCATCCTCGATCCGCTCGGCGTCGGATGGATCCGGCGGTTGCACGCTCCGTTTGCCGTCGGTGTAGCGGTAGCGGGTCTGCGACAGCAAGCCGATCAGGCCTTCGCAGGCGGACAGGCCGATCGGCAGATACAGCGGCAGCACCTTGTCGCCGAACGCGTCCTGCGCGGCGGCCAGCGCTTCGGCGTAATTGGCCCGGGCGTGGTCGAGCTTGGTGATCGCCACGGCGCGGGGCATGCCGACCCGGCTGCACTCCTGCCACAGCGACTTCGTCGGCTCGTCGACGCCTTCGTTGGCAGCGATCACGAACAGCGCACAGTCCGCGGCACGCAACCCGGCCCGCAGCTCGCCGACGAAGTCGGCGTAGCCGGGCGTGTCGACCAGGTTGACTTTGACGCCGTCGTGCAACAGCGACGCCACCGCGACACCGACCGACCGTTGCTGGCGGATCTCGGCATCGTCGTAGTCGCAGATGGTGCTGCCATCCACGATCGAACCCGGCCGCGACAGCACCCCGGCCGCCACGAGCAGCGTCTCCACCAGGGTGGTCTTGCCGCCGCCCGACGGGCCCACCAGGACGATGTTGCGAACGTCACCCGGACCGTTCGCGGTGGCAGCGGCTGGCCCGCCATGGGCAGCGTTTGCTTTATCCGCCATGACTTTCCTCCATCGTCTGTGGCACAGCTCACAGCGCCTAATAAGCAACTTTTCCCCCAACCGCCGCCCAGCACAAGGCCATGGGCGGGCGACATCGAGAGGGGGCTCAGGCCTGCCAGCTCGACCAGCGGCGCACCGCCACCGCGATCACCGGACCGTTCAGTGAAACTGATTGGTACTGAGGGTATTTGGCGCGCAGCAGTTCGTATCCGGTATGCATCGCCGTGCCTTCGGCATGGATGGTCGCGACACCGTCAACCCGGACCCACCACAACTGGGTCCAATCGTCGGCGTAGTGGTCGACGAGCAGGCTTACTTGCTCGTTGGCGGCAATGTTCGCCAGCCGGCGCAGCCGCTGCGTTGTCTTCGGTTTCGCGTCGACGGCGGTGTACACGACGTCGTGATCAGAGTCCCCACCGACCGCGAATACCACCGGAACCAGGTGCGGTTTTCCCTCGGGTGTGCTGGTGGCCAGTCGCGCTACCGGGGACTGTGTGAAGATGACCCTCGGGTCGAATTCGCCCATCGTGCCAGCTTATGGACTTGAGCAGTGTTTCAAGTAGCTACCTGCACTACGGTGATGTACACAACGTGTACCGCTCAGAGCAAAGGCTGGGCGGTACCAGATTCTCACGGGGACGCAGGAGGCACGGGATGAGCAGATGGCACCACCGCCCAGTCTGGTGGTCAGGGTTAGCCAGTCTGCTGGCTGTGGTCACGCTGGGCCTTGGCCTTGCCACGGTGCCGGCCTCCGCGTCTCCTTCGCTGCCCATGCTGCCGCGCGACCCCGCGGCGATGGTCGGTCAGGTCGGGCCGCAAATCGTCAACATCAACACCAAGTTCGGCTACAACAACGCAATCGGGGCCGGTACCGGCATTGTCATTGATCCGGGCGGCGTCGTGTTGACCAACAACCACGTCATCTCGGCCGCCACCGATATCAGCGCGTTCGACGTCGGTAACGGCCAGACCTACGCCGTTGACGTGATCGGCTACGACCGCAACGCCGATGTCGCGGTGCTGCAGCTGCGCGGTGCGGGTGGCCTGGCGAGTGCCGCGATCGGCGGGGGAGTCGGGATCGGCGAGCCGGTCACCGCGCTGGGCAACGCCGGTGGCCAGGGCGGAACGCCCGGTGCGGTGGCCGGCCGCGTCCTCGCTCTCAACCAGACCGTCTCGGCCACCGATACCCTGACCGGCGCCGACGAGCGCCTCGGCGGGTTGATCCAGGCCGACACCGCGATCCGGCCCGGAGACTCGGGCGGGCCCCTGGTCAACAACGCCGGGCAGGTGGTCGGAATGAACACCGCCGCTTCCGACAGTTACAAGATGTCGGGCGGCCAAGGCTTCTCCATCCCGATCGGTCGCGCCATGGGCGTCGCAGGCGCCATCCGCGGCGGCGCCGGCTCGAACACCGTGCACATCGGCCCGACCGCATTCCTGGGCCTGGGCGTGGCGGAGAACGGCGGCAACGGGGCGCGGATCGCACGCGTGGTCAACACCGGCCCGGCCGCGGCCACCAGCATCGCCCCGGGGGACACCATCATCGCGGTCGACAATGTCCCGATCAACGGGCCTACCGCGATGACGGACGTGATGGTCCCGCATCACCCCGGGGACACCATCACCTTGCGCTGGCGTGCTCAGGACGGCGAGCACAGCGCGCCGGTGACACTGGCCGAAGGACCTCCAGCCTGACGCCCGCGCGGATCATGCTTAGCAGTCGGACAATTCGATTGCCGTGGCTCAAGATCACCGGCGTGATTCCCAAGTTGCCGCCTCGGGTACCCCTGGCATCGTGGAATTGATGAACGACGCAAGAGCCGCTGTCGAGCACCAAGCCGCCGAGGGGAGTCACGTCGAAGACGGTGTGGTCGAGCACCCCAATGCCGAGGATTACGAGAACGCTACGGCGCTGCCCGCCGACCCGACCTGGTTCAAACACGCGGTTTTCTACGAGGTGCTGGTCCGGGCATTTTTGGACGACGATGCGGACGGGTCGGGTGACCTGCGCGGGCTGTTGCAACGCCTGGATTACCTGCAGTGGCTGGGGATCGACTGCATTTGGCTGCCGCCCTTCTACGACTCGCCGCTGAAGGACGGTGGCTATGACATCCGGGACTTCTACAAGGTGCTGCCCGAGTTCGGCACCGTGGACGATTTCGTTGCGCTGCTCGACGCAGCCCACGAGCGCGGCGTCCGGGTCATCACCGACTTGGTGATGAATCACACATCCGAATCCCACCCCTGGTTTCAGGAATCACGTCACGACCCCGACGGGCCCTACGGCGACTTCTACGTGTGGAGCGACACCAGCGAGAAGTACACCGATGCCCGGGTCATCTTCGTCGACACCGAGGAGTCGAACTGGACCTTCGACCCGGTGCGCCGCCAGTTCTACTGGCACCGATTCTTTTCCCACCAGCCAGACCTGAACTACGACAACCCGGCTGTGCAGGAAGCGATGATCGACGTCCTGCGGTTTTGGCTGGGTCTGGGTATCGACGGGTTCCGGCTGGACGCCGTGCCCTACCTCTTCGAGCGCGAGGGCACCAACTGCGAGAACCTGCCCGAGACGCACGCGTTCCTCAAGCGGGTCCGCAAGGTCGTCGACGACGAGTTTCCCGGCCGCGTGTTACTGGCCGAGGCAAATCAGTGGCCGGCCGACGTTGTCGAATACTTCGGCGACGCCACCACCGGCGGCGACGAATGCCACATGGCATTCCACTTCCCGCTGATGCCGCGGATCTTCATGGCGGTGCGGCGTGAGTCGCGGTTCCCGATCTCGGAGATCCTCGCCCAGACACCGCAGATCCCGGACATGGCTCAGTGGGGGATCTTCCTGCGTAACCACGATGAGCTGACGCTGGAAATGGTTACCGACGAAGAGCGCGACTACATGTACTCCGAGTACGCCAAGGATCCGCGGATGAAGGCGAACGTCGGGATCCGGCGCCGCCTCGCGCCGCTGCTGGACAACGACCGCAACCAGATCACGCTGTTCACCGCCCTGTTGCTGTCGCTGCCCGGATCGCCGGTGCTCTACTACGGAGACGAGATCGGTATGGGCGACGTCATCTGGTTGGGTGACCGGGACGGCGTGCGCACCCCGATGCAGTGGACGCCGGACCGCAATGCCGGGTTCTCCAAGGCCAACCCGGGCCGGCTGTATCTGCCGCCGAGCCAGGACTCGGTCTACGGATATCAGGCCGTCAACGTCGAGGCGCAACGCGACACCTCGACGTCGCTGCTCAACTTCACCCGGATGATGCTGGCGGTGCGGCGCCGCCACGACGCCTTCGCGGTCGGGGGGTTCGAAGAACTCGGCGGTTCAAATCCGTCGGTGCTGGCGTTCTTACGCCAGGCACCCGATGACGGCGGCGACACAGTGCTGTGCGTCAACAATCTGTCGCGGTTCCCTCAGCCCCTCGAGTTGAACCTGCAACATTGGAGCGGCCATACGCCCGTCGAGCTCACCGGACAGGTGGAGTTCCCGCGTATCGGTCACCTGCCCTATTTGCTGACACTGCCGGGACATGGGTTCTACTGGTTCCAGCTGTGCGCATCGGAGGAGAAGTCATGACCCAGTCGGCCAAGCTGCCCTGGAGCGAATGGCTGCCACAGCAACGTTGGTATGCCGGCCGCAACCGGGAACTGTCGGCCACCGAGACCGTCCTCGTCGTCCCGCTGCGGGAAGGTCTGGACCTGGTGCTGGTTGACGCCGACTACACCGACGGCTCATCCGATCGCTATCAGGTGCTCGTCGAGTGGGACTCCGCGCCGGTCTCGGAGTACAGCGCCGTCGCCACGATCGGCGCCGCTGATGACCGGACCGGTTTCGACGCGCTGTACGACATCGACGCGCCGCCATACCTGCTGTCGTTGATGGACTCGGCAGCGGTGCGCGATTCCACCGGCACCAAAGTCGCGTTTGCTAAAGAGCCGGACGTCGAGCTGCCGCTGGATGCGGTGCCGCATGTATCCGACGCCGAGCAGTCCAACACCAGCGTGATCTTCGATCGGCGCGCGATCTTCAAGGTGTTTCGTCGGGTCAGCAGCGGCATCAACCCCGACATCGAGCTGAACCGGGCTCTCGGCCGTGCCGGCAACCCGCACGTCGCACGATTACTCGGCACGTATGAGATAGCCGCGCCGAACGATCCGCAGGCCGACGATGAGGCTTGGCCGCTGGGGATGGTGACCGAGTTTGCGAGCAATGCCGCCGAAGGCTGGGCGATGGCCAGTGCGAGCGTTCGCGACTTGTTCGCCGAGGGCGACCTGTACGCCTACGAGGTCGGCGGCGATTTCGCCGGCGAGTCCAATCGGCTCGGTGAAGCCGTGGCGTCCGTGCACGCCACCCTGGCCGAATCCTTCGGGACAGCGCAGGCAATCTTCCCGGTGGACAACGTGCTCACCCGGCTCTCGGCGACCGTGGCGCTGGTTCCTGAACTGCAGGACTACGCCGAGACGATCGAGCAGCGATTCCAGAAACTCGCTAGGGAGACCGTCACCGTCCAGCGGGTGCATGGTGATCTGCATCTGGGGCAGGTGCTGCGCACCCCCGAACGCTGGCTGCTGATCGATTTCGAGGGTGAGCCGGGCCAGCCGCTGGAAGAGCGACGGGCACCGGACTCGCCGCTGCGCGACGTGGCCGGTGTGTTGCGCTCTTTCGAGTACGCCGCCTACGGACCACTGGTGGATCAGGGCGGCGACAAGCAGTTAGCCGCGCGCGCCCGAGAATGGGTGGAGCGCAATCGGACTGCGTTCTGTGACGGCTACGCCGCCGCGTCGGGCACCGACCCCCGGGAATCCGCGCGGCTGCTGGCCGCCTACGAGCTCGACAAGGCGGTCTATGAGGCCGGCTACGAGGCGCGGCACCGACCCGGGTGGTTGCCGATTCCACTGCGCTCCATCGCCCGGCTCACCTCGGTCGACTAGGTCCGCGCGCGCACCGTCTGAAAGCATGTGCGGGTGCCGAATCCGATTTTCGACAGTGAGGCGCGCCTGTCCTGGGCGCTGGCAGCGTTGGCCGGTGTGCTCGGAGCGACCGCATTCACCCACTCCGAGGGATACTTCGTCACCTTCATGACGGGCAACGCCCAACGTGCGGTGTTGGGCTACTTCCGGCACGACGTGTTGATGGCGATCACGGCGGGCCTGCTCATCGTGTGCTTCGTCGCCGGCGTCGTGACTGCCTCGGTGTGCCGCCGGCGTTACTGGTCGGCGCATCCGCACGGTCCGACCGTGCTCACCACCTTCAGTCTGGTGGCGGCCACCGCGCTGGACATCATCGAAGACGGCTGGGACGTCAACATGCTCGATTTCGCGCCGATCATGTTGGTGGTGTTCGGTATTGGCTCGTTGAACACGTCGTTCGTCAAGGATGGCGAGGTGTCGATCCCGCTGAGCTATGTGACCGGCACCCTGGTCAAGATGGGCCAGGGCATCGAACGCCACATTTCCGGGGGAACGATCGCGGACTGGCTCGGCTACTTTTTGCTGTTCGCCAGCTTCACGTTGGGTGGCGCGATCGGCGGCGGAATCAGCCTGGTGGTCAACGGCACCTGGATGCTGGTGGTCGCCACGGTCATCTGCGCGCTGACGACGGGCATCACGTATTTCCACCTGGACCGGCGCGCCGTTCTCGACTAGCTGCCCCAACCAAAAAGCATCGGCAGCAGCGCTGACCGGTGCGCTGCTGCCGATGCTGGCTTACCGCCTCAGGCGGCGGGAGGGGCAGCCGCGGGCGGGGGAGGCGCCGCGGCGTTGACCGTGTTGATGGTTTGGATGATGTCAGGCTTCATGGCCATCAACTGCTGATTCCAGTAGGGCCACGAGTGAGTCCCGTTGGCGGGGAAGTTGAACACCCCGTTGCGTCCACCCGAAGCCACGTAAGTGTTCTGGAATTGCTGGTTGGTGCGCAGCGTGAGGCCCTCGAGGAACTTCGCCGGCATGTTGTCGCCGCCGAGGTCGCTCGGTGTGCCGTTACCGCAGTAAACCCAGACGCGGGTGTTGTTGGCGACCAGCCGCGGAATCTGCAGCATCGGGTCGTTGCGCTTCCACGCCGGGTCGGTCGACGGCCCCCACATACTGTTGGCGTTGTAACCGCCCGCGTCGCTCATTGCCAGGCCGATTAGCGTCGGCCACCAGCCCTCGGACGGGTTGAGGAAGCCGGAAAGCGCCGCGGCGTAGGGGAACTGCTGCGGGTAGTACGCGGCCAGGATCAGCGCCGAGCCGCCCGACATCGACAGCCCCACCGCGGCGTTGTTCAGCGGCGACACCTGCTTGTTGGCCTGCAGCCACAGCGGCATCTCCTGGGTCAGGAACGTCTCCCACTTGTAGGTGTAGTTCTGACCGTTACCCGACGACGGCTGATACCAGTTGCTGTAGAAGCTGGACTGGCCACCGACGGGCATGATCACCGACAGGCCGGACTGGTAGAACTCCTCAAAAGCCGGGGTGTTGATGTCCCAACCGTTGTAGTCGTCCTGCGCGCGGAGGCCGTCGAGCAAGTACACCGCGTGCTCGCCGCCGCCCTGGAACTGGACTTTGATGTTGCGGCCCATCGACGGTGACGGAATCTGCAGAGTTTCCACCGGAAGACCCGGCTTCGAGAATGCCCCCACGGTCGGCGAGCCGCCGACGGCGCCGACGAGACCGGACAGCAGGGCAGCACCGATACCCGCGATAGCCAGCCGGCGCGGCACGCCTGTTGCAGCGCTACGCAACCTTTCAACGAACGTCATAGCTTCTACCCCATCCCAACTTTCATCTGCCGCACAATGCGGTGGAATCTGTTCTCCGGGAGTGAAACACAGACGTCGGGTGCAACTCTTCTGTCACGGCCGCGGCGGCAGATCGCGGTTGGCTAACGATTGAGACTCGGCCAGCAATCGTCGCAAACCGGTCACGATCGGCTATCGAACGATGCGGACATCTTGGAGTTTGACAGCGGATGCGCTATCGCGCGCTAGGCGACCAGCCGACGCAATAGCGTTGACGCCGTTGCGATTCCGATTACCGCAGCGCCCACCAGGACGACGATGTCCAGCGGGTTGAGCGGCGTGCCGATCAGCATCGCCCGCAAGGCGTTGACCTCGTAGCTCAGCGGGTTGACGGTGCTGACCACCTGTAGCCAGGACGGCATCACGTCGACCGGATACAGCGCGTTGGATGCGAAGAACAACGGCATGGTGATGGCTTGGCCGATACCCATCAGCCGATCGCGGCTGCGGACCAGCCCGGCCAGCGTCATCGACAGGCAGGCGAAGAACGCCGCCCCCAGCATCACGAAGCCCATTGCCGCCAGGATCCGCAGCGGATTGATCGTCAGGCCGACGCGCATCACATAGGCCAGCGCCATCACACCGACGACCTGGGCGACCGAGCGCACCCCGGCCGCGAACGCCTTGCCGGTGATCAGCGCCGACGCCGGGGCCGGTGTCACCATCAGCTTGGCCAGCACGCCGGCGTCGCGATCCCAGATGATCTGGATGCCGTAGAAGATCGAGATGAACAACGCCGACTGAGCGATGATGCCGGGCGCCAAGAACGCCAGGTAGGACACCGACCCGGTGTGGATGACGTGCAGCTTGCTGAATGTGGTGCCGAAGATCAGCAGCCACAACGCAGGTTGCACCATCCGGGTGACGAGTTCGGTGCGGTCATGCCGCAGCTTTTGCAGTTCGACGATCGCGAACGCGCCGACGCGGCTCATCGTCGCGGGTACTCGCTGCCACCCGCGGGGGGCCCGGACCAGGTTGAGCGCCGGGCCGTTGACTGCATGATCAACTGGCACGGCTGGCAACCTTTCTGCTGGAACGGATTTCGCGGAAGTCGGACGACTCTTCCGTTGATTCGGCGAGGTCTGATGCCGCGTAGTGGCGGAACACGTCCTCGAGCGAGGCGGCCGATGACACCGTCGACTTCAAATCGGCCGGGGTACCCACAGCCTGCAACACGCCGCGATGCATCAGCGCGACCCGGTCACACAAGGCGTCGGCCTCTTCCATGTAATGCGTGGTCAGCAACACGGTCATGCCGAACTGGGCCTGCATGTTCTGCACGTGTCTCCACACGCCGTCGCGGGCGATCGGATCCAGCCCGACGGTTGGTTCGTCAAGCACCAGCAGCGACGGGCGGTTGACCAGTGCCTGGGCCACTTCCAGCCGGCGCACCATGCCGCCGGAGTAGGCGCCCGCCAGCCGGTCGGCCACCCAGAGCAGGTCCATGGCACCCAGTGCTTGTTCGACGCGCTGCGCACGCTCGGCACGCGCGACGCCGTACAGCCGTGCGAACCATTCCACATTCTGTCGGCCGGTCAATGCCGGCTCGATCGAAAGTTGTTGTGGTACATAGCCAATGTTGCTACGAATGTCGGTGGTTTGGCGCCGGGAGTCCAAGCCGAAGATGCGCAGTTCGCCCTGCTGGACCGGGGTCAGCGTGGTCAGCATCCGCACCAGGGTCGTCTTTCCGGCGCCGTTGGGGCCCAGTAGGCCCAGCGTCTCGCCCGGCCGCACCTTCAGCGTGAGGTCGTCGACCGCGGTGAACTGGCCGTAACGGTAAGTGAGGTTGCGGCAATCGATCGCCATCGGGAGTAGTTCGGTCATGATCCTCGCTCCTGTAATCTTCGTGTCACCGTGTTGAGAACCTCCAACCCCTTTGTCAGAGAATCAATTTGATCGTTATCAAGGTCTTCGAGCGCCTCGGACAACAGCACCCGCCGGGCCGCTCGTGAGGCGTCGACGATCTGCTGGGTCGGCTCCGCGAGCCGGAGCTGGCAGGCGCGCCGGTCGGCCTCGTCGACGGTGCGGATAAGCAGGCCGTTGCCGACCAGCTTGGTGACCAACGTCGAGGTGGTGTTGGGCACCTGTCCGAGTTCGGTGGCGGCCGCGCGCACCGAGATTCCCGGTCGCCGGCCGACCAGCCACAGCAGCTCCGACTGCGACTCGGTGAGCCGTGCGGAGTCGAAGCCGCGGCCGACAGACCTTCGAAGCTGCCGACGGAATCTGCCCACGACGCCGAAAACCTCGGCGACCAGAGCGGGGTGTGACGTGAGTGCCTGCATGTAGCTCTGTTTACGAGCTAAATATGTGCGCAAGCTATGTCAGGGCTATATCTGAGCTACTTGTCGAGTCGATGCAGCACCACGTCGGTGAGTTGCCCGTCATCGATGCTCGCGGTCAGGTAAGTGCAGAACGGTTGTCGGCGGCGGTCCGTCGGCGAGCCCGGGTTGAGCAGGCGCAGCCCGGTCGTTGTCGTGGTGTCCCACGGAATGTGGCTGTGCCCGAACACCAGGACGTCGCTGTCCGGATACAGCCGCGCCATCCGCGCCTCGCGGCCACCCGCGGCTCCGGTCTCGTGCACGACCGTGAGGCGCAGGCCGGCCAGCGTCACGTCGGCTCGCTCCGGGAGCCGCGACCGCACCTCGGGCCCGTCGTTGTTGCCCCAGCATCCGACCAGCCGGACGGACCGCGCTTTGAGCTCATCGACCAACTCCGGCGCGATCCAATCGCCGGCATGTACGACGACGTCCGCGCGTGCGACTTCGTCCCACACCTGCGCGGGCAGGTCGCGTGCGCGCTTGGGGACATGGGTATCGGCAATCAACAGCAGTCGCACGAGTTCTATGCTTACCCACGATCTTAAGGAGAGACCATGCGAACCTTCGAGTCAGTCGCGGACCTCGCTGCCGCCGCGGGCGAGACCATTGGGCAAAGCGACTGGGTGACCGTCACTCAGGAAGCGGTCAACCTGTTCGCCGATGCGACCGGCGATCACCAGTGGATCCACGTAGACCCGGAACGCGCAGCGAAGGGGCCCTTCGGTACGACCATCGCCCACGGTTACATGACCTTGTCGCTGCTGCCGCAGCTGCAACACGACATGTACACCGTCAACGGCATCAAGCTCGCGATCAACTACGGCCTGAACAAGGTTCGCTTCCCCGCACCGGTGCCGGTCGGCTCCAGGGTGCGTGCGCAGAGTTCGTTGGTCAGCGTCGAAGACGTCGGCAACGGCGCCGTCCAGGCGGTTGTGTCGACCACCGTCGAGATCGACGGATCGGCCAAGCCCGCCTGCGTGGCCGAAAGCATCGTTCGCTACATCACCTAGTAGCGCGCGTCGACGCTGGGCGAGCAGACGCAGAATCGCACGCGAACGACTCGATGAGTGCGATTCTGTGTCTGCTCGGCGGTTAGAACTCCGCGATCGAGTGTTCCAGGCGTTCGGCCAGCCGGGTCTGAGCTTCCGCGCGCCGCGTCGGTATGTGCGCAGACGGGAAAGGCGTTGTCACGGGCTCGTATTCGCGCAGCGTGCGACGGGCCACCGTCATCTTGTGCAGCTCGGTGGCGCCGTCGGCGATGCCCAACGACTCGGCAGCAACCATCATCTTGACGAACGGCATCTCGTCGGAGACCCCGAGCGCGCCGTGCAGATGCAGCGCACGCTGGGCGACGTCGTGCAGCACCTGGGGCATGGCGACCTTGACCGCGGCGATGTCGCGGCGCACCTTCTGGTAGTCGTGGTGCTTGTCGATCAGCCACGCGGTGCGCAGCACCAGCAGCCGGAACTGCTCGATCTGGATCCAGCTGTCAGCGATCTTCTCCTGCGTCATCTGGAAGTCGGACAGTCGGCCATGCCGGGTCTTTCGTGACACGGCGCGCTCGCACATCATGTCGAAAGCCCTGCGCGCCAGCGCAATTGTGCGCATCGCGTGGTGGATCCGGCCGCCGCCGAGGCGGGTCTGCGCGATCATGAACGCTGAGCCTTCACCGCCCAGCACATGGTCGGCGGGCAC
>Ga0182030_10001621_pt1 | contig 46724 bp, 40 predicted proteins | sample 812S3MmetaG_FD_121299 | JGI IMG/M metagenome (GOLD analysis project Ga0182030, IMG submission 121299) | Permafrost microbial communities from Stordalen Mire, Sweden - 812S3M metaG (Illumina Assembly) | ecosystem: Environmental > Terrestrial > Soil > Wetlands > Permafrost | place: Sweden...
CTCGAACACTCCGCGGGCAGGAGTCTCGACGCCTCCCTGGCCGGCTCCCTCGCCACCTTGCTGTTGTTGATTCCAGGCTGTCTGGCGCCGTTTTTGACCACTTCCCTATTCGGCGCCACTCTCACCAGCATCCTTCCCATGAGCGTCTCGAGCCTGTGGCGCGACGGACGGCCGCTGCTCGCGCTGACGGTCGGACTGTTCGTGCTCGTGTTTCCCGCCGTGCGCTTCGCGGCGCTTTCCGCGGTGTTGCTGGCCCTGCGGGCGGGGCTGCGCCCGCGGTGGCTCGCGCGGGCATTTCGCCTGGTCAACTCCCTGCAAAGCTGGGCGATGCTCGACGTGTACCTGCTGGGCTTGGCGGTCGCCTACGCGCGCCTGCGCGAGGTGATCGACGTCTCGCTCGGTGCGGGCGCGCTCTGCTTCGTGGCGGCGGCCCTGCTGTCGATGGTCGTGCGGGCGACGCTCGACCGTGCCGCCGTGTGGCGCAGGATTGCGCCGGACCGCGAGCCGCCCGGCGGAGCGGGCGTGATCGCCTGCCGAAGTTGTGAACTCCTGCTTCCGGCGCGCTGCGAGGCCGCTTCGTGTCCCCGTTGCGGCGCCCGCGTGCACCGGCGCAAACCGGCGAGCTGCTCACGTGCCATGGCACTCCTGCTGGCGGCCGGCGTGCTGTATCTGCCGGCGAATATGTACACCATCGCCACGGTGCCGGTCGATTTCCGGCCCACCGCCTACACCGTTCTCGGCGGGGTCATCGACCTGGTGCGCTTTCACCTCGTCGGTCTGGCCGTGCTCGTCTTCGCGGCGAGCTTCGTGATCCCCCTGCTCAAGATGCTGGGGCTCTCCTGGTGTGCCTCGTCCGCACTCTGCCGCTCGCCCCGGTACCTCGTGACCAGGACCCGCGTCTACCGGGCGATCGAGGAGATCGGCCGCTGGTCCATGGTCGATCCCCTGACGATTTCCTGCTTCGTGCCGGTACTGCAATTCAACAGTTTGATCGACGGGCATGCCAACGCGGCCGCCACGCCGTTCGCCGCGGTCGCCGTATGCACCAGTCTTGCGGTGAAGTGCTTCGATTCCCGCCTGATGTGGGACGCAGCGGGCCGCAATTCATGAACGACCCCGACCCGCGGCCGATTTCGGCATCGAGCGGGCACCGCCGCACGCTCTGGCCCAACCTCATCTGGGGCATCCCGGTGGCGGCGCTCATCATCGTTGCCTACCTGGGCATTCAAGCCTTGGCCCATCGCGGCGTGCTGGTGACGGTGACGTTCAGCCACGCCGCCGGGGCGCGGGCCGGCGAAACCAAGGTGAGCTATCAGGGCGTCGATGCCGGCGAGTTGGTGGACATACTGCCCAACAAGGACGGCAGACGCTTCGACTTCCAACTACGGCTCAAGCCAGAGGCGAAGCCGGGTCTCAATACGAATGCACGCTTCTGGTTGATTGGCGCCGCGCCGAGCCTGGCGGACATCAATTCGCTCAAGGCAGCGGTCTCCGGCGTCGCCATCGGCTACGCACCGGGCGCGGGAGGCACGGCGACGCGGCACTTTCAAGGCTTGGAGAAAGCCCCGCTGATCCTGCCCGAAGACAAGGGCACGTATTACTTTTTGCGCGCGACCTCACTGAATGCGATCAGCGAGGGAACCGAAGTGATGTTCTCCGGCGAACCGATCGGCAAGGTGGTCGAGGTGCATTTCAACGGTAAGGACGGCTTTCGGTTGCGGGTGTTTGTCTATCAACCGTTCGATGCGCTCGTCCGGGAAGGTGCCCGGTTCTGGAAGATGAGCCCGCTGCGTCTGTCGGTCGGCGGCGATGGCATCACGGCGAACCTCGCCCCCATCGCCACCATCGTTTCCGGCGGCGTTGGCTTGGAGAACGCCACGGCCGATCCTCACCAGCCGCAGAGCAAACCCGATACCGAGTTCAAACTCTATGGCTCCAAACAGGCCGCCCGCGCCGGCCTGGACGGACCCACCGTCCGCTGCCGGTTCGATTTCACCGGCGCCGCCGGCACTCTCGAACAGGACGCACCCGTGACCCTCCTCGGCTTTCAGGTCGGCGAGGTCGAATCGACGGACCTTTCCTACGATCCTCGCACTGGAGCGCCGCACACCATCGTCACGGCGATGCTGTATCCCCTCAAGCTGCGGGTGGCGGCTCCGAAGGATCCTCCCCCGCAGGATTGGCGGCCCGCCACCGAGCGGTCCCTCGGCAATCTGGTCAAGCTCGGGTATCGCGCGCGCCTGCAGCAGACTCCGCCCTTGCTCGGTGAGGAATCGATCGCCTTGGTCAAGGTGGGGGGCCGGGTTTCCCACGCCGGGTGGACGGCGGGCGAACCGGCAGGCGGGGGCACGACGACCTTTCCCACCGAAGGCGGCGGAGCCGGCCTTGATGACGTGCTGGCCAAGACCGACCAATTGCTCGGCAGCCTGCAACATGTCGCCGGTCGGCTCGATGCGATGGCGTCGTCTCCGGAGTTGCAGGACTCTCTCCGGCATCTGCATTCGAGTCTGGCGGGCCTGGACCAGATGCTCGCCAAAGCAGGCCCTGACGTCGGGCCGCTCACCACGAAGCTCAATGACGCCGCCGGCCAGCTGTCGAGCACCCTGTCCGCCGCCCGGAAAATTCTAGACGGCGGCGGCGATGCACAGAGCGCCACCCTGCCGGAGGCCATCCGGCAGTTGAGCGACGCGGCACAGTCCATTCGCACCCTGACGGACTACCTGAGCCGGCATCCCGAATCGCTGCTGCGCGGCAAGCGCGGAGAACCATGAAGCTATTCTTGAGTCCGCTGTTGTCCGTGCTCCTCGCGGTGTTGCTCCAGGGTTGCCAGGGTGCGCCGACGCGCTTTTATACACTGTACCCCGTGCCACCGGAGACGCCGCCCGCCGTTTACGGCGGACCTCCGGTGAAGGTTGACACCGTGCATCTACCTTCCGCCTTGAACCGTACGGAGGTGCTCAGCAGCCTGTCCGACGGGCAGGTGCAGATCCACGATTTGGCCTATTGGTCCGAACCCCTGAGGGAGTCCGCGCCCAGAATTTTCTCCGCCGACCTCATGGAACGACTGCCGGAGGGCAAAGTCGCATTCCCTTCGCTGCCCAAGCCCGAGGGCGCCCTCGGCATCGACGTCGATGTGCTGCAGTTCACCGTCGGCGCCACGGGCGCGGAGCTGCGGGCCGGGTGGCTCATCCAAGGTCCCGATGCGGACCGGCGAGGTGCCGTCACCCTTCACCGTGCCGCACCGGGCACCGATGCCAAATCCGTCGTCGACACGCTCAGCCGATTGCTGGGCGAGCTGGCCGATCGCGTGACCGCAAGCCTCACGAGCGCCGGCGCCCGCTGAGGGCGCAACCAAGCCCCTGGCGTCGTCAACATGGCGTTCGCAGAGGCGTTCGGCGGTCTGTGTGCCATCCGATTACCCAACAGCCTTCCACCTGCAGACTGTCGAGTGCCGACGCCCGGGGCATTGGAGCACCGTCCGGCGGGAACTCAATAAACTGTTGAACGGACGCCGTGCCGGCCTACTTGCCGGCCGTTGGTTGGGCGGCTCCAACCTGTTGATCTTGCGCCGGATCCACAGCATATACAGCTTGGCCGTCGGCCCGGAACTGGGTGGACCTGCACGCCGTCGCTCGCCACAATCCGGCCGATGCGCCGCGCCCGCCACGATGTCTTCGCCCAACGCACCACGGCAGCCTATGCCGTCGTCTGGGATCTCGAGTGGCACCTCATCACCAGCCGGCGCTTGGAGCCCGGTTGCGACTTGTACGGCGCGTTGCTCGCGTTGCTCGAGCAAATCCAGGCCGAAGGTTGGAGGCCCGAGTGCGAGCCGGAGTATGGATTCACCTTTGTTTGCCGTGGGCTCGAACGGCGGCTCGTGATGGTGACCGCGCGCGATCCGACCAATGTCGGCTCCCAGTCGTTCAACCCGTTCCGCAAGTGACCCATCGCAATGAATTCGATGTCCGATAGCGGCGAGACGTGGGAGTCAAGTTAGTCGATCATGGGGCCTCATGAATCTATTCGGAGTGCCTCATGATCTCGTTTCAGATAGTCGGTCTTCCGCTCGCACATTTTCGGCCGTTGTTCGCTCTGTCCGATGCCGCGCTGGCGGAGCGCAACGTGCGTCGCGTGTTTGCCGCGTCGAAGCCGGGGTATCCCTGCCGCGTCAGCCTCGCCGACGCCGACATTGGTGAAGAGCTTCTGTTGTTGTCCTTCGAGCATCAACCGGCAATGTCACCCTACCGGTCGTCCGGCCCGATCTTCGTGCGACGGGCGGCAGTCGAAGCCTGCCTCGAGCCAAATGTAGTGCCGGATTACGTCCGGACGCGCTCGATGTCCGTCCGTGCGTACGATTCGATGCACTCGATGACCGACGCCACCGTCTGTCCGGGCATCGAGACGGCGGCCACCATCGAAAGAATGTTCCGATCGCCGGAAGTTGCCTATATCCACCTGCATAACGCGAACCGGGGATGCTTCTCGTGTGCCGTCAACCGCCGGTGGACTGATGCGTCCGGGTAAATGCAAGGTTTCGCGCGTCCCGCTAGAATTCCGTCCAAGACCCGTCATCGCCAACGGCCTTGCGCAGTGGCGGCGACGGATGGGCCGTGCCGGGCCTGACGGACTTTGATGCGGCTCTCGCCGTGGCGGGCGTTTTGCGCAGCGGCGCCGGCCGGGGCGGCGCGGCGGCGCCCGGCGCAGCGGCGCCCGGCGCGTCCCGCCGGTCGCCGGTATTGAAGCTGTCCATCAATTTATTGAGGATCTCGGACTGCTCGCGAAGCGATTCGGCGGCCGCAGCAGCCTGCTCCACGAGCGCCGCATTCTGCTGCACCGTTTCGTCGATCTGCGTCACGGCCTGATTGACCTGTTGGATCCCCGTGGATTGCTCCTCCGACGCCGTGGCGATTTCCGCGATGATGTCGTTGACCCTCTTCACCGATATTACGATCTCGCCCAGCGTGGCACCCGACTCGTTCACCAGCTTCGAGCCCTCGGTAACCCGCTCGACGCTGTCGTTGATGAGGACCTTGATCTCCTTGGCCGCTGTCGCCGAGCGCTGCGCGAGGTTGCGCACCTCGCTCGCCACCACGGCAAATCCCCGACCCTGCTCGCCGGCTCGCGCCGCCTCCACTGCCGCGTTGAGGGCCAGCAGGTTGGTCTGAAAGGCAATTTCGTCGATGACGCCGATGATGTCCGATATTTTCTTGCTCGAGGCGTTGATGCCCCGCATGGCCTCGACGGCGCTCGCGACAACCTTGCCGCCTTTTTCAGCGTGTTCCCGTGCGCTCTTCGCCACCTGGCTCGCTTGACGGGCATTTCCGGCGTTCTGTTCCACCGTGGCGGTCATCTGCTCGACGCTGGCGGCGGTCTCCTCGAGCGAAGAGGCCTCCTGCTGGCTGCGGCTCGACAGATCACTGTTGCCTTGGGCGATCTGGATGGAGGCGCTGCCCACCGATGCCGCTGAACTGCGGATGTCGTTGACCACCGCCTTGAGGCGCGAAGCGCACTCGTTGACCGCATCGCGCAGCCTGGCGAAATCGCCGGTGACATGCCCTTCGATCCCCAAGGTCAGATCGCCCGCCGCGATGCCGGAGATGACCCGGGTTGCCTCGCCCAGGATCGTACGGTTCTCGTTCTTCTGGTTGGTGACGTCGATCGCATACTTCACGACTTTCAGCGGCCGCCCGTGGGTGTCGAGAATCGGATTATAACTCGCCTCCAGCCAGATCTCCTTGCCGCCTTTGCCAATGCGCAGATACTGCCCGGCGTCGAATTCGCCCCGCTTAAGCTTCGCCCAGAAAGCACGATACTCTGGGCTGTCGCGGTAGGCGGGCAGCACGAAGATGCCGTGATGTTTGTCGCGGATCTCGGCCATTGAATATCCCGTCGCGGCAAGAAAGTTCGCGTTGGCGGCGATGATCGTGCCGTCGAGCTTGAATTCGATGACGGCCAGGCTCTTGTCGATGGCAGTCAGCAGTCCCGTGACTTCGACCTCGCGCACCTTGGCGGCCGTGATGTCGGTGGCAAACTTGATCACCTTCAGGGGACGCCCGTTCGCGTCGAGGATGGGGTTGTAGCTCGCCTCCAGCCAGATCTCACGGCCGGCCTTGCCGACGCGCAGGTACTGCCCCGCATCATACTCACCCCGGGCAAGCTTCGCCCAAAAGGCGCGGTACTCGGGACTCTCCCGGAACCCCGCCTCGACGAACAGGCTGTGATGCTTGCCGCGAATTTCCTCGAGAGAATAACCGACGGCCCGGAGAAAATTTTCGTTGGCTGTGACGATGGTGCCGTCGAGCTGAAATTCGATGATCGCCTGGACCTTGTGGATTGCGGCCACCTGGCTCTCGAGTTCACGCAACCGCAACTCATTGGTTTTGTCGGCGGAAGACTGGCGAAACAACATGAGTGAGGCCTTGGTTGGACGTTGGGCAGTGGTCGTTCTATCGGCACCGGGCACTCGCTTCTTGAGTGGGCGCATCCCCTTGAAATGATGGTGCGGCGCAGCGCCTTGACCATGACGCTTCTTGTGGTCTCTGGCACACGCGGCTCACGCCGCGCTGGGAGGTCTTCCGTGGTAGCGAGACCGCCCTACCTCTGAAAATCCTAACCAGGGTCCCAAGAAAATCATATTTTGCAAAGCAGACTCCGGCGCGGATACTAGAGCACTTCCCCCATTCCTCCCCAAGGTGCACAGCAGCATGTCAGTGGAACAAGTCGAGACGCTCATCATCGGCGGCGGTCAGGCCGGCCTCGCGATGAGCGAGCACCTGAGCAAACGCGGGGAGCCTCATCTCATCGTCGAGCGTCATCGGATCGCCGAGCGCTGGCGCACGGAACGATGGGATTCTCTCGTCGCCAACGGCCCGGCGTGGCACGACCGCTTTCCCAGCCTGACATTCTCCGGCATCGATCCCGACAGCTTCGCCAGCAAGAACCGGATCGTCGAGTATTTCGAGACCTATGCGAAGCAGGTTGCCGCCCCGATCCGCTGCGGTGTCGATGTCCACGCGCTTCAACGCGAACCCGACGGTGCCGCCTTCCGAGCGGAGACCTCGACGGGCCTCATCGAGGCCACGAACGTCGTCGTCGCCACCGGGCCGTTTCAACGCCCGCTCATTCCCACGGCCGTTCCCGTCGATGCGGGAGTGACGCAGATTCACTCGGCCGCGTATCGCAATCCCGCCCAGCTGCGCGACGGGGCCGTGCTGGTGATCGGAGCCGGTTCCTCGGGGGTCCAGATCGCCGACGAACTGGTTCGCGCGGGACGGCGCGTCTACCTGTCCGTGGGCCCCCACAACCGTCCGCCGCGGCGCTATCGCGGACGTGATTTCGTCTGGTGGCTGGGTGTGCTGGGCGAATGGGATACCAAGGTGGTGACGCCGGGTACGGAGCATGTGACGATCGCCGTCAGCGGTGCCCACGGCGGCAACACGGTCGACTTCCGGGATCTCGCGACGCGCGGCATCACGTTGCTGGGCAGCGCCGGCAGCTACGCCGACGGAGTGGTGCAGTTCCTGCCCAATCTCCGAAAGAACATCGCACTGGGCGACGCGAATTACCTCTCAATGTTGGGCGCGGCCGATGCCTATGTCGCGGAGAAGGGCCTCGACCTGCCGCAGGAGCCTCTGGCCCACAGGATCGGGCCCGATCCCCACTGCGTGACCGATCCTCTCCTGCGGTTGAACCTTGCGGACGCCGGAGTCACGACGATCCTATGGGCGACGGGTTACGCGCTGGACTTCGACTGGCTCAAAATCGACACCTTCGATCAGAAGGGCCGCCCGGCGCATCAACGGGGCGTGTCCGTGGTCCCCGGACTCTACTTCCTGGGGCTGGCATGGCTTTCGCGCCGTGCGTCGCCGTTCATCTGGGGCGTCTGGCACGATGCCGACTATCTGGGGGGCCACATCGCCGCCCGCCGTTCGATGCGGGTGGCAAGCACGTCTTGACTAGGACCCGACGCGCCCAAGTCCTCTGACCTCCTCGACATCGTCATCATCGCCCAGTATCAACGCATGTCCCACTATGGCCTCGCGCGGAGTCTCTCGAGAAAGTGGCTGGACGCGCGGCAACCGCCGCATAGAAGTCGATCCTCCGGAGCGCCCCGATGGGGGGCGCTCTCTTCCAAACCAGCGTCCATGTGTCCGACATCCGATGGCGGCCGCCGGGAACTTTCCGATCGGCTCTCCCGCGGCATAGTCTGGCCCCCTCAGCACATCTTGGAGCCGCATCATGAGTTCATTCATTCCTGTATGGATCATCGGAGGACCCTTCCTAGGCCTCTTGATTTTGTTTTTCTCGTTCAAGGGCCCGAGCGCGATGGGCGAGTCCGTTCCCCGCATTCCCCCTCGCGGGCGGAGAGACGCGGCCGACCGGTCGGCGCCGCTGCTCGATCCCGTGCGTCCCGATGCACCGCGGCGCCAGATCTGAGGGGTTTGAAATCATGGCGGTGAAGAACAAGGGTCGGACCAAAGCGCCCGGGCGCGCAACTTCCAATTCGGTCGGTACGACGGCCGGCGGCCCATCGCATCCGGCGTCGCACCCGGCCGCGATACCGACCGACCGCGCCGACCATGCCGCCGAGCAGCAAGCGCTCGCGGAATCAATGCCCTACAACAGGACGAAGACTGCCGAGTATGGCGCACCCAGCGGTTCACCACCGCCCACGGGCCCGCACGAACCGCTTCCCTCGCCGACCGCCGGTGCGGGAACACTCAGCGAAAAAAATGCTTCCCGAAAAACCGGGCGTCCCACGCTGGAACCCCAGTCTCTGGACGGCTCGCTGGAAGGAAGGCGCGTTAATTCCACCGGCCAGACCCTCACCACCAATCAGGGCGTTCCGGTTGCCACCAACCAGGACTCCTTGAAGGCGGGACTGCGCGGCCCGACGCTGCTCGAGGATTTCATTCTTCGCGAAAAGATCACGCACTTCGACCATGAACGCATCCCCGAGCGCATCGTTCATGCTCGCGGCTCGGCGGCCCATGGGTACTTCGAGGCCTATGAGGCGCTGACCGACCTGACCCGCGCGGCCCCCTTCACGGAAGCCGGCAAGCGCACGCCGGTGTTCGTGCGTTTTTCCACCGTCGCGGGAGAACGCGGGTCGGCGGATACCGCGCGCGACGTGAGAGGGTTTGCCGTCAAGTTCTATACGGATGAGGGCAACTGGGATCTGGTCGGCAACAACATCCCGGTCTTCTTCATCCAGGACGCGATGAAATTCCCCGACCTGATCCACGCGGCGAAGCCCGAACCCCACAACCAGATGCCGCAGGCAGCCACGGCCCACGACACGTTCTGGGACTTCGTCTCCCTGATGCCGGAGTCCACCCACATGCTGATGTGGGTCATGTCCGATCGCGGCATCCCGCGCAGCTACCGGATGATGCATGGCTTCGGCGTCCACACGTTCCGTTTGGTGAACACCGCGGGGCACTCCACCTTCTGCAAGTTCCATTGGAAGCCGAAGTTGGGGACGCATTCCCTGGTGTGGGACGAAGCGGTCAAGATCATGGGTGCGGACCCGGATTTTCATCGGCGTGATCTATGGGAAGCCATCGAATCCGGCAACTATCCGGAATGGGAGCTGGGCCTGCAGCTTTTTTCGGAGGCCGATGCGGAAAAGTTCAGCTTCGATGTATTGGATTCCACCAAGCTGGTTCCGGAGGAGCTCGTCCCCGTCAAACCGGTCGGCCGGATGGTGCTCAATCGAAACCCGGACAATTTCTTTGCGGAGACCGAACAGGTGGCCTTCTGCACCGGTCACGTCGTGCCCGGTATCGACTTCAGCAACGATCCCTTGCTGCACGGCCGGATTCATTCGTACGTCGACACGCAAATCACGCGCCTGGGCGGTGCCAATTTCCACGAGATCCCGATCAACGCGTCACTCGCGCCGGTGCACAACAATCAGCGGGATGGGATCCATCGCCAGGCCATCGCGCGGGGCCGGGTCGCCTATGAGCCCAACTCCCTTGGAGGCGGCTGCCCTTTCCAGGCAGGCGCCGCCGGGTTTTCCTCGTTCCCCAAGGCGATCGAGCCCGACAACGGCCCCGTCGACAAGGTGCGCGGCCGCCCGGAAAAGTTCGCGGAACACTATGCCCAGGCCGCTCTCTTCTTTGAGAGTCAGACCGAGGTCGAAAAGGCGCATATCCGAGGCGCGTTTCGTTTCGAGCTCAGCAAGCTCACGGTACCGGCCATCCGGACGCGGGTGGTGTCGTCATTGCTCAACGCGTCCCGGGAACTCGCGACCGCCCTGGCACAGGATCTCGGGATCGAACTCCCCGAACCGATGCCGCGGGCGGCGGCGAACCCGCTGCGATCGGAAATCCTCTCCTCGCCCGCCTTGTCATTGCAGGCACTGCCCGGGGATGGCGGCATTGCCACCCGTCAGATTGCAATCCTGCTCGCGGACGGCGTGGAGTCGGAGCCGCTCAACGAGCTGCTCGAGGCGCTTCACGCTGCAGGCGCGGTGACGCGCCTGTTGGGTGCCCGCCTGGGAACCGTGCGCAGTGAGGAGGGGGAACCGGTGGAAATCGACGCCACGCTCGAGAACTCGCCCGCCGTGCTGTTCGATGCCATGGTGCTCACCGGCGGGAGCGAAGCGGTGGAGGCGTTGAGCCGCGATGGACACACCCTCGAATTCATCAAAGATCAGTACCGGCACTGCAAGACCATTCTGGCACTGGGCGATTCTGCGGCGATTCTGCGCAGGGCTGGCGTCCCATCAACCCTTCCCTCGGGCGCCACGGATCCGGGATTGCTGGTCGAAGGTGCGGAGGGGAACGACAGGGTGACCCAATCGTTCATCGCGGCGGTCGCCCGCCACCGTCACGTCGGGCGGGATCGGGACCCGCCGCTGATCTGAAACGGAAGGCCTCTCAAGTCCACATTTCTAACATTTCCAGGAGAAACTCATGTCCATCATTGATAAGGTCGTCGCGGCGGTCACACCGCCCGAAAGTGAGGAGACGCGGGCGGAAGCGCGCGCCAAGGCGCGCGCATCGTCGGGGCCGGGGGACTGGCTCGCCATGGTGATCGATCATCATGAACAGGTGGAGGAGGCTTTTGCCGCCGTCAGGGCCGCCACCGATCCTGCCCCCCGGACTCGCGCGCTGAGGGAGCTGTCCACGTTGTTGACCGGCCACTCGATTGCCGAGGAGGCGGCGCTGTATCCTGCACTCGCGAAAGCCGACGAAAAAGGTCATGCCACCAAGGCGTATGCGGAGCAATCCGCGGCCAAATTGCAGTTGGGCCTGCTTCTGGACTTGCCGCCCATGAGCCAAGATTTCGTGGAAAAGCTCGGCCACATCGAGGGCGCGGTCGCCCGTCACGTGTACGAGGAGGAGAGCAATTGGTTCCTGGACCTGAAGACCAAAATCCCGGCGGCCGACCAGGTCAAATTGACCCAACGGTATCAGGAACAGTTCGCGCGTTACATGGGGGACGAACTGGGCGATGAGTCAGACTCGTGGCCGTCCGAGGCCACGGCTTCGCGCCGTTGAACACGACAGCGGCCGGCCTCCTGCACCAGGAATAGCTGCGCTCAGGTTTCCTTGGACGGGTCGTACCAAACGGCTTCGATGTTATTGCCATCCGGGTCGAGAATGAAAGCCGCGTAATAGCCGGGCGAATAGTCGCGATAGCCCGGCGCGCCGTTGTCCTTCCCGCCCGCTGCCAGCCCGGCCTTGTGAAACGCCACGACCTGTTCGCGGGTCTTCGCCTCGAACGCCACGTGGGTGGTGACGGAGGAGTCAGCCTTGCTGATCCAAAAATCGGTGTTCTTGCCGTCGTTAAACCCGGCGGCTTCGCCGAATTCCATGTTGTTGCGATAACCCAAGGGGGCGAGAACGCGCGTGTAGAACTCCTTGGAGCGGCGGTAGTCGTGAATCGGCAATGAGGTATGGGCAATCATGAAACACTCCGTGAGATTGTGTGCAGTGCGTCCAGCGTCTGGTGCTGCATCATAACTGGTCGATCGCCGGCGTCGTGACCGTCGCGCTCAATCATCGCAGTTGCTCCGCGGGTCCGGCGCGGAGCGGTTTGGACTTTGCTGCGCGTTGGAGTTCGACCCGGCTCCCGCTCCCGGAGTATCGGCGCCCACCAAATCACCCCAGGCGAACTCCCGCCCCCGACGTTGGCCTTTCAGGCTGAGCTTCAACGTCAGCGGGGAGAGCGTCACCACATAATCGAACCCGTTGATTTTCACGAGCCGTTTGAGATCCTTTTGCAGGAGCGTCGTCATGCGCGTTGACGGGAATTTGGATTCTTCCGGATCTTGGCGCCCGCTTTGCGTGCCTCCGAGAGCCCAATGGCAACCGCCTGTCGGCGGCTCGTCACCGTCTTACCCGAACGACCGCTCTTGAGCGTGCCGTGCTTCCTCTTGTGCATGGCGCGCTTAACTTGTGGCCTGCCGCTGTTTTTTTTGACTGCCATCCAGCACTCCTCATGATAGGGGGACGATACTTTCGGCAACGCCATTAGCCGGCAGCGCAGTACAGAGCGGGATCAGTGCTCACCGCGGCCTGGCGTCGGTGATTGGCTGTCGGACGGCCGCCCCCGACAGCAAGGTCCGACAGCGGTCGATGATTCCGTCCGGCCGTCGCCGGTCGAATTCCATGCGACGCTCCCTCCGGCTCGCGGGTGCGCCTTCACCTGCCGATCGATGCGCATACCGCGGGCTTCAGTGCTGCAGGGACAAAATCCAGTCGACGAGCTGGTGCAGATCCGAGGGAGGTACGTCGTAGCCGGTCATGGCCACGTCGCCCCACGCACCGGCGCTGCCGTTGACCACGGCATCCGCGAGGTCTTCGCGCGCGTGCGGATCATCCGCGTATTTCTGCGCGATGGCGTGCAGCGACGGACCCGCATTCCCCGCTTCATAGGGCTGGTGGCAACTTTGGCAGCGATACTTGTCGAGCAGCCCCTTTCCCACGGAGAAATCCACGGGTTCGCCCGAGCGCGTCACGCCGCCCAATCCGAGCATGATGGCCACGCCCACCATGAGAGCTGCGAGAGGAGTCACCTTCATGTGGCGGAAGCTTCAGCCGCCGCCGATGCGCGCTCCATCGGAGCCGTGCCGCGCTTTGGTGGCGGACAATTCCGACCCGCCGCGCAATGACACCGCGGCGGTGGCATTGCCGCATTGGATACGCAGGAATAATCCTACGGCGCCGTGCGCGCTGCGCCCAGCCGCGCCATGATGCAGTCGGCCACCCGCAGCGCATTCGCAATGATGGTCAACGTCGGATTCACCGCCCCGATCGAGGGGAAGAAGCTGCCGTCCGTGACGTACAGGTTGTCCAGCTCGTGCGCCTTGCAATTGACGTCCAGCACCGACGTCGCCGGATCGCGGCCGAACACCAGCGTGCCGGCCTGATGCGCCGTGCCGCCGATGGGGATGTTTTGTCCCAGATAAAGTGACCGGTCGAACAGGTGCGGATGAACGTCGAGCTTGCCGCAAAGGATCTGCAGCTTCGCCTTCAACCGCTCGTGGGCCTCCAGGTTAGATTGCATCAATTCCAAAACGACGCGATCGCCGTCGTAGTACACGCGGTTGTCGGGCCGCGGCAGGTCTTCCGAGGTCAACCAAAAGTCGAGCGAATGCCGTGCGAGCCATTCGAACGGCTTCTCGGGAAACCACTGCAGGGCGGCAGGCAGCCCCGCGCCGCGAAGTTGCACGGCGTTGGATTTGCCCACCATTTGAATGTGTCCGAGGGGATAGTCCCAATCGTCGGACCCAAAGTAGAAATCGTTCAAACCCAGCGTCTTCTGGAACTTGGTCGGATTGGGCGTCCGCGACACGGCCAGCAGCACGGAGTTGTTGTGCCGCATGTAGCGCCGGCCCACCAGGCCGGAACCGTTGGCAAGCCCGTTCGGGTGATGGTCGTTGGCCGACCGCAGCATCAACAGGGCGGACGACAGCGCACCGCACGCGACGATCACGATGTCGGCGCGATAGGTGACGGGTTCGCCCGCCCGCGATGCCAGGACGCCGCTGACGCGGCGACCCTCGGAATCGGTCAGAAGCTTCTCGACGTAGGTATTCGTCGACAACGTCAGGTTGGGATGCTCCCGCAGTGCCGGGTCGACGCAGATGACCTGGGCATCCGCCTTGCCGTTGGTCAGGCAGGGATAGCCATCGAAGGCGTCGCAGCGGATGCAGGGCGACTGCGGCAGCGGCTTGCCGTCCGCTTCATCGAGCAGAATTCCCACGGGCAGGTGAAACGGATGGTGACCCTCGTGCTTCAAGCCATCGAACAACTGCTGGATGCGCGGTTCATGGGAAATGGGCGGGTACTTGTACGGTTTGGCCGCCGGCGGTTCGGTCGGATCCTCGCCGCGCAAGCCGTGCACGTGATAGAGCTCCTCGGCCGCCTGATAATACGGTTCGAAAGCCTCGTACTTGACCGGCCATCCCGGCGACATCCCGTCCGGGTGGCGGATCTGCTCGAAATCCTGCTCTCGCAATCGCAGCAGGACCGCGCCGTACACCTTGCTGTTGCCGCCCACGAAGTAATGCAAACCGGGATGAAAATTCCCGCCGTCGGCGCCGTACCAGGTCTCCTTCGCCTGGTACTTGGCATCGATGAACACCGCCTGGGGATCCCAGTTCTCGCGCTCGCGGGGCAGATAGTCGCCGCGCTCCAGGAGCAGGATCCGTTTCCCGGTCTGCGCCAGCCGCCACGCCATCGTGCCGCCGCCCGGCCCCGACCCGATGATGATGACGTCGTAGCTCTCAGCCACCGGTCGCGAAACCCGGATAAAGCGTCATGCCTCCATCGACGAACAACGTGGCGCCGGTCACGTAATCGGATGCATCGGACGCCAACCAGGCCGCGGCGCGCGCTATGTCGTCCGGCTCGCCGATCCGCTTGTAAGGCACGAGGGTCATGAGATCGGAATACGCCGCGGGAGTGTTCCACGCCGCGGTGTTGATCGGCGTGCGGATCGCGCCCGGTGCGATGCTGTTGACCCGGATGCGGTGCGGCGCCAGTTCCTGCGCGATGCTGCGCATCAACATGTCGATGCCGCCCTTCGAGGCGGCATAGTTCGCGTGCCCGGCCCATGGAATCACCTGATGCACCGAACTCATGCAGATGATCTTGCCGGCCGCCACGGAAATCGATTCATCGACGCCACGGCGCATGAATTCCCTCGCCGCCTCCCGCGTGCACAGGAACTGACCGGTGAGATTGATGCCGATCACCGTGTTCCACTGTTCGAGGGTCATGTCGACGAACGCGGAATCCCGCTGCAGGCCGGCGTTGCTGACGACGACGTGGAGCGTGCCGAAGTGCGCAGTCGCCTGCGCGAACATCGCGATGACCTCCTCTTCTTTGCTGACGTCCGCCCTGATGGCAATCGCACGCCGGCCCAGCGAGTCGATTTGATGGGCCACGTCGTCGGCCGCGGCGGGATTGGCGACGTAATTGACGACGACGTCGGCGCCCGCCCGCGCCAGTCCGAGCGCCACTGCCTGGCCGATCCCGGAATTGGCGCCGGTGACCAACGCCGTCTGGCCGGCCAGCGTCACCGGGTAGGGCACATTCGGCACGGGGCGCGAATCCGGCGGAGCGGGTGCCGCAGGATCCTTTGAGGGTTCGCTCACGATGCACTCCTCCGAAACCATGGGGGTGTGAAGATTCTCGCACGGCGCTCCGTTGTAAGTGCTACATAATGGCGATCGTATCCGCATCCGCCCGCACCGGAGGCCCCTTGCTAAACGTCTTCCTCGTGGCCCTGTCACGCTGCCTCTTGGTGCTCTTGTTCCTGCCCTTCAGCGCGCTCGACAAGGTGCTGAACTTCCGCGATGCGCAGGCGCAGGCCGGCCTCGCCATCCGCAATCGAACCCTGTCGCGGTTCGCGGTCGTGGCGGGGTTTTGCATCGAAGTGGTGATGTCGTTGGGCGTGGTCTCCGGGATCGCGGACCGCGCGGCAGCGCTCGTCCTCGCGACGTACTGTGCCGCCACCGCACTCCTCTGGAAGCGGTTTTGGACGAGCGGCGATTTCCGACTGCAAGGTGCAAGCCGCGGCCGTGACACGTTCTGGGATTTCCTCAAGAACTTCGCATTGGCCGGCGGCTTCCTCGGCCTCGCGTTCGGCGGCCACGCCGCGGGCGTCGACGAGTTTCTGCGCCATCCCCTCGACTCGTCGCATCCCTACCGCGCTTTCGCGCCGGCGGACTCCGCGACCCTGGGGCGCTGATTCGTGGGCAACACCGGTATCCGTGCCCGTCGCATCTCGGGCTTCGGCCTCGTCACCGCCGACGCGGCCCGGTTGACGTCCTTTTACGAGGCCGCATTCGGCGCGCGGCGCGTCTCGACCGCGCGCCTGGACGGCGCGGAGCGCCGCACGCTCCGGCTCGGCGAGGAGACCGTCGACATCTTGCAGATGGATGTGCCCGGTCGGCCATACCCTGGAGCGCTCACGCCGGCGGACACCGCGTTCCAGCACTTTGCCTTGGTCGTGAGCGACATGAATCTCGCCCTGGGACGGTTGCGCGGCTTGCCGGGCTGGACGCCGATCTCGAGCGCTGGCCCGCAGCACCTGCCGCAGCGGTCGGGGGGCGTGACCGCCTTCAAGTTCCGGGATCCGGACGGCCACCCTCTGGAGTTGCTGGATTTTGCCGACGGGGCCGTTCCCCCCGCTTGGGAGCAGCGCGCGGCGGGTGGGCTTTTTCTGGGAATCGATCATTCGGCCATCAGCGTTCGCGACACCACGGCCAGCACGGCCTTTTATCGGTCCTTGGGATTTAGCGTCACGGCGCAGACCTTCAATCACGGCGAGGAGCAGGCGAATCTCGACGGGATTCCGGATCCGCAACTCGAAGTCACCGCCCTGTCGCTGGCTGCCCCGATCCCGCACGTGGAACTTCTTTGCTATCGATCCGGATCCCATGCGCCCCGGCGGGTGGTGTCGAGCAACGACGTGGCGGCGACGCGCATCGCGTTGGCCGTCGATCGTCCGCAGCACGGCGCCGCGGCCGCGCCGACGCTCATCGTCGATCCCGACGGTCATCATTTGCTGCTGGCGGCCAGCCCCGCCACCCAGCATCCGCCCGTTTAAAAGGAGAACCGCGTTGACGAATATCATTCCAGTCCTGCTCGCCATGGTCTGCGGCGCCGTCTTGACGACGCAGGTCGGCAGCAACACCCTGCTCGGCAGATCGCTCGGCAATCCCTACATTCCGGCGGCGGTCAACATGGTGACCGGGCTGCTATTCACCGTCGTGTTGCTGTTGATCGTGCACCAACCCCTGCCCTCCGTCGGGCAGCTTCGCACTGCACCGTGGTGGACCTGGCTCGCAGGCGGATTTCTGGGAACGATCTACCTCACGGGCAACATCCTGCTCGCGCCAAAGCTCGGGGCGGCCGCCCTGGTCGGATTGGTGGTCACCGGCCAGTTGCTGTTCGCCGTCGCGGCGGACAACTACGGCTGGGTCGGATTCGCGCCGCACCCCGCGACGCTCTGGCGCGGCGTCGGATGCGTGTTGTTGATGGGAGGCGTCCTCCTCATCGCCAAGTACTGACGCCGCACCGCGGGCGATTTCGGCCCGCGCGATCCTAGCGCGCCAGCTGGAAGTTCGTGGACACCGCCCAGCCGGCATTGCCGAGTTCGTCGGTGACCTTCCACCACACGCCGACTTTTTCGCCGGTGGGATACAACATCATGCCGGGATCGAGGTCGCGCACCACCGCGGATTTCAGGTCGGCATTGGTATACATTTTCGTCGGCTTGGCCACGGCCACGGCCTGTTGTGTATTGTCCGCGTTCGCGGTCGTGTTGGACGCCTTGACGTCGGCAACCATCTTTGCATAAGCGTCGAGATAGGCTTGGGCCACGACCTGGCCGATTTCGGTGTTGGCGTACGTGCTCGCTCCGGCGGCCGCGAAGCCGCCCGCCCACCCGCCGAATCCGCCGCCGCCGAAGCCGAGGTCGGTCTTCTTTGCATGACCCTCTTGCAGAGACACTTGTTCGGTGGATCGGACGTCGGTCAACGTCAACACCACATCCGCGGTCTTGCTTTTCAAGCTGATACCGCCGACCACCGCGCCGATACCGTGCCCGACGAGTCCGCCCAGCATGCCGCCGATGTTCGTGCCGCCGGAATTGCGGTTCCGGTTCGCAATGTCCGGAATCAGAACGAAGTCAGCCGCCTTCATCTGCCCTTTGCCGACGTTCGAACCGACCCGCTCCTCGCCGCTCGCCGCGAGCGCGCGCTCGGCCTGCGCGGCGGCCAGTCCCTTGCCGCGGTCGACGAGGGTAAAGCAATGGGATTGGGCGACGTAGACCTTGATCAAGGCTGCCGGCGAATCCAGGTTCATGGCAGTCCACCAATTGTTCTCCGGTTCCTTGACCGCCAGCGCTCCGTACTTCCGGTCGCAGGTCGGCACCGAGGGGGGCGGTGCATTGTCCGCCCGCGCAGCGGCAACGCCCTCGAGCGCAAAACCTGCCACGATCAACCGGGCGACCCACCGCCGAACGTGTGACTTGGACGCAGTCATTATTGTTGTCTCCCTGGTGAACAAAACGGCCTATGGTGCCCGCGATTATCGCCCGGGAAGTAAAAATTACCAACTATTGCAAGGTTTGCAGGCCGGTCTCAGGCGTGCTTTGCGGCGTGGCGCGATCGGGCGCGCCCCGCCTTATTGCGACGCGACGCCGGCATCCTTGAGGGCTGCCAGGCCGCCCGCGTCGATGCCGGCGGCGGCGTGCTTCAGCACGCCGATGTCGTTCGCCTGGCCGGATACCCTGACGGAGAATCGGTCGGCGATGAAGGCGGTGTACTCACCGCTCTTGCTGGCATTGTTCCACTGTTCGTGCACCAACTGGCCGCCGCTCCGGTAGGTTTTGTCAAAACCCGCATCCGTCTGACTTTCCTGATCGACGCCGGCCCAGCTGGAGGCAAATCCCACCAGCCCCTTGAGCGAACCCGCATCGACAATCTCCAGCTGCAGCGTCCGATTGGCACCGTCCGAATAGGTCGCGGAGGCTTTGGAGATCTGCATGCCGATGGCACCGTTGCGCTCCACCGCCTGCTGGGTACGCTTCAATCCGTCGAGCTGCTCCGGTAGAAACGTCTTGATCTGATCCGGGGCGAGCGACTCGACCTTCGCGCCGCTGCCGAGGGCGGTGCCCATGAACTGACCGAGTGCACTGGCCTTCGCGGCCGGATCGCTGCTTTTCTGGGCGGTCTCGAGCTGCTTGCTGGCGGCGTCCATGCGTTTGGCGTAGTCATCGACGGCACTTCCCGTGGCAGTGCCGGCGCCGATGACGGCGGTATCCGCCGCGTCCCGGTGCAATGCTCCCATCAGCGGATCGCGGCCGAAGGTGCCGTAGCCGCCGACGGCGCGCACGACGAGGCCCAGTACCACCGAGACGACGATAGCGGCGATCACCGTGACGATGGTGTATCCGATTGCCCTGTCGGCCGGACACTTCATCGTGTACGGCAGCCCGAGATTCAGCAGGTACAGTCCGTAGATCAGGCCGGCCAGTGCGGACAGCAGGCCCAAACCCGGCACCACTCCGATGAGGGCGGCCACCCAGCTCGCGGTGTACGAATAGGCCACGACTTTGAGCGCTTGAACGCGGTCTTTTTGGCCGCCAAAGGACGGAGCGAGCGCATCGACGATCAGCGCGACGAGGAACGTCCCGGCCAGCGACAACACATAGGTGGTGATGGCGATCGGCAGGATGGCCATTCCAAAGTAGCGCGAAGACAGGAGCAGCGTCACGGCGGGCAGCGCCGCCAAAATCAGGATGTACCCCGTATACAGGCCGCCGACCGTGTCGGGTTCCGCGGCGATCAGCGGCCATTCGGCGCGTGGAGTCAGCAAAATGGCCTTCGCCCTTCCAATCAACTTATTGGCCTGCATGTTCCGTTCCCCTTTTTATTCGACCCGGGTATCCCGCCCACCTCAGTGGCCCGCCCCTGATACTAGCGGCTTAGGGTGCGCCCGGCGCCCCGGATTTGACATTTCGCCCGATGGTTATGAGTTCATAACCATCGAGCCTAAGGCCGGCGCCGCACCCACGATAGTATGAGTGGTCTGCGGAGGTGTCGAGCATGTCCCTAAAATCGGCGATGACGCGATGGCTGACGGATGTCGGCCCGCCCGCAGACCCCCTGGACCTTCAAAGAATCAATGTCGCGTTTGGAGCCTTGCCGGCCCCCCAACGCGTCGAGAAGGCGGTCGAACTCCTGCCGGGCGCGCATGTGCTCACGTCGAGTTTTGGCGCCCAGGCCGCTGTCATGCTCCATCTCATCAATGAAGTGATCCCGAAGATCCCGGTGATCCTGATCGATACGGGATACCTGTTCCCGGAGACCTACCGGTTCGTCGACGATCTCACCGAACGGCTCGGGCTGAATTTGAAGGTGGTCCGCTCCGATGCCTCGCCCGCGTGGCAGGAATCCCGGTTCGGAAAACTGTGGAATCAGGGGCTCGACGGCATCGAGCAGTACAACCGGATCAACAAGCAGGAGCCGCTGGAACGGGCGCTGCGCGACATGGGAGCGGAGACCTGGTTTGCGGGCCTGCGCCGGGTCCAGGCCGAAACGCGCGCGCAGCTCGAACCCATCGAGTTCAAGCGCGGACGTTACAAGGTGCATCCTTTGTTCGACTGGACCGATCGCGATGTGGGTCAATACCTCGCGAAGCACCGGCTGCCCTATCATCCCCTCTGGGAGAAAGGCTACCTCTCGATCGGCGACTGGCACACCACGCGCTCGCTGGCTGAAGTGGACAGCCTGGAGGAACTGCGATTCTTCGGCTTGAAGCGCGAGTGCGGCCTGCACGAAAGGTGACGCCGGCCGGCGCAGGAGCCCCGGATGACCCGGCTCACCCGACCAGCATGCGCTCGCTGACCAGAATGAGCATGATCGCAATGAGGGTACGCGTGAGTTGCGGCGGAAATCGGATGGCGGCCCGCGTCGCGAGGAGAACCCCGGGAATCGAACCCACGAGCAAACAGGCGAGCGCCCGCAGGTCGACGTGGCCGAGGACGGCGTGACCCGCCGCGGCGAGGGCCGTGATCGGCAGCGCATGGGCGATGTCGGTTGCCACCAGGCGATCCGAGGGTAGTCTCAAGGGATACAGCGCCACGAGCGCCGCCACCCCGAGGGCGCCGGCACCCACCGACGTCATGGTGACCCCTACGCCCAGCATCACTCCGGCGGCGACGGTCAGCAGGACCTTGTGCCGCTCCGTGCCGACGAACCAGGCGGCCGTGAACTTGAGGCCCCAGCGCCGCAAGGAATTCTGCAGGAGCAGCGCCACCGCGGCGAGCCCCAGAATGACGGCAAGGCACCGCGAGATCAGCTGATCGACGACCCCCGGCGGCCGATGGTTCAGCCAAAACCAGAGAATGACCGAGGCAGCTGCAGGAACACTGCCGGCCGCGAGCCGCATCACGATGCGCCAATCGACCTTCCGGCTGAAGCCGAACGAGGCCGTTGCCACGAGTTTCGTGCTGGCGGAAAACAGCAGATCCGTGCCCACGGCCACGGCCGGAGGCTGTCCGAAGACCAGCACCAGGATGGGTGTCATGACGGAGCCGCCCCCCACCCCGGTGAGCCCCACCAGGGCGCCGACGATCAGGCCGCAGAGGGCGTACAGGAGGTTAATGGACATTGGCGGTCAGTGTACCCGGCTGCTGTGCTGGGCCATGATGCCCATCGCGTATAAGCACATGTCCGCGGGTAATCACCGTGGCTCACGGCAGGTAATACAGGGGGCGCATCCCGGCATGCCCCAACTCTTGGTAGACCGCGCGGATGGCGGCCAGGGTCGCCGAGTCCTCGTCCTTGCCCTGGGGATAGACCCTCTCCTCCGGATACCAGTTGAAGAAGCCCACGCGGCGCGCCGCCGCGAGCAGATCCGGTTGCAGCCCGGCGAGCCGGACGGTGACCCCGCGGTCGGCGCACGCCTTGAGGAAGTGCTCGAAGCGTTCCAGGCAGGCGGCGTCCGGATGGCGGACGCGCTTCAGCCGCAGGACCACGTGGCTGAGGCGTTCGCGTTCGACATGCTGAAGGATGGTGTCGAGGCACCGGCCGAGGGCAGGCGCGGCGCCGAAGAACAATTCCCCCTCCAGATCGAACACCAGGAATTGAGCCGAGCGGGGGTCGTCGGGCCGGCGCCCGCGCACCCAACCGTCGCGATCGACCACCAGTTCCACGCATTTCAAGCGCGCCGAGCGGGAAACGTACAGCATCATCGACAGCACGGTTCCCGCGAGAATTGCCATGTCGAGACCGAACGCCAACGCGGCGGACACGGTGATGAGCAGCACGGCGGCATCCTGGCGGGAGGCGCGCATCGTGTAGAGCAGGCGTCGCGGTTCGATCAGCCGGGTCGCGGTGAGCAGCAGCAGCGCAGCCAGTGCCGCCTTCGGCACGAAGCGCACCAGCGGCGCCAGGGCGAGAACGGCCAGCGCCACGACGCCCGCGGTCATGATGCCGACGACCCGCGTGGCGCCGCCGGCTTGAAAATTGATGGCCGAACGGGACAAGGAGCCGGAGCCGGGCAGGCACCGGAAGAAGCCGCCGACCAGATTGGCGATCCCCTCCGCCAGACATTGGCGGTTGTAATCGAGCGCCTGTCCGGTGTGGAGGGCGATCGACTTGGCGATCGCCAATGCCTCGAGCAGGCCCAGGAACGCGATGGCGAGCGCATCCGGCGCCAACTGTCCCAGCCAGGCGAGCTTCACGGTGGGGATGTGCCAGGTCGGCAGGGCGGCGGGAACCGAACCCGCGACGGCGATCGCATCGCTGCCGCCCGACGAGGGGTCGGTCCAACCGGCGATGTAGGCGGCAGCGGCCACCACGATGAGCACGATCAACATGTCCATGCGCGGCAGGCGGTAGCGGTTGACGCAATGGCGTGCCCCCGAGGCGAGCAGCAACGTGGCGGCCGTGACGGTCAAGGCCCGCACGTTCACGGCTCCTCCCTGATGCAGCGTGAGCCAGAGGCGGTGCAACAGATGCTGTGCGCCCGTGCCCCGCTCGCGCAAACCGAGGGCCGTGCCGATCTGGCCGATCGCGAGCAGCGCCGCCGCCGCACTCATGAACCCCAGGATCACCGACTCGGAGATGTAGCGGGTGAGATCGCCCAGTCTGAATGCCCCGATCGCGATTTGAATGGCACCGACCATGACGCCGAGCAGGAACATCCCCTCGGCCGCCTCGAGACGCTGATCCGGATCGAAAACCGCGAGCGCCGCGAATACCACGAGCGAAATGGCGCTCGTCGGCCCATTGATGAGATGCGAGGACGAACCGAACAGGGACGCGACGGCGGTGATGACGATGGCCGAATACAACCCGTAGCGCGGATCCACGCCGGCCAGAAGGGCATAGGCCATGGCTTGCGGCAGGGAGATCGCGGCGACCGTGAGCGCCGCGAGCAGGTCCCGGCGCAGTTCCAGCGGCGAGTATGTCTGTCCCCACGGCAGCAGCCACTGGCGGCCTAGACGCTGCGCGATGGGCCGCCCGGGCGGCGGTGCCGGGATCGCCTCGGCGTCGTCGTTCACGGGCGCGCCTCCCTGAAAATGCCGTCGATGATCCCATTCTCCGCAAAGAACTGCGCCTGGGCGTCGTCCCAGTCGCGGGCGATGGCCGTGATCGGGAACAGCGTGATGGCCGGCAGCGCCGCGCCGACCGCATTCCCGGGCGGCGCCTTGAATGGCCGGTAGCCCAGCCGGGCGATGATCCTCTGCGCCGCATCGCTGAACAGGAATTCGAGGTAGCTGCGCGCCCCCTCGAGGGTGCCGCGCCGGCCCACGTTCGCGTCCACCCAGGCAACATAGGGCTCGGCGAGGATGCTTACCGGCGGATAGACGATTTGCAGGTTTCCCTTGGACTCGGCGACCTCGCGTATCGCCTCGTTCTCCCACGTGAGGTGGACATCGCCAATCTCGCCGAGCGCGAAGGTCGTGGCGGCGCCGCGCGCCCCGGCATCGAGCACTCGCACGTGCTGGTAGAAGCTCACGAGGTAACGGGTCGCGTCGCGCTCCGTGCCCCCGCGGGTTACGATCGCGCCCCACGCGGCGAGCGCACTCAGCTTGCCGTTGCCGGACGTTTTCGGATCCGGCGTGATGATTTCCACGCCCGGGCGCACCAGATCCGGCCAGTCGCGGATCTGCCGGGGATTGTTGCGGCGGACCACGAAGACGATCGTGGACGTGTAGGGTTGCGAATGGTGAGGCAGTCGATCGGCCCAGCCGGCGGCGATCAGGCCGCTCTTGCGCAGCGCATCGACATCCGTGTACAGACCGAGCGTCACGACGTCGGCTGGCTCCCGCCCCGCAATGACCGCCCGCGATTGGCGCGACGAGCCCCCGTGCGACTGGACGATGCGAAGCCGCCGCCCCGTGCGTCGTGCGTAGTCGGACTCGAAGGCGGCATTGAGCTGTTGGTACAGTTCGCGTGTCGGATCGTAGGAGACGTTGAGAAGGACGTCCCGGTCATCGCCCGGCAGATTTTTCGCCACGATCAGACCGAACGCGGCAGCGACGGCCAGACCGGCCGCGACGCTCAGCCAGTGCCGCATCGGCCGTGGTGTGAAAACTCGCGGGGGATGCACATCGACGCCCACGATAGCGCGCTTGCCGGCGCAACGCCAATGCCATCCTCCGCGCCTTATGCTGGTTTCGCATGGGGCCAGCCCGATTCGGTATAAGGCCTGCGGGCGCAAATTCATAGAATCTCATCGGAGGTTCCGAATGCGTCACCTGAATAGTATGGTTTCGATCACCCGGCGCGCCCTCGTGGTTCTGAGCGCCATCGGCGTCGCCGTCAGCGCGTCCGCCCAGCAGAAAACCGGCCCCGGCATTCCCGCCGAAGACGCCCTGACGTGGCATGGCGTCACCCTGTACGGCGTCGTCGACATCGGGCTTCAGTACGAAACCCACGGGGCGCCGTTCAGCGACTACCGGCCGGCGGCGAGCGGAAACATCGTGCAGAAGAACAGCCGCCAGTCGGTGTTCGGTGCCACCCCGAGCAACATGGGCCAATCGCGGGTCGGCCTGCAGGGCACGGAACCGCTGAACGACGACTGGTCGGCGGTATTTCAGGTGGAGAGCTTTTTCAACCCCCAGTCCGGCAACATCGCCGACTCCCTGAAGTCGCTGGCGGTGAACAACGGCAGAACCCCCGCCAACTCCAGCGTCAATCTCGACGGCAGCTCGGCCGGGCAGGCCTTTCAGACCGCCTATGCGGGTTTCAAGTCGGCGCACTTCGGTACCCTCACTGTCGGCCGCCAGCTGACGCTGGTGAATGAAGGCGCCATCAAGTACGACCCCAACTATTGCGCGACGGCGTTCGGGCTGCTCGGCGCATCGAATACCTACACGGGCGCGGGAAGCAGTGAAACCAACCGGCTAGATTCGGCCTTGAAATACGCCGTGAGCTTCCATGATGTCGTGCACGTGGCGGCCCTGTACAAATTCAACGAATCGACGGGCGGTGCCAATACCGCCTTTCAGGCGGACATCGGCGGTGAGTTCGCGGGCGCCTCCGTGGACGCCTATTATTCGAAAATAAACGATGCGATCACGGCGGCCTCCCTCACCGCGGCCCAGGTGGCGGAGTTGCCGAAACTGGGATATTCGGTCACGAATTCCCTGTCGGCGACCATTTCGGACAATACGGCGTTCGCCTTGATGGCGGCGTACCAGTACGCACCGCTCAAGTTCTCCGCCGGCTACGAGCACATCAAGTACGCGAATCCGGCGACGCCGCTCGGCGCCGGGTTCACCGACATCGGCGGCTACACCCTGGCCATCGTCAACAATGCAGCCTACCCGAACGACAAGATCGTGCAGGTGTATTGGGCGGGTGTGCGTTGGACCGTGCTTCCCGGTCTCGCCTTGACGGCGGCCTATTACGGCGTCCATCAGAACAGCTATGCCGCCGGCAAGGCAGCCGGCTGCACGACGACGCTCAACAGCGCGTGCAGCGGCAGTCTCGAGGCCTTTGGCATCGACGCCGACTACTTTTTCACCCGCCACTTCGACGGCTATCTCGGCGCCCTGTATAGCGGCGTGCACGATGGCCTCGCCAACGGTTACCCGATCTACACCACCAACATCAACCCCACCGTCGGCGTCCGCTACAAATTCTAACGGGCGGTTTCATCCACTTGTTGGTTGCGCAGTGGCCTGCCGCGCAGCCGCCCCATTGTGCGTAGCGGAAATTCCTTGTGCGTCGGTGCTCTCCGAATACAATCGAGACTGCGCCGTTTTGGCCTGGATGATCAACTCTGAATTGCTGCGGGTTGCGATGCTGGAAAACGAATCGGGCGGCAGGCCTGTTTCTACCGACCTCGGCGCCGGCCCCAAGACAGCCGTTGCCGTTCTGCGGCTCCCGTGGTCGTCGCGGCTGATTTCTCTGGTGCTCGCCTCGGTGGCGGTTCTGCTCGCCATGAGCGGCCTGGCCTCCTGGAATTTGCGGGCGCAGCGCATCGATGGCGAATGGGTGGCGCACTCCAATCAAGTGCGCTACGAGCTTCTGCAAATTCTCGAGCTCCTGATCGACGCCCAGGCGGGTGCGCGGGGCGTTGCCGAGACCGGTTCGGCTCGCGCCTTCCATGCCTACGGCGAGGCGACCCCGCTCATCGACCCCTCGCTCGCGCGCCTCGAACAGCTGGTATCCGACAACCCGGGACAGCGGTCGTTGGCCGCCCGGCTCCGAGGGATGACTCGCGACCTCGAGGCTGCAAACGCGGCGCTGGTGAACGCGGCGCGGAACGGGAACTCCACCCCCCGGATTCCAACGGCCATCGACGAACAGACCCTTGACGGGCTGATGAGCGGCGCAAGAGACCTGCTGACGCAGATGCAGATCGACGAAGATCGCGTGCTCGTCGCGCGCCGCCTCACCCGCGACCGCGCCCGACGCGATGCCGCGCTGGCGCTCTGGGGCACTGGAGGACTTGGCGCGCTCCTGCTCTGTCTGATCGTCTATTTCACCCGCCGCGACGAGGCAAGCCTGCATCTCGCCGAGCGTGCACTTGCCACCACGCTTCGCAGCATCGGCGATGCGGTGATTGCCACCGACGTCACCGGCGCCATCCGCTTCATGAATCCCGTCGCCGAGACGCTGACCGGCTGGGACGAAGCGAGCGCGCGGGGCCTGCCGCTCTCGGCGGTCTTTCGCCTCGTTGCGGAGGACACCCGCGTCCCCGTCGAGAGTCCCGCCCGCGAGGTGCTGCAGGAAGGCCGGGCGGTTCATCTCGCCAACCACACGCTCCTGGTCTCGCGAGACGGCACCGAACGCGCGATCGCCGACTCCGGCGCGCCGGTCCTCGATGAATCCGGTGGCGTGTCGGGCATGGTGCTCGTGTTTCGCGACGTGTCTGAAGCTCGACGCGCCGAGCGCGCGCTCCAACATCGGGATGCGGAGCTGCAGATCATCAATGACTACGCACGCTTCCCCGTCGCCCGCTGCGATCCCCGGCACCACTATCTTTTCGTGAACAAGGCCTATGCCGAGCGGGTGGGCGTGCGTCCCGAGGACTGTGTCGGCCGGCACATTCGGGAGGTCGTCGGCGATCCGGCGTACCTGAGCATCAAGCCCCACATCGACGAAGTGCTCGCCGGACGGGTGGTCGAGTTCGAAACCGAGATTCCGTACGCGGGCAGCCTCGGTCCACGTTGGATGCGCTGCATCTACGCCCCCGTGCGCGATGGCGACGGCACCGTCGGCTCGTTCGTCGCCGCGGTGACGGACATCACCGAACGCAAGACTGCGGAAGCGGAGCTTCACCGCAGCAAGGAGGCGCTGCAGGAAACGGATCGTCGCAAGGACGAATTCATCGCGACGCTGTCCCACGAACTGCGCAATCCGCTCGCGCCCATTCGGGCAGCCGCCAAAGTCATTGCCTCGCCGCAGGTGACGCCCCCGCAATTGCAGCGGGCGCAGATCATCATCGAGCGGCAGGTGACGCACATGGCGCTGCTGCTCGATGATCTGCTGGACATTGCACGAATCACCCAGGGCAAACTCAAGCTCAAGAAGGCGGAGGTCGCGCTCGACGATGTGGTCGATGCCGCCGTCGAAGCCACCCGTCCGTTGCTGAACGTCAAGAATCACCGGCTCTCGGTGAGCCTGCCGGCCGGGCCGGTGTTGCTCGAGGCGGATCCTCTGCGAGTGGCACAGATCCTGTCGAACCTGTTGTTGAACGCGGCGAAATACAGTGACCCCGGCAGCCACATCGAGGTGGCGGGCACCGCGCAGGACGGCACCCTGTCCCTGTCGGTGAGGGACGACGGCATCGGCATCGCGCCTGAATCGATCGGCGGCATTTTCGACATGTTCACGCAGATCGAAGGCTCGGCCGGTCGCGGCGACGGGGGCCTCGGCATCGGCCTCGCTTTGGTCAAGGGCTTGATCGAACTGCACGGCGGGACCGTCGAGGCGCGCAGCGGCGGTCTCGGCCAGGGCAGCGAATTCGTCGTACGCCTGCCGCTCGCTTCCCGGCATACCGCCGCGCCGTGCAAGACGACGGATCCGGCACCGCCGCGGCCGACCCGCCGGCGCCTACTCATCGCCGACGACAACCAGGATGCGGCGGAAAGCCTTGCGATGCTCCTCGAGCTCGCCGGACACGACGTCCGGATCGCTCATTTGGGCCGCACCGCCCTATCCATCGCGCAGGCGTTTCGCCCCGATACCGCGCTGCTCGACATCGGCATGCCCGACTTGAGCGGATACGAAGTCGCCCAGGCGCTGCGCCAGGAGCCCTGGGGGAGGGACATCCAGCTGATCGCCCTGACCGGCTGGGGCCAGGAGGATGACCGGCGCCGGGCGCTCACGGCAGGATTCGATCATCACCTGACCAAACCCATCGATCCCGACCACCTGGAGACCTTGATCGCCGGCTCCGCGCGCGCACGCGTCCGACCGGGGGCCGGGGGTGAAGTCGTTCGCTGATCACCGCGAAGTCCGCCGTGCTTTTCCGCTGTCTGCCAACGCACAGACCTCGGGCCCCGGAATGGCGCAGAGTTCCCGGACTGCCGTCAGTCTTGGATCAAGGGGAGCCGCACAATGGCCGTCGTCGAACAACTGGAAATGGACGCCTACCGGGCCAAGCTGGCCGCCAACGTGGCGCGGCTGGTGGATAAATACCGCTCCATCTTCGAATGGGACGTGCCCGATATCGACGAATCATTGTCCGACCGCCTCATCCTCGCGGCGATTCGCGAAGCGTTGGACAAGATCGAAACGCACTTATCGGATGCCTGAGCCCCGGTGAACCAGCAACACCGGCGCCGGTGCCTGCCGCGCCACGTTTTCAGCATCGCTGCCCAGGGCCATACGCCACAAACCGCGGCGCCCGTGCGTCCCCATCACGATGAGATGCGCCGGCCAGAGCGTTGCCTGTTCCAGGATGAGCGATGCGGCGGGCCCCCCGATGGATTCCAGCACCACCGTCTGCGCTTCGACGCCCTGCGATTGCGCCGACGCGAGAGCCTCCCGCACGATTCGTCGACCCTGGTCACGTAGGAATTCGATGAGGCCGCTGGGATACGTGCCGCCCTCGTACGTGACGTCCAGGACGTGCTCGTTGACGACGTGCAACAGGCGCAGCCGGCTGTCGAGACTCTTCGCCAGTTTGATGGCTTCGGTCAGAGCGCACGTCGCGGCCTCGCTTCCGTCGATGGCCACCAGAATGTGGGGATATGTCGATTTCATCGTTCCCATGACACTCGTCCGTTCTCCAATGGCACACTGACACCGGGAAAGTCCGGCAGAATCCGCGCACAATAGTCGCTGGATGGACGCGTGGCCGGCGCCCTCGCGGCATAAAGCGCCCGGCCCTCGGCAACCCCGCCGCCCGCGACGCGCGTCATCGTTCGCCGGAACGCGCCGCCGGCGCCTTGCGGATCCGCGTATAGCTCGATGAGCACCCATTGCGGATCGACGGACCCGAAACCGACCTCGACCGTGTATTCGTAATCCTTCCCGCAAGGACTGATGACGGCGCGGCCAATCGTCAGCGTTGGCCACGCTTGATCGAGCGCCCGTTGCCAGGTGGCGATTTTCCCGCCCAACGCCCCCTGGTTCTCCGCCCGCGCCCGGTAGGCCGCCGCGGCCGGCAAATAACACTGCTCGACATACTGACGCAGGCTGCGATTGGCCGAGTAGGTTGGCGTCAGGGTCGCCATGCTCTCGCGGACGCGCCCGATCCACGCGTGCGGCCGGCCGCCGGCATCGCGCGCGTAGAACTCCGGAATCACCTGGCGTTCCAGAACATCGAACAACTCCGACGCGTCACGGGCATTGCGGGCGGGATCCCCGCCATGATCGCCCGAATCGCCAAACGCCCAGCCGAGGTTCGGCGCATAGGCCTCCGCCCACCAACCGTCCAGCGCGGAAAGGTTGAGGCCACCGTTGACGAGCACCTTCATGCCGCTCGTTCCGCACGCCTCCCACGGCCGTTGCGGCGTGTTGATCCACACATCGACGCCCTGCACGAGACGTTCGGTCAACAGCATGTCGTAGTCGCTCAGGAACATCACATGACCGCGCACCTCGGGCCGGCGGATGAACCGGATCCATTCTTGAATCAGGGCTTGTCCGGCCACATCGGCGGGGTGCGCCTTCCCGGCAAGGATGAGTTGGACGGGCTGCGTCTTGCTCGTGAGCATCCGTGTCAACCGGTCCCGATCCTGCAGCAACAGATCGGGACGCTTGTACGTGGCGAACCGGCGTGCAAAGCCCAAGGTCAGCGCATCCGCCTCGAAGGCGTGCCGCGCCCACTCGATTTCTCCGAGACTCATGCCCGAGGCCGCAAACTGCAGGGATAAGCGATCCCGAACATAATCGATCAATGAGTTGCGTGCAGCCGTCCGGCACGTCCACAGGTCGGCGTCCGACATGCCGCGGACGCGGGCGGTCATGGAGTCGAGCGTGCCGAGCCAGCGATCCTTGCCGCAACTGGCGGTCCACAACGCATCCGCCTCGGCGCCATCCCAGCTTGGCGTGTGAACCCCGTTGGTGACGTGGCCGATCGGCACTTCTTGGGAGGGCCAACGGGGGAACAGCGGCTGGAAGATGCCGCGACTCACCTCACCGTGCAGCCGGCTTACGCCATTCACTCCGCCGCAGCCGCGGACCGACAGATAAGCCATGTTGAAGGGTTCGGCTGCGTCGTCGGCCTGCCGCCGACCCAATGCCAGCAACTCGCGCATGCTGAGATTGAGCGCGGTATTCGCGTAGTGCCCCAGGTATCGCTCGATCAACTCTGGCGGGAAGCAATCGAAGCCGGCCGGCACGGCGGTGTGCGTGGTAAAGATGTTTCCGGCGCGGGTTGCCGCCAATGCCGAGTCGAACGGCTGGCCGCTGGCTTCCATGAAGGTGCGCGCACGCTCGAGAATCGCAAAGGCGGCATGCCCTTCGTTCAAGTGGCACACGTCGGGTCTCAGATTCAATGCGTTCAACAGACGCCAACCGCCGATTCCAAGCACCAGCTCCTGTTGCAGCCGAAGCTCCGGTCCGCCGCCGTAAAGTTCGCTGGTGATCCCACGGAAGCCCGGCAGGTTGGCGATATCGTTGCTGTCGAGCAGATACAAGGACACTGTCCCGACCTGCACCCGCCACGTGCGCAGCCAGATCGAATAGCCGGGCAGCGTGATCCGCAGTCGCAGCCATTCGCCGGCGGCGTTGCGCAGCGGTGCGACCGGCAGCTGCCCCGGATCGTTGTAGGGGAACAGCGCCTGCTGCGCACCCGTCCGGTCTATGACTTGACGGAAATAGCCCTGGGCGTACAGCAGCCCCACGCCGACCAGCGGCACACCGAGGTCGCTCGCGGCTTTCAAGTGATCGCCCGCGACATTGCCGAGGCCGCCGGAATAGATCGGCAATGCTTCACTCAGCATGTACTCCATGCTGAAGTAGGCGATGCCCCCGAGGGCGACTGACGGGTGGGTCTGTTGAAACCAGGCGGGAGCCGCCATTGCCCGCCGCCTCTCCCGCACCAGTTCGTCGATGCGGTTGCGAAACTGCGGCACCGCCAGGGCGCGGTTCAGCGTCTCACGCGAGACGGTCTGCAGCACGGCCCATGGATTACGAGTCAGCTGCCATTGGATGGGATCGAGCTCACGCCACAGCAAATCCGTGGCGTGATTCCAGGACCAGCGCAGATTGAGGGCGAGTTCGGAGAGGGAGTCGAATCCCGCGATGTCCGCCGGTGCTTCGCCGCTTGGGGGCATTGCCATGTTCGCTCCGTCCGCTTGCGCCTTTTCCCCTGCACGCAATAGTACTGATTCCCCGCGCGTCGTATCGGCAATGTTCTTCGACCGCAGCGTGCGGTGCCGCACAGACGCGCCGTGATTTCGCACGCCGAAGCCTTGAATGGTTCGCCGACGGCGTAAGTGGGTTGCCGTACGGACGCCCCCGGTGCCGCGCAACTAGCATTCCGGTTCCGACAACGATCAGGAACCAATAGCATGCTGAACGAAACTCCCTGGCGCCGGCATCTCGCGCAAACGCCAGACCCCGTTGCTTTTTTCGATTCCGTGCGTGTAGTCTGCGCGCACCGGGCCGGCGCGGCGTCGATCAAGCCCTCCGTGGACGACATCGCCCGCGCCCATGCGAAAATCGACGCCTGGCAGGCCTATTTACCCAAGAGCTGCGTCGACGCCATGATCAACGACGGCTGGCATTGGACGACCTAGCGGAGATACCTCATGAACATCAACCTCAGTTTTGCGCCGGTAGTCGCGCTCATCGCCGGAATATTGATCCTGGTCGTTCCTCGGCTCTTGAATTACATCGTCGCGATCTACCTGATCGTCATCGGGTTGCTCGGCTTGTTCGGCAGCGGGAACCTTCACTTCCGCTGAGGACAGGTCTTCGACCGGAGAAACCCGGACGCGATCGCGTCCGCAAGTTTTTCAGCCACCATGATGATCGGTGCATTCACGTTTCCCGACGGAATGCGCGGCAGGATTGAGCCATCGACGATGCGCAACCCCTTCACGTCGCGCACCAGTCCGGCCTCATCGGTGACCGCAAGGTCGTCCGTACCCATGCGGCACGTGCTGGTTGGATGGTGTTCCGTGTTGGCCACCGTTCTCAGCCACGCCGCAATGTCCGCATCGGATGCGTTTTCAGCGGGAGCGTCGACCACGCCGCTGCGGTAGCGGTGCCAGGCGCTCTGCTCCGCCATGGCTCGGGTTTTGCGAATTCCCGCCACCATCTCGGCGACGTCGCGCTCATCGCTTAAATAATTGAAACGAATGGCCGGTTTGTGGTTCGGATTGGCTGTTTTGAGCCGCACGGAGCCGCGGCTGTGAGGACGCATCTGACTCACGAAGTACTGAAAACCATCGGCGATCACGACCTTGCCGGACTGAAAATCCGCCAGGAAGGGCAGGAACTCGTGCTGCATGTTGAAGTACTCGGCGTCCGCCCCGCTCTTGAAAAATGCCCCCACCTCGAAGAAGTTCGTTGCCCCCAGCCCGGACTTGAACAGCATCCACTCGATGCCCAGTCTGACGCGGCCCCAACGGCTCAATTTCCCGGCGAGCGAAATGCCGGGCTGCGAGCGAAACCGCAGCGATGCCACCACGTGATCCTGCAGATCGGCGCCCACGCCGGGCACGTGCGCGCGCGATTCGATTCCGTGCGACCGGAGGTGTTCGCGATCCCCAATTCCCGACAGCAGCAGCAGGTGCGGAGTCCCTATGGTGCCGGCACACAGAATGACCTCGCGACCCGCCCGGAGGGTCAGCGTCCGACCTCGCCGCGTCACCGTGACGCCCACCGCCACGTCAGCATCGAAATCGATCCGCTCGACGAGCGAGCGGGTGAGGACCGTGAGATTGGCCCGGGCGGCAGCCGGACGGAGATAAGCGAGGCTGGTGCTGCAGCGGATACCATCGCGAATCGTCGCCTGCGTGACGTGGACGCCCTCCGCATTCCCGCTGTTGTAGTCGCCGGCATCGCCCAGGCCGAACTCCTTGCCGGCGTTGAGGAACGCCTCATACAGCGGATGCGCCGCCTTGCTGCGTACGACGGAAATCGGGCCATGACCGCCGCGCACGGGATCCGTGCCGAGTTCGAAGGCTTCCAGTTTCCGGAAGTACGGCAGACACTCCTGAAAGCTCCATCCGGCGATGCCGAATGCCCGCCAGGCGTCGTAGTCCTCGTGGCTTCCCCGCGCGAAGACCATCCCATTGATCGACGAACTTCCACCCAGCCCCCGCCCGCGGGCCTGCCCGATCAGGCGCCCGTTGAGGCCCGCTTCCGGCTCGCTCTCGAATTTCCAATTGTACTTGTCGCTTTCAATGGGAATGGTCAGCGCGGCCGGCATGCGGATCCCGATGCTGTTGTCATCGGATCCCGCTTCTACCAAACAGACCTCGATCGAGGGATCTGCGCTCAGACGATTGGCGAGCACGCACCCGGCGGATCCCGCACCAACGATGACGTAGTCGAATTCGGTCTTGCGCCCGCTCATGGGACCTTCGGCGCGTCGATCACGTAGACCGACAGGTCTTTCCATTCACTGTCGGGACGACGGCGCAACCTGCCCAGGACCACCAATCCCGCGCACAGCAGCACCGCGGCAATCCACGGCGCATAACTGATCGGCGGATCCGGCAACGGAACGAGCGAGAAATACAGCACGAGCACCAGCGCGATCGTGGAGAGCACCGGGAAGGCCAGGTGAATCACGACATTGAGTTTGGCGCGCCCGCGGCCCAGGAAAAACCGCATGACGCCGAGATTCCCCGCGGCATAGACGAAGACATAAACGATCGTTCCCAGGGTTCCCAGCGTGAAAAACGCCTGATCCGGAGCGCTCAGCAAACCCAGGCCCAGACCGAACCCTATGGCCAAGATCATTTGCATCAAGATTGCCGCGTGGGGGGTGCGATGCACGGGATGGATGCGGCCCAGCCACGCGGGAACCACGCCGGCCCGCGCCATCGCAAACCAATTGCGTGAGGAATCGACCGTACACGCGGTGCACACCGCCAGACAGGAATTCAACAGCGCCAGCAGCACGAGTATCCAACCGCGACCCCAGAGTCGCTGCGCCACGACGAACGCGGGGTTCTCGGCGATGTCCGGCATGTGCGCGACCCGGCTTGTCCCCCAGCCGAGTTGAATCCCCCAGGAGCAGAGTACGTAATACGCGCCGAGGACCATGACCGAACTGATGATCGCCCGGGGAATGGCCGTACGCGGGTTGCGGGCTTCCTCGGCGATGGCCGCGGCTCCCTCCCAACCGGTGAACGCAAAAATGGAGAGCACGGTCGCCAGAAAAAAACCATGCCAGTTTCCAATGCCGGGCGGAACCATGGCAGCGAGCGACACGGGTCCGGGCCCCGGCGAGACGATGCCGGAGACTGCCAGGGCGACGACCACCAGCATCTCGGCGATCGAGAAGATCGTGAGCGCGCGGCCGGAGATCTTGATCCCTCGATAGCCGATGGCGGCAACCAGGGACAACGCGACGATCGTCACCAGGGGCCAGGGCACCCGGATGCCAAAATGCAGCAAAACTTCCACCTGAAGCACGTACGCCGTATAGGCCATGAGGCCGCCGGGCATGATCGAGACGAACCAGGAGTACAGCCACCCGACGAGAAAGCCGCTCTGCGGTCCCACCGTCGAACTGACGTAGGTGAAAAAGCCACCGGCCGACGGCAGATGACGGCCGAGTTCGGCCAGGGAAATCGCCGCCATGATCGCCAGGACGAAGGCGACCAGATATGCGACCGGAGCCGCCAGACCGGTCTCCCGCGTGTTGAAGGCAATGGTGGTCAGAATGCCGATGGCCGGGGCGATTTGAGCAACGCTTTGCATCAACACCGTGCCAAAGCCCACCGAATTGGACTTCAGTCCCGCGGGCGGGGTTAAGCGATCACCGCTGATAATCGGGTTCTCCTTGCCCTGCCGCTGAGCGGCGGACGAAAAGTGGATCAACCGTTCATCGGCCTCAAAAGGCGACGTTCACCGTGACGCCGAGGGTCCGGGGACGAAACGTGCTGTAGGTCGGAGCAGACAGAACCGCCTGTCCATACTTGTCGAGCAGCGGATGAGCGTTCAACAGATTGTTGACGAATACGCCGAGATCCACCTTGCCCATCGTGACCCCTGCCCGTCCGTTCCACAACCGCGTCGAGGGATCCTGGGCTTCCTGCGGGGAGTAATTCGGCGAGACGGGATTCTGGTTGACGAAGGGCCCCGGGTTGCGGCTGTGATACTGGTACTCCAGTCGCACGTGCGCCTTGTCATCGTTCTGCAGCGGGAATGAATAATTCGCGGCGGAATTGATGTTCCATGGCGAATTGACGAACGGCAGATAGCCGATCTTGTCGCCGGAGGACACCAAGATATGCCCTTGGCTGTCGAACACGTTGGTGGTGTAGTGCGCGTCCGCATAGGCAACCGCGAGATCGATCCGCAGCCGCTCGGTCAGCAGGCTTTGCAGGTCGAGGTCGAATCCATTGCTGACTGCGGATCCCGCGTTGATCGTATAGCTGATCCCGCACGCCGGCTGCGCCAGCTGTTGGATGTTGTCCCACTTGATGTGGAAGACGCTGGAGTCCACCTTGAGCTTGCCGCCGAACAGCAGATCCTTGGCACCCACTTCGTAGCTCGTGACGTAATCGGCGGTATAGGTGTTCGGGACGGCGACGTCGCCGCACACGGGGGGAAGCGGATCATTGGCGCCGCCGGCCCGAAACCCCTTGCTCGCGGAGGCATAGACCAGATTGTCCCGGTCGATCTGATAGGACAACGAGCCATGGGGCGTCGTGGGCGTTTGCGCCAGGCGGTTCTCGGCATACATCGGCAGGGCATCGAGCGCCCCCGTGCCGTTGAGATTGGTCTGCTCGGTCGTGACCCGGGCCACGCGCTCTCCCACCGTGAGGGTCCACTGGTTGGTCAGATGAAAATCGCCCTGTGCAAAGCCGGCGATTTGCTCGTCCTTCACCGTTTGCAGCGTGTAGAAAATTTCCTTGCCCGTGGGATCCAGCAGCAACGAGGTCTGATGCTGATAATCGCTCTGGACACGATGATCGTTGAACACCCCGACGACCCAGGTGAAGAAGGCATCCCGATCGATGGACGCGAGCCGCACCTCCTCGGTGATCGCGTGGACCGACGTGCCCGTGAGCAAGGGCGAGACATCAGACAGTGACGAGGCGTAGGAAGGCCCGAGGGAATTGCCATAATTCACGAGTCCCACGGCGCCGAGAAGGCCGCTCAAATCGCTGCCGAGATCGGCCTTGCGATGGGTGTACGAGGCCACCGCCGTCAATTCGGCAAACGGAAGGTGAGCTTCGACCTTGAGCGAGGGAACGGTGAGCTCATCCGTCCACGTCTCCGGCAGCAACGTCACGTTCTGGAACAAGCCTTGCGAAGGGTTGGAGAAATTGAGATCGAAGCGCGAGGCATCGTAACCCCGAATCCTTTGGAAAAAGACGGACGGCGTGATCAGCGTGGATTCGCTGGCTTGCAGCGCAAACGCCACCCGGGTCGACATCGTTTCACCCTCGTTGTCGTTGTGAGCCAGCGTTTCACCATTGGCCGGGTCGACGCGGTCGATGTAGCCGCCGTCCCGGTGGTCCCAGACGCTGGCGCGAAAGCCGAGTTTGTCCTCGACGATCGGGCCACCGCCGGCCGCGCCGATCTCGTAACTCGGCGTACCGCCCTGCGTGAAGCTGAGCTCTTCATGCGTGAAGCCGCTGTACTGGGTCAGGCTCGGTTCGTTCGTGATGAACCTCACCGCACCGGCTTCCGAGCCCGCGCCGAACAGGGTGCCCTGCGGACCGCGCTCGACTTCCACCCGCTTCAAGTCGAACACCGACGGATACGGATTGCCGACGTTTCCATCCGAGGAGAGCCGCCCCTGGATGGGGGTATCGTCGATGTAGACGCCCACCGTGGAGGCCCCGAATATCGATTCCAATCCGCGAATCGAGACGATGGTCAACAGGGATGCGTAACCATTCAAGCCGAAGGACAATCCCGGCGTAACGGTCGCCAAATCGCCGATGCTTTTGATGTCCGCTTGTACCAGGTCTGCCTGGCTGAGGGCATTGATGCTGATAGGGACCCGCTCGAGGGATTCCGACCGGCGGGTCGCGGTGACGGTGATTTCCTCGAGGCGGCTGGAGTCGTCGGCGTTCTCCGCGCCGGTCGCTGCCGCGGACGACGCGTCCCCGGCGGCAAACGCGCACCCGATCGACGGGGGAAACGTCAACGCCGCTGCCAGCAGCATCGTGGAGCAGAGCGGGCCGCCGCCCCGAGGTTGATCGCCATCGACGGAAGTCGAGGCAGATGTCAAACGAAATCGATTCGTGTTCATGTCATCCCCTGCGCGAAATTTTTTGGTTGCCCCCTGGGCCGATCATATATGCACGATATCGCGCAAGCAAGTCTCAATTTCGTGCATTTTGTATTGCACGAATGATGCAAAGCAGTGAAAATGGCCGAGGAGAAAAGCCAGAATGCGAAGAAAAAATGCGCCGCCTACCTCGGAACGTCGCCGCGCGCTGCTGCAGCGGATTCGCAACGACGGTTACGTCGACGCCGTGTCTCTCGCGCGCGACTTGGAGGTCGATGGGTCCACGATCCGACGCGATCTCGCGCAGCTGATGCGGGCGGGACTCATCCGCCGCACCCACGGGGGCGCGCTCGGTGCCGAGCCTGATGCGGCCATCGACACGCCTTACGAGGACCGGCGTCGGATCAACCTGGAGGCGAAAAAACGCATAGCGCACGCCGCGGCAGACCTCGTCCAGGACGGCCAGACCGTGATCCTGGACAACGGCTCGACGACCTTTCAATTGGCCGTCGAGCTGCGCAGCAAGCGTCGGTTGACCATTGTAACCAACGACTTGCTCATCGCAATGCGAACGGCCGGTCACCCGACGAACCGCCTGCACATGGCGGGCGGAATCTTGCTGGACACGGTTTTCACGCTCGTCGGACCGGCAACCGTCGCGGCCTTCAGCGGCATCCATGCCGATTGGGCCTTCCTGGGGGCGGAGGGAATAGACGCCGCCGCCGGCATCACGAACATCAACGTCATCGAGATTCCCATCAAGCGCGCGATGATGAACGCAGCGGCCATGACCGTGTTCGTCGCGGACCGGAGCAAGATCGGGAAACTCGCCCTGGCAGCCGTTTGCCCCATTACGGAAGCGGATCTGATCATTACCGACGATTCGCTGCCCGCCGAACAGCGCAAAGCGTTCGGCAAACGCCTGCGTTGCGTTTGACGGGAGTCGAAATGCTCGATATCGTGCATTCCGCTAACCCATGGAGGGCTCCTGCCATGATGCCGATGCCACTGTCGTCCTACGAAGCTGATCTCTCCCAACAGGCGGATGCCCTGGAGCTGGCGGCATCGCAGCCGTTGACGCCCGCGTTGGCGATGCTCGATTGGGCGCCGTTCGATCGAATCATTCTGACCGGCATGGGATCGTCCGATTCGGTGTCGATACCGTTCGAATACGCCATTCAGCGCAAGGGCCTGCCGGTCTGGCGGCTCCAAACCTCCCGTTTGCTGGACACACCCGAAGTCATTCTGCCCCGCACCCTGCTCTGGATCACGTCGCAATCGGGTCGCAGCGGCGAGGCGGTCGCGCTGCTGTCGCGGATCCCCTCGCGGTCGGCCGTCACCGTGGTGGCCGTGACGAACGATCCGGAAAGCCCGCTCGCGCGCAGCGCCGACCATGTCGTGCTGCTCCATAGCGGCACCGAAGCGTCGGTCAGCTGCAAGAGCTACATGAATTCCCTGGCCTGGTTTCATCGTCTGGCCGCCCGTTTCAGCGGCGGGTCTGACGCGGGGGCCGTGGCCGACATCCTGGACACCGCACGGCACTTCCGCTCGATGGGCGCGGGTAGCTCCCTTGAAGTCGACAGCCTCGCGAGGAGGATGCTCGCGGGTCCGCTGCCCCGCCTCGCCCTGATCGGCATCGGCGCGGATTCCGCCACCGCGCTCGCCGGCGCACTCATCCTCAAGGAAGCCTCGAAGGTGTGCGCCGAGGGATATGTCGGCGGCGCCTTTCGCCACGGACCCCTTGAACTGGCCGGTCCCGGACTGACTGCGCTCATGTTCGGAGCCGGAACCGCGGCCGACGTCACGCTGCAACAACTCGCGACCGATCTTTCGCGCACCGGCAGCATCGTCGTCGCGGTCACGAGCAAACCCTATGCCGACGCCGAGCACCTCCGGATTTCCGCGCGCTCGGAATTCGATCGCATGGCTCAGGGAATGCAGGCGATACAACGTCTCAGTGTCGGTCTCGCAAAGGCGGCCGGCATCGTGCCGGGCGAGTTTCGCTTCGGGAAGAAGATCACCCAGTTGCTGTGAAAAAACTTTTTGCCGGCATCGATATGGGGGGCACCGGAACCCGGTTTGTCCTCTACGGGCGTCACGGCGTTGTGGCGCAAAGCACCGCGGCGACCGCCGAGCTGGCCTTGGGGGACCGTGGGGCAAAATTGTCGCGCCTGGTGAGCACCGTGGCAGGGCTCGTGCCCCGCGGCTCGACACTTCAGGGTCTGGGCATTGGCGCGAGTGGACCGGTCGACCGGCGCCGGGGAGTCGTCGACAACCCGGACACGCTCCCGGGCTTCACGGGATTCCCGCTCGTCGCAGGCCTGCAGCGCCGCCTGGGCGTGCCGGTGACGATCGACAACGACGCCATGGTCGCCGCCATTGCGGAACAGCGGATCGGAGCGGCCCGCAAGGCCTCCCGATTGTTGATGGTGACGTTGGGAACCGGCGTCGGTGTGGCCCTCGTCGTGGACGGCAAACCCTTTCGCGGTTTGCACGGTGCCCACCCGGAGGCCAGTCATATCTCGATCCTGAGCGGTACGGAACGCTGCTACTGCGGGCGCGACGGTTGTTGGGAAATTCTGGCTTCCCGGACCGGCCTGCAGCGCCTGCTGAAACCGCTGGTGCCTCCCACGGTTTCGGACCGCGACACCATCGGTCATGCCGTAAAAATGGCTCACCGTAAAGATGTACGGCATGCCTTCGTCGAGTACGGAATCCGCGTCGGACGAGGCCTGTCGGTGCTCCAGGCGCTCTACATGCCGGATGTCATCGTCCTCGGCGGCAGCGCGGCGGAACAGTTTGCCCTGTTCGACGCCGGATTGCGCTCTGCGCTGCCCGGGTCCGCGCAATTTGGCGGCGACGTGCCGATCAGGGTGAGCATACTCGGAGATGTCGGGGGCGCCGTCGGGGCGGCAATCCTCGCCCAGGAGCGCGGCGGGGCGAATTAGTCAGACCCGCCCCCTGTCGCGCGCGCCCCGTCGCGCGCGCGCCCGTCGCGCACGTCCCTATCGCGGCTCCGCGCCGTGCCGGATCGGCGCGAAGACGACGCTGGTCACCGCCAAAATCGACACCACCGCGGCCGCGACCGCGAGCATCGCCATGCCCCAGGAGAGGTTCGCGGCGGTCGCCACCGATCCGATCGCGACCGGTCCCATCAGCAGCCCCGCATAGCCGGCCGTCAGCACCGCCGCCGCCGCCGCAGCGCCGAGGCGACCGGTCGCGCTGAAGACCGCCGGCACCACGTTCGCGAGTCCGAGACCCACGAGGCCAAATCCCGCCGCGCCTGCCAGCGGCGTTGGCACCCACGTGACGAGGCTGAGGCCGACCGCCGCCAGGGCTCCGCCGGCGCCTACGATGCGGGTGGCACCCAGCCGCCCGACGAGCCAGTCGCCCGATAGCCGGCCACCCGCCATGGCGCACGCGAAGGCGCCGTAGCCGACCGATGCCGAGCGCACGTCCGCGCCTCCCTGGGCGATCAGCGTGCCGCTCCAATCGGCGACGGCGCCCTCGATCATCAACGCGAGCAGCGCGAGCAACCCGAGCGTCCACAGTGCGCGGCCGGGAACCGCCAGCGGATTGCCGGCCGGGGCGATGACGCCCGCCTGCATGCCACGAGCTGCCCCCAGGACCACGACACCGCACAGCGTCGCGCCTGCGCCGAGGATGGCCCCCGCTCCCATGCCGGCCAGACTCCCGCCGAGGACCGCGCCCGCCATGCCGCCCAGACTGTACGCCGCGTGGAACGATGACATGATCGGCGCATCGCGTCGGCGCTCGATGGTGCCGGCATGGACGTTCATCAGGACGTCAACGGCACCCGTGCCCGCGCCCACCAGTGCCGCCGCCCCGCACAACAGGGGGAGCATCTCGGTCAGTGACGGAAGTACCAGCACGCCGGCGAACGCCACACCCGCCGCCAGGGTGGCGCGGCCGGTGCGCACCCGGGCTCCGATCCAGCCAGCGAGCGGCATCGAGATGAACGCGCCGCAGGCAAAACTGAACAGCGCCACGCTCAGTTGACCGTCCGACAGCGCGAGATGCGCCTTCAAGGCCGGGATGGCTGCCGCCCAGGCGCCCATGCCGAAACCGTTGGCAAGGAACACTGCGAGGGTTGCCATGCGGTCCGGCCCGTCTGCCAACCGCCACGCACGACTCACATCGAAAAGTCCCGGAACGGGCGCCTCAGCTGCAGGTACAAATCGGTGAAGCGCGGTCGCCGGCGGGCGAGCATTCCGGCGAGTTCGGCCTGCGGCGGGATCTCGGCAGTCACGGGCGGCGGCGTGCACACGAGCGCCGGCGCTTCGCGGGTCACGGCCAGCCGCCCGAGTCGCGCGGCGCCGAGCGCGGCGCCCGCCTCGGCCCCGCTGCGCAGCACCAGCGGACGGCCGAGTGCCGCGGCCAGATACTCGAGCCACAGGCCATGACGCACGCCGCCGCCGACGGCGGTGATGTCGCCGACCTCACCCCCAGCCGCGAGCAACGTATCGAGACCGTCGGCGAACGCCAACGCGACGCCCTCGAGCACCGCCACGATCAAATCGGCGCGCGAGGTCCGGCTCGTCATACCGAAGAACACCCCCCGGGCGAAGGGGTCGTTGTGCGGCGTGCGTTCACCGCTGAGATAGGGCAGGAACAACGGCGTCTCGGGCTTGAGGCCGCGGCCCTCCGCGGCCTCAACGGCGGCGCGCAGATCCTCGAATCCCAGGAGCCCGGCGGCCCAGTCGAGCGCGCTCGCGGCCGTCAGCATCACCGACATCTGGTGCCACCGGCCCGGCAGCGCGTGGCAGAAGGCGTGGGCCGCCTTGTCCGGCGCAGGGCGAAAGGAGTCCGTCGCGACGAACAGCACGCCGGAGGTTCCGAGCGAGAGAAAGGCCTGACCGGCGTCGATCACGCCGGTGCCGATCGCACTGGCGGCATTGTCGCCCGCCCCGCCCGCCACGACCACCGTGGCCGCCATGCCGAGAAGCTGCGCGACGTCCGCGCGCAAGGTTCCCGACGGTTCGTTGCCCTCCACCAGCGACGGCATGTGCCCGCGCCGCAACTGGCACGCCGACAGCAGATCCTCCGACCAATCGCGCCGCGCAACGTCGAGCCAGAGGGTCCCCGAGGCGTCGGACAGATCGCTCACCTTCGCGCCGGTCAGCCGCAGGCGCAGATAATCCTTGGGCAGCAGCACGGTTCGGGTGGCGCGAAACACCTCCGGCTCGTGCCGGTGAACCCAGAGCAATTTCGGGGCCGTGAAACCCGCCATCGGCAGATTGCCCGTGATCTCGCGCACGCGTGGCTCGCGGCGCTCGAGCTCGGCGCATTCCGCGGCGCTGCGCGCATCGTTCCACAAGATGGCGGGGCGCAGCACCGCATCGTGCGCGTCCAGGAGCACCGCACCGTGCATCTGGCCGGAGAGGCCGATGCCGCGGACTTGACGGCGCAGAGTCTGCGGGAGGGCGTGCACGGCTTGCAGACAGGCATCCCACCAGGCATCCGGGTCTTGTTCCGACCACGAGGGCCGGGGGTTCGCCACCGCGAGCGGCGCGCTCGCCTGCGCGACCACGCGGTCCTCGGCGTCGGTCAACAGCGCCTTCAGGCTGGAGGTTCCCAAATCGAGCCCCAAGAACATCCACTACTCCTCGTCTGCGCGGCGGGCATGGCGCCGGTCGGTGGCGGCCTACTCCAACGCTTCCGCCGCACCCTCGAAGACCACGAGGCTCCTGCGGAACCCACGGGTCGTCCACGCGGCGTACGCAATCCCCACGGACATCCAGGCGAGGCCGAAGACATGCGCGCGGCTGCTCAGATTCCACCACAAAATCAGGCAGACGACGAAACCCACACCCGGCAGGATGAAATTGAGCAACTTCTTCTCATCGGCGCGGAGGTAGTAACGCACGAAGGCGGCCGCGTTCACGCCCATGAAGGAGATCAGCGCGCCGAAGTTCACGAGGTTCGCCCCGAGTTCGTAGCCGGTGGCCGCGCCCGAAATCGCGGGCAGAATGAGCGCCCCAAGCAGCGCCAGGGCGCCGATGAGCAGCACGTTGTTGCGGGGAATGTGCGTGGACGCATGGATGTTGCCGAAAAAGCCTTTCGGCAATGCGCCGGCGCGTCCCATCCCGTACAGCAGCCGCGCGAGCGCGAGCTGGGCCGCGATGGCGATCGCCATGAGCGCGACCATCAGGGTGACGCCGACCACCACGAACAGGGGCGCCCACGCGCGCTGCGCCGCGAACGTGAACGCCGTGTCGAGGTCGGGGAAGGGGTCGGACGCCGGCCACACCAGCTCGGCGGCATAGACCTCGACGATGGACAGAACGCCGACGACCACGCAGGTCAGGATCGTGGCGATGAGGATGTTGCGCCGCGGGTTCTCGCACTCCTCCGAAAGGGTCGAGATGCCGTCGAAACCGATGTAGGTCAGCATCGCGAGCGAAGTTCCCCCCAGAATCGCCGTCAGGTCCCAGGCTTTCGGATCATAGAACGGCCGCAGGAAAAAGCCGCTGTCTGTGTGCGGATTCGTCACCACATAGTGCATCGCCGCACCGAGGAACAGGACGATGACGACACCCATCAGGGAGCCCATGACGGCGTTGACGCGCGCCGACACCCGGATTCCGTGGATGGTCAGGCCCGTCGCGAGGGCGGCGAAGAATATCGCCCACGCGGAATACGGCACCGCCGCCAGGTACACGTGCGCCTGCTGGCTCACCCAGATGATGCTGATCAGCGGGTTGAGCAGATAGTCCATCACCATGCCCCACCCCGCCAGATATCCGAGGAAGGGGTTGATCTCGCGCCCCACGTAGGCGAAGGCGGAGCCGGCGTTCGGATACGCATTCGCCATGCGGCCGTAGCTCAACGCCGTCGGCAGCATCGCGAACAGCGCGATCAGGATCGTCAATGCCGCATGGCCATGGCCCGTCTTGATCAGCGCACCGAAGAAAGGGGCCGGGGATATGGGACAGACGATGATGACGCCGTATAGGACCAGATCCCTGAGCTTCAAGGCCCGCTTCAGCCGCGGCACCGCTGAAGCGCCGGCGAGGACGGCGGCATTACCGGTCACGTCGCGGACCCCGCAGCGCCGGCCGGACAGCGCGCCCTAGAACCCGACATTCGCCGACAAACCGATCGTGCGCGGACGGAAGGTCGAGTACGTGGTGGGCGAGTAAAACGCCTCCCCGTACCCTCCCAGCAGCGGATGCGAGTCGAGGAGATTGTTGACGTAGAGGCCCAGGTCCCACTTGTCGATCGCGAATCCGACGCGGGCGTTGACCATCTGCGTCGACGGATCGACTTTTTGCTGGGGAGAGTAGCCCGGTGTGCCCATGATGTCGTTGGTGAACGGACCGGGATTGCGGCTGTGATATTGATATTCGGCCCGCAGGTGAATTCTCTGGCCATCGCGCACCAGCGGGATCTCGTAATTGACCGCGGTATTGACGTTCCATGGCGCAATGACGAACGGCAGGTAGCCGATCTTGTCGCCCTTTTCGATGAGCAGATTGGCGAGGTTGCTGGTGTCGCACGGACCCACGGTGCCCGGATTGCACACGTTGGAGCTGAATTTCGCGTCGGAGTAGCCCACGCTCAAGTCGAGCTTCAAGTGGTTGACCGGCAGGGCCTGCATCGCGATGTCGAAGCCGTTGCTTGTGGCGGCGCCGGCGTTGATCGTGTAGCTGATGCCGCACGCCGGCTGGGCCAGTTGCTGGATGTTGGACCAGTCGATGTGAAAGGCACTCGAGTCGATCACCATCCGGCCGTCGAACAGCTTGCTTTTGGCGCCGATTTCGTAACTCCAGACATAGTCGGCAGTATAGCTGCTCGGAACCGGGATGCTGCCGCACACACTGACCGGCAGCGGATCGTTGCCGCCGCCGATGCGAAACCCCTTGCCGGCGGCCGCATACAGCAGGTTGTTCGGGTCGAGCTGATAGGACACCGAGAGGCGCGGTGTGGTCGGGTTCTGCTTCACGTTGGTCGGCGCGTAGGCCGGCGTCGCGTCGTTGATCCCGTTCCCGTTGATGTTGATCTGGTGCGTCGTGACTTCCGCGTAGCGCGCACCGACCGTCACGGTCCACTGATTCGACAGGTGCAGATCGCCCTGCGCGAACACCGCGGTCTGTTCATCGAGCACGGACTGGTCCGTGTAGAAGATCTCGTGCCCGGTGGGATCGACGATCAGCGAATATTGCAGCTGATAGTCGACCTGCGTGCGGTGATCGTTGAAGATGCCCGCGACCCAGGTGAAAAAGGCTCCCGGATCATTGGAGGCGAGTCGCAGTTCCTCCGTCACGGCGTGCACCTCCGTGCCGGTGAAGAATGGCGACACGTCGGCCTGTGACGTGGCATACGCGATTCCCAGAGGGTTGCCATATCCGGTCACTTTGCCGCCGGGGGCCTGGCCGTTCGCGC
>Ga0182030_10001622_pt1 | contig 46707 bp, 39 predicted proteins | sample 812S3MmetaG_FD_121299 | JGI IMG/M metagenome (GOLD analysis project Ga0182030, IMG submission 121299) | Permafrost microbial communities from Stordalen Mire, Sweden - 812S3M metaG (Illumina Assembly) | ecosystem: Environmental > Terrestrial > Soil > Wetlands > Permafrost | place: Sweden...
ATCAAACACCCGCTCAAGTGCGAGCCGCTCAACTTCGGGTTGCCAAGGCAAATGTCGGAGAGCTATCCTTGGCAGCCTGAATAAGCGCAGTCGGGTGTCTCAAAACCGGGCCGCAGTACACTCTTCGAGAGCTATGCCGGAGTTCCCGCAAAGAACCGCAGCATTTCGCGTGAAGCGTCGGGTCCATGCTGGTCGGTGTACGAACCATCCGGGTTGCCCCCAGACCAAGCATGCCCCAGTCCCTCTATGGCCCAGTGTTCTGCTTGGGCGAGGCCATTCGCGTCGACGATCACGCGGCGCGTATAGGCGCGGCCTCCCACGGAGCCGTCATGTTGCGTCTCCCGTGCTGGGTGGGCGAGGCCAGCGCGAGCTTCGGCGAAAATCAATTCGGAGTTCGAAGGATGCACTGTTTGATCGGAGGCGCCATGAAAAACAATGGTGCGAACACGGCCATCGGCTCCCTTGCGACGAGTCCCCTTTGGCGCCGGCCCCGCTGGACCTGACCCGCCGCGCATGGCGGCAAATGCCGAAATCACGTCAGTGGCGGCCCCGTGAGCGAGGCCCGAGTGAATGCCTGCCGCGGCGTAGACCTCGGGATAGGTGGCGCTCATGTTCGCAGCCATGGCGCCGCCGGCTGAAAGGCCCGCTACATAGACCCGTTTGGCGTCGATGTTGAACTCCGCAATTACGGTGCGCGTAATCCCTGCAATGATGCTCGGCTCCCCGGAGTCGCGCATCTGGTCCGCGAGACTGAACCAGTTCCAGCATGCAGCCTGATTAGCCTTCGCTGGCTGTCTCGGATAGGCGACGATGAAGCCGTGTTCTTCCGCGAGCCGGTTCATTCCTGTCCCCACCGCGAAGTCGTCGGGATCCTGAGTGCAGCCGTGGAGCATCACAATCAAAGCGCGCTTGTGGGTTTCCACACGGCTTGGCGCGTAAACTTTGTAGTCCCTCGAACCCGCTTCGCATGAAAAAGTTCGGGTGACATATGTCGCCCCTGCCGGCACGGTCACGGAGGGCGCCTTGCGCGATTTCGCAAACGGCGCCGGGCCCTGACGCAAGCTCGGAATATCGGCCTGGCGCAACAGCTTCAGGACTTCCCCCAACGGCATTCTCATCCGTGAGGCGGGAAGTCGTTCAGATGCTTCACCCCGTGAGCGGGCGCCGGCGATTTTGGCGTCTTGTTGGGCGGATTCGAACACCTCCAACCTTTCAGCGACATTGCTTGGCGGCGCGATCAGTCGAGGACTTTCGGGCGTTTGTTGACTTTCGGGCGTTTGTTGACCTGGCCGCCCTCGTCCCGATAGGGCGCGCTGGATCACCCGCGTCGCCTCAATGACGTTTTGCGCGTGCGTGAGCTGCGTGGCTTGACGCATTGCGGTGTTGAAGATCGATTTCATTCTTGCACCCTCGTGGGAAAATGGCGTCCGGTCGATCACCCGATGCGATCGGCGAGCGCCGCCTTGACTGCTTTGCTGGCGTGAAGAGCGCCAAGGACGGTGATCGATTCAATTGTTGAAAGCGCGAGTTCAGGCGTGACATCTTCGGCGATTGCAGCAAGCCCGACGACTTGGATGTGCAACTTGCCGCCGGCGGTTTTCACCGCTTCCAACTCTTCTCGGCTATAGCGACGTAAGCCCAGTTCGAGGGTGCGCCTCACAATCGATTGCTTGACGGCGTCCGCGTGAGCGGTGAGCTGGTTTCGGATCGCCGTCCTGATGAAGTCGGTGCGATTGGAATAGAAGCCCTCATGCACCAATAAATCGATGTGGCCGAGGTCCACGAATCCGACGTTGATTGTGATTTTCTCTGTCTCACCCGCTTTGTCGCGCAGTCGGTGTATTTCTCCGGCCATGCTCCGCCCTCCAAACCATCCGCACAGATGGTATATGGATGGTTAATGGCGAAATTGCAATAAGAAAATTCGATGACGTCGACTCGGGACGGGCGGCGAGAATCATGTAGCGGCCCCGATTCGCGCAGTCGAAGTGAGGTTGGGCGCCTGCCTGTTAACCGATTGGACATGGATTCCTCGCCCGAATCGCGCGGCCCCGATTCGGACAACGTCTGTTCGGCATGCGTGCGGAAATTCCCAAAGCGGGACGACTGGCCGATCCTCCAAATGATAGAGAACCGGCTTTCCGTCGTGGAAGGACTGTTGATTGATGACCTTGGAGGCTGCCGTGGGGCGATATTACCCGGGGGCGGGGGGATATATACGCCGTAATATGATTGCAATACGCCTTGAGCTTGGTGGGAGCTAAGACCTAACTTCTTGATTCAATTTAAAAAATGGTGCTGCGAGGGGGGATTGAACCCACGACCTCTCCCTTACCAAGGGAGTGCTCTACCACTGAGCTACCGCAGCCTTAAACTGGCGGCCTTGTGCCACAGGCGAATGCGGGTGGCAAGCCGTCTTGCGCGCGCGGGCAAAGAGCGAGGTTCGCCCGCGTTTGGCGCGCCGACGATATTGACAGGCGGCGGCGCGCTCACTAGACGAAGCAGGATCATCCGCGCCCCCCGACAGACGGGATCGCCGATGGGGGATAGTTCAACGGTAGAACTGCGGACTCTGACTCCGTCAATCTTGGTTCGAATCCAGGTCCCCCAGCCACCTCATTGATTTCAAAGGGATTTCCAGCGCCGTTTGCCCGCGCGGGGCAGGCCGCCCCACAAACGGGGACGCCGGTGTCTCGTTTCCTCGTCAAGAATGGCGACATCTATTCCCTCCGTCGCCGGGTTCCGGCGCCCCTGCAACGACCGCTCGGCATACGGGAAATTTACCGCAGCCTGTCAACCTCCTCGCGCCGGATCGCCAACGCGCGCGCGGCGCGGCTGTTCATTTTGACGGAGGAGATTTTCCGCATGGCGGCGAAGCAGGCGAAACAGGAGGCGCCCCCGGTCTCCGACGAGGAGATGCAGGCCGCCGCCAAATCCTGGCTCGATCGGATGGCCGGCGGCTACCGCGAGGCGATCGACGACATGACGCCCGGCGAACTGTCGTTCGAGCCGCGCTCGATCGCCCCGAACATGCTTCGGTGGACCGAAGAGATGCTGAGGATCAACGACTGCCACAACTGGACCACGCGCGACAAGGAGCTTGAGGAGGCGCAGACCGCGCTGCATCTCGCCGGATTCGAGCGGGAGTTCCGGCGGGAGCAGCTCGACAGGATGCACGGGCTCATGCTGTCGGCGCTCGACGGCTACGTGCGGCGCCGCTGGTCGGAGCAGACCGGCGCGCCGGCGCCCGCCGTCCGCGTCCCCGTCCCCTTGCCGCCCAGCCCGTCCTTCCCGGAATTGATCGAGGCGTTCGTGGAGGAGAAGGGGCGCGTCGTCGACGGGAGCCGGCCCTACGACGAGCATACGGTGTCGCAGTCGCGGGCGACCTTCCAACTGTTCATCGAGATCATCGGCGAGCGACCGGTGCGCGAATATGCGATTCGGTCACCGACAATTTCCGCGTCATATCGCCGAAGGATTTTCGGGTTGTCGCGTGAACAGGGTATATCAGAGTTGGACGAAGGGCGCGAAAATGCAACCATTGCGCATCAATGCGGGCGTTAGGGCCTTCGCCGCGGCCGTCATCAAGGAAATAGCGCGCCCGACCGAGGCGTAGATTTCGCGCGCGCCTCAGGCGTCGGTCATTGTGGGCGCGTCGCGCTTTTCGAGCAAAAGTCGGTTTGCAGCCAAAGAAAACTCCCGCCATGCGGCCCCTATGTCGCGTAGCGTCGTTGAAATGTATTCCTTGCCTAAGTGGTGCTCTTCAGGGAAATTCGAAAGCGCGCAGGATGTCTGGTTGAAGGCTACGATCTCGTCCAGCAACGCCTGAATGAAGCCCTCGAAGACCGCCTGGACTTTGGGCGTCAGATCGGAGCGACCGCGCTCGACCGCCACGCCCTCATGGTTGAACGGCAGTTCCTCAAGCGAGGTCAGCGCGTCGCCGAGCACCGCCTCCATGGCGCCAAGCATCGCGCGCTGAGTCAACTGCTCCCTCTGGCCATGGGACAGGGCGTAGTTAAGTCTTTGGCGATAGCTGGCGAAGGTCGGCGCCTGTCTCGACGCCACCCATTCGCCGAAGCGTTCGAGGCATCTTTGGTTGACGAGATCGGGCGATATCGATTCCCGCACTGTCTCCAAAATGGAATCCTCTTGCGCCTTGAACAATTGATCGCGGATGCGAGCAGCGGCGTTGATCGCCCCTTCGACATAGCCGCCGCCCTCGCGCGAGGTTTCCGACCCGCCGAGATAAAGTTTGCCTTCCCATAGCGGCTTGCACAGCGCGTTCGAGCCATAGTCGGGATGTTCGCCGGACGAAGCGAGGTCGGCCCGGGCGCAGGTGAATTTTTCCTTCGCCCAGTCCTGCATTTGCGGTTCGCCGGATTCGAGCGCCTTGCCGAACAGCTGGACGAATTGGCTCGCCACAAGCATGGGCAGGCCGTCGTGGAAGGTTTCGCGCATTGCCGCCGAGAGAGCGAAGAATCCGCCAAGCGCCGCCTTCGAGCCGGAAGCGTCGCAAGCGTCGAAGATCTCTCCGAGCACGGCCTGATCGTGAACCACGAAGGCGTTGCCGGAATGTCCCGCCGCGCGCCAAGCCGGCGCCCCTGAAAAGCCGATCACGGCCTTGGCCTGAGTCGCCATCCATGTCGGCGTGGCGCTCATCGCCGCCTGATCCGAACTCGCAAGCGCCGGGGTAAATCGCACATGTTCGGCCAGCAAACGAGGAGGAACCGCGAGCACGACCTGGCGAGCGGCGACCTTCACCTCCTCGCCTCCCTCCTCGAACAGCAATTCGATATGGTCGCCGCAATCTCTCGCCTCGCGGAGCACACGATCGAGGTGAAGCGCCTCAAGAGGGATCGCGTCGGCGAGGCTCTCGACCAGAGACGCCATGCCGCCCTTCAACCGTTGCGCGCCCGCATGCAGGCGCGGCGTCGCCCGGGCGGTTGGCGGCTCTTCCGGGTCCGCGAGAAGCAACGCTGAACCTGGATCGTGTTGGTCGAAGCGTTCGAGGCCAAGTTCTTCCACCACCCGGGAGACGCCGGGCTGTGTATCCGGCCAGAACCAGGTTGGACCGAGATCGAGGCGCTCTTCGTTCGTAGGGTTTTGAACAGAGAGAACACGTCCGCCCAGCCTTTCGCGCGCCTCGAAGAGACCGAACGAAACTCCCCGCGCCGCAAGCTCGCGTCCCAGCGTCAACCCACAAATCCCGCCGCCGACAATGGCGATTTCCAGCATGGCGCGCTCCTGAGCCTAGACCATCAAAGCGCGCACGCAAGCGCCGTGCCGGCGGGCGCGCAATTGCGCGCGTCGCTGGAGAAATTAAGCTGGCCGAATTGCTTGGCGGCGGCGACTGAGTTTTTTACTTGCGCCAGACGTTCGCTAGCCAAGGCCGCTTTTCGCGCGGCGGCGCGGCTAAGCGATAAGAGTGATCGCTCTCGACATATCCCGCGTCGCGACCGTAGCGCCGCCAAGTCGACCGTAGCGCCGCCAAGTCGACCGTAGCGCCGCCAAGTCTCGGGATCATGAAATACGGCGCGCCGCCCCTCGTTCCAACCCTCTTCATCGTGTCCGTGGGGATCGAACCGAACAACATGGCGCCCGGCTTCAAAGATGCCTGCAACTCCAGCAGCTTCAGCGCGTTAGTTGTCATGTTACAGCGTGAGGTCCGCGATTTCTTGCAGATTTTTGGGCTTCACGTTCATTTTTGCTTGCCGGTTAAATCGCTCATTTGCCGCCGCCGGGCGTCGAGCCATTTCAGAATCGTCGCGCAAAGATTGGGCCAAACAGCGGCTCAGGCCAATCGACGCGCCTATTCAACGCATCGGGAGGCTCGGTCAAGCGAATGTCGGGCAAACAATTAAATTGCGTTTACGCCGAGATTGAAGTCAGGGCGGCAATCAGGTTCGTCAAAGCCTTTTGACCGCGATGTTGTATTTTGTCAGGGCATAGCCGATCTGGCGCGGGGTCAGGCCGAGAAGTCGCGCGGCTTTCGCCTTCATCCATCCCGCCCTTTCCATCGCATCGATAATCTTTTCCCGTTGCGATTGTTGAGCGGTCTCAACCATCGTGGAGCGTCCGGCGTCGGAATGCTCTATTGGCGACGCCGGAAGCGCGGCTTCGGGGCGCGATTTCGTGCCGGGCCGGATTGGCAATGGCGTGAATTTCGGACTGGGAGGCGAAGGCCCGCGCGAATCGCTCCAAAGCGCCGACGCAAGATTATCGTCATTGAGGCAGGAAAAATCCTCTTCGACGATGACGTCGCCGTTAGCGAATGTAGCGGCGCGCAACACATAATTTTCGAGTTCTCGGATATTGCCGGGGAAATCGCATTCGGTGAGGAAGTCCATCGCGGCCTGAGAGAAAGTGAGATGCGCGCCCTGTTCGGCATTGAAGCGTCGAAGGAATTTATGAGCGAGTGGCGCGATGTCGCCCTTGCGTTCGCGCAACGGCGGCAGGAAGATCGGCACGACGCTGATGCGATAATAGAGATCGGCGCGAAACGCGCCCTTCTGCACTTCCTCTTCGAGGTTGCGGTTGGTTGCGCAGATAAGGCGCACATTCACTTTGATCGTGCGCGTTCCGCCGACGCGTTCGAACTCGCCCTCTTGCAGAACGCGCAGAAGCTTTGCTTGAAATGCGGGTGTGATCTCGCCTATTTCGTCAAGAAACAGCGTGCCGCCGTCGGCCAGTTCGAACCGGCCCTGGCGCAAATTCGCCGCGCCGGTAAAAGCGCCGCGCTCGTGGCCGAAAAGTTCGGATTCAAGCACATCCGCGGAAAGCGCCGCGCAGTTCACTTTGACGAACGCCTTGGCGTGAAGCGGCGAGAGGCTGTGTAGCGCCGTCGCGAACACTTCCTTGCCAGTGCCGGTCTCGCCGCGCAACACAACGGTCGATCGCGATTTGGCGACGATCCGGACCTTATCGATCACAGCCTGAATCGCCGGACTATCTCCCACGATGCCCTTGATATCTTCCGGTTTGATCGCGACATCTTGCGCGCGACGGCTCATCTCCAAGCGCGCGTTTTCCTGGATCAGTCGCTCGCGATCGCGGGCGACCAGGTTGTGCAGTCGTAAGGTCTGTCCGACCAGATTGGCGACCATCGTGAGGAAGCGCACGTCATGATCGAATCGAACCGTTTTGGGGCTGTTAAACAGGCGGTCGATCGTCAGCGTGCCGACGACAGCCTCGCCATTCTTGATGGGAACGCCGATGAGCGAGAAGGGCTGGCCATCGGAAGGCCCCCAGTCCGACAAATTGGAGCCCTCGAAAAGGGGCGAGGCGCTGACATTTTCGATCACCAGCGGCATTTTGGTCGCGACGATTTGTCCGACAGCGCGTTCGGGCAAACGTTCAAAATATTTTTTCGCATTTGTTTCGCACCAGCCGGACCCGACGACGACGGCCGGCTCGCCCCGTCCATCGAGCAAAGCGATCAGCCCGTGGCGCATATCGAGAAAACTCGAAAGTAAGACCAGAACGCCAGCAAGCGTTCGCTCCAGACGATCCGGCGACGCGAGGAGCTTGGAGATCTCATAGATCCCCACTAACGCGGTCTCGTTCGGGTTAAAGGCGCGTGTCGCGGCGATGTTCATATTATTTCCTGGGAGCGTTACCTCATTCCCCGCTCTCGACGATCCGCATCGGATGATGCGCCCCACAAAGCGGCGCCGGTCATCTCGGGGTGTAACCAGAGGGTCACACGACCATGTAGGCAGCGCACGAGGCTCAAGCAATGCTCTGCCTTTATTCTCATCCGCAATAGGCCTCGCCGTCCCCGCCTCAAGAGCCGGGAATGGCTTGGATAGAGCCGGTCACGGCTTCCAACAGCCTTATCCAAGGCGAAATGAGGCGCTCGATCGGTTGGCTTCGAAAATAGTCGTTGGCGCGATGGTTTCGCTTCCGATCGAGAAAGCCGGCCTCATTTGTTGGAAAGTTCAGTCGCTCAATTCAATTGAGTGACGGCTCGCCATTTTGGCCGCATTTACATCGGGAGCGCCGCAGCTTTACGGGCGCCGAAGCCAGTAGGGCGGCGGATGGGCGACCGAGATGTTTGAACCGAAAACCGAGCATTTGCGGCGGTTTGCCGCATCGGAAAAGCGATGCTTCGGCGTCCATTCGACAACGGGCCGCCTCAAAGGCAGGACTGGATATGGTCGCGGACGACAGGATAGACTTGGTTGTCCCAGCGCCGCCCGCTGAACACGCCGTAATGACCGACGCCGGGCTGCATATGGTGTGACTTCATATAAGGGCGCAACCCACTGCACAAATCCTGCGCGGCAAGCGTCTGGCCCACGGCGCAGATGTCGTCTCTTTCGCCTTCGACCGTCAGCAGAAAAGTCTTTTTGATCGCGCCGGGCGTCACGGGCCGCCCTTTAAAAAGCAGTTTGCCTTCCGAAAGGGCGTTTTTCTGGAAAATGATCTCAATGGTCTGGAGATAGAATTCCGCGTCGAGGTCCATGATTGCGAAATATTCCTCGTAGAACGCGCGGATCTGATCCGCCTTCTCGAAATCCCCTTCGAGGCGACTCTTGAACAGATTGACGAAAGCTTTCGAATGGCGGTCGAGGTTCATGCTCATGAAGGCGGCGAGTTGAAGGAAGCCGGGGTAGACACGCCGTCCGGCGCCTGGAAGCGAACGCGGCACGACGCCGATCAGCTTCTCCCGAAACCATTCGATCGGCTTTGACGTCGCGAGTTCGTTGACCTTGGTCGGCGAGACGCTCGTGTCGACCGGCCCCGCCATCAGCGTCAGGCTGGCGGGCTGATCGGGGTCGTTGTTCTCGGCCATCGCGGCGACGGCGGCGAGCGCCGCGACGACAGGTTGGCACACGGCGACGACATGCGACTCCGGCCCTATGAATTTGATGAAATCGATCAGGTGTTGGACGAAGCCGTCGAGGCCGAAGGCGCCCTTATCCATCGGTATGTCGCGGGTGTTGCGCCAATCCGTCACATAGACCACATGGTCGCGCAGCAGCGTCCGGATCGTGCCGCGCAACAGCGTCGCGAAATGACCGGACATGGGCGCGACGAGCAGCACGCGAGGCTCGTTCTCGCCGCCGTCGCGCGAAAAGCGCAACAGCGTGCAAAACGGCGTGCTCAGCACGGCTTTCTCGACAACGCCGACGAGATCGCCGCCATGCGCCGCGATACGCCCGATCGCAAAGTCCGGCCGCTTATGCGTAAAGCCGGAAAGCGCGACAATTTCGTAATAGGCCGCCATGCGCCGCAACGGGGAGGCGAATTGCATCGTGCTCCACATTTGCAGAATGCGTTCGCTGCTCAAGGCTAGCGTGCGAACCGGATGGTTCAGATCGGCGTAGCGTTGATAAGCGTCATACATCATGCCGTTGGGGAACTTTCGGTTGGGGCCGACCGTTTCGCGGCAAGGCCAGCGCCAGCTCCGAGCAAGGCCCGTGCCACCAGCGGTTTTCGATGGCATGTCATTTGCTGCGACTGAGTGAATTATCCAGAAATTAGCGGGTTCCAGCAATGCAGCCGACGACGCTCACCATCAGCAGCAAGAACTACTCCTCATGGTCGCTGCGCGGATGGTTGATGACCAAACTCTCCGGCATCGATTTCGAGGAGATTGTCGTCGATCCGGACGACGCCGCGGCGCGCGCGGAAATCCTGCTGCTGTCGCCGTCGATCCTGGTTCCCTGTCTCACTTACAAGGGAACCAAGATCTGGGACACGCTCGCCATCGGCGAATTTCTCAACGAAATCGCGCCAAAGGCCACGCTGCTGCCGACCGACCGCATACGCCGCGCCCGTTGCCGCTCGATCTGCGGCGAGGTTCATTCGGGCTTCACCTCGCTGCGCTCCGCGCTGCCGATGAACCTCAAGGCGCATTTCCCCAACTTCAAGGTTTGGTCGAAAGCGCAGGGCGACATCGCCCGCGTCACGCAGATCTGGAGCGAATGCCTCGACGCCTACGGCGGCCCCTATTTGTTCGGGACAATATCGATGGCCGATGCGATGTACGCGCCGGTCGCGACGCGCTTTCGCACCTATGACGTTCCGCTCGACGCAACGAGCCAAGCCTATTGCAACCAGATCTTCGCTTGGCCGGCGATGCAGGAATGGACAACGCAGGCGCAACTCGAGAAAGACGAAATCGAGGAGCTGGAAGTCGAATTCTAACCGTTCGGCCTTGCGGTGACCATGCGCACTGGCTCCGGCCATTGATGGCGAACGCGCTTGAGAAAATCGACGCCATTCTCTCCTGGCATGCGTTGATCGCATAGGATCGCCGGCGCCAGATCGCCAACGAGCGCCGCTTCCGCTTCGGCGGCGGTGGCGGCGCAAATGACTTCGAACTCGATGCTCAAGACGCGCCGCAGGGATTCGAGAGATCGCTTCTCATCATCGACGACGAGCACAATCGCGGTCGGAGCCCAGACTGTCCTCCCGCAGTTCGTCGCGCATCGAATTCATGCCGCCTCGGTAAACTCCCCACGCCCCCACATCGCCCGCTTCAACAAATTCGCGGCAATTGTTCGCCGGAGAGCCAATCGACGATGCGGCCGCCGCCAAAGGCCGTCGTCATCTGCACGAAGCAATGATCGTCCTCGATCACCGCGCCGATTCTCGCGGCGTCCCCGCCAAGCGGATGTGCGCGCATCGCGGCCAGCAGTTTGTCCGCCGCCTCGGGCGCGACGAACACGACAAGCTTGCCCTCGTTGGCGACGAACAGAGGATCGAGGCCGAGCAGTTCGCAAGCCGCCGCGACCTGCGGCCGCACCAGAATGCTCGCCTCGTCGATGCGGATGCCGACCCGAGACTGATGTGCGATTTCGTTCAAGGTCGCGGCCAAGCCGCCGCGCGTTGGATCGCGCATCAAGCGGATCGACGCGCCGGCGGCCTCGACCATGACCGCGACAAGATCATGCAGCGCCGCCGTATCGGACAGCACTTGCGTTTCAAAAGAGAGATTCTCTCGCTTCGACATGACGGCGACGCCGTGATCCCCGATGGAGCCCGACAGCAGAATGACGTCGCCGGGGCGCGCTTGGTCGCCCGAAAGATAGAGCCCCGGGGGGACGACGCCAACGCAGGCCGTGGAGATGAACACGCCGTCGGCCTTGCCGTGTTCGACCACCTTGGTGTCGCCGGTGATGATCGGCACATTCGCCGCGCGCGAGGCGTCGCCCATGCTTTGCGCGATCCGCGCGAGATCGGCGAGCGGAAAGCCTTCCTCAAGGATAAAGCTTGCGGACATATAGAGAGGCTTGGCGCCGGCCATGGCGATGTCGTTGATCGTGCCGTTGACGGCGAGGTCGCCGATGTCGCCGCCCGGAAAAAACAAGGGCGACACGACATATCCGTCCGTGGTCATCACCATGCGCCCACCGCCGATGTCGAAGACCGACTGATCATTGCCCGCGCGCAAAAACTCATTGTCGAAGGCCTTGTGAAAGACATCGGCGACGAGTCGCGCCATCGCGCGGCCGCCCGAGCCATGCGAGAGATCGACGCGGCCGGAACGAAGATCGAGCTTGCGGCCAAGCGGTTCGGATTTGTTCATGAAACGACCGCCTTCCTGGAGGCTGTCTCGCGGTCGCGAAATCGACCGTAAGCCCAATAGGCCGCGCAAGATCCTTCCGACGACACCATGCAGGCGCCCATCGGCGTCTCCGGCGTGCAGGCTCCGCCAAACAGCTTGCACTGTTGCGGGCGTTTTGAGCCGCGCAGGATCGCGCCGCATTCACAAGCAGGATTGTCGCGCGCCGGCCGCGTGACGATCGCAAAACGCCGTTCAGCGTCGAATTGCGCGTAAGGTTCGCGCAGGCGCAGCGCGCTGCGCGGGATTTCTCCAAGCCCGCGCCATTCGAAGCTTTCGCGCAATTCAAAGATGTCGGCGATCTCCGCCTGCGCCTTGCGATTGCCCTCCGCCGACACCGCGCGAATATACTGGTTTTCGATTTCGGCGCGGCCCTCGTTGACCTGGCGCACCAGCATTAAAATCGCTTGCGCTACGTCGAGCGGCTCGAAGCCGGCGACGACGACGGGCTTATGAAACTCCGTCGCGAAACGTTGGTACGGCGTCGTTCCGATGATGGTCGAGACATGCGCGGGACCAATGAATCCATCGATTTCCACGGCGTCCGGATCGCCGGCCTGCAGAATTTTCTGGATCGCCGACGGCGTCAGCACATGGTTGCAAAAAATCGAGAAGTTGGTCAGCCGCTTCTTTTGCGCGAGGCGAACCGCCATCGCTGTCGGCGGCGTCGTCGTCTCGAAACCGATCGCAAAAAACACCAGCTGACGCGCCGGTTCGTTCTCGGCGATCTTGATCGCGTCGAGCGTGGAGTAGACCATGCGTATGTCGGCTCCGGCGGCCTTCGCCTTGAGCAGGCTCGACCCATTGGAGCCGGGAACGCGCATCAAATCGCCGTAGACACAAAGCGTGACTTCGGGCCGCTTAGCGAGCGCGATCGCGTCGTCGACTCGGCCCATCGGCAGCACGCAGACGGGGCAACCGGGTCCATGGATCATACGAATGTTGGCGGGCAGCAAGTCCTCGACGCCATAGCGCGAGATCGCGTGGGTGTGGCCGCCGCAAAACTCCATAAAGCGATAGGAGCGCTCCGTTCGCGCCTCCACCGCGATGCGCCGGGCGATGCCGCGTGCGAGATTTCCATCGCGATATTCGTCGACATGCTTCATGCGCCCGCTCCAAGCAAAGCCGCCTCGCGCAGCAGCGCCAGCGTGCGCAGCGCTTCGTCTTCGGCGATTTTGGCGAGCGCAAAGCCGACATGCAGCACGACATAATCGCCGATGGCGACATCTTCCACCAGCGCCACCGACGCGTTCATCACAACACCGTCGAGACTGACGCGCGCCATCTCGTCGGGCAGAAGCTCGATCACGCGCGCGGGTATCGCTAAACACATCCCTTCGCCTCCACTAAAGCGCCGCGCGCCAGAGACGCCTGTCCAAGCGACAGGCCGCCGTCGTTGCATGGAATTTTTCGCGCGAGAAGGGGTTCGATCCCCAATTCGCGCAGGCGTCGCGAAAGGCCCGCCGCGACCACGGCGTTCATCAGGCAGCCGCCGCCCAGCGCGACGCCGCGATGGCCCAGGCGCTCCGCGGCGCCGCCGATCCAGGCGGCGAGCGCGTCAATCAGCGTCCCGTGAAACAGCTCGGCGCCATCCTTCGCGGAAAACCCTTCGTCCAGCAGCGCGCAAAACAGCGGGGCGAGATCGAGCACGTCGTTCGTTATCGAAAAGCCGTTGGCGAGCGCGCGCGGCGTCTCGCACAGCGCCTCAAGCTCCATCGCCGCCTGACCTTCGTATTGCTGGTCGAGTCGCACGCCAAGGATCGCCGCCGCCGCGTCGAATATGCGGCCAAGACTCGTGGTTTGACTCATGGTTTGACTCATGGTTCGCGCCGCGGCGAGACGCGCCACATCCGCCGCCAACGCCGATTGTGGAAATCGGCGCGCCGCTTCCGCGCCGCGCCCAAGCCGCGCGAGAACCGCGACGCGCATGCGCCAGGGCGCGCGCGCCGCGCGGTCGCCGCCCGGCAAAGGCAGCGGCGCGAGATGTCCGACGCGGCGCCACGAGCCCTTGTCAATCAGCATGAGTTCGCCGCCCCAGGCGCCGCCGTCGTCGCCATGACCATGGCCATCGAGCGCGGCGCCGAGAACCGCGCCGCGCAAACCATGTTCGGCGGCGATCGCCGCGACATGAGCGGCGTGATGCTGGGCGCGAAACACCGGCAATCCGCTCGCCTCGGCCCTACGCGTGGTATGGAGGTCGGGATGCAAATCGCAAGCTACGATGTCCGGCCGCACGTCGAGAAGTTCCAGCATTCGCGCGATGGTCTCCTCATGCAAGCGAACAGTCGCGCGATTGTCGAGCGCGCCGATATGCGTGGAAACGAAAGCCTCGCGCCCGCGCGTCACCGTGATCGTGGTCTTCAAATGCGCGCCGAGCGCCAGCGTATCGGGGCCATCGTCGGGGAGTTCGATCGGCTCGGGAACAAAGCCGCGCGCGCGGCGCAAAAAGGCCGGGGCGCCGGCGATCATCGCGACGACGCTATCGTCGGCGCGGGCGATAATTTTTCGATCGTGGCCGACGATGAGATCGGCGATCCCGGCAAGCCTTGCGCGCGCCTCATCGTCGTCGGCGATGAGCGGTTCGCCGCCCGGATTGGCGCTCGTTGCGACGAGAACAAAGTCTTCCGGCGCATCGCGCCAGGCGCGTCCTGTCGGACGACCAGCCGCCGCGTGGAGCAGCAGGTGATGAACGGGTGCGTAGGGAAGCATCACGCCGATCCGCGACAGGCCCGGCGCGACCGACGGCGCCAGCTCCTGCAATTTGTCGACTACGACAATGGGCCGCGCCATCGACTGCAACAACGCGCGCTCATCGGCGCCGAAGGCGCCAATCCGCTCGGCGGAGGCGACATTGGCCGCCATGACCGCGAAGGGCTTGGCGTCGCGCCCTTTGCGACGGCGCAACTCGCTCACGGCGCGTTCGTTGCGCGCGTCGCACATGAGCTGATAGCCGCCAATGCCCTTCAGCGCGACAATGCCGCCGGCGCGAAGGCGCGCGACGATGTCGTCGATGGAGCCGTCGAGCTTCGGCCCGCACTCCGGACAGGCGATCGGCTCCGCGTGAAAACGCCGGCTCGCGGGATCGCGATAGTCGCGCGCGCACGCGCCGCACATCGGGAACTCGGCCATCGAGGTTTGCGCCCGATCATAGGGCAGGCGCCGCGTCAGCGTGTAACGCGGTCCGCAATGCGTGCAATTGACGAAGGCATAGAGATAGAAGCGGCTCGACGGATCGAACAGATCGTCGAGACAGGCCTCGCAAACGGCGGCGTCGGGGACGATGCGGGTCGAGGTTTCACCATCCGCGCTGGGCTCGATCGAGAACCCGCGTCTGGACTTGGGCGGCACTCTTCGCAGATCGATGCGATCGATGCGCGCCAGCGGCGGCGGCCTTTGGCGCAGCGCGTCGACGAACTCGTTTACGCGCGCGCCTTCGATCTCCAGCAACACGCCCTCGGCGTCATTGCGCACGAAACCGTCCAACGCCAACTCCCGCGCGAGGCTGTGCGCGAAGGGCCGAAAACCGACGCCCTGCACCGCGCCGCGCACTCTCACGCGAAGGCGCGGCGTCGGGGTGGCGTCGCTTGTCGTCGGCTCGTCCATCAGTTCTTTTTCGCCGTCGCGTGATGTGCGGTTGCGCGGGCGCGCCGCGCCGCGCGGCCCTCGAGCCAGGCGTAAAACGCCGGCATGCCTTCGCCGGTCTTCGCCGAAACGATCAAGGTTTGCAGATCCGGATTGATCCTGAGCGCGTTGGCGAGGCAAAGGCCGGTGTCGAAATCGAGATGCGGCAGCAGATCGGATTTGTTCAGCAGCAACAGGTCGGAGGCCGCGAACATTTCCGGATATTTGAGCGGCTTGTCCTCGCCCTCCGTCACGGAGAGCACGACGACCTTATGCGCTTCGCCCAGATCGAAAGCGGCGGGACATACGAGATTGCCGACATTTTCGATGAACAGCACGCCGCCGTGTTCGAGCTTCAACTGGTCGAGCCCGTGGCCGACCATATGCGCGTCGAGATGGCAGCCCTTGCCGGTGTTGATCTGCACCGCCGGCGCGCCCGCGGCGCGGATGCGCTGCGCGTCGTTCGACGTCTGCTGATCGCCCTCGATCACGGCGATCTTGAGCCGATCCTTCAATTCGCCGATCGCCCGCGCCAGCAGCGAGGTCTTGCCGGAGCCCGGACTCGACACGAAATTCAGCGCGAATGTTCCCGTCCGCGCGAAACGCGCGCGGTTCTCGGCGGCATGGCCGTTGTTCTTGCCGAGAATGTCGCGCTCGATCCTGACGATGCGATCCTGCGACAGGCCGGCGACGTGAACGCCGGCGGCGCCCGCGCCAAAATCGATCGGAGCCGAGGCGTGTTCGCCCGCGGAGTCGCGGTCGTGCGAATGTCCATGACCGTGAGCATGGTCATGGTCATGGTCATGGCGGTGTCCATGGTCATGAGCATGGGCATCGCCGCCCGGACCCTCGTGCGAATGACCGTCCGTCGCTTCGACGGGCTTTCCCTCGACGCTCGAAGTTCCGCAACCGCAAACCGTGCACATCACTCGACCTCCAATTCCTTCACGCGCATGTCGTCGCCGGCGTCGACCTGCACATGATGCCGCCCGCACTCGGGGCATGGACCGAAACGCTCGAACATCGGCACGGACTTCGCGCAATCGAGACACCAGCCTTCGCCGGGAACGATGTCGATATCGAGGCGGGCGCCCTCGACAATGGCGCCGCGCGCCGCGGCGTCGAAGCAAAAGCGCATCGCCTCCGGCTCGACGCTCCCGAGCGCCCCAATCTCCAGCCGCACGACGCGCACGCGCGAAAAACCCTGCTTGCGGCCTTCATCCTCGATCAGTTCGACGAGGCTTTGGGTGAGCGCCATTTCATGCATGGGCCGGCTCCAGCACTTCGATGCGATACGGCACGCAGGGGTCGAACAGCCCGGCGAGCCGGGCGATCGACGCCGACGCGCCCGCGCGCCGAGCGCGCCGAGGACGAAAGGGCCGGCCGGGTGAAGATTCCATTCGGTCGGCGCGACGATCGCATACTCGTCGATTATGCCGTCGCGCGATAGCCGCGTCCAATGGCACAATCGCCCGCGCGGGGTTTCGACCGCCGCGAAGCCTTCGCGCACGGCGGGCTTGGGGCTCGGCTCCGGCCAATCCAGAGCAACCCCCGATCCTTGCTTACTGCGGGGGCGGGCCGCCAGCACACGGCGAACATACGGTCTAGGGCTCGACACAGGGCCGATGAGCGGTTTCGACGGGGCCGCCGTGGACGCCGAGTTCTTCCCGGGCGGCCTCATAAGGTCGAATTTTCTGCTCAACATCGGTTATGGCGAACCCGCCAAGCTTTACCCGCGCGGCCCAAGGTTGGCCTTTGACGAAATGGCGCAAATCCTGTGATCGCCGCAGGCGGCGATGCGGAGCCGCGTTTCAGTTGCGCGCCACCAGCACCGAGCAGTTAGCGTGACGCACGATGGTCTTGGCGTTGGAGCCGAGCAGATAGGTCGACATGCTTGGCCGGTGCGACCCCACGACAATTAAATCCGCTCCCCAACTCTGCGCCTCCGCCAGAACCTCGGGATAAACCGCCCCGAAACGCAGCGCCGTCGACACCAGTTCCTGCGAATAGTCGATTTGCGCCGCCGCCTTCGTGAGTTCGCCCTCCGTGCTCTCGCGCAGCCGTTCATCGAAATCCGCGGGCGCATATTCCATGAACGCCAGCGGCGTCAGGGCCTGCACATAGACGAGCCGGATTTGCGCCTTGGCCATCTTCGCGATCTCGATGGCCGCGGCGATCGCCTTTTGTGTCATCGCCGGCTCGCTCAAGTCGATCGGCGTGAGTATTTTTTGGTACAATTGCTCCTCCTTCTACTTCGCAGCGATTCGCCATGCCCGCGACAAGTTTTAATTATGCTCGTAATGGAGCCGCACACGGGGCGCTCGGTCAGCTTTCTCGACCAAGCGCTCTTTTGTCGCACGTTTCCCTTTCAATCATAGGCCGGCCTTGGCGCGCAGCGCCTCCTGGATCGCGGCCAGCGCGGCGTCGATCGCTTGCGCGTCGGGCCCGCCGGCCTGCGCAAGATCCGGCCTTCCGCCGCCACCCTTGCCGCCCAATTTTTCGCTGGCGACGCGCACGAAATCGACGGCGTTGAATCTGGCCGTGAGGTCGTCGGTGACGCCAACGACGACGCCAGCCTTGCCGTCCGCTGAGGCGTTGGCGATGGCGACGACGCCCGAGCCGACGAGCTTTTTGGCGTCGTCGACGAGGCCCTTGAGATCCTTCGCCTCGACGCCGCTGACGGCGCGAGAAAACAGCTTGATGCCGGCCACGTCGATGATCGGTTGGGCCGTGTCGCCGCCGCCGCCCATCGCGAGCTTGCGCTTGGCGTCCGCGAGTTCTCGTTCGAGCCGCTTGCGTTCGTCGATCAGCGCCGCGAGCCTAGCGGGGGCTTCCTCCAACGGGGCGCGAACCAGCGCGGCGATTTCGCGCAAGGCTCTGGATTGCGCGACGAGCTGGATTCGTGCGCCTTCCGCCGTGCGCGCCTCGATCCGGCGCAGGCCGGAGGCCACGGCGCTTTCCGAGACGATGCTGATGAGCCCGATATCTCCGGTTCGCCCGACATGCGTGCCGCCGCAAAGCTCCACCGAAAAGGCGCGTGCGCCCGGGCTGTTCGCACGCCCCATAGCGACGACCCGTACTTCATCGCCATATTTTTCGCCAAACAGCGCGCGCGCTCCCGTGGCGATCGCCTCCTCTTGCGCCATGAGGCGCGTCTCGACCGGCGCATTGCCCTGGACGACCTCGTTGCTGAGGCGCTCGACCTCGGCGAGCTCTTCCTCGGTCATCGGTTTGGGATGGGTGAAATCGAAGCGCAGGCGGTCCGGCGCGACTAATGAGCCTTTTTGCTGGACGTGATCGCCGACAACCTGGCGCAGCGCCTCGTGCAAAATATGCGTCGCCGAGTGATTGGCGCGCGTCGCCCGTCGGCGCGCGTGATCCACATCGAGCTCCAGCGTCTGTCCCAGCACGATCTCGCCTTCCGTGACCACGCCTTCATGCACGACGATGTCGCCGAGCTTTTTTTGCGTGGCCTCCACGCGAAAGCGCAGACCCTTCGCGCGCAACTCGCCGACATCGCCGACCTGGCCGCCGGACTCGCCGTAAAACGGCGTCTGATTGACGATGACCGCGCCGCGCTCGCCCGTTCTCAACCAATCCGTCTGAGCGCCTACGCGGAGCAGGGCGGTTACGACCCCTTCGCTCCTTTCGGAGTCGTAGCCCAGAAACTCCGTCGCGCCAACACGCTCCTTAAGCGCGTACCAGACCGCTTCGGTCGCGGTCTCGCCGCTGCCGGCCCAGGCCTTGCGCGCCTCGGCGCGCTGACGCTCCATGGCGCTGTCGAAAACCGCCTTGTCGACGCCTATGCCGCGCGGCCGCAACGCGTCTTCGGTCAGATCCAAGGGAAAGCCGAAGGTGTCGTAAAGTTTGAAGGCCGTCTCGCCCGACAGCCGGGCGCCGGCGGAAAGGCCCGCGGTTTCCTCGTCGAGGATCGCGAGGCCGCGCGCCAGCGTGACGCGAAAGCGCGTTTCCTCGGTCAGCAGCGTGTCGCCGATCAAGGCTTCGGCGCGCTGCAATTCCGGATAGGCGGAGCCCATTTGCGCCACCAATGTCGGCACGAGACGCCACATCAAGGGATCGGCGGCGCCGAGCAATTGCGCGTGGCGCATCGCGCGGCGCATGATCCGGCGCAGCACGTAGCCCCGCCCCTCGTTGGAGGGCGTCACGCCGTCGGCGATCAAAAAGGAGCACGCGCGCAGGTGATCGGCGACGACGCGGTGGCTGGCCGCCTGGGGGCCGCTCGCGCTCACATTGGTCAGGTCGGCGACGGCGCCGGTCAGGGCGCGAAACAGATCGGTCTCGTAATTGGAGGCGACCCCCTGCAGCAGCGCCGCAATGCGTTCCAGCCCCATGCCGGTGTCGATCGACGGGCGCGGCAGTGGGACGCGCTCGCCCGGCGCGACCTGCTCATATTGCATAAAGACGAGATTCCAGAACTCCAGAAAGCGGTCGCCGTCCTGCTCCGGGCTGCCGGGCGGCCCGCCCGCGAGCGCGTCGCCCTGGTCGTAGAAGATTTCCGAGCACGGGCCGCAGGGGCCAAGGTCGCCCATGCTCCAGAAATTGTCGGAACTGTTGATGCGGATGATGCGCGAATCGGGAAAGCCGCCGATTTTCTTCCACAAGTTGAAGGTCGCGTCGTCGTCGTGATAGACGGTGACGAGCAGGCGGTCGATCGGTAGCTGGAATTCGCGGGTGATCAGATTCCACGCGAGTTCGATGGCGTCTTCCTTGAAATAATCGCCGAAGGAAAAATTGCCCAGCATCTCGAAAAAAGTGTGATGCCGCGCGGTGTAGCCGACATTGTCGAGATCATTGTGCTTGCCGCCGGCGCGCACGCATTTTTGCGCGCTGGTCGCGCGCGTGCGGCGGCGCTTCTCGACGCCGGTGAAGGCGTTTTTGAACTGCACCATGCCCGCGTTGGTGAACATCAGCGTCGGATCATTGTGCGGGACCAGCGACGACGAGGGCACAAGCTCATGATCATGGCGCGCGAAATAATCGAGGAATGCCGTCCGGATTTGATTGACGCCGCTCATGGTCTTGTTGGCTCGCTGTCGCTCTTGACGCTTAGATCGTCGCGGTTCTCGCTTCGGGCGGCGTCGTCGCGCGCGCCGCCAGTCGCTATCTCCTTGCGATATGCCAGTTAGGCGAGGTTTGAGCAATGGGAAAGGCCGGATGGGAGACGGCGGCGTCCTATCCGAACCGCTCGCGGGCCGCATTCGGGGGCGAAATACTGATAGGCGTTAATTGTTTTTCCGGCGCGGCCCGCGTGGCCGCGCCAGAGCGCAATAGGGCGAGATTTCCATCGCGGCGCGGCGGCCCTTCTAGGCCTCGCTCTCCGCGCCGTTGTCGTCGCCGGCGGCGTCGAGGATTCGCTCGGCGATAATTCCTGAGTTCTCGCGGATCGCCGTTTCGATACGGGCCGCCGCTTCGGGGTTGGCCTTCAGGTAGCTTTTGGCGTTTTCACGACCCTGTCCGAGCCTCTGGCTGTCGTAGGAGAACCAGGAGCCGGATTTTTCCACGACGCCGGCCTTGACGCCCAGATCGATCAATTCGCCGAACTTGGAGATGCCCTCGCCATACATGATGTCGAATTCGACCTGCTTGAACGGCGGCGCGACCTTGTTCTTGACGACCTTGACGCGGGTCTGGTTGCCGGTCACTTCCTCGCGGTCCTTGATCGCGCCGATGCGGCGGATGTCGAGGCGCACCGAGGCGTAGAATTTCAGCGCGTTGCCGCCGCTCGTCGTTTCCGGCGAGCCGTACATCACGCCGATCTTCATGCGGATCTGGTTGATGAAAATAACCAGCGTATTGGAGCGGGAGATCGAGGCGGTCAGCTTGCGCAGCGCCTGGCTCATCAGCCGCGCCTGCAGACCGGGCTGCACGTCGCCCATTTCGCCCTCGATTTCCGCGCGCGGCGTCAGCGCCGCGACCGAATCGATCACCAGCACGTCGATCGCGCCGGAGCGCACCAGCGTGTCGGTGATCTCCAGCGCCTGCTCGCCGGTGTCCGGCTGCGAAATCAACAGATCGTCGAGTTGCACGCCGAGCTTGCGGGCGTAAATGGGGTCGAGCGCATGTTCGGCGTCGACGAAGGCGCATACGCCGCCGGCCTTTTGGGCCTCAGCGATCACATGCAGCGTCAGCGTGGTCTTGCCGGAGGATTCCGGGCCGTAAATCTCGACGACTCTTCCGCGCGGCAGGCCTCCGACCCCCAGCGCTATGTCGAGTCCGAGCGAGCCGGTCGAAACGGTCTCGATCTCCACAGCTTTTTGGTTCTTGCCGAGCCGCATGATCGAGCCCTTGCCGAAGGCGCGTTCGATCTGCGACAGGGCTGCGTCCAACGCCTTGGTTTTGTCCACGGACGATCCTTCCACGAGGCGGAGATTGGCTTGGCTCACGGCGAAATTCCTTGTGACACGGGTTAACCGGCCGGCGCAACGGCGGCGCGCGGCTTTAGACGAAATTGCCGCGCAATCGGCATTGTGCACGTTTTGTTCCGTTCGCCAAGTTCTTTCTTTTGGGGGCGACTCATCGAATGATGGTTTCAACGGGATAACTGGCACATTGGCGCGCCGTCCGCATTCTGTAGCATCCCCGCGCTCGGGGGTGGACCCGTTCGCTCTCGTGATCGCCTCTCGGGAAGATCAATCTTGGGGAGCTTGTTCGGGGAACAGCCATGTGAAGCATGCGGGAAATCCGACCACGCCGAGCTATCCCGGTCGCGGTTGAAAATCGGGAGGCGGTCGCCGCACCCAGAAGCCACGCAGCCGCCACCGCACCAAGCTTTGCGAATGTCGCACGGCTCGGCATTGCAGCATGCGAACCATCGCCAATCGCGGGAAGCCTTAGCATGTTTTCGGATTTTCCCCTTTATTCGCGACCCATTTCGTGTCTAGTTCGTGAGGAGCGGCAAGCGCGCCGCCATCCGCCGTAATAGCGAATATCTCATGGATTCCGCTTCAGACGAGTCGACTAGGATTGCGAGCCTGCGCCGCCGAACAGGGAGGCGGAAGGAGTCATGAATTTTGTCGCGATAGATTTCGAAACCGCGAATTACGAGTGCAACAGTGCGTGCGCGGTCGGCCTTGTGAAGGTGGTCGGCGGCGAAATCGTCGACACGGCGGTTCACTTGATCAAGCCGCCGACGAGGGAGTTCGTGTTCACCTATGTCCACGGCTTGACCTGGAACGACGTGGCGCGGTCGGCCGACTTCGGGAAACTTTGGCCGACTCTCGAGCCGCTCCTCGAAGGCGCCGAGTTTTTGGCGGCGCATAACGCCTCGTTTGACAAGGCGGTTCTTCACGGCTGCTGCGCCAGCTATGGAATAGCGGCGCCGTCGCTGCCGTTTCGATGCACCGTGCAGATTTCCCGGCGCACCTGGAACATCCGTCCGACCAAGCTCTCCGACGTCTGCCGAAAGCTCAAGATCGCGCTCAACCATCACGAAGCCCTGTCCGACGCCATGGCCTGCGCGCAGATCGTTCTGGCGGCCAACAAGCAGCCGGCGACAGGCGCCGGTGTCCGGCGGCGAAATTCGGCGGCGAAATTCGGCGGCCAGCCACCCGCCTAGACCTGAGCCCGGCGCAAGTCCCGTCGATGTCGAATCAATCTTGCATCGACTCCGACGCAGCTTGTAGGCGCGGCTTGAGTTTCGGCTCCTTTGCTCCACAATGGAAGCGAGCACGGGATCACCGCCCGCGGCAATCCGCCATTGGCCGGTCTTTGGAAATCCGTCGTAGGACCGCTGAAATCCCGCTGCTCGGAAAAAGGAAAGGCGCCGCATGGACGCCGCCGTCGAAGAAACTCGAATTCGACCCGCGACCGACTCGCCGCAAAGAGCAGAGCGACTGCTGGGCATCGACCACCTGCGCGGGGTCGTCATCATTCTCATGGCGCTCGATCATGTGCGGGATTTCTTCGACGCCGACGCGCTACGCTTCAGCCCGACCGATTTGACCCACACCTATCCGGCGCTTTTCCTCACGCGCTTCGTCACTCACTCCTGCGCGCCAACCTTCGCGCTGCTCGCGGGAATATCGGCGTTCCTGCATGGAACCCGTCTCAAAGGCCGGGCGCCGCTGGCGGGATTTCTGTTGACGCGCGGGCTTTGGCTCATTCTTCTCGACGCATTCGTCGTCAGCCCGGTCTGGACCCTTCAGTTTGGCAAGATCGAACTCGGGACGCTGTGGGCGATCGGTTGCGGCATGATCGCGCTTTCGGCGCTGATCATTTTGCCGACCCAGGCGGTGCTGGCGATCGGCGCCTTGATTTTGGCGGCGCACGACTTGCTCGACAACATCCACGCCTCGGCTTTCGAAAATAATGGCCCGTTTTGGAGCCTGCTGCATGAACCCGGCCCGTTGCCTTTTGGCGTGAGCGGAAGCGTGCTTTATCCGGCGTTGCCCTGGATCGGAGTCGTCTCGCTCGGCTATGGCTTCGGACCGCTCTTTCTCGCCGACGCCCAGCGGCGCGAACGCATTCTAACCCTGCTCGGCCTCGCCGCCCTCGTCCTCTTTGTGATCTTGCGCGGCTCGAATCTCTATGGCGACCCGCGTCCGTGGAGCGAGCAGCCGACGCCGACGATGACCGCGCTGTCCTTCCTGAACGTGAGCAAATATCCGCCGTCCCTGCTTTACGCCCTTGTGACGCTCGGGCCGGCCTTCATTTTGTTGCCCGCGCTGGAGCGGCTTGGCGGCGTCGCAGGCAGAGTCCTTGCCGACTTCGGTCAGACGCCGCTGTTTTTCTATGTCTTGCACCTCTACGCCGCCCTTGGCGCGGCGGCGGCGCTCGAATCCGCGCGCGGCTTCAGCATGAGAGAAGTAGCGGCTTTCGCCGCCAGCAAAGCGCCGCCGGAAAATTTTGGCGTCGGCCTCCTTGGGGCTTACGTCGCTTGGATCGCGATTGTCGCGGCGCTTTACCCGCTCTGCCGATGGTTCGCGCGCGTCAAACGCCGCCGGCGCGATTGGTGGCTCAGCTACCTCTAATGAGCGCCGCCGCAATCAGGCTCCAGAGAACGAGCGATCACCGACAATTGCCTTTCCTCGGTTGCCGAACGGGCTCGGCGCTTCGGCCTCTCGCTGTGGAACAGGCCGTGCTTGGCCCTTAAATACGAAACGCTCGCGCGCCAGATGGTAAGCGGGATCCGCTCCGAAGAAATTTATCTCCATGTTTTTGATTTCTTCTCCACGATAGTGCGCAAGCGGCTTGACGCGCTCGTCGGTTAGTCGCTTTTCGTGCTTTTCACGCAACAGCCGCCAGAAGTTCTCGCTGCGAGCGAGTTGTCTCGCCCTGTCGATCAAGGCGCTCTCGAACTCCGCGGCGGTCCCGCCAAAGCAATCGTCGACAAAGCCAATCGCCTTGGCCTCCCTTGTTCCCATCGGGCGACATCCTTCCGTCAGCGCAACGGCCCGCGCCTGTCCGACCCGGCGCGGCAGGGTGTAAGTCCAGTATTCCGAACCGAACAATCCGCCCATGCTTTTGTAATGCGGATTGAGAACCACGCCGTCACGGGCGTAGACTTGATCGGCGGCAAGCGCCAACATCGCGCCGCCAGCGCCGGCATTGCCTCGCAAGCCAGCGATCACCAGATGCGACACGGTGTTGAGGATCTCATGAATGAGGTCATTGATCCCGTGGATGTTGCACCATGATTCTAGGGCAGAATCCGCGGCGGCCTCGATGACATTGAGATGGATGCCATTGGAGAAGAAGTCGCGCCCGCCTAGCAGGGTGATCACATGCGTCGGCCGGCTTCGCGCGAAAAGGAAAGTGTCGCGAAGGCGATAACATTGTTCGGTGCTCATCGCGCCGTTGTAGAAGTCGAAATAGATGAGACCTACGCCGTCCTTTTCGGCATAACGGATTTCGCGAAAGGTTTGGTAGTCGATATCGGCGACGATTGGCAGCGTTGAATACGGAACTTCTCTGACGCGCCCCTCAAGAGCCAGTGTCGCGGGAAGCTTTATCCCAGCTCCATTTGTCTCTGCCGCCGCCTTGAGATGCGTGATCCAGACCGCGCCATCGACCGTCGCTCGGCATATCGCGCGGTCCCGTTGAGCTATGATGTGTCCAGGGGCGCCACTCAAGCGGTCTTCCCGATGCGCGCCATAGAGAGAGAACATTTCCCCCCACAATCTGTCCCGCACCCCCGGCGAACCGTCCGCAGCGTTGATTTTCCTCATAATCGCTTCTGTCCCGTCGCGAGTCCAATCAATGGCGCGGTCGATTTGGCGCATGGAGGGGCGCAGCCGCCCATGGACGTCAGACCGATTGTAATCGAGTGGTTCCGGCTGAAACTGACGCGACTCGAATTTGGTGACGGCTTCAATTACTCCGCGCACCGCCGCTTCGGTGACCTGATGACGATAGAGGCTGCTTTTCGTGATCGCGTTTCCGTAAAGCGGGAAATTATGCGTCGCCCAGATCGGCCCCGCATCCATTTCACCGGCGGCCTCGATGATCGTCACGCCCCACGTCGGCTCGTCATTCGCGATAGCCCAATCGAGCGATGACGGTCCACGATCGCCTTTGATCCCTGGATGCACGATAAGACAGGTGTATTTGGACCAAATCGCTTCCGGGATCGCGACCTTGAGCATAGGTGCGATGACGAGATCTGGACCGTGCGCGGACACGGATGTCTGCATCGCCTCGGCGCTTGTCGCGAGCGTCATGGTTATCGCATGGCCGCGCTCGGAAAGCTCGATCAGCAGCCTTTGGCTGAGGCTGTTGTGCGCCGAGGCGAGGAAATGAATTTTCATGGAGAAGCTCCCTCTTTTTTCACAGCGTGAATCGGAGTCGATCCGCGCCATCTTGAGGACCGACGTTCAGAAGACGCTACTGGCGCTATGTGCGCTCGGTCGAGCGGAAGCCGCCTGCCTCCGCAATGGTTGGTTCGAAACAGTCGCCCTCATGCACGACTGCGGGCAGCGCAGGAATTAACCCGTTAAGGGCAATACGCGGGGCCCAGTTCCGACATCATCGACGACGATCGGCCTTTCTACGCCCAACACATTGAACCCGATGAAATTGCGCCCCAATCTGGCTACAAGTTCATGGAGGCGCATTGCGGGCGGCGCGACAAGAATGGCGCTCTCATGGAGAAGTTTGAGTTCGGCCTTGGCGCCAATTGGAGCGGACTCCCACCATGTCGGGAACATGGCCAAAAAATATGTCCCACAATTTTTGAACATGAAAAACCTCCTCCCAGAAAACTCTCCCGGAATCTCATTGTCTTATGCAAACTCTTTCGGTTCGAATTGGTTCCATGAGAACCACCATCGAAGCAGACATTGGCGGCAAAGGCCCAACAGAACGCCGCGATGCGCGTCGAGAAAAATCGGCGCCGATCTTGGCGGAACTGAAGTCACTGCTCGACGCCACGCTCGCCAAGATCGGCGTTAAGAGTTCACTCGCGGGGGCCATCCGTTACGCGACCTGGCGCGTGGGACGCCGTTGCCGCGGCGACAATCTCACGCGTTGCCGGCGAGCGGCGAGATCTCCGCATTGCTTGATTCCATCGGATGCGATGTCGGATTTTCGACGAGCGCGATGAGGCCTTTCAAAAGAGCAATGGGATCAGGGGGGCAGCCGCGAATATGGAGGTCGACGGGGATCACCTCGGAGACCGCGCCGACGCAAGCATAGCTGCCGGCGAACACGCCGCCATTAAAGGCGCAATCGCCGACGGCGACGACCCATTTCGGATCAGGCGTCGCCGCATAAGTCCGCTCCAGCGCCTCGCGCATGTTCTTTGTTACGGGACCCGTCACCAAGAGAACATCGGCATGTCGCGGCGACGCCACGAAACGCAATCCGAATCTTTCGAGATCATAGAACGCGTTCCCGAGCGCGTGAATTTCGAGTTCACAGCCATTGCACGAGCCAGCGTCGACTTCACGGATCGACAGGCTGCGGCCGAGCCTGCGACGGCTCGCCTTTGCAAGCCCGCTTGCGAGTTCCGCGACCGCGGCTTCGTCCAACGCCGGAGCGGGCTCGGTCAACGGCGAAAGAAACAACCCCTGCAACAGAAACTTGCGCATAAGCGCCTTTCCCCTATAGGTCGTGCCCCGAATAGGAACAGTTGAACGATTTATTGCAGAGCGGAAAATCCGCGACGATATTCCCCTCGATCACCGCTTCAAGCAGCGGCCATTGAAACCAGGACGGATCGCGCAGATGACAACGCTGTACGGCGCCTGAAGCGCCCAGTTTCACCCAGACGAAAATTTCGCCGCGAAAACCCTCGATCAGCGCGGCGCCCTCGCGAGCCTCGCTCGGCGCGGGCAAACTCTCGATCCGAATTGGCCCTGCCGGCATTTTGTCGAGAATTTGCTCGATCAGCCCGAACGACGCTTTGATATCGTCGAAACGCACCCAGACCCGCGCATCGACATCGCCTGCATGGGCCGATCCGACCTTGAAGGAGAGTTCCGGGTAAGGCGCATAGCCCGGCAAGCGGCGCGCATCAAACCCGCGGCCAGAGGCGCGTCCGATGACGCCGCCGCAGCCATATTGTTTGACCAGTTCGGGACGCAGAAAGCCCGCGCCGACCGTGCGATCCTGTATCGACGTGGTATCGCCATAAAGGTCGACGAAGCGAGGAATGATTTTTTTTGCTCCGCTCACCAAAGCGTGCAACGCCACCGCGCCTTCCATGGTCAAATCGTCGACGACGCCGCCCGGGACGATGCGGTCCATCATGAGCCTGTGGCCGAAACAAAGGCGCGAAGCTCTGAGAACCCGCTCGCGTAGAATCGCGCAATGCGTGTGCATCAAGGAAAAGGAGGCGTCGTTGCAGATCGCGCCGATGTCGCCAATATGATTAGCCACGCGTTCGAGTTCGGCCATTAGCGCCCGTAGGTAGATGGCGCGTTGAGGAACCTCGATTTCGAGCGCGGCTTCGACGGCGTTGGCGAAAGCGAGGGAATAGGCGACGGTGCTGTCGCCGGACACGCGGCCCGCGAGACGCGCGGCGCGATCGAGGGGCGCATTGACCATCAATTGCTCTATGCCTTTATGGGCGTATCCAAAGCGTTCCTCTAATCGAACGACAACCTCCCCATTCGCTGAAAAACGGAAATGCCCCGGCTCGATGATTCCCGCATGCACAGGCCCCACGGGGATTTGATGGAGCGGCGCGCCTTCCGCGGCAAGGAACGCGTAAGCGTCTCCCGACGCTTTGGACGGCTCCGGCTTCGCGCCGGGACGCCGCACGCCCCAACGGCCATGATCGAGCCAATTCCGCAAATCGGACGAGCCATCCGCCTGAAGCCCATAAATGTCGCGAATCGCGCGTTCGAGCCGCAAGGCGGGCGGATGCATCCGGCCGACGGAAGGAAAGCGGCCCTTCGGACATTCGATGGTGACGATCCCAAACTCTGAAGACTCATGATCCACTGCGGCCATGTGAACATCAGCGCCATCGCTCCACAGGCCCAGCATGTCGCCATGGCCTTTGCTGATTTCGCGGATCACGCGCAACCAACCGGTCTGATCGACGACATGGCGCGGCCATGGGCGGGATTGCGCGATCGGCCGCCCTCCTCGCATCGTCTCTCGAAGCGATATCATGATCCCCTCCACGTCTCCTCGGGACTCATCCAAGCAGCCCCGCGACATTCTGAAACCACTGGGCGAGGTGGGGCTCCAGCCAGACGCCCATCAGCAACACCAGTGCGAGATGGAAGAAGAGCGGGACGACCGAGGCCTCGACTTCGCCAATTGAGTCCGACGGCTCTCCGAACGCCAATCCGATAACGCGCAACAACAGCGCCCCGAACGCCACCAACAACCCGAAGGCGAGCGGGATGGCGAGCAGCGGCTGGCGCGCGAATGTCGAACTCACGACCAGGAACTCGCTCATGAACACGCCAAACGGCGGCAGACCGGCGATGGCCATGACGCCTGCGACAAGCCCCCAACCGAGCAGCGGATGGCTTTCGGTCAACCCTCGGATATTGGCGATCTTCTGCGTGCCCTTGACCTGCGCGATATGACCGACGGCGAAAAAAATCGCCGACTTGGTCAGACTGTGCATCGTCATGTGAAGAAGCCCGGCGAAATTGGCCAGCGGCCCGCCCATGCCGAAAGCAAAGGTGATGATGCCCATATGCTCGATCGACGAATAGGCGAACAATCGCTTGATGTCGTCGCGGCGGTAGAGCATGAAGCCAGCGAATATTAGCGACGCAAGGCCAAGCGTGATCATCAGCGGGCCCGGCGCGATCGCCGCGGCGTTGGCCGCGAGCAGCATTTTGAAGCGCAAAACCGCATAGAGCGCGACGTTGAGAAGAAGACCCGACAGAACCGCCGAGATCGGCGTCGGTCCTTCCGCATGCGCGTCGGGAAGCCATGCGTGCATAGGCACGAGGCCAACTTTCGTCCCATAGCCCAACATCAGAAAGACGAAGGCGACATTGAGCAGTCTTGGACTGAATGCCGCCGCGTGCTGCATCAATGAGGTCCAGACCATGGCGTTATAGCCCTCACCGAGAACCGGCTGCGCCGACATATAGACGAGGATCGTGCCGAATAGAGCCAGCGCGATTCCGACGCTGCCGAGGATGAAATACTTCCAGGCCGCCTCCAACGCTTCGGGCGTACGATAGATGCCAACCATCAACACCGTAGTCAGCGTGGCGAACTCGATCGCCACCCACATCAGACCAATATTGTTGGCGAGCAGCGCCAAATTCATGGCGAACATCATCGACTGGTACATGGCGTGATAGAATCGCACATGCGTCGGCTTTAATTTTCCGGTCTCGATTTCGTGCCCGATGTAGCTCGCGCTGTAGACGCTCGTGGTGAACCCAATGAAGGTCGAGAGCACGACGAACACAACATTTAGATCGTCGACAAACAGATAATTACCCGCAGTCGGTCGATTGAACAGCAGCGCCACGGCGAAAAGGAAGGCGGCGCCCGAAGAAATAAAGTTGATGTACGATGTCAGACGGTAGCCAGACAGAAACGCGAGAGTGAGCGCCGCCAGCGCCGGGATGATCAGTAACGCGTCGACGGACTGGAAAGCAAAGCTATTCATCGACGGCCTCCGCGAACACGGTCGAGCTCCTGGACATCGACGGTGTCGAAACGCTCGCGGATGCGAAACAGAAATATTCCGATCACGATGAAGGCGATCAAAACCGAGAATGCGACGCTGATCTCGACCACGAGCGGCATGCCCTTGGCGCCGGTCGCGGCAAGAATGAGCCCGTTCTCAAGCGACATGAAGCCGATCACCTGGCTAATTGCATTGCGACGCGTCACCATCATGAGCAGTCCGAGAAGCACGACGGACAGCGCGAAAGCGAGATCTTCGCGCGCCAGCGGATCGGCGGCGGCCGTGGCTGGAAGCATGACGACGAGGGACAAAGCGACGAGGCAAATGCCCAGAAGCATGGTGACGCCGACGCCGCCGACGACTTCGATATCGCGGTGGATGCGTAGGCGCACCATAATCCTCTGAAGACTGAACGGAATGATCACGGCCTTGAAAACGATTGCGATCGCCGCCGTCAGAAAGAGGTGGGGAGAGTGTTGAGTATAGGCCTGCCAGGCAACCGAGAACGACAAAACGACGGCGTGTAAAGTGAAGATGTTGATCAGCCCGGTCATGCGATCTTGATAGAGCAGCATGAAGCTGACCAGAACGAGGCCGCCGGCGAACAGATGCGCGACGTCGAACGCCAGTGTTCCCATCATAAGCTCCGTGACACGAAAAGCAGCAGTGTGCCGAGAAGTCCCAGCATCAGCGCTGCGCCGAGGAAATCGGGCACACGAAATACGCGCATTTTTGCTGTTGAGATTTCGAACAGCGCCAGCAGGAAGCCGCCGACTGCCAACTTGACGACAAAGGCGATTGCGCCAAACGCGATAGCACGGAAATCAGCTCCCTGCGGGGCGAGGCCCCATGGCGCAAAGATGCAGGCGATCAACGAAACGTACAAAAGCAGCTTCAAGGCCGAAGCCAATTCGATCACCGCGAGGTGGCGTCCGGAATATTCGAGCACCATCGCTTCATGCACCATGGTGAGTTCGAGGTGCGTCGCCGGATTGTCGACTGGGATCCTGCCATTTTCCGCAATCGCAACGATGACAAGACCGATCAGCGCCAGGCCGTACGACACGCGCAATTCGATATGCGAGAGCATATGGAAGGCGATTTCGGACAGCTGAGTCGAGCCGGCGATGAGAGCGACGACGAAAACAATCATGATCATTGCGGGCTCGGCAAGAGACGCGAACATGGTCTCGCGGCTTGAACCGATGCCGCCGAAGCTCGTGCCAACGTCCATCCCGGCCAGCGCGAGAAAGAACCTGGCGCTTCCCAAAAGAGCGGTGATGACGATGAGGTCGGCCGACCAGTTGAACATCAGCCCCGTGGCGAATGTCGGGACAAGCGCCGCGGCGACCCATGTTGCGGCGAAGATCAAATAAGGCGCCGAGCGGAACAGCCAGGAGGCGTTGTCCGCGAGCACGACCTCCTTGCGCATCAATCTGAGCAGATCGCGGTAGGGCTGGAAGATCGATGGTCCACGGCGACGCAACAAGCGGGCCTTCACCTTGCGGGTGAAGCCAAGCAGGAGCGGCGCCAGCAACAGCACCAAAATCATTTGGCCGCCCTGAGCGGCGAGGTCCCAGATTAAGGCCATATCGCAATCACCAGAAGCAGACCGACCAGCGCAATGAACACCAGACCGAGATATTCCTGAATCGTCAGATAGTTCATCTTATTCAGTTGATCCGCGCAAAAATCGACGCTGCGCAAGATCGGTGTGTATATGCCATCCCAGACACGGTCGTGGACTTCGATGCCGAACCGTGCGGGACGAGTGTCTCCGGGCGCCGGCATATCCAGATGCTCTCGCACGACAAATGCGACATTCCCCAGGGTCCGGCGGATCGGCTGAGCGAAACTGCTGCCGGTATATTGGGTCGCGGGGCTCGGGTCGGGATAGCCGCAATCCCACGCGGGCCCCCGCCGCTGGGCTTTCGAGCCGAATTGGCGAACGATCAACGCGGCGGCGGAGGCCGAGAAGACGATGAAGATAAACACCAGTAGGCCATTGTAAGAACTGCGACTCTCAGCGATCGGCATGATCGACAGCCAGGGAATCTGGCCTTGGGTCGGCACATGACCGCCGACGAACAGCCTCGCGGCCGGCGAGATCGTATCGATCATGTAACTTGGAAAAAGACCCGCCAGTAGACATAAGGTCAACAGACCGGACATCGCCGAGAGCGACCATAGATCCGTCTCCCGCGCGTTGTTGGCCGCAACCGATCGTGCGCGCCCCAGAAATGCAATGCCGTATGCGCGAACAAAACATCCCGCGCACAGCGCCGCACTTAGCGCCAGGGCGACGCCCACGGCGGGAACCAAGAGTTTCAGACTCCATTGCGGTAGCGACGGACTGAGCAGAACAGCCTGAAAAACGAGCCATTCGGACACGAAGCCATTGAGCGGCGGCAGCGCGGAAATCGCCATGCAGCCGCCGAGAAACACAAACGCCGTGCGGGGCATGGAATGAATGAGCCCGCCGAGGCGCTCGATGTCGCGCTCGCCGGTGGCGTTGAGCACAGCCCCCGCGCCAAAGAACAAAAGGCTCTTGAATAGAGAATGATTGAACACATGGAAAAGAGCGGCGGTAAAAGCCAGCGCCGCCGGCAAGACCATGCCATTCGCCTTGAACGCCAGCGCCAAGCCGAGCGCGACGAAGATGATCCCGATATTTTCGATCGTGCTGTAGGCGAGTAGCTTTTTCAGGTCGCTCTGGATCGTCGCGGTGAGAATGCCGAACATGGCCGTGACCGCTCCAAGCGTCAGCGGCGGCATGCTCCACCAGAACTCCGGCGGCCCGAGCAAATCGAAAACGATGCGAATGAACCCATAAATGGCGACTTTGGTCATGACGCCGCTCATTAAAGCCGAGACATGGCTCGGCGCGGCGGGATGAGCGAGCGGCAGCCAGATATGCAAGGGAACGAGCCCCGCCTTCGATCCGGCGCCCAGAAGAACGAGAGCCAACACCAGGCCGGACTTCCATGATGGGCCGTGCGCCGCGTCGCGGATATCGGAGAAGGAATACCCCCCGGCAGACCCGGCAAGCAGCCCGAACGCCATCAACAACGCGAGCGTCCCGAAGCTCGCCATCAGGAGATAAATGAAACCTGCCCGTCGGTTCTCGGCGTCGTGATGATGCGCCATGACGAGCGCCCATGACGAAAGCGACATGAACTCCCAGGCCACGAGAAAGCCGAACGCGTCATCGGCCAGCAGCACCAGGTTCATGCCGGCCAGAAAGGCAGGGAAAAACGGCAGAATGCGAGAGGGGCGCTTTTCATGGGCGCCATAGCCGATCGCGTAAAGGCTGGCTGCGGCGCCGCCCAGGTTGGCGATCGCGAGGAAGAATGCGCTCAGCACATCCATTCGAAAATGCGTGCCGATCCAGGGCAGGCCGAGCGGCAAAGTCGCCGTTAACGCCGCAGCGCTCCGAGGAACCACTGCGGCGACGAAAAGGATAAGACTGAGACTAAAAGAAAGACCATAAACGACTCGACTCGCCGCGACGCTTCGCGCAAGGGCGATGGCTAGTCCTCCTGCGCCGAGCAGAGCGGCGATACTCCAAAGGGTGACCGTTAAAGGCATTGTCGGCTACCCTCCCTCGCGGCTCAACGCGGAGTCGTCCGCCGCTTCGTCGATCTCGGCGGGTTTGCGAGCGGAGGCCACGGGCTTCTTAAACCGGACGCCACGTCCCCCGCCCGAACCGACGACTCCTTCGCGAAGGAACTCGATGCCGACGCCCTCGAAAGCAGCGATTAGTTTAGTCAAGGAATCGACGTTGCCCCGGATGAGATCTTCACTCGTCTCCATCCGTTGAATGGTCGGAAGCGACAGACCCGAAAGTTCCGCCAGCTTGCGTTGATCCAAGCTGGCGAGCGCGCGCGCCGCTCGAAGCTGAGCCGCTGTTATCATGTCAGAACCATTAGTTATACGCTACAATATATGATTTGTAATGGGTACAGCATAGATGGGATCAACGCAAGAAAATTTGACTTTGACGACGAGATCGAGGTCTCCTCTCCGGGCAGAGCCTCGGGAACAATCGGCTAAGATGTCGATGGCGCAAAGGCAAGCTCGACATTGATTGGCGTCGGCGGAGGTCGATGACGGGTGAGGGTTGAGACCAGGGGACTCGGGCGAAGGCTTCGCGCAGCGACGAGGCATGCGAGGAAGTGGTCGTCCCATCCTACTGTTTGGCGTTTTAGGCGCTACGAGTCCTTGCCCGGGGATTTCTTGATAAAGCTTCGCCAGCTCCCGCTCGCGCGCCTCCTCGCCAGCCTCCGCGACCACGGCGCCGCGCTCGAAAAGACTCGACGCGTTATCGGGCGCCAGCTTCCTCCAGCCGTAAATCTGTTGGGGTGAACGCCGGCGCCGCTTGGCCAACTCAAGAACCGTCACATCCTCGCGCAACGCTTCCAGAGCCGTTTTGGCCTTGAACGCCGGATCAAACTTCTTGCGCGCCTTCGTCATATCCATGCTCCATCTATTGCGACAGAGCCGGACGCGTCATACCTTAACGACTGGTCCCAAATTCTGGGTCCAGTTCAGACGGCATAGATAGCGACGGACAACTGAGTAGTTTCCGAGTCTGTTTTAGCACGCTGGCTCTTGGGTATTGTCTCTCTTGCAGCGATGGCGCCCATCAAGGAATTCTGTCGGTGTTAGGACATCCAAAATGACGCGAGAACACAAGAGACAGGCATCGATCTCGGGGACAGTGGCCGCCGTGTTCGCTCGCCGATTTGTCGTCGAGAGCAGCGATGGCCAGTCTCTCGCGAACATTGGATCGGACGCCGTAGGGCGCATCGGGCTGCGGCGGGGCGACAAGGTAACGCTCAAAGGCAAACTCAAACCTGCCGAGATCAAGGTTACCGAAACCGAGAAGGGCGCGGGGAAGCCGATCTGCATCGAACGCAAAAAAAACCATGGCCACGACGAACGTCGTGATTATCAGGGTCCTGGCGACGCGAGCGCGGCGGTTATTCGTAAAGGCTTCGAGGTGAGGGGCGAGCCGCGCCGGAAGCCAAGCATTTCCAGATTTTTGGACGCTCCGCGACCGGAGACTTTACCGAATTCCAAGGCGGATTTGGTGGAACAATCCGCAAGCACAAGCCAGCAGATATTCACCAACCAAAGTGGCGGAGCGCCATACCCGGATAATTGGCTCTGTTCCGGCTCCAGTGGAGCACATCGAATGCCTTGGCTAGTAGGATCGCAAACGGTAGGGGCAACGCTCGTCGCGCGTTGCGGATCTCGCTGCGATCCAAACCAGATCATCGCGTCTGTAGAAAGACGACGCGGCCCGGCGCGCCACCGAGTTTCGGCGCAAAACTCATCGATCGAGGCGAATAACACGCGCCGGGAGTTCATAGATGAGCGGAAACAACGTGACAGGCGGCAATCCATTCAACAAGGATGTCCCGACTGGCCCTTCGGCAACGTCCCGGAGTCCTGACTATGCTCCCGCCAATCGACGATCTTGAACAATACTGCATCTTTCTCGACTTCGACGGCACTCTGGTGGAGATCGAAGATCACCCAGACAACGTCCGAGTCGACGCATCAACGTTGCGATTCGTCGAAAGATTGCGCGGCAAAGTCGGGGGCGCTCTCGCGCTAATCTCGGGGAGAGATATCGACGTGATCGATCGCCTGTTGCATCCGCTGGTGCTGCCGGCCGCCGGTGTGCATGGTCTGCAACGGCGCGATGCCGAAGGTCAGCTTCATTCGCCAATCATCGATCAACGCGTTGTGGAAGCGATCGCGACCGATATCGAAACGACGTTTAACGAAGAGCCGAGCGTCATAATCGAAAGGAAGACCGGCGCGGTGGCGTTGCACTATCGACTGCGGCCAGACTTTGAAACGCGCTGTCTTGCGCTCGCGCAAAAAATTGTGCGCGATCAACCAGAACTACATTTGATTATAGGAAAAATGGTTTGCGAGATCAGGCTCGATGGCAACGATAAGGCCGCCGTGATCGAGGCGTTTCTGGATGAAAGCCCCTTCAAGGGCCGGAAACCAATCTTTGCTGGCGACGACGCGACCGACGAAAGTGGATTTGCCGCCGCCAATGCCCGTGGGGGCATATCGATCAAAATCGGAGCAGGTCCGACGAGTGCGAAATTTCACGCCGAAGGCGTCGCGGAGCTTCGTAACTGGTTCGAAGGGCTTCTGACCACAGCGCAAACGTCGAGGGTCCGATGAGCGATCTCGAACTCGGCGTCATCGGAAACTGCGCTGTTGCGGCGCTCATCGATCGTGACGCATGCGTGGTTTGGTATTGTCTGCCGCGCTTCGATGGAGACCCTGTGTTTCACACCCTGTTAGGCGCGCCGAAAGATGCGCCAGACGATGGCGTGTTCGCAATAGAATTGGAAGATCACGTTCAAAGCACGCAACGTTACGCCCCCAATACGGTGGTGCTCGAGACAGAGCTGCACGGAAAGCATGGCTCCATCCGAATCACGGATTTCATTCCGCGCTTCCTTTGGCGAGACCGCATATTTCATCCGCAGACCCTGGTGCGCCGGCTAACGCCAATTTCCGGCAGCCCGCGCATCAGGATTCGCGTTCGCCCTCGCTTTGAGTTCGGCGCCACGGCCCCGGTTTGCACTTACGGATCACACCATATCCGCTATGTTGGACCCAATACGACCTTGCGGCTGTCGACCAATTCGCCGGTCGATTTTATTCGCGATGAAACGTTCTTCAATCTGCGGGAGCCGCTCGATTGCATTCTTGGTCCGGATGAAACGCTGAGTGAAGGGATCACGCAAACCGCCGCGAGTTTCGAGGAACGCACGCGCGGGTACTGGCGACACTGGGTGCATCGCTTGGCGATTCCGTTCGAGTGGCAGGACGCCGTCATTCGCGCAGCATTAACGCTCAAGCTTTGCACATACGAGCCGACCGGCGCGATCGTTGCGGCGCTCACGACAAGCATACCCGAAAGCCCAGGCACACAACGCAATTGGGATTATCGCTTTTGCTGGGTGCGCGACGCCTATTTTGTAGTTCGTGCGCTAAATCGTCTCGGAGCCGTGCGCAAGATGGAGAATTATTTTCGCTGGTTGATGAATATCGTCACCTCGTTGAACGACAATGACATCCAGCCGGTCTATGGCGTCGGGCTCGAAGCGGACCTGAGTGAGAAAATCGTCAGGGCGTTGCCTGGCTATCGCGGGATGGGACCGGTGCGCGTCGGAAACCAAGCTTATCAGCATCTGCAACATGACTCTTACGGGAACGTAATTCTCGGCGTTGCTCAGGCATTCCTTGATCAACGCCTATTGTCGCCCCCGAACCGTACTGATTTTCTACGTCTCGAGGATATGGGTCGAAGGGCCTTACAGCTCTATGACAAGCCCGACGCGGGAATGTGGGAATTTCGGACCCGCGCGCGCACGCACACGACTTCAAGCCTAATGTGTTGGGCGGCGGCGGATCGGTTGGCGCGGATCGCTTGGCATATTGGCGATCCGGATCGCGCGAGTGATTGGCGTGCGGGCGCGGATCGCATCAAAAAGGTAATCCTCGAGCGCGCATGGTGTCAGAAGCGTGAAGCCTTCGTCGAATCATTCGACGGCGAGCATCTCGACGCCGGTGTCCTCCTGATGACCGACGTCGGGTTTCTCGACGCATCGGACCCCCGCATGGTTTCTACGATGAAGCAATTGGAGGCGGTGCTCGCGCACGGTCCACATATGATGCGTTATGAGGCCGCCGACGACTTCGGAGTTCCCGAGACAGCTTTCAATACTTGCTCCTTCTGGCGCATCGAAGCTCTAGCGCGCATGGGTCGCATGGCGGAAGCGCGCGAACATTTCGAGGCGCTTTTGGCTCTTCGGAATCGCTTGGGTCTTATGTCGGAAGATGTTGATCTTAAAACGGGAAAATTGTGGGGAAACTATCCACAAACCTATTCATTGGTTGGAATCATCAACTGCGCGATGCGACTGTCGCGCTCATGGGAGAAGGCGATATGAGACGTCTGGTAGTTGTATCTAATCGCGTCGCGGATCCTTCGCGCGGCGAAGCTTCCGGCGGGTTGGCCGTCTGCATTCTCGACGCCCTGCGCCGACGCGGCGGGATGTGGTTCGGTTGGAATGGCGAGATTGTCGCCGATGACGCCGAAATCGTCCCGGCCTGTGTCAAACACGACAACTGCACCCTCATGACAATGCCGCTTACCGAACGCGATTACCGAGAATACTATCTCGGATTTTCGAATGAGGTCTTGTGGCCGGTCCACCATTATCGTCTCGATCTCGCGCACTTTACCCTGGAAGCCGCCGAAGGCTACCGAAGGGTCAATGCTCGTTTCGCCGAGAAGCTGTCGCCAATCGTAAACCGGAACGACCTGATCTGGGTGCATGACTATCATCTCATTCCGCTCGGCGCTGGTCTGCGGGCGCGCGGCGTCGGCAATGAGATCGGATTTTTCTTTCATATTCCGTTTCCCCCGCCAGAGGTTTTGTCGGCGACGCCCGAACACGAATGGTTGATGAGTTCTCTCCTCGAATACGATCTCGTCGGTTTCCAAACGATGTCGGATCAGGCGAACTTCTGTCGTTTCGTATGCGATTTCATGGGCGGCGAAATGACAGGCCCCGACACATTGTGCGTCGCTGGCAAGTGTCTAAGGGCTTCTGTCTTTCCGGTCGGGATCGACGTCGAGTCCTTTGTCGCCACGGCGCAAAGCGCGGAGGCGGATGAGAGAGTTCAACGAACTCGGCGGCAGGCTGAACCCGGCTTATCCGTCATCGGTGTTGATCGCCTCGACTATAGCAAGGGCTTGCCAGAAAAATTCAGGGCCTTCAGACGCCTGCTCGAAATGTGTCCCGACAAATGCAAGCCAGCGAGCTTGATACAGATCGCGTCGCCAACCCGCGATGATCTGCAGGCCTATATCGATATCCGTCACGAGCTTGAAGCGCTGTCGGGGGCAATCAACGGACAATTCGGTGATTTCGACTGGACGCCCGTGCGTTATATTCACCGAGCGGTCGAACGCGACACGCTGGCCGCTCTTTACCGTGCAAGTAGGGTCGGTCTCGTCACGCCGTTGCGCGACGGAATGAATCTCGTCGCGAAAGAGTATGTGGCCGCCCAGGACGATGCCGATCCCGGCGTTCTCATTTTGTCGCGCTTCGCGGGCGCCGCCGACGATCTCCAAGAGGCGCTGATCGTTAACCCTTACGACATCGACGAGGTTGCACATGCGATGCGCAGGGCGATTGAGATGACAAGGGAAGAACGTATCGAGCGGCATCAGGCGCTTATGGGGCGCGTTCGCCAACACAGCGCGTGTAACTGGATGCGGAGCTTTCTGCGGGCTTTGAGTTCGTGCCGCGAACAACTTGTCGATAATGTCGGCGAGAGAAGCGTTCGGCGGCGCGACACCGAACGGCGCCGCGGATCGCTTCTTCCGGGCACTCAAGCGCGTCAAATTTCATCGGAAAGCTCATCGCTGGAAAAAAATTTAGCGGCGAGTCGACGAGCCTGAACTCGTCGAGATCGAAGTCGCGCATTCCGCTCTGAAGTCACTCGTGCTTGTCGTCGCTGAAATAGGTAAAGGAGCCAACGATCATGAAAATCGCCCAGATTGCGCCGCTAATTGAAAGTGTTCCGCCGCGGCTTTATGGCGGCACGGAGCGGATTGTTTCTTACCTCACCGAAGAACTCGTTCAGATGGGCCATGACGTTACTCTGTTCGCAAGCGGGGATTCCCTAACGTCTGCCAATCTCGTTCCTTGCGCGCCGATGGCGTTGCGGCTCGACAAGCAAGTCCACGACACGATTCCTCACTACATGCTCATGCTCGACCGTGTGCGGCAGCTGGCGCACAATTTCGATATCCTCCATTTTCACGTCGACTTTTTCCCTTTCCCGCTGTTTCGTTCGATCGCCCGGCGCACGGTGACCACATTGCATGGACGGCAGGACCTTCCGGATTTGCCGTCTTTTTACGCCGCATTCCACGAAATGCCGTTAGTGTCGATTTCAGACTCGCAACGATTGCCCCTACCCAAGGTCAACTTCGCCGCGACGATTTTTCATGGCTTGCCGCTACAATTGCACAGTCCTACGTTCGATCCCCGCGGGGGTTATCTTGCCTTTCTTGGACGCATCTCTCCAGAGAAAGGTCCCGAGCGTGCGATTCAGATTGCGCGCGCCATAGGAATCCCTCTCAAGATTGCGGCAAAAGTCGACAAAGCCGACGAAGCCTATTTTCGCGAATGCGTCGCTCCGTTGCTGAATGGCCCGGGCGTGGAATTCATCGGCGAGATCAATGATCGGCAAAAGAACCAATTTCTTGGCGAGGCGCTTGCCCTTCTTTTCCCGATCGACTGGCCTGAACCCTTCGGCCTTGCCATGATCGAGGCGATGGCTTGCGGCGCCCCAGTGCTCGCGTTCCGACGCGGCTCCGTTCCCGAAATTATCGATGATGGCGTCACTGGCGTGATCGTCGATGGCATGGATCAAGCAGCCGCCGCTCTGCCTCGCGTTTTGGGGCTCGACCGCCGCAACGTTCGCCGGCGTTTCGAGGAACGCTTTTCGGCCGCCTTAATGGCGAAGAATTATGTGAACCTATATCGTTCGCTGTTGATGCCGGTTCCCGCGGTCGTTCATAGTGGAGAAAGCGGCGCTGTCCCACCGAGGAGACTCAACGCGCCGGGGGCCGCACATTGAAAGAGGCAGCGTCGCCATCGACCATCGACTCTATCGATCCTGAGCCGGAAGCCGATTTTTACATTCCCGCCACTGGCCCGACGCGTCTAAGGCGCAATTTGAAGCATGACGACACCTTTGCCGTGGTTGACAGTCATGGCGACATCGGAGCCAGCGCGGGTGGCTCCGATGGAGTCTTTCACGCCGATACGCGATACCTTTCGCGCTTTGAATTCCTGCTCAACGGCATGCAACTGCTGCTGCTTGGCTCAAATGTGCGTGATGACAATTCCGTCCTCACCGTCGATTTGACGAACCCTGACATCTACTTCGAAAGCAAGCTTGTTTTGCATAAAGATGTTTTACACATCGTGCGGACGTTGTTCTTATTGCGAGGAACCGCCTATCAGCGGTTTGGCGTCCAAAATCATGGCGACGAGACTGTCTCGTTGCGACTGTCGTTCGCCTTCGGCAGTGATTTTGCCGATATTTTCGAAGTGCGGGGCATTCGACGCGAGCGTCGTGGCGTCGCCGCTGCTTGCGTGATTGACGAGAAAAATGTCGTGTTGAGCTATGAGGGGCTCGATGGCCGCATGCGCACCAGCGCGCTGACGTTCGAGCCGAAGCCCACCGAACTTACCCCCAGCGTTGCGTCGTACGCAATCGACTTGGGGCCCGGCAAGCGGCATTCGCTGTTTGCTACCGTCGGCTGCAATGGCTCGGGAAGAACTCCGCCTGTTCCCTTCTTGAGGGGACTGGTCTCGGCGACTCGCGCAACGAAGGACGTGAACGCGAATACGGCCACTGTGGAAACCTCTAACGACCTGTTCAATCAGATCTTATGCCGCTCCATGGCCGATTTGCGAATGCTGATAACGGAAACCGCGCAGGGTCCTTATCCTTATGCCGGGATACCATGGTATTCGACGACCTTTGGCCGAGACGGCATCATCACCGCAATTCAGATGCTGTGGTGCGATCCGAGCATTGCTCGCGGCGTGCTGAAGCGGCTCGCGGCGTATCAGGCGAACCGCTTCGATCCGATCAGCGACGCGGAGCCGGGGAAAATCCTCCACGAGATGCGGTCGGGCGAAATGGCCACCCTGCGCGAGGTGCCGTTTGGATTATATTATGGAAGCGTGGATTCAACGCCGCTTTTTGTCATGCTCGCCGGGCTCTATTTCGAGCGCACGGGCGACAGCGATGCGATGTTGGAATTATGGCCGCAAATTGAAGCTGCCTTGGCGTGGATCGACGGACCGGGCGACGCCGATCGCGACGGGTTTGTCGAATATCATCGTCAAACCGATCAGGGGCTCGCCAATCAGGGTTGGAAGGACTCCCATGACGCCGTCTTCCATGCCGATGGGCAGTTGGCGAAGGGACCGATCGCGCTCGCGGAAGTGCAAGGCTATGTATTCATGGCCAAGCAACTCGCCGCTCGCGTAGCGCGTCGCTTGGGAAATCACGCCGTCGCCGATGTGCTCGATAGACAAGCGATCGAGCTTGCTGTCCGTTTTGAGCAAGCCTTCTGGTGTCCGGAGATAGGAACCTATGCGCTTGCGCTCGATGGATCGAAGAGACAATGCAAAGTCCGCACCTCGAATTCGGGGCAGGTTCTTTTCACGGGCATCGCCTCACGCGCGCGCGCGTCCTCGGTGACCGAATGCCTTATGCGCCCAGGCTTTTTTTCCGGGTGGGGAATTCGCACCGTGTCGCGCGAAGAGCGGCGCTACAATCCGATGTCCTATCACAACGGCTCTGTGTGGCCACATGACAATGCAATAATCGCGCTTGGCTTCGCGCGCTATGGCTTGCAGCGTTCGATCGAACGCGTGTTCAAGGGCATGTTCGACGCGGCGACTTACATGGACATCGACCGCTTACCGGAGTTGTTTTGCGGTTTCCAGCGCCGGCGTGGGCGGGGTCCGACGCTGTATCCTGTCGCTTGCGCGCCGCAGGCTTGGGCCGCGGCCACGCCCTTCGCGCTGCTTCAGGCGTCGCTTGGGCTCAGCTTCAATCCTGCGCGGAACGAAGTCCGGCTGATCAATCCGCGACTCCCGTCGTTTCTTGACGAGGTGATCATACGTCAGCTTCGTCTGGGAAATTCAAACATCGACCTCGCGATCGGTCGTCACGACGGGGAGGTTTCCCTGCGGGTGCTGCGGCGGGAAGGGCAGCTTCGAGTGAGCGCTATTCACACATAGGTCGCTCCATCAAATCTGAATGCCGGCGCGTGTTCCAGGGAATCGACAGCCAAGGTGTTGCAAGCGTCATGGTCGCTTCCGAACCAACGGAATTAAGATCGAACCCGCCGCCAGCGCTGAGCGCGGGCATTTTCGATGTCGACGGCGTCCTGCTCGCGTCCCCTCATGAGCGCGCCTGGCGCGAAGCGTTGCGAGGTTTTGCCGATCCTGAGCATTTCACCACCACGATGTATCAGGCCCATGTGGCGGGCAAACCGCGTCTCAGCGGCGCCCTTGCGGCCCTGGAGGCATTGGGTGTGCCGGACGCCGGGCGGCAGGCGATCGTTTATGCCGAGCGCAAGCAGAAGCGACTGGAAGAACTGATCGACGGCGGGACTGTCGCGGCGTTTCCCGACGCGCTCCGCTTCGTTAAGGCCGTCGGGGCGCTGGGTTGGCCCATGGCGGTGGCCTCCTCTTCGCGCAACGCCAACCAGATGATGAAGGCGATCCCTTTTGACGCCGGCCAAAGCCTGCTCGACGCATTCAGCGTCAACGTCTGCGGACGCGATTTGCCTGAAGGCAAGCCCAACTCGGCAATCTTTCTGCTCGCCGCGCGGGAGTTGCGGATTGAGCCCGCGCAATGCTTCGTGGCCGAGGACGCGCCAGCGGGCATTGAGGCGGCCCGGGCAGGCGGCATGACGGCGCTCGGCGTCGCCCGACGTGGAGACGCAGCCCTTTTGTGGGCGGCAGGGGCGGATCGCGTGGTGACGAGCCTAGATGAAATCGCAATAGATGAATTGCTCAACGGGCGGCTTCGCCTGCGGCCAAATTGATCGGACGGGACATAATGGAACACGCGCTGAAGCCGACCTTGGACGCCACTTGGGTCCTCGCCGCGAATGGCTACGATCCACTTCGTGAGGGCAAGCTCGAATCGCGCTTTGCAATCAGCAATGGTTTTTTAGGAGTACGGGGCTCACGAGCGACGACTCGCGGGACGCGGTGGGTTGTTCCGCCGCGCACCTATGTGGCTGGACTGTTCGACACGCCCGGCGCCGAGGGAGCGTCTCCAGGGCTTATCCCAGCCGCCGACTGGTTGCGCGTTCGAATCTTGCTGCCTGACGGACCTCTGGTGCGTCACCCGGATGACGTGTCGTCGCATCGCATGACGCTCGATGTCAGGCGAGGCGTATTGTTCTCCGAATTCGGCCAGTTAAGGGCGCCGGACGTGGGCATGCGCCTGCATACGGCGCGCCTTGTATCATTGAACGAACGTGCGGTTGGGTTGCAACTGATCCACTTGGAGATCGTGGAGGGAGAGGTCGAGGTCACGCTCGAAGCCTCCTTCGAAGGGTTTGACCTCGGGCTCGTTCCCGAAAGGCTCGAGCAGGATCTCGGCGTATGGCGCACCTTGCGCTCCGGCAAGAGTCTCGCCATGGCGACGGCGGCGTTCCTGCAGGTCGATGGCCACGACCTTCCGCCGACTCCGCTGGGTCAATTAAAATGCTCCTGGAGCTGGAAATCCCGTCCCGGTCAGATCGTGTGTTTCGAACGCTCCGTCGCCGTGGTGCGGAGTGACGCCCAAGGTCTCGATCCTGACAGCAGAGCGCGGGATAAGATCGACGTTGCGCGACAACTCGGCTGGCGCGGCGTGCTCGCGGAGCACGAAGCGGCTTGGACAAGCCGCTGGCGATGCAGTGACGTCAAGGTCGATGGCGACGCCGCCGCACAAAAGGCGTTGCGGTTCGCAATCTATCATCTTAATAGCGCGGCCAACCCCGACGACGAGCATGTGTCGATTGGCGCGCGCGCGCTAACCGGCGACGACTATCGTGGACATGTGTTCTGGGACACCGAAATCTTCCTACTGCCCTTTTACATCCTGACATGGCCAGAGGCGGCCCGGGCGCTGCTCATGTATCGCTTTCACACGCTCGATGCGGCGCGGGCGAAAGCCGTCGGGATGGGCTGGCGCGGCGCCTTATACGCCTGGGAATCCGCGGACACCGGCGTTGAGACGACACCGGAATATGTGATCGGACTGGATCGTCGGATCGTCGACATCCTATGCGGCAAGCAGGAGCAGCACATCAGCGCGGATGTCGCCTACGCGGTCTGGCAATACTGGCGGGCGACCGGGGATGAAGGGTTCTTGCGCGACGCAGGCGCCGAGATTCTCCTCGAGACCGGTCGGTTTTGGTCCAGCCGCGCTCGACCGGAGGCGGACGGACGCCACCATATTCGAGGCGTCATCGGACCGGACGAGTATCACGAACATATCGACGACAACGCCTTCACCAACGTCATGGCGCGCTGGAACATCCGGCGCGCCCTTGATGTGGCGACATTGTTGGGCGAGCGTTGGCCAAAGCTGTGGACAAGTCTCTCAAGCCGGCTCGGGTTAGACGACTCCGAACTCGAGCAGTGGCGAAAGGTCGCGGAAACCATGGCGACCGGCTTCGATCCTAAAACTGGACTGTTCGAGCAGTTCGCAGGCTTCTTCACGCTCGAAGAGATTGATCTCGCCGCCTACGCAGGTCGTTCCGTGCCAATGGACGTGGTGCTTGGGCGGGAGCGGACGCGGCAATCCCAGGTGATCAAACAGGCCGATGTCGTGGCGCTGCTGGGGCTGTTGCCGAAGGAGTTCAGCGGCGATTCCGGGGCGAAGAATTTCCTTTACTACGAGTCTCGCTGCGACCACGGCAGCTCGTTGAGCCCCGCCATGCATGGGATGGTCGCCGCCCGGCTAGGATACTCCGACGTGGCGCTGCGCTACTTTCGGCAGACTGCGGCGATCGATCTCGCGGATACCCATGCGGCGATTGACGGCGGCGTGCATATTGCGGCTCTGGGCGGGATCTGGCTGATGGCGGTGTTCGGTTTCGCAGGGGTGTCGCTGCGCAGTGACGGCATAGCCGTCGATCCGAGGCTTCCGGCAAATTGGCGCAGCCTTGCCTTCTGCCTTCAATGGCGCGGTCGCCACCTCAAGATCGGCATCGATCAAGACAAGAAGCAGCTCGAAGCAACGCTGGAAGCAGGGGAGCCGATGACGCTTGTCGTAAGCAGTGAGCCACATGAACTCCGCCGAGGTCAGACGCTCCGCGTGGGGTTAGGCGTGCAAATTCCGTCCCCGGATTGTTAAACGGCGCCACTTCCTGACCCATCTCCTATGAGTTGTATCGGTTACTTGCCTTGCCGATCGGGTAACCGGGGCAAATTCCCGGGCAATCGGGTGAAGAAGCGCGTGACAAACGCCTGAAGTGCTGAATCTGTCGTGATCCACTGATTCGCATGGTGGAGACTGACGATGGACGCGGACGCGGCGGGACTGGAGACGGTTGTCGAGACGACGGTATTTCTGTCTTATTTCAAGGATATGCCTGATTATCGGCAGGCCGGCAAGGTGACCTATCCGCTCGATGAAATCCTGCTGCTTTGCCTACTCTCGGTGCTGGTTCGCCATACTCCGCCACATGGCGCTCAACGTCATGGGCAGGGAGGAAAGCAAGGCGTCACTACGTGCAAAATTCAAAAAAGCCGCATGGAATCAGGAATATCTCATCAAACTGCTCGCCCTA
>Ga0182030_10001623_pt1 | contig 46707 bp, 37 predicted proteins | sample 812S3MmetaG_FD_121299 | JGI IMG/M metagenome (GOLD analysis project Ga0182030, IMG submission 121299) | Permafrost microbial communities from Stordalen Mire, Sweden - 812S3M metaG (Illumina Assembly) | ecosystem: Environmental > Terrestrial > Soil > Wetlands > Permafrost | place: Sweden...
ACGCCATTGAAGTTTTTTTTTATATAGTAGGAATAATAATGTTTTGGGGGTGGATGGAGGTGTATTGGTGAAAGGTGCACTATAACCTGTGCTTAGATCTGTTTCAACTTTTTCGTTTCAACTTTTTCTAGGTGAAGGTGAATCCAGGTATTCCAATTTCTTTCAATCCATTCATAGATTCCTGCTTTTAATTATTCTTCATAAGATATGCCCATATTTTTTACCCCTCATAAAAACTTCCTCGGATCCAACATGCTTATCCGCGCACTCTTCGCCTCGCCATCAAACACAAATTCACTTATTAACTTCCCTGTCGCGCAACTATTTTGAATCCCCCAACATGTATGACCCGTTGACAGCAACAGGCCTCGAATACCGGTTTCTCCGATGAGTGGTCCGCCGCCGCCTTCTACTAGCGGAAGATAGCAAGCTTGTTTTGCTAATATTTCGCCTTTCCGTATTGAGGGAGAGATGGAGGCTATGTAATCATATACATCTTGACATCTCGACTCATCACATTGTACCAGGTCCGAAGTTGTGGGTAGAGGAATCACCGTATCCGTCTCCCCTAACTTTATCAGCATCCCCTATTTCAATAAACGAAAAATTAAGACCTACCACAAGCATAAACCGTCCCATCGGGCCTCGGATACATCTCTGGATTCACACTCCTCCCATGCCGCCTCCCCCCAGCACTCCCAATCCAATTCCTCGGCAGTTCAATCTCTGTAAACACCGCATGCGGGCTAACATCCGCCTTCACAACTACACTATGTGCTCTCTGCGCCTCTATTTTCGCTTCTGGGAATATATGACTCGTCCAGGGACCCGCCGCCAATATAACATCTGTAGCTTCTAATGTATGGATAGATTTAGACTCTTTGTCTTCGTATGTGACGGACTTGATACCGTGGGGGCCGGTGTAGTCCAACGCGGTGGCCTTTCCGTACAGAATTTTTGCGCCGCGGTCGCGGGCGAGGGAGAAGATAGAGGTGGTGAAGAGGTAGGGGTGTACTTGCGCTGTGGTGCCTGGGGGCGACATTTCTGAATAGCTTGTTATGGTTTCTTGGTCTAACCAGTCTAGATCCGCGGGGACGTCAGCCTTCTTCCCTTTCTTCTCTTTTCCCTCCCTTAACTTGGGGAGCTTTTGCCATTCTTCGGCTCTCCCTTCTCCTTCATTCGGTTGTGAATTTTGTAATGGGGCCTTGGCGGTTACGGATGCGACAGAGCAGGCGCGGTAGCCCCAGCGTGCGGCGCCATTATGTTCTTTTGCGAGTTCGGCGTGGAGGTTGAAGGAGAGCGGGACGATAGATTTAGGGTATGCCCAGAGAGCGAGCAGACCGCCTGCTTTGCCCGAGGCGCCGGATGCGATTGAGTTTGCTTCGAGGATGGTGATGGTGTGGGTATTGGGGTCGAAAGAGGGGTGACGGGTTAGAAAGTAGGCTGTTGTGCAGCCTATGATGCCGCCTCCTGGGGTTTGTTAGCTGATGAGATTGAAGAGGGTGGAGCGGAGGTACCGATTATGACGATGTTGCGTTGTTCGGAGGCCATGGTGGTGAGGGTTCTTCTTGAGAAAGTTGTCAACATGTGGCAGTTGAAGCAACATACGATAAGAACTTACGATAAGTACGGTGGCGTTAGGGAGCTCACCCCTGAAATCGAGCCTTGAGCGCTGGGACTTATTAACATAGCTTCTCCCTCAACGCCTCCTTGTCATAGGTACCCTAGGCAGCTCTATCTCTATCAAGATAAGAAATATATAAACTTCACATGCATACCTCATTCGATACTCCCCTCATAACATCTAACCTTTTAATTCCCCTTACAATTGAGTCAGAAACATCCTTCACCTTCACCCTCACCTTCACTTTAACCTCCTCGACCCCGCAACCAGGTCACCGTACAATTTAATACTCAATCCCCTATATTTCCCAACATCCCCTGTATCTCACGCTTAAAACTCGGATCCCTCGCTCGCCGAGGTACTGTACAACCCCTGTGGTCTAGAACGTCTTGCTTCGTCATAATCACAGGCCTTTCCGAAACCATTGTTAAACAGTCCCATCCTTTAAAATAACTTTGTCCTCTGCAATGATAAGTTTATTACAACCTCAACAATCACTTTTCCAGACCGTCTTCAAGGATCCGAATCAACGAGTTGCTCACGGTGTGAAGAAGAGTATCCCTTTCTTGAATCTTGTGAGTGGAGTGGAGCTTCGGGAGGTGGGGTGATGGTTTGAGGAGATAGCTAATTGTGCTACCATCAGTGGGCGCCTTCACCACAGGTACAGAGATATCAGATCGCGCAGGCGCAGAAAAGAAGCATGGCTTCTGCTACGAGTTTTTATGATTTCAAGCCTTTGGATAGTACGTTCTCTCCTTCTCCCATCCCTTGGAGCTCCAATTACCCCTCCTTTCCCCTCGTGCTCCCCCCCAAAGTTCCAATCAGATTCGCAGAACAGCATACTGATGTATGCCACGAATAGAAAAGGGCGAAGAAGTGCCTCTCTCCGAATACAAAGGCAAAGTCATCCTCATCGTCAACACAGCCTCCAAATGCGGTTTCACGCCCCAATACGAAGGACTCGAGAAACTATACAAGAAAGTTCAGGAGACCAATGGCGACGACTTTGTGATCTTGGGGTTCCCGTGTAATCAGTTTGGTGGCCAGGAACCGGGAACGGATGATGATATTCAGAATTTCTGCCAAGTCAACTATGGTGTTTCTTTCCCCATTGTGAGTTTCGAGCCAAATCTTTGCGGAAGGGGGAGCAGATGGCTGACAGATCACAGTTTGGCAAAACAGAAGTCAATGGCGACAAAGCGAACCCATTGTTCAAATGGTTAAAGGAGGAGAAGCCTGGCTTGTTTGGAATTAAGAGTGTTAAATGGAACTTTGAGAAGTGGTTGGTGGGACGTGATGGAAAGGTTAAAAACAGATGGGCGTCAACCACAAAGCCAGAGAGTCTTGAGAAGCCGATCTTGGAGGAGTTGGGGAAGGAGAAGAGCGAGTTGTAAGGGATGATAGTAATGGATGATGAAGTGAAAAGGGCTTTGCTATTTAGTCCAGGAGATTTTGAATACGGATAGTCTCTTCTCAATGATATCGTTGATGTGGTTATCTGTAGTAGCAATTGGGTCGCGAATGCCAATTCGATTTCAAGACGCCCTTTCCCTCAAAATCCAAATTATGAAACGAGAAATTGAGTCGTGAATCTTCAAGCTCCTAAGCTTATCACATTATTTTTTCGTGGTTTAATGGTCGAAAGTGAAGAGATGCTTTAGCCTTGCGAGTCCGCAGGGTCTTTGATTCTAGCGCCACCAGGCGCATCTCGAAAAGTCGCGTGGGGCGCGTCTCCCAATCGAACCACGCAAAGTGCCTTTTGAATATGCACCCCACAAAGCTGATCGACCCCTCTATGCGATTAGTATCCAATGCTCATAGATCAGTTATTTCAGGTACTCCTCCAATCTGCCATTACTAAATATTCCCTAAGCTCAATAATATCAGATCCCGAAACCTGGAACCTTTTCAAGTCGAACATCCTTCGTCAACGAGACATGAGATATGGCAAAGAAGACCAAAAATGTAGCATACGTTGTCTTTCGAGGTAGAAAACCCGGCATATATCGAACATGGACAGAATGTGAGGAGCAAGTTACCAAATATCCGAAAGCTATACACAAGGGTTTCGAGAGCTCTGCTGAAGCAGACCAAGCTTGGACGGAATGGCAAAAGAAGATCGCAGTAAAGTTAGAGTCAGCGAAACCTCCAGCGAATCCGTCGAGGCCGTGGGCGGAATCTCTACATTCGCCAACTGTCTGGATAGACCCTTCTACTCCAGTACCAAAGCTGCCCGAACTGAGACGACCAGCCGAAGAAGTGCAGAGTAGCTCTCCGGGGCCATCCCAGCTGCCATCCTCGCAGCTATACTATTTCGACCCGCCTGCTCCTCCTAATACTCCTCCCCAAGACAACCAAGCACGTGGCAGCTTGGAGATGGCACCTGATAATCGTCTGACACGGCTTGCGTCCCAATCCAACATCCCAACTCATTCTCCCTCACAAAACCCATGGAACCAGCCTTCGAGCCCGATTGACCTCACGATATCATCTCCTCCACACCAAAACTACGTCCCAAACTTAAAACGCTCTTCCAGCTTCGTTGATCTCACTTCCGACCACGAAGATGGCGAACGAAATCTAAAAATATTCAAAGCAGAAGTCACTGCTGAAGAAAGACACGAACTCAACCAAACAGATCACCCAGAATCGCATGCACAACCTGAAGAGAGGAGGATCGAGCTATCACCCGAGCAAGAAAATGTGGTCAACTTGGCACTTCGGAAGAACAATATATTCCTTACCGGTGCCGCAGGCTGTGGAAAGACTGTTACGTTAAAGGAGATATTGGCCAGATTTAAAAAGAGGAAGAAGGGCGGGAATGTGCAGGTTATTGCACCGACTGGGATTGCAGCTTTGCCTTTGGATGGGAGGACGACGTACTCTTTTGCGGGGGTCTGTAAATTTGTTCTCTTGTCGACCGTTTATATTCTCGAGCACTGCTCCGCGACGGCTTGTGATAAAATTGCTAATTCGTTAATTAGTGGAACCAAGACTCCTTCAAGAAACCCCTCCAAAAATTATTAGAAAATCGACAGAAGCGAGTCATCAAAGCCATCCGAGAGTTGGATGTACTCATCATCGAAGTCAGTTCCCAGATTCTCCACTGGGAAACATTGCAAGCCTCATTTGTCTTCTCATACCTGGAACCAGATTTCTGATTACTAGATCTAGGAAATCTCAATGGTTGAAAATCAATTCCTTGAGCGACTGAATATACTATTCCAACATGTGCTGAGCAGAATTCCAGAAGTGGGTATCGGTGATGATGCATACAATTTTCCAGAAGACAATACACTGCCCTTTGGCGGCAAACAGGTCATCTTCTTAGGCGACTTTCATCAACTTCCGCCAGTCAAGCCCTTCGCAAACTGTCTACATTGCGGTGAATCAATACCTCAGAGAGAAGCTCCCATCTGCGTTTCAGCGGCGTGCAAAGGCGCCACCGGAAAGGTTGCTTTCAAATGGAATGATAAGTGGGCCTTTAAAGCCCCCGTCTGGCAACAACTCGGTCTCCGCCATATCAAGCTAGAACAAATTCATCGACAAAAAGACACAAGATTTCAGGACATCTTGAATAAAATTCGCAATGGCCAAACCCTAACTCCAGCCGAATGGCACGACCTCGAACGACCCAAGGATCTCCCACGCAATGCATTCGCCATCCACCTCATGTCCCTTATCTCCTCAGTCCGAGCATACAATGCATCCAAACTATCCTCTCTAAAAACCCCTCCCAAATCTTGGCACGCGAATGACACCTGCACAAAGCTTGTCAAGAATCCGTACTTCACCGACCAATATAAAATCCAGGAATACAAAGACTCCCTCCGCGACCACCGCTTCCCAGCCGATCTTACTCTCAAAGTAGGCGCTCGTGTCGTCCTCCTATACAATCTCGATCATAAACGAGGTCTCGTGAATGGTTCCCAAGGAACGGTCATCGGCTTCGGTTTCGCGACTGCTGAACTCGAAAGATCTCTTGAGCTAACTGTCGACCACAAGGAGCCACGGCGAGTATCAATGCTTGCTTTCCAAGATCAAAATACACAGCCCGCTTGGAGACCAATAGTACAATTCGCGAACGGCGAGAAAGAGCTGATAGGAGCCATTGCGTCCGCAAGTTTGAGAGGAGGAAGTAAGGTCGAAGAACAGTATATCGTGGTTAGGACGCAGCTTCCATTAATGTTAGCGTGGGCGCTCAGTATTCATAAGAGTCAGGGTATGACGCTGGAATACGTAGAGGTTAATTCGAGGAACATATTTGAGACTGGACAGTTGTACGTTGCGCTCTCTAGAGCTACACATCTCAACGGCCTTCAAGTCACAGGGTTCAATCGGAATCAAATGCCGATGGATAAAGATGTGTTGGAATTTTACACGAGTACGAAGTGGGAGAAGTTGGAAGCTAGGGGAAAGAAGGGATGAGGTTGGGAATGTGTGATCTGGGCGTTGAGGCGGAGTTTGGGGAATCTTTCGAGTCATCTCTCGGCTCAGGCGCAAGTTCTTGGATATCTGGGATTGGATTGTGATGTATGCGATATATGGTGTTGGAGTACAGGATGTTTGTTTGGAAATGGCACATCAAGCTGCTTGACTTATGATGTAATAACATCTTGAATTGTAAGAATCTACAGGATAAAAACCTAGCCCATAGAGTAGAAGCCGCCTTTCACAAGGCAAGAAGGTATCATTGTATAAGAATTGTATAAAGAACCACAACCAATCATATCATACACAACGGTAAATCTGAAGCTGAGGCTGGACTAGCGTATCACTCGCCTTACCTCGATAGGGCGTGCATTTACTGAAGCTTAAATCCTTCTCGGGCTCGATATGCAACAAATCGGGGGGTGTTGCGGGTAGGTAGGTAGTGATATTTCATCGTGCGTGAGATGAGATGAGATGGATGTGCGGCGATGATTGAGAGCGCGGGGTTGCATCGGGGAGGAAGAGAGAGGAACTTTGTGCAGTATTTCGTAAGGGTGGGTTTTACAGGATTGGAGATGTAAGTCATGATGCGAGATATCGTGTTAGGGAAGGGAAGGGAAGGGAAGGGGAGAAGCTCGAGGATAGCGAAAGATTGGGCGTGGTTGCTGGTGGGAGAAGAGGGAGGTTGTGTTATGTATCGTATCGTAACGTAGAAGGATCCTGGGTTGGTTCAAAGAATGGGAAGGAGGGGAGGGTTTGTTGCAGATCGGAAGTTGAGGAGGATTGGATATATGACGCACAAGATCTTGAATCGGGAAATAAAGTGAGAGAGAGGGAGAATCTGTTGCGTATCTGAACGAGAGAAGGATTGGGCGTGCTAGCTAGTAAGAAAAGAGAATCATAGTTTGATGTAGGTCTGATCAATGAAGGATTAGAGTTGTTATGATGCGATGTGAAGTTTAGCCATTGAGAGAGGAAGGGGGAGAGTGTGTTGCATATCCTAAATATTGTAGGATTGGGTGTTGGAGCCATTAGAAACCACGACATCGGCTTTGTTGTATGTCGTGAAGGATGAAGGATTAGAGTTATGATTCACCAAGTGCGGCGACATGGCTAATATATATTTATAGCACGAAGGATGCGTCTCACTCAGAGGAGCATCACGGGCCCGCTTTTTTTTCATCGCTGGATGTGACATTGAGATCCCTCGTCCCATTTGAGAATGAGGGAGCTTTTGTTGCAAATAGCAAATATTGAAGGATTGGAGGAATGATGTATGTGGTATGGTGCTGAGCTGATGTTGATGTGTCCTGTGAGGGGGCCCCGCACATGGGGAACCACTCTCTATCATCACGAGAGAAAACACAGCAATCCGTTCCCTTGTTATTGAACAAAAGAAATCGTTGCAAATCGCAATAAATCCTTCGAGTTAACCTTAAAAGCCATGTTCGATGTCCAACAATGTTGTGGTTTATGTTTGTATATAGCCCAAGCATGAAGGATTCCCCAGACAAGCAACAAATCTTCAGCTCTCTGTCCTCACTGGGTCATGGAAAGCGACTCTTCGTATTTGGGGAGATGAAGGGTTTTTTGTTGCATATCGAATTTTGATGAAGGATTTGGGGGTGAGTAATATGATAGGATGTGGTGGAGTGCGAGATGGTGAGATAGAAGGATTTAGACCCCGCTGTCATCACTAGGCTGTTGAGGGAAAGTCTCATCCCGTATTGTCGGTGAGGAGACTGTGTTGCATATCGCGAAGGATCAAAGGATTAGACTTATAAATAGATTGAGCTCGCGCTCAATTACGTTGTAGCTTGCGGAAAGTTAGAAGGATCCGGCTGAGTCACGACGACCACGTTGTGTGATTATTAGAAAATAGAGGGGAGTCCTTGACACAGTCGACTTGATGAGGAGTCTATTGATGCAAATAGCAAATCAAGAACATTGAAACATGTTATACGCGTAAAGGGAAGAGGTTCATGCGGTGGGTCATAGAGGAGAGGCAGAGGGTTTCGCGTTTTATATGGTAGCAGCTGGAGAAACCTCGTCCTCGATCACGACTGGAAAATGGACTTCCATCATTCGCCCTGTTGATTCAACGAGAATTATTTGATGCAAATCTCAAAAAGTGAGAATTAGGCTTAATTCATGCTTGTGGTGACCTTGACGTAGTAGGTGCATGAGAGGGAGAAAAGCACTCATCATTGGATGGCAGGTTCGGATTCTTCAAGCTTTGAGAGGGATCATGAGTTTTTGATGCAAATCGCAAAAACTTGAAGGATCTAACTATTCCAATTGCGTTCCTCGGTGTTATAATTATAGAGGCGGGGTAGGGCAAGAAGGATACAGCACCCCCACCCGCTCTCGATCACCATTGGATGACATGTTGTAATTCTTCATAGCTCTATTAATCCAGAATTCTTTGTTGCAAATCGCAAAGGATCAAAGGATTACGCTATTGAATTGCGCTGCCGAGTCTGGTGGTGATAGAGGGGAGAGCAAGAAGCATCCAATTTAGAACACGCTCCTGGGCTCTGGGTCACCACTGGATGGCAGACTGTGATCCTTCACTGCTCTATTGAATGAAACTTCTTTTGTTATAAATAGCAAGAAATGGAAGAAGCTCACTTATAATTCATAGATTTGGATAGTAACATGAAATTGATAGAGTAGAGGGCGAAGGATCCGGACGATTCTCACCCTCGATCACCACTGGATGATACATCCGGACCTTCGTAACTGTATTAAAGGGTTTTTCTTTTGATGCAAATCGCAAAGAGTCAAAGGATCGAGCTTATACACTTCGAGTTTAGATAGCAATATAGGGCTGAGGTGAGTAGAGGGCGACTTGCCCACTCCTCACTCATGTCCTAACCAATCGAGCCTACGTATCTCAGGTGAAATGTCCTAAAGAATCAAGATAGAGAGATCTGTTGCACATCTCAGAAGTGAAAGGATTTCCGTTCTGACTCACTAAAAATAGTGGTGAGCGCGGTGATGGTGATATGGCGCTACGGTTCGTATTTGGTGGATCGTTGATCCTTCTCGAAACTTCGACTTGCAACAAAACCAGAAATCCCTTCAGCAATGCCCAGTAGCAAAAGAGAAAACCAAATGTTGCAAATCGCAAAAATCGAAGGATGAATCTCATGATTCATGAGATGTAGTGATATGGCGTGCGGCTCGTATTACCTGGGCGTACTTTTGAAGGATTGAAGGATGAAGGATGACGGGAAGGATTGCTCGCCCCCACACTATTGAATTTTGGAAGTCAGCCTCGCGGAAAGACCCATGTCCTGGTCTATTGAACCTCGGTATCCCAAGTAAGAAGTATTGAAAGAATAGAGGGGAAATGATTTGTTGCAAATCGTATTCGTGGAAGGAGTTGGTATGGGACCGAGGTACATACAGTAGGTAAGATTAATTTCCGGGCTTTTTGAATTGATTGTCTGAAGGTCCCCCAGACATTCGAAGAGGCTCCCGTCGAATCTAGCTTCTGGTCGTCTATCAATGTCTAAAAGATTTGAAAGGCGTTATACTATCTTGATCTTAAATTTCTGGACGTTTCTTAGATATTTAGGGAGCATTCGGCCTATTCTAGTTTGCTGTGGCGTTGTCGTGGTCAACCCGTAAGACCAGGTCGATTCTCACATCTTCACAAAGCTCTAGGATTTGAGCCAATAAAACTCCTGATTCCTAGGTAAATAGAATGAAAGGGTTGAGAACGCCAAATGTGTTGCACATCGTAGTTTTCGCAGGATCGAGCTTGTGATGCATATGGCGTTGTTACCAGGCTTTGCGGCTCGTGTTTGTGGATGGATTGGGCTTATTTTGGGCGCACTCTCGATCTCACTGGCAACCGACCAATCGCGCCGCAAGATTTTAATTGAGAGATACTGAAGAAATGAGATATAAAATTGTCTCACATATTGGAAACTGCAGGATTGCACATATGATACATACATGCGATGATGAAAAGCGGTGATGCGGCGCAAGAATGAAAATAGAGGCGAGAAGGATTGGCCGAAGGCCCCCGCATATCTCAAGCTATATCTAGATCATCAGATTGCTTATAAATCGACTAGTCGAGTTTCATAAGTGTAAGACTTGAAGATTGAAGGAATGAAGGAATGGAAGGGAAAGAATTTGTTGCACGTCGAAAAATATTGGAGGATTCGCTGTTCCAAATGCAATTCTTGTTTAGATTTTCACGACGTTGCAGCTTATGATACAATGTAGATTTCTCGCTTTCCCGCTGCATTGGGCGCCACCTATCCCATTGTATCTCAGCCCGCTGGACCTTCGAATTCTAGGGGTAAAATATAGAGAATATTGAATAGTTCTTGCTGGTTGTAAAGCTTTGAAGGATTTTCACATGATTCACGTACCAATATCTTGCCTCGGGTAGTATATATATAGTTTTGAAGGATTGAGGATTCTCGACCCCTGCAGTAGCGAACTCATCACAACATATCTATCTCGCATATCACTCATCCCTTGACCAAGCGTACTATCCAGTTCGGGAATAAATACCGAAGAAATTAAAGGGAAGTGTTTGTTGCACGTCGAAGAAATTGCAGGATCGGCCTATTGATTCTTTTGGGAATTGTGTTGCGGGGCATCATCGGAAGGATTTAATATCGGCGGCTCAACACCACTATCAAGCAGCTCGTTTCTTTAACCAATTATTTATTTGAAAGTCACTTGAAGAGAAGGGAATTAGAAGCTTTGTTGCACGTCGCTGAAATCGTAGGATTCGCTTTTGAGGAAATGTGTTCGGCGTTCCGCGACGCGACAGATTTTAAGAGTCAGCGGCGCGGCTCAACCAGCTTGCTTTCAAGTTGCTTCTTTTTCTTGGCCGAAGGCATTTTCCTTTGTATTTTCTAAAAGATTAAAATATGTGATTCAGGAGCAGATATCGCCCGGCTACTGGGAGTAATGAGTAGCGTTTACCGTGCCTAAGCAGGTCTACATTCCCACGTCTTTCGTGTATCCTGATTCTCCAGCTTGATTTTGTGCTCGAAGTTCCCCGAGAACAATCGAAATGAGTTGGAAGACGCTACAATGGCAATTAGGGGCATAACATGAGACTCGAGATGTGATATCTATATAAAAGATATGATAGTGAGCGCAAGGAGATAGGATGGGTCCCTCAGACCTGAGAACGTGTTGGCTGGGCTTGCAAATGAATAGAATTGCTTATTTTCTCATTGCAAGAATTGAGTGTATATACGACTTGATAAAAAAGTAACAATGCTGCTGTCGAATTTGGTAGGGTTGAGGGCAGAAAATCAAAGTGATAATTTGTTGAAGGTAATGGGGGATTGGGATGCTTTCCCCTGGAGGCTTAGTCTGGGCCTTCTCATACTAAGCCTACCTATGCACGTTTTTGGTATCATTATGCACTCATTTTTGTTATCTTTTTGGTGAATATACAGCTGCACTTTCGAATCCTTAATGGTTTTGAAGATTTACCTATCACACCTTCTGGTGGATTTTTCCTCACCCTTCTCCCTTCCACAAATCAGTGTAATTGATCTTGGCCGTCTTCAATGCATTTACCACTTTATTCTGCAATGCGCTTCTGAAATTTATTAGACCTATTCTAAAACGAAGTCTGATTGAACGCCCTGTGTGCTTATTTTGAGCGCCAAACATATCCTGCGCGTCTTAGCCTTCACATACTTGCTATTCAGCTCATATTCGGTCTTGATAGAGGACTCTAGCAATCTAAAAAATTCTATCTGTAATGCACATGTTTCATTTATCTCACCAGAAGTCTACTATCCCGGTAGGTCCTATCTACTTCTATGCGCATGTAACGCGTCTTAATGGACTTGACACTCCCTTGCTAGCCTTCTGCAATAATCTTCCTCCTGCAAACTAACCAATCACTCACGGACCTCATCACACAATTGCTATGTGACCCGTCCTTCATTTTCCATGCGGCAAACCCCCCACGCCGTTGTTTCTCAACCCCCATATCTCATTGTACCACCACATTCCAGTCTTCACGAATCGCGCATCAGATTACACTGCAGCTTCATGTCTGCACCCCACAATAGATTTTCTTTTTCCGTGGCTCCCAGAGGCATGCAATGATAGGATTACCTGTCTATTTCAACATGCGCACGGCCAATCAGTGGCCAATCACGCCTTGATTTGCCTCACCACCTCAGCACAAATATGCTATGCAACTTAATCTACCTCCTTGTTAAATATCCGCTGCTCATTTGTTTCTTTACCAGTGTCTCAAATATGTTCCCCGCACCACGCTTACCCCCAGTTCCAATAAATTTAAACCTTGTAGCTGCATTTTCATTCATATAAATTATCTTAAAGGCCCCCCATGGTATTATAATTCCAAAGTGAGAGACAGGTTGTGGTATTCTGCTGCGTCTCCATATCTAAGGAGTTTTGAAATTATCTTTGACAATGGATAATCGAAGGAGCACGGAGTCTGCAAAATTCGCTATTGGTATCTTACCCTTGAAAGGCATATATACCGCATTCTTGCTGCGAACTCCAGTGCAGCGCAAGTGACGCGAAGGCGTGTACTTCGGGCAAATATAATGCTACATCTTTTAGCCTATAGGCCTCCTGCATTAATGATAGCTGTAATGATCGTGGTGAGATTAGCGTGTTGTATGCGTAGAAGTACAGATATATGAAGAGCAAACGAAGCAAATGAATATGGTAATCCCATCGAATCTAAACCTCCCTTCCTTCTAATACAGTTAGTTACTATCGCCGCTCTACTCAGGCGCTACTCACCCTCGACTCACCCTCCGCTTAGGTTACTCAGTTACATTTCCGCTCTCCCTTCTAGTAACTAATTATAATCTATCTACTATTCGGTTCTGCCGTGCGAAAGTTGGCAACTCTACACGACTGTGTTCAGGATGACCAAGTCGGCTCCCAGGGAACCCAAACAGGACCCCCCCTAAGAATAAATCGTTCCAAAAATTCCACTGCGTATCGCCAAAGGCACGCGAGGTGAGTTCGGCGTTCGCGGATGAACTGAGAGTGTGCCAGGAGATACATAGCTATGCTTTCCACTATAAAGATTCAAGCTATCGCCATAAATCTATCGCCTAAATATCTGTCCGACTAAGCCTCGTGAACTGGTTATCAAGAGCCGAATGCTTGGGTCCTATGTTGGCATAGTACTCGTTGAAGAATACGTAAAATCTTGGACTATATTTCATACAACTGGGAGCTATCTAGAGTAACATCGGTAGTGTTATGTCACGTTGCTTATATGCGACATTGCAAAGCGTAGGTGAAGGTAAATATAGAGTGGCGACGGTATATCGAGTTGTTTAAGCTATGGGCGACGTGATTAATTCATCCTGTGGGGACTAGAAGTCGAGGTAGAGGTCAAAAGTAGAAAAATATAGATGAGAGCATTATGCAATTTCATAATGAAACTACGAGCAGGCCAAGGCGATATCTAGCGAGATCTACCACAGTCGGTGAACCGGTGACGAAGCTACTAGGGCCTGTAACTTTTCCTCTGATAATTTCTTAGCTTTCGAAGACAAGCAGAGCATGTGAGGTCAGTTGGGGAGTGAGGAACGGAAAGCGGCGATATGGGACAGCACTTCTTTCAGCCTGAGTAATTTCTCCACTAACACTCTTCACAGGGACTAGTAGTTGATCTATGGCTTTGACCAGTCTGCCCCATCAGAGCATATATACAACTTCCAAGCTCCTCTTAACTTTCTTCCACTCGGCTGTGCTAATACAGGTGAAATTAACCCTATACATCACTCCTCTAGGATCATTCTCAACAAGATAAAGCAGTGTATCCCCGATATCAGGGATCTTCTCTTCTGTACACATAGTAATAAATTCCATATATTGTGAAAATCCTTTCCGCATCGAGGGAGGAAGACCCACATATCCGATTGGAGAAGCGTTATAAGCGCTGGGTGGAGAGATATAGATCTTAGACTCCTTGTTATCGTTCTTGATGTCAATAAACAACTTGCCCTTATAAGCTTCGAAAATCAAGACACTCTCGAGTTCCTTGTTTGTCAGAGTGCTTAAGAGTCTATTCGAGATAGATGGAGAGGGATATAAATCTCTCGAAGATGTCTCACGATCTTCGACACCGATTGGAACGAGTTGTCTTCCCAAAGCTGGACTGTTTCGAAGTCTGAAGAAATGATGGCAGTCGATGCATATCTCTTCGCCGAAGAATAGCCCATCTTGGTAATCGACGCCATCGACTGGATTCCATCCGCACCAACTCCAGCTGGGGAAATCAGTCCGACGTAAATTATCATGGCGGGTAGCAAACCCGAAACACAAAGCGGCGTGGAAGAATATGATAGGGAGCCCGTGGAAGAATTTTGTGTCCAGTATCCTCTCGAGGGGGTTTATCAGGCCAGTGAACGCATTCAGTGCGTCTGTCTGACTGGTCATTTCTCGAGGACTGTAATCTTCCACCAGTTGTGCGTAAGTCCAAAAATCTCTTGTTGTGGGAAGAGCATCTTTCCAGAACGGTTTGGCAAATTTTGGGATTTCTACTTTGTCGATGCTCCATTCGGATATATTTGGCTTCTCGAGGTGTGTGTCCTCACACCACAAAGCTGTACTGCATTGGAAATATACCCCGAAATCGGTGAAGGTGAGAAGGCGTTTGGATAGGACAGCTTCTTGGAATGTCCATGCTCTGTGATGCCACTGTGTATCGAGTAGAGCGTTCGCTAAGTTTGGTTGAGCAGCTGCCAAAGTTATTCCGCGAATAACTTCTACTCTTTGGGGCCTCCGTGATCTTGTCCTCACTCCAGGTAAACCTGCCCGTGAGTCCGCACCGCAAGCAGCAACGATGGTAAAATGGGCACCGATGTAGATAGCATCCATTTTGCAAATCTGATCCTGCTTATCAATGGAATCGTCTTGCATAATGCACAAGGCATCGACCCATAGATACCTAGTTGACATTCGACGGCATAGGAGTATTGAGTCTCTGATAGTAAGCGGTATATCATGAGATTGGGTATCGAGGCCTCCAGGATGAGTTAATCGATTGTAAGTGCTTTGCTGGAGCATTAATTGTCCATCTGACCATCTATAGCTCAACGCCGCATATGAGCATGTTGAAGGGGTAGAGACAACTATTTCCTTCTCAACATCAATCAACCTAGAGGGCCGACGAGATTGATCGTATGGTAATGAAATTGGCGAGCAGGTCGCCCCATGGGCATCTGCACATGTCTGAATCCAAGAGTTGGCTAGGTTGAAGTCAAGCTGAATGCCAGTTCGCCGACCCTGTAAGAAGGTGTTCTGTAGTGTAATTTTCTCCCCGCCTCCTGAGTCACCAATAAGGAAAATATCCACATCCACATCATCACTAACTCTAGCCTCCAGAGCATCCGTACCACGAGCAATCTCTGGACCTCCTCTATCCAAGACGTATGGGTTGGTAGATACATGCAGGCGACTCGTTTGATAGAGCTTCCAAAAACCTAAATCATGGCGGATTTTCGAAATATCGCCATCCATAGGCCTTGGAATCCGGTTTATATCCTTCCGAATTATTCTGGTTCTGACCTGTTGATTTAATGGCAGCTTGCCTTTCTCAAAGTTGCCTTTCGACATGTGATTTGTGACGTTAAAGTTTGATGAGGAATTGGAAGGATCAGGTCTTCTGAAGGGAGTTTTATCTTTATAGACACCATTCACTACCAGATTGGTGGCGGGAAATCTTGTTGCTGAAGGATCAGTGCATTCCTCCAGATCTTCGATTTCGTCCGAGTCCAGACCAGAGGCATGCAACTCGAAGTGCTCACTTTCATGATCCCGTGGAGTGTATCCTGGCTTCTTGCCTTTTTGCTTAGTGCTGTTCGATAATTGATTGCTGCTGGTGGACTTGGTCTGAGATGGACCGGTAAATTCCTCCATATTGTCAATCTCATCTGAATCGATGTCATTTAAATCAATGACTGCATTTTTCGCCTTCGAATCAAGCCCATCAAGATCATTCAGGTTCAAGTCCTCATATTCATGGTCCGGGTCAAACTCATCAATCTCCGTAATTTTATAAGTCCCGTACAGCATACGATAATAGTAGATACGCTCGTTATCGAGTGGGTCGGATGACATCCTGTTTTGAAGCAGACTTTGGCAAACCAGTCGACAAAGCGGGCATCGAGTGTTCCTCTGGATCTCGCTGAAGATTCGACTTTTCCATTTGCCCCAAGTTTGATCTATTGGACGAGATCCTGAAGGAATAGGCTTAGTGGAATAGAAGGCCTTGTCACTAAACTCATAGCATGCGTTGCAGAGGGCATGGCTTGCTCGAGACGCCATGTTTTTGGTTGGTGGGTTAGCTATTGCTGGTTTTTGTGGGGGTATTGGCCGAATAACTAGGTTGAGAATGTGCAGTTCGATAATTCGAGGTATTAGGTTGAAGCTGTTGGAGTAATGTTAGAAAGGCTGTCGGTTGATACAACAGTCAAAGGTTGGGGGGTGGGGGTCCCTGCCTGAGGACAACATTTTCTAAGCCAGCTAATAATAACTCTTCATTAGAAAGAGGCAGGCTCGGTAACGACACCTGAGGCATCGATACCGGTATTGATACTGGTAGGATTAGTTAGTATCGCAAGGGTCGATACCGAATCGATTTCTAACCTGCCATACCTAGGGTATCAGTTTGGACTACGAATACAATCACCTGCTTTACACTGCTTCACTCTGTCTGAGCCACCCTCGGATTTGACCCTAACAACCATATTATATACAAAAGCTTAAATAAAGTCTATTATTGCAAGAAATGTTTAAAAAACACAAGCTAAGTAAAGGCAGCAATCGCTTCAAATTTAACAATTAAGTGCTCGGGTCAATATCGGATCGCTTTACTTAATCGGGCTAGATTTGGCGAAAGTAGTAGATTTTGGTAGACGTATGCGAGCGGGAAAGTCATGCCAGTTACTGCCATTTTAATCGTACCTGATTGGTGCTTGCTAGGGTCACCGTAAAGGGTCAGCTGAGAAATTAACTAAGACAACAAACATCATCTTAATATATATTATCTTGCAGCCTTACTCTTTAGACGGAGCCTTATAGCTGTTATGCTCCTAAGAGACCGACCAGATACGGTCATGGCTTCTGTCCAGATGCAGTATCCTATCTACGGCGCTATCCAAAAGTCTGAGATCCGTCTTCTGCGGATGGACCGAGGCTGGAAAGGCACTATCCATGACCCTCTGGAATTAAGCCTGGTCACATTTCAGGATAATAATTGCCCACCCTACTCTGCTCTCTCTTATGAATGGGGAAGCCCGTTGCAGTCTACATTTGTATTAGTCAATAGCCAAGAAATTTCTATTCGTCGAAACCTATACTCCTTCCTGGTCCATCTTCGACAGGAATCAGGAGTCAGCTACATCTGGGCCGATGCAATCTGTATCAACCAAAACGATCTTCAGGAGAAGGCTGAGAAAGTACAGCAGATGGACCAAGTCTACGAGAATGCAGCCGAAGTCATCGCCTGGGTGTGGCCCATCGACAGCGAGTACCCTCGAGATGCCGCCTTGCTGTCTGCTACTTTTCTAGCCCAAGAGCGGTGGTCTTCGCCGTCGACAAAGCAACGACTGCTGCAGTTCGATGATATTGACAATTTGCGTTATCTTACACACCTCCTCATCTCACCTTCGTGTTGGACTAGAAGATGGATTGTTCAGGAGCTTGTCCTTGCACAAGATGGAGTTCTGATGTTTTATGATGCACGGATCCGAATCCGAGATGTTCAGCAGTTCTTCCAGGCTCTCCAGCAGATGGACCTCGAGTTGACCACGCGCCAGATTATAAGCAAAACTTTGGCTCTCGTCAGACGTATTAGATCCATGAACAGGGAACAATTGAGATCTCTCAAAGGTTTTGAACGTACCTTCGAGGTATGCCAGGCCGCAAAAATATGCCTTCACAGGGTGGAGAGACGAGTCTGGGGCGGGCAGAGCAGGGTTAAAAGTCTGTCCATAATGAATGCTGCGCAGACCATGTCGAGAGTTTTGTTACATTACAATCCAACGCAGAGTTGGGCTGATTGTCTCCACCAATTCCACCATTTCGACTGTCAGCACCCTTTAGACGTAATATACGCCATCCAGGGATTAGTAAGAACAAAGGATCGAACGACCGTGGACTATCATCTTGCTCCCATTGCTCTCATCAATCACGTGCTCCGAGTCATGGCCTCTTCAGGTTTAAATCAGAATAAGGCACCAAACTCAAATTCGAGGTTCCTTTATGCCAGTTTGCTAGCAAAAGAAATGTTCCGGAAACCATACAGAAATTTGGACGAGGAGCTCGATCATATATTCCTCTCGCCAGACCTGGCGCCTGAGCTGGTTGGCCAGCTAGTCAAGGCCAGACTCACCGCATTTATTACAGGCCACGCCACATTCCAAGAACTATGCGAAAGTGAAGTTTGGGATAGGGACCACGAAATTCCGCCATTGCGGCCAAGGCTTGGCGAAGACATAACTTCAGTTAGCCGTTTTGCCCTACCGTTTGCAGACTTATCCATCAAACATGGATTCTGGGCTACTCCCGGTATAGGCCGTAAATTCTGGGAGAGAATTTTCTCGAAGGATGAGAAAGGAGTTTTTTGTCCGCTCCCCAGAAGCGCTACATGTAAAGAGCGGGGCTGGGACGATTATGTCGGGCAACAATTCTTTATCGCCCGTCCTTCACACTCCTACACCCGGTTTGATGTCATTGGGATCTCAGACTTCCCGGTTCGACGTGATGACGAGATCTGGCAGATTCCCGGGAAGCAGGTAGCACTAGTGATGCGCAAAGAGGGCGAGAATTTGTACCGGATGGTGAGCCTCGCGTACCTGCGTATCATAAATACTTTGTCTAAAGAACTTTCGAGCCAAGATGAGATTACAGAAGAGGAGTGTATTTGGAGTTGTCTAAAGCTTGATACTAAGGTTGGGCGGGCCATAGCTATACAGATAGACTACCCGATGTTGTTAGAGCTTAGCCGGGAAACTGGCACTTGAGACAAGACTTACTATTATTATTTTCGAGCAAATTCATTCAGATTCGCTAGCCCGGATTTGCAGTAGGTCTACTCAATTCGCCTACCTCTACCTAGTATTCCGGTCGGAGTCGACTTAATTAGCACAGAAGTTCGCGTGACTACCCCTGGGATTGATAGACGCGTCGAACGTGTAAAATGAACTGCTAGAGCTGTATTAAGTTAAAGTCTAGATTTTTGATTTTGTTTCATTTGTTATTTTTTAGTACTTAATTAAAACTTATTTCTATTTTTTCGCCTTATTATAGATTTCTTATAATTTAATTCTAAGTATGAAGTTTTTATTTTACTTATTATGAGTTTGCTGTTAGCTTAAGTGTCGTATTTCATTTAGAATGCGTCATATGATCATGCGGAAGCTCGGAAAGAGCTCAGGAATAGCCACTGGCCATTCCTGACAAGCTTGCATGAACATTGAAGGTAGCTGATTCTGAGCTTATCTTAGTATCTGTCCACCTCGCATCACTGCCTCACGCTGCCATGTACCACTAGGGGCAGCTCCTGACTCTAAGCTAGATCAGATCAGTATTAATCAATACAAATCTGCTGTAAGGCGTATGCGTACAAAACGCTCAATCGAGTATCAAGTGCTCGGGTTAGTCTATTTTGACAGTTCTTCCATATACTACCTATGCCCAGTGCCTTTCACTTGTCTTGACTTCGGTTTTGGAAACTTTTGGCGTCCAGCAGTCCTATGTCTAGGGTTTTCCATCTCGTGATGCATACTAAGATCATTTTACAGGCTAACGAATGGGTGTTCAAAGTAGCATTTTATTTCATTTTTTTTATAATGGACCCGAAGTTTGGGTCATTATAGGAATTCGTCTAACCTGGGTAAACTCCCCTAGTAGCATGAAGTTCTCGTGGATAAATAGATACATTACCATTCATGATTAATAGTTAGAGTGACTTGTTAGAGATTCTCATGGCAAAAGCAGGATTAAGATATCTTTCACATAGCAATAAACTTGGCAACAGATATCTAATCCTACCAGCAATCCACTATTATGCGGCCTACTTTACGTTCACTCTCATATTTCGATAAACTAGAGGTAATGATGGCTCATGAAAGAAACCCACATACCAAGACTCTAGAGTCCTTTCGAACAATCAGACCGGATCTCCCTAGACCTTCCTCGAACATGTTAAAATCTCCATCTCAGGATTTGGCACAAAATCCACGCCTATCTGCGTTGGGTTCGGCTTCTCCAGACTCCCATTCATGAATTTGAACTCATACCCTAGCAACAGATAAACAAGAAGAATCTTAATCTCATTATTGGCGAAGAAGCATCCGTCTCACGAAAGCACCAGGGATCTCAGAAACTCTAGAAGATGCTATGAAATACATCCATCACATCTCGCAAAGCTTATCAGACCCGGAGCTGCGAGGCAGCTTCTTTACGCGAAGCAAGAAATGGGGCCGTTCTATGCAGTGAGACTTGAACAGGTGACTATTGGAGTACCTAATTCGGGACTACCGATCGATGGTGATTGACGTGTGAGAAATGCTGCGGGGAAAGCTTGCCCGGGACACTGCGCAGGTTGGGAATTCTACAATAGGAAAGGGGGTAGAACGCTTGGTTTAATAGTCATATTGTAGGAAAGCGTGTTATGCTTTATTATCACTGCACAGCGCTTCATATGATAAATAGGCATATGAATGAGAAGACCAAGAAGGCTGGGTAAACTCTATGTCCCAAATGCCTGCGAATACAATCTTAGCCTGCTGGTATCAAGCTTGCGTATTTTGATACGATGAGAGCAGTGAGGCAGAATACTACGAACGAGAAGTGTCCTTTCCAATGTCTTCGTCGCGCCAACGAATGCCACGCTTGGTGGGCTGTCGCTAGTTAATATCACTGAACATCGCCAAAACTATAGCGTGAGTTCACTAAATTCGTTGAGCGGAAGTCTTGGCGATGTAGACAATGGCTTGTGATACCGACGGATTATTGATCATATCAGAACTATTAATTTTTAGCTCAATCCTGCCAGATTTCGCGATTTGCAAAATTGCTCTCGTTGCTTCTTGAGGCAGTTGGCGCCTGTTAATTGGCGGACGAGCCCTGGCGCGAGGCTCGGTGAACCATCGCAATTCTTCCGGAAGATCTACCGTGCCGCGGCTCAATGCTATTTCCGTCGAGAAGGATCATTGCTAGAACGATCACAGCATACAGTACGGCTTTTAGAGGACGGAAAGAGAATTTGTTGCAAGTCGCAAAAAGCCGAAGGAACAAGTCCATGTATATAGTTTCTGAGATACGAAATCGGGGAGTTATGGGGAGTGACATGGGCTCGCTAATAGGTGGCATCCATCAACGCAAGAAGTATATCTCTCATCCCTGTTGAGACCACTGGTTCAAATTGACATGATTTGGAATAAATGAGTAAGTATAATTGTTGCATGTCGTATTCTCAAAGGATCGCGGCGTTTCCTATCTGGTGTTATCCCATTCAATATTTGACATTTTTGCCTGACGAAGGATTCCCCGCCCCATCTCACGCCTCTTGTGCCGTTCTATATATCTTGATCCAGACACAGATCAAGGCCTTCAAAGTCCAATGAAAAGGAAAGAAACGATATGTTGCGTATCGGGATTCTGCGCTATCGGGGAGTAACGGTAGATGGAAAGGGAGTTAGGGGCGTCTCGCTACCCCGCATCGCTAGATCCTCTATCACTAGCCTAGATGTATACCACATTCCTTCGCATCTCTCATCCAGTCATTCAGCCCAGCCCACGCTCTCTCACAGTGAGGCTAGACGGATGGCGAAGTAAACCCTGACACATATTTGAATATCTGCTTGTGATGTTTTGAAGGATGATAAACCAAATCGCTTACCGACCACAAAACTCCTGCGTGGAGAATCCACATCGACTCTTCGGTTATGTCAGAGTTCTCAAAAGCCATATCCGTTGTGATTTAGATACGAAATCCGAGGTTGCCGCTGTACAAATAGGGAATATGGCAAAGAGTCCAGCGACCCTTTGACTCGATAGGGTGTCTCGCGAGAGAGCCTCGCACTTTCAAGTTTCATGGGAACTATCTCTGGCTTCCAACCTAAAAAGAAACGAATACTAGCAGCAATATCGTCGATAATCTCGCTCAAGAATTTACACACAGCGATATACTCAGGGGTTATTCTATAGTCGGCTGGACGAGACGGCCAAGCTGCACAAGAGATGGATAGACCCGAAAGAAATAGTTGCAATGTATAGCCACCGACGCATATAGAGGCCACCATGAGGTGTCTATATGATAATATGCGTCCAGGGTAGGCACTTGTGTTTAGAAGATCTGTTTCAGGGATATCACCAGCCGACGCAACGATTTTGAATCGCCAGGATGATGGGAGCATATCGATGAAGTCTTGTCCGAGTGCTTCTGCCATTCTGGGAATTCTCGACAATTTCTTAATATGATTGAGTATGCGGGATTTCAAAGATGCAAGACTCCCGCGCTGACGCCTCAGAATTGCTACTTTGATAGTGAGCTCATCCATTTGTCGTACAACTTCTGAACCCGCCGCTCTTCTCCACCAGCCACTACCGAGATCAAGATTTTCGCTGCCGCTTCCCCTGATGTAGTCAGTAGCCTAATGAGGTTTAAACAAGATAGATTCGAGCATGTGAGGCATGGAGTTTGATGTCAAGGGACATCACGTGCGTATTCGTAACACTTAGCTGATTGGCTGTCAGTAAAGAAAATCTGGTTACTGTCGCTTGCGATGATGCGTTTTTATCTTCGCCCTCATCGTCGTTGGACATCTTCCCGTTGAAAATATTTCCCCAAGGAAAATGGAGTACAAAGTATCTGTTTGGGGTGTCGAAGCAGTCGCTCGTGCAAAAAATCCTCAAAACTGGCCCCAAAATCGAGCGAAGTCTCTGACTGGCAACGAGGTATGGCGCCTAGAGTCAGACTCTGAGAAAAGAAGTATCCGTGGTCAGGAACGTCTCTGCAGCATGTGCCAGATGATCGATTTCAAATATCTTTTTTCTGAGCTGCTTCATGATAACAAGGACGAGGTAATTCTAGGTTATCTCGATGAGATCGAGAAAAATGTTGACTGTAATTTCTGTCATCTATTGGTCGATACCATATGCGATTTTACTGGAGTCCGCCCAGTCATGACTGTCTTCCAAGGACAAAGAATCAAATGCGACCTGCGAAATATAATCGGTGGCTACAGAATGCGCTTCTCGGCGGAAAGGCATATCTGGCTGTGCTGTGTACCGGAACTTCCTCCTGCTCGAAAGTCTCCGCCGAACTTTAACAAGTCAAGTTCAGCGAACGTACGGCCACTCAACACACCATTGCCTTGGTGCATGAAACAATCACTAGGAGGCCAGTATATGAAACTTCAGAGGATTGATGATGATCCTGAATGGCCAGGCTCAGGCCGATATGTATCACAATACGTCGATTTTCAACTTCTGAACTCCTGGCTGCATAATTTTCCGGCAACTCACCCACTTGCACGGGGAAATTCTGCAAAGCTGCCTTCGTCCTTTCGGTTGATCGATATTGAGCAGCAATGCCTGGTCCACGCTCCCCCGGATGTTGAGTACGCCATACTGAGTTATGTTTGGGGGAGATTGGAAAGGAAATTTCTACGGGCGTTGAAAGAGAACTTGGTGTCTCTTGAGAGACAGGGCGGAATCAATCCGGACGATCCTTTGCTTCCACGCACAATTCGAGATGTTATGGAAGTTGTACGGGGACTGGAGCAGCGATACCTGTGGGTGGACTCTCTCTGCATCGTACAAGATGATCCGGTTTCGAACAGTTCTCAGATCGCAGCCATGGATGTCATCTACAACTTGGCATCATTTACTATCATTGCAGCAAGTAGTGAGGATGCTGATGGCGGTCTCCCAGGTTCTCCACGGACCCCACGAAAAATCTCCCAATTCAAAGCGAGGATAATGGGCATGACAATCGTTAATAGATTTCCGGATTTAAACGATGACATGGATCCCAGTCTGTGGAATACCAGAGCTTGGACATTCCAGGAAAGAGTCTTATCTCAGAGGTATCTCGTTTTCACAGATAAGCAGGTACACTACTTCGCCCGTGGGCATGTAAGAATGTGCGAAGACTCGATTGAAGATACCAGCCTGGACCCCGCACCAATGGATTCCCACCGAATCGACAACACGCAACCAAGTTGGTTTCAGTACGCTAATTCTGTTGCGAATTATAGTTCTCGGAAACTGAGCTTTCAGTCTGACGTCCTGAATGGTTTCACGGGGATCATGAAGGTCTTCCAGCCTCGTTTTGGAGGAGAGTATGTCTTTGGGCTACCTGGTGTGTTACTTGACTGGGCACTGCTCTGGCATTCAAAGACTCCTCTAACACGGTTCGACGCAATCATTCCTGGAAAGCCACGCTTCCCTAGCTATTGTTGGTCAGGTTGGATTGGTGAAGTCGTATACGAGTTTCCTCGGCAATTGTACTCGAGAGTTTTGTGGACCAACCATGGCACCGACGCCCTAGAGGATGTCTTCACCACTGGTACCTATCTCAAGAAGATGCGCCGAATAAATGAGGGAGACATAGACATTTGGCGGGAGAACGGAGTACCCACAGATAACAAAACCTTCGAGGAATCACAGCCTGAGCGACCACTTCAACATGATTCTCCGCTAAACGGATACCTAAATTTCTGGACACAAATTGCATTCTTCGACACCACGCCTCCCAATACTTCATACCCTTTTATCGTGACTAATCTTATGGGCTGCGACCTCGACCCCAACGATGGCAGATTCAAGTTTATTCTCAACGCTCGCAACACCGTCATCGGAGCAGTCCACCTAGACTCCTTCGTTCATACTTTACCATCACATGAGAAACTAGCATTTATTCTACTTTCTAGGACAACTACAATTTCAAAAAGGAGGGACAAACTGGAGCGTCTATACAAAAAAGATAATTTGGAAACATCAGAGGATGATGTTTCTTTGGATCAAACACAATTTGACGCCGACCAAGAGGATATGTCTGATGATTTTGAATTATATAATGTGATGGCTGTTTATACTTCTCGGCCGGTTTTCGAGAGAATTGGCATTGGGATGATAGAGAGGAAAGCGTTCTGTGAAGCGGGATCGAAGAGGCGGCTGATTACTTTAGGCTGAGTGAGATAAATGATTGCTTTGCTTTTTCTTCAAAAGATTTTAAAAGAGAGAAAGAACTCGAGAGCCCGAATATTACTTGAGCAATGGTAGGGAGGTTATATAAATAAATAAATAGACAAATTTCATTTTTGTTACATATCATTATACATAAAAAGTAAATCTTACCTTAAAAATATTTACTTGAGTAATTTTAAAAGCTTATTTAAACTTTAATATATATATTGTCAAAACTTAGCAATTTTAATGTAAGAGAATACTGAGTAAAACTAAGCGCGATTAGCTAAGAATTAAAAGACAGTATTATATAAAAAAGGGCTTAGGGAGCGTAAGAGGCTGCTAAGGGGAATGCTCAGAATATTTACGGCGGCGCTCAAAGGATGCTCAGAATGTTTAGGGTGTTCAGATGAGCGGGTTGAGCCGAGAGCGAGTTGACCCAATTAAGGATAATTAGCGCCTGAGCAAGTCCTAAGATATCTCATCACCAATTCACCATCCATCAAACTATCCAATCACTTCATTCATACTACTCTAATAAACCAAGAACAAATTTGACGCACGTCTGCAAGTCCAAAGGATTTCGAGCTATGCCAATATCAATAGGAAATGACAATTCTGTGCCGCATAGAAGGATTCGCGCGGGACATACTGGTGTCAGCGGCTCACCCACCTTATGATACACCAACCACGACCAATGAAAGGCACAATACGGCCGTAAAAATGTAGGAGAAAAGAGCGTTGCATATCGCAAAGGATCCAGGATCAAGCTTGCTCTATAGTACAGTCGCTGGCCGGTATCTATGTATGCTCGGTAGGACTTAACTCAAGATGGTCAGTTTTGCGATTAGGGGTCTCGCTACTGCACTCCAGGTACGGTACCTACTACCTAACTATGACTACCAAGCCAAGAGATATCCTCACCGAATTCCAGATCCACGCAAATGGCATGACTAGACAATCAATTCATAGCGGGAGAAAGGAATTGTTGCACATCGCATTCGCCGAAAGGATCCATTCTAACCCGTTCAGAAAATACTTGGCCGTCTTGTACTACATAAGGTACTGTACATGTGGGCGAAGGATGAATGCGCGTCGACGGCTCAACACGACCTCAGCGTTTCCTCCCGAGAAAACTCGTGCCGCGCTGACAATCGATTATTTCCCTCTCAGGCTCATTGTCCAGACGGGAGGAGGAGAATGGGTTTGTTGCATGTAGCAGGCCCGAAAGGATTCAAACCAGTCTGGATTTGGAGAATTGGTGAGGTCTTGGTAAGATTTGTCAGATGGAAGGATTCGCTTGGCGTTTATTTTGGGGTACTTATTGAAGGAGTCACTGGGACGGGAATGGCATGAAGCTTATGGATAAATCAGAAGAAGGATTGACATAGATAGAGAGATGTTTTGTTGCTCGTCTGAGGTGGCGGGAGGATTTGGAGCTACCATTGTTGGCCTAGATTGGTGAGGGGCCGGCAGGAGGATGGCGTGACGTTGAAGGTGCGGGGAAGGGTGACATGCTAATGATGAATGGATGGCTAGCTATATGCATACAAGTATAGTTCGTAATTTGAAAGGTTTCCATCTCAATTTTTCGTATCTCATCAGATAGTTTTAGGACAATAGTCTCTAGATCAATTCCCAAACCCCCTCCACCTCTTTAATCCCAATTTCTCTCCCCTCATCCAACGCCCTCCTCCCAGCCTCCAAGATCGCCGTCGTCGCCACCGTATTCCCCAGCGTTGGCAACCCCCTCCCATCCAAAACCTTCAACTTCTCGCTTCCCCCCTCATTAACTAACCTACACCCATCCACGAATTTCTCAAAACTGACATATCCATACCCTCCTTGCCCGCCAAAGTTCCCCTCCTCATCTGGCGCATATCGCATATAGAATGGGTTATACCACATTAACCCTTTATCTGGAATGTTATCGTCTGCGACATCGTAGCCACGTTTCGCTTGATCGATGCGGATTTCTCCTTGTGAGGCCAGGTAGTGAAAGTATTGGTTACTATGCACGCCTGCTCGTTGCGGGGCCGTCCAGGAAGCGGTATATACGCCAGTTGCTCTTTTCGTCTCATCATCTTTCTTAACCCAATGCACCAGTAGAGAGATCGTGTCTTCAGTAATAGGATCGCAGCCTAAGGATACCGCGACCCCTTTTGACGCAGAAGCGGAAACTTTGACAGGCGTATATCCCAAATCACTGACCATGGACTCGCAGATATCTATATGGTGGCTATTCAAATAATAACTAATGTCCGAATCCACGCCTGCCCACGCCTTGAATGTCTCCAATTGACTCTTCGGCTGGCTCATATAGCTATAAAAGTAATTGAAATCTCCCAACTTCTGCGCTTTGTATCGAGCATCGGCGTATGCGGGATCGTAGCGTTTGTGATGTTCGATGTAGACGAATACGCCATATTTTTGGGCTGCGGCGAGGAGAGATTGGTGGTTTGCGAGGGTTTTGACAGCTGGTTTGGTGATCAGGACGTGGATGCCGCGCTCGATAGCGTAGAGGGCGATGGGGTAGTGGGTTGTGTCTGGTGTGAAGATTGTGATTGCATCGCCGGGGGAGAGGGCGTCGATGGCGGTTTTGTAAGCTTCGGGGTCTTTGGTGTCGTTCGCAGGGTAGGAATCGAAGGATGTGTCGAGGTTGTTGTAGACGAGAGAGATGTTTTTATGGAGATGTTCACCTGAAAGATTGAATTTAGTCTCAGGCTATGAAGTTCGAGGGCCGGACTGGAATGAGAGATGGGTTCAATCCTAGACCTGGGGAAACGTACGAATTGCTGGGTATTTGGATCCTGATGTGCCCACCATCGACAGCTTTCCAACCTTTCCTCGTCGTCGTAAATCAAACATTGTCAAGCCCACTACTCCTACCTTCTTATCAGATCCTGATGCTCCACCTCCCACGAATCCGGTCGTATATTCGCCTGTTCCAACCATGAGGACGTTCAAGGGCTTCGGTCCCCCACCTTGGGCGGTGCCCAGTGCTCTGCTGGGAATTGCATTCATTGTGCTTGGAGTAGTATATTGTTCAATTGGTATGATATCTATCATCCAATATCGAAGAGTGGGATGAAAGGAGAGGAATTGTCGGAGCTGTACAAGAGCATTGTGATGAAGGTCCAGTTTTTGTGTGGTCGTGCTTTGACGATGTTCATGCAACCGCGGCTTCTGACGGAAAATATTTCAGGAGGCCGGTTGGGCTCGTGGTCAAATATTCCGGCGCGCATAAGGCTGTGGAGACAACATCTTTGGGGTGTGATGCGTGATACGCGATGCGTGATGCGTGATGCCTGAGCAGTACCTCGATATCTAAGTCGACAATGTTACACGGCATACTTGAACAGCAATTGTTCGCCCCTCGTGTTCGTACTGCGGAATCCAGTACGACACGAGGTCCCAATTCACCTTCTGCCTGTTCTAAAGATCTCCTACCCACACTTTTCGAATAACCGGCACCTGGTAATCTGATTATGTGTATGCATATGTATATGTATGTATATTATACATACATACATACATATATCATATATATATATATATATATATATACCTCACTCTATCTATCCTTATTGTTTTCTGCATCTTGATATTGATCACATTTCTCATCAGGCAAATGCCCCGCATATGCAAACTGATTAAAGGCTAAATCCTAGTGGCAGGATCTTCAGGCCGTTTTGATACCCCACGCTCACGCAGGTTCATGGATCGTATGATCACCAATCGCCAGTCCATTGGTGGAAAAACTTATCCGCTGACCTGGAGCATCTTCAACGACCCCCATCGTCATCCTCCTCTACCCAAATCTCACAGCTGCAGGAGAAGACCCAGCAATCGCACAGACCTGCAAGTGGGCTCTTTCCCTCTTATGCAGAAAGACCATTGTAGATGAGATTTAGTCAAGCCGTCTTTTCCTCTGATCAAGAGAATCCCTCTTCAAGTAAAGATCTCTCAAGGCCTAGATGTTTGTACCATATACTTGGTTCGCCCGCTGAGACACTGGCCCGTGTATGCGAGTCGCGTGGGTCTAAAAACAAAAGTATGCCATCGGAGTAATGTCTCAAGAGTTACCCCCACCAAGTATCGATAATCTTTTACGTCTATTATGTGGACTCCGGAAAATCTGAGAGCGAAGTTTTCTTTCTTGATTGGATTCAGGTTGGTTTAGGACCTGAGGTCTGTTCCGTTCTCGGACGATTTAGGGTTCAGTATTCATATAAAGCCTCTTTCTCTCTTCATCCCACTCCATCCCACCTTCTCTCATCTCACGCGCACACATTCGTTAATCTTACCCACGCAGTCGAAATCATGGCATACACAAATGGAATCAATGGAACGAACGGGGCCAATGGTCACACGCCCTCTCGTCGTCCTTTGCTACCGGGTATTTATGCTCCAACGATGACCTTCTTCGATCCAGAAACTGAAGACCTCGACATTCCAACAATCAAGAGGCATGCCGTAAGGCTGGCAGAAGCAGGGCTCGTGGGCCTCGTTACCATGGGGTCCAATGGAGAAGCAATCCACCTCTCCTCAGATGAGAAGATCGCTGTCACCAAAGCAACGCGGGAAGCACTCGATGATGCCGGATTTACAAAGGTTCCCATCATAGTAGGAGCAAGCGAGGGCAGTGTCCGCGGTACGATCAGCTTAATCAAGGAAAGCGCAAAGGCGGGCGGAGAATACGTCTTATTGCTCCCACCAAGTTACTTCCGAGGACTGATGGACGAAGAAGCCATATACAATTACTTCATGGATGTAGCATCCGCATCACCACTGCCAATTATCTTATACAATTACCCTGGGGCGGTCGCCGGAATCGATATGGATTCCGACCTCCTCATTCGGATCGCCGAACACCCCAATATTGCAGGCACAAAATTTACTTGCGGGAACACAGGAAAGTTGACACGAGTGGCACTCGCTACAAACGCCAAAACGCCCTTCTCCGAGGGCTCGGGATACATGGCGTTTGGAGGCATGTGTGACTTTACAGCGCAGACTCTTGTGTCCGGTGGATCAGGAATTATTGCGGGTGGCGCAAATGTGATGCCCAAAACTTGTGTCAAGATCTGGAATCTATATACAGCAGGAAAGAAAGAGGATGCATTTGAGCTGCAGAAGATTCTGAGTAAGGGAGATTGGGTCTTGACCAAAGCTGCTATCGCAGGTACGAAATCTGCGATTCAGAGTTATTATGGCTATGGAGGGCACCCCAGACGGCCGTTGAAGCGGTTGGATGAGGTGAGGGTTAATGGGATTCGGGAGGGAATTGCGGAGGTTATGAAAGTTGAGAAAAGTTTATAATTAACGGGAAAAGATAATGAACATATAATTGCTGCCATGGCTTGCCAATTAGGTGGTGCCGCTTCATTGAGGTGAAAGGAGATAAATCACGTGATGCATCCCATTCCTGCACCAACAATCCTGCTGATCCGCTGCAGGGATTTTAGTTCGTTAACAGGATGCATGATCCATTCCATGGTTCAGCATCCCAGCCACAATATTGTCAAACATCCCAATTAAAGCAAATGGAGCAAAAATCAGGTTTCATTTGTCTTGGATCTATTTATCTTGTTTCACATCCATGCAGGTGCTAGCCACGTGGCAAAACACCTAACTTTCAGACGGGATGAGCGCCACCAACTTTATTTTATCGTGTCTTCTTCCTTGAACCTTCTTTTCCTCTTCCATGTCGTGCAAGAAGTTTTAGCTTCACATCCCAAGTCAAGATGGGATCATCCCAGAGCACCCCTTTAGTCAAGGGTATCAAAACAGCCCTCTCAGACGACTCTGAGCTGTTTGCTTTCCCAGGCGATGCACTCTACCAGCTTCATGATGTGAAACCATATAATCAAGCACGTCCTTGCAAGCCTTCTGCTGTTACGTATCCAAAGACCGCGGAGCAAGTCGCTGCTATTGTGAAATGTGCAGTGGAGGCGGGGAAGAAGGTGCAGGCGAGAAGTGGGGGGCATAGTTATGCGAATTATTGTATGTCTCTTTCGTATCTTATTCTCCTTCCCTCCCCTAATCACATATATATGAATATAGACGGATGCTCACAAGCCCAGGCATCGGCGGCACAGACGGCGCAGTCGTCATCGACCTAAAGCATTTCCAGAAATTCGAAATGGACAAAGATACCTGGATCGCCACAGCGGGCTCCGGCACCCTCCTCGGCGACCTCACAACGCGTATGCACAACGCTGGCCACCGCGCCATGGCCCACGGCACCTGCCCCCAAGTCGGAATCGGGGGTCACGCCACCATCGGTGGTCTCGGTCCCTCATCCCGCCTCTGGGGCGCCGCTCTCGATCATATCATTGAAATGGAAGTCGTACTTGCCGATTCCCGCATCGTTCGCTGCGATAGCACCAATAACAGCGACATTTTCTGGGCCTTGAAAGGCGCTGGCGCTAGTTTCGGGATCGTGACTGAGTTCGTGTTGAGGACTGAGCCTGAGCCAGGGGAGATGGTACAGTATAGTTATTCTTTTACGGTAGGCAGTTATGCAAGTATGGCAAGTACGTTTAAAACGTGGCAGCGCTTTGTTGCTGACCCGAAACTGACGAGGAAGTTCACGAGTGAGGTGATCATTACGGAAGTAGGGATGATTATCTCTGGGACTTACTTTGGGAGTAAGGAGGAATACGATGAATTTGATATGGATGCGCGTTTCCCGGGAAACAATGATAAGAAGACGGTGGTGTTTAGGGATTGGCTGGGGATGGTGGCGCATTGGGCTGAGGTTGAGGGGTTGAGGTTGGGTGGTGGACTGGCGGCGCCGATTTATACGAAGAGTTTAACGTTTAATGGGTGTGATCTCATTCCGGATAAGGTGATTGATGATGTGTTTGGGTATTTGGATAAGGTGAAGAAGGGGACGTTGATTTGGTTTGTCATTTTTGATTTGCAGGGCGGGAAGGTGAATGATGTGGGCCAGGCGGAGACGAGTTATGCGCATCGGGATGCGTTATTTTATTTGCAGAGTTATGCGGTGGGAGTGCCTAAATTGACGGGCAAGACCAAGATTTTCTTGAGGGGAATTAATGATACGATTAGGGCGGGGATGCCCGGGGGAGAGGATTTTGGCGCGTATGCGGGGTATGTGGATCCGGAGTTAGTGGATGGTCAGAAAGAGTGAGTTTTGATTCTCTTTGAATTGGAGTGTAAGTTCGCGAAAGTTGCTAATGTGTTGGATTGCAGATATTGGAGGTCCAATTTGCCAAGATTGGAAGAGATCAAGTTGAAGGTTGACCCGACGGATGTTTTCTCCAATCCTCAAAGTGTGAGGCCAAAAGGCAGTCCGCCTGATCCACCACCGGTAGTATTAAAGAGAAAAGGTCTGATCGGGAAATTTTGCTAGATGTGTCAAGGTTGGCATAGTGGATGGGGCGAGGTGCTGCATTTGTAAGAATGTCGGATATGGTGGAAAATATGAGGTTGGATATAATTAGCATAGAAATCTCCACATGTACCACTGTCAAAATCCCGAAAACCGTCATTTGTTTCACCTCTTTCGGTAATGTTGATTTGTTATACATAAATAATTATCTAGGTAATCTCATCGAATCTAAACCTCCCTTCCTTCCAAAGCGGTTAGTCACCATCGCCACTCTGCTCAGGTGCTACTCACCCTCGCTTCACCCTCTGGTCAGGTTGCTCAGTCACGTCCCTCATCTCCCAGTGCTCCCAATGTTCGCAGCGTGCTGCGAGATCGAGAGACCTTGCGCGTCACATTTGGTCACACAACTTCAGCTATCTCTGCTCGATCGAATTTCAGCGATAGCCTCAAGCAGCCCTGTATCCAAAACCCCATTCACCTAGAAGAACCCCCTTTCATCTAATTCGCATATGCTGTATATGTTCCTCCTTCCACTGCACCGCCTTACCAGCCAGTACATAATCGTGCTGAAAACCATTGCAAACAACAGGGCCTATGGAATTACACCTAGTATGATAAGATTGACATTGGTTCCTAATCCAATTCCCCAAGTAGATGCATATAGTAGTGGGGATAAAGATTGGTGTCTGGAACTTGACTTGTTCTTGATGTCGACACGCGAAGCGATGAAATTGAACACCCTAGAACCAGACGGCAGAACCATCAGGGTAGGTCCGGAACCTAAAAAGCTGCAACTTTAACCCGATCAGCTATATAGAAGAATATATGAAGAGTTCCTGTCAAAACCTAAACCCGGTGACTTGAATGCCGTTGTTCAGCGAAGCGTAAACCATTCCAAGTCTTCCGCAGCTTCCTCTTTTGGAAAGCCTTCTCCATCCATGATACCATGCACGTAACAAGGTCCAATAATCTTAAAAGTACTACCCGTGGCTCTCAAGACGAAAGGTAGCTTTCCGCCACTGAGAATGACAATTTGATCATCAGTAGATGCACTCATTGGCACCAGAGCCAAATGCGAATTCGCTGTCGTACTCAAAAATCTCCCCCACATCAAGAACTCAGCCCTATGGGTGTATGAATAGGCCATTTCATCTTCGAAAAGATCCTTTGCGACCGCCTCTAGAGGATTGCTAGATTGCAAAATATTGAGCCAAGCATCAAAATTCTCTTGATATTCACCCGGTGCCAAACGCTCAAAGCTCGTATTATTGTCCCAGCATAACGTATGCAGCAGAACATCTGTAATACTTTCTCCTGTCGGGTAGGATTGTAGTGAAAAGGCAAAGTCAGTCCATTGACGCCACAGACGGGTGCACTCGAGGTGGTTATATTCCCCCGTTTTTTGAATGTCAGGTACATGCTTCACGACGTCAACCCTTTTCCCTTTCAATTTCAGAGTTTGCTTGTCTCCAGATGCCTCATACACAACATAAGAATCGTTGGCAGCCTTGAAGCCTGCCACTGAGAAATATTCCAGTGGCGTGTGGTTCCAGGACGGTGCCCATGATGGCAAATCCGGTACTGTTTGCACGAAGCCGTAGCATGTGGATAGAACATCCAGCGTCTTGGTCTTGATGATTATTGTTCGAGCAACATCAGCATACACATCTGCTGCAGTCTTGCTATAGTCTGGAGCAGAAAAGATATTCTCCGGGTCTGATTGAGGATCACCGAAAAAGCCCTGTATTCCATATATCTTGTCTCGTGGATCAGTCGCAAAAAGATTGCGAGTCTTGTCGAGGATCATCAAGGCCTTTTGTCCTGGTCCCCCATTTCCAGGCGTGCAGTCGCTCTGAAGTTGAGTTCTCTTGACGAAAATTCTCATGGAAAAATGGGAGAATGCGCTACACACGAAATTTGCGCAGAACTCGTATTCATCATCAGACTTGCCTGGATGCTTTCTTACTAGTCCGTCGATGACCATCTCCACCTTGTCAAATGTCACCGATTTACTTCCACATAGGAGAACAACCGACCGTGCGAGGGAAACCTCCTGCACCGCCCATAACCGTTTCCACCAAGGCCGATGTAGGATCTCCCATAGTCCTCGAACTGAGGGGGAGAATGCAGCAACATCGCGATGCCAAAATGCTTTTCGCTCCCTTACCACCTCCTGGTAAAGTGTCCCATCTCGTGGATTTTGGCCCGAGTCTTTGCTTCCCTGCAGTTCAATCGCGAAGTTGTGAAGGAATTCCATTCCCAGATCAGTTATGGGTCGAGAGGTTTCTTTATCTAGAGTGCAAGACGCCTCGCCAATCCACGATGGAACCCAGAGCGCCTTCCTGTAAATCTGGCGCATTAGTGGGATCTGATGACTCTTTTCGTCGTCATTGGATTGGTTGATGCAAATTGCATCAACCCAAAAGTTACAAAATACTTCAACGTGGCGTATTCTCCGAAGTGCAGCATCACAATTCGCCGTAGTCTTGATGATTGCCCCATCGCATTCCACGCGTTTAGACAATGAGCAGTCCCCGCCAATTGTAGTCCATGTGTAAGACAAGGCTGCGAACTTGACAGAGGCATCTAGAGAGACTTCATGGAGGGAGATACGGATAGGTGTTTCGTATGATGCAGCGGGATGCAGGGTCAAAAGCCGTACTGAGTTGAGTCCTTGAAGCGGAGCATACTTGTACTCTGTTGGAGACAATAAAATTTCTTCCTCCATGGCCGATTGTGCACATCAAAAGTAAATCGTGCTCGGCGCCTTCTCGTGCTGCCTAGGCAGATTGAACTGGGAGTGATTAATGGTAAAGGCCTTTAGAGGGGTAGCTTTGCATGGCATGTTACCTTGCAAAGTTTTTAACCGTACGAGGCTAGAAGGGTTTAATAGTCGGAAACCTTAACGCCACAACTTCGAAGAAAGAATATGATATTCGCGATATTTCGAGCATTCTCTATTATTCGGGAAATTTTTGGTGGGGGTTAGCGTGGGCGGTTGGCAACCTGAACCCTTCTAGGGCGCAATAGCGGTTTCACCAGCTCCCGGCCCTACATAGTCACGTGCGACTTAACAATAAGGTGTTAGTTGCTTATTTGGCGTAGTGATTAGTTGTAGCGCATTGGCAAGTAATCCTCATTGAAGAAGCTAACGAGAGTGAAGATATTTGAAACATAGATTTGTAAGAGTATGAATATTTCTCCTTGAGACCCAAGTATTGTTAGATACTCCGTACCACGAACAATTATTTCATTTACCTGTAAAGCCAATCAGATACTAGACTTTCTTTTGGCTTTTAGCGCCTCATCGATCACCGCGTTGGACTTGGCTGAACTTGCCTCGGACTGCTGGCTTCCGGCTCTTCAAGCATTCTGGATAGAAAATGACCTTAAGAAACCCCTCTCAGTAGGGTTTTCTAGCCTTCAAAAGAAGGATTCTCTAGGCTCGCCGATTGTAGAACTGGATCTTATACATTCAGCTTAGTGAATCAAACGGACATGTTATGGTCACGTGAAACTTTTTACATCAAAAGATGAGAACCGCATATTAGTTCTTGAGGTCACCTTTAGGGCTTTACTGATCTGCAAATGAATAGCCGATTCTCTGAAACTTGAGTCCTGTCAATTCTCAGGAGGCCAATATCTCATGAAATGAATTGGGTTGATACAGTGTACACAAGCAACCATTCCTGCAGCGCTCTCGCTTAGCGACTCAGCCCCTAAATCCCCCTCCTACTGGGCTCCGAAGAGGCGCAGTGTGTTCCTTGCTCCAACATTTCACCCCAACGAGAAGCCATCAACGTAAGAAGAAACTTATTTGAAAGCAATTAATTGATCTTAACGCCATTACGCCAGTTTCGGTTTTTCACGGGGCCACCATTGCGCGAAGACCCTTTGAGGCACATACAATCCCGCTCGATATTCCTCACCCCACTAAGAAGACCCCGCTTCCCTTGCCGCAAAATCTCTACTAAATGTTCAAGTCGCACGCCGCTGTAGCATTGCCACTAACCTCTCGCACCGCATTCGTCATACAAGCAATCGTCTGGATCTGATCTTCTATCTGCAACTGTCCATTTGCCGTTAAATCCCCCGGCTGACTACCTGCATTTAGTGTCCAATGATTCGGGTCAGGAGCTTTCCCGCACTTTGTGGAAATGGCGTCGCTAAGGCTCATGATGTTCCCAGACCAGCCTGTGCCTGTGATGTTGAGAAGTTGGATTGGGGCCTGATCTGGGCCGGGCATCGAGGGAGTGATCAGGCAGTTGGTGGTTGAGCTTGAGTTTGCTGGGGTCGAGGATGTTGAGTTTAACGATGTTGAGTTATCTTGACGATAATGCAGTTTGGGGAAATACATCGTGTTGTCATCGCGAGGTGAGAGAGGAGTGCCATTTGCGAGAAGGGTGAAAGCGAGAACAGGAAGAATGCTTAGGTTGTGCATCGTTTGAAGATCAGTCGAGATGTTCCGAAAGTCGTAGTATCTGAATTAAGGATATCTTTAACACTTATTTAACGATAGTTATATAGTCGACCAAGGTGCAATGATTATACGATGTAAAGAAAATCGAGTGGATGTAAATGATCTTCAGACCCAAACGGCGCCCTCGCTCATTTATATGTAAGATTTCAATGCCCTCATCCTTTACCATCGTGAACATTTGGGATCTCTCTGGCCCTGTCTATTCAAGATGCTCTCCTTCCATTCCACCGCTAAGCGGGGGAACCTCTCAAGTCGCATCCCTGACAGGAAGCTTGGCGATCCGAGTTAAGACGAATTTAGAAACCTATAGCTAGTAGGACAATTCCAACCAATGAAGAATGGGATCTGGGAGTGGATTTCCTGAGGTACAGAATTGAGCATCCTGATTGTGGCTGTGTTTTCCTTCCATTGTGAAGTTGGGGATGCACATTGACGTAGGGCAGGATCGAGCTCTGCGCTCCTGTAGGGTTTAGCGAGTATGGCCTGAATTTTAGTGGTCGGCGCTGTGATTCAGCATTAAAACTCTCCGTTCCTTTCAGGAATACTGTCTACACCTTTCATAATCCACCCCTGTACGGCATGTAAATTAATATCGATGGAATTAAATGTGATTGAGTAGTTAGTTCTGCAGGCTATTTGAAATGATCATCATGATAAGGAGGTTGATGAGCCTGAGCAATCAAATATTCCAGCACCTTCAAACAGCCACTTGTCCACATGCCACTTTAAATATCTTCGATAGTGTATGTTTGAAATTTAGCAGAATTCATAAGATTGACAGCAAAGAGTTCGTCGACGGCCAAAACACTTCAAAGTGTTGATTGATTTATGATGAAAAAATTACAGTTTCTATGTCCGTGAATTGATTGACCGCATTGAGAAGTCAACAGGTAAAACATCTTGCCGGCGACCTCCCGCCACCTAGTCAAAGTAATTCTCGTCGCTAACTTATCGCGCATTCTTGACGCTAAGTTAAAATTTATATTTATACCAGTCCGAGGAGACTTGTTCTAAGCAAAGCCCGAAGCAGCCCATCTCCTAAAATTCATTGAAAGAACGCTATGCGCAGATCTCTATCTACCCCGCATTATTTCATGACCACAATCAATGATAGAGATCATTGAAGCATAGAGTCAGCAAAGAAACCCCCTACTTTAAGCACCGTTCTTACAGCAAATGCAAGCAGGTTACAAGTGGTTCTCCAAGTTTGTAATAGGTAGTTCATCCATCATCCTGTCGTCATGAAATTTTTGAAGCGCCTTCACTTGAGTTCCCACTCCTAAAATGGGAGTCGCTAGTATAAAGGATTGTAGCAACAAATAATTAAAGTGAACTAGCTTCAACTTCCCTTCTATCAATTATCATTTTTAGTCTGTTAGAATTCAACCTTCCCAGTTTTCCGCGGCTTATAAATCGAGAGGTATTCTGGTCAGCGGAGTATTGTCGCGGGAGCCCCAGCAGATAAAATACGGTAATCAAGCACAATAATAATTTTGAAAACAGAGGTGAAAATTGTTGGAGAGGGAACGCTGGATGGAAATGGAAATAGATATACATAGATACATTTTTTAGACTATAATAAACTGGAAATTCATGAAGATTTTGTTTCTGTCTTTTACCCTAGTCATTTCTCATGCGCTACCTGGGCGATGGAAATATTAGCTCCCTGTTATCATCCAACCCGACTGGGTCTTCATGCAGGGCGAGGAGTTTGATGTTGAGAGATACAGCTCAACTTGATTAATGGCTTTCCTAAAGTTTGAAAATCCCCAGAAGATATCACAGACGACAACAATAAATGTAAGATATTTTATATAAATACCAAACTCCTAGTAGAACGTGCCTTGGTAGAATAGTATTGACTGAGAGCAAGTGGGGTTGGTTGGGTAAGGTAGGGATACTAGCTGTCACTGTCTTAAGACTAGTGAGTTTGCTACGTTTCCAAATTATATAAGGAAATGCTTGATATGAGTTAAGCATAAAGCTACTATCTCTCACAGTATTGATCGACCTTCATAAAACCCTTGCAACCTCAGATCTGTCGTCTTCTCACCACGAGCCACCGATCCCCCTTCTCATGTGATCCATACCCAGAGCTTCTCTGTGCAATCCTGCCTGCCGAGTCTCAGGCCACGAGCTTCATGCCTTTGAATCCATGATTCCATTTATCCACTCTTGAGTTACTCCACTTATTCTCCTTCGTTCTGGGGCTATGCATAGAAGGAGGTGGCTTGGTAGAATGATCGCAAAAAAAAAATCTTGGCGACCGGGTCCCTCTAAGCTTTGGGATCGCGTCGAAGCTTGCTTTTGGCCTCTGCACGTGTTATGGATAGGAAATAGTCTCACTGAAATGCCCTGTACTGCGGCCCGCAGCATTTCTCCAAATGGCAGATCAAGATAGATCGCTTGGCTGCTCGTATGTAACGCGACTTCGCTCATGCTGGTTGGCAAGAGGTATACAAGCGTGCATGCGAATGAGAATTGTAGCATTTTTTGGGCTGAGCATAATTTTTGGCATTCGACATGAGCAATGAGACAACTCACAGGTTCAAATTGCTGACGGTCACTCCCCTCATTAGTCCCACAAGGTGATTCTAGAAACCTCAGGTCGCCCAGGATCAAAGCCCTGGCAATATCTCCACCTGATTGTCCAAGTCATAAGCCGGACCAAAAGTGCACAAGTTAAATGCACTTCCTCGGAGAGACTGCTGAACCCTCGAACCTCGCCAATCCCCATACTTGTTCACGAGCTTTAAAAAGATGAGAAATTGTGGACAAGATTATGTCGCAAGTATTTGGTCGAGATGTTCAGAAACGTAGATCGTATCTTTTGAAGGAATCGCAACCTAATAAAGGACACTATCTCTGGAATTAACTCATTCCTAGGTATCTACCTATGTGGAGGATTTAACAAGGAAAATTCTTTTGATGTTATAGTAGGAGTGCAGGCCTGGAACTTTGCGGTAGTTCCGTGTGATAGGACTTGGAAAAAAGAACATTTAAAATATAATAGAAGCTGTGTCTGGCCACTATTTAAAGTCGATTAATTAAACCCGCCAAATTTCAACTTGAACAATATCCATAGCACCTGCCTCTTTAAAAGTTGCCGTGGTTCGAGTACAGACACTTTATGGTCTGCCCCAGGGTCCCCGACCCTTCGGGTCGAGTGAAACCACTTCCACCATCCCACTAGAACGGAGATAAATTGAAAGTCCATTTGCAAAAATAATTCTTCCATAGTACTAAGGTAAGAAGAGCTGCTCGAGATTATTAATTGATTCTACCAGGGACACACTTTATTTCAATAAAAGTTTTGACGGCAAAAGGGTGGGAGGGACAGGCTAAAATTCATGTTGTATGTTAACTTTCCCACCCGAACATAAGTAGGTGGAGCAGCAGCCGATTCATTAACCAGTTGACCTCGTGAATAGTGTCCACCTCAGCCTAGAGCTACCTGCGTTACTTATTGTCTCAAAAGAATCGAGACAAATAGAAAATTTGTATACAAAAACGAAAGGAAAGGGAGCGAGGTAAAAACATCAATGTAGATTTGCCTTCCTTCTATTACATTATTTATCAAAGACCATCTATCAAAACCCTACTTCATGCGCCCCATTTTTTCCATCTCATAATATCAATTATATACAGAATAACAGCATTATTCACTTATGCCGTAGATTTCGATTCCTGTAAAACTCCCCTGACGAACCCACTAGGACGCAAACACGCGATTATAGCGACCCCAAGGAAGATTCCGGCCGTAGCGATACTATAAATGAAAGTATTTGCGGCGCCAAAATTGAACTCAGTTTCCAAAGATACATTCAACGGAAATGATATCAAAATCGAATAGACCAGATTAATCAGATTGCGCAAGAAAAGGAGAGGGACCACGACAAATAGCATAATGAATGAACCCTGTCTTCATATCAGTAAATAGCGATGGGCCTAGTAGAAGATGGTCTGACCTTTGATCGCTCTCGAATTACCAAGATCAAAGTCGTGATGAACGCAATAGACACGATAAGGAGATATAGAGCTCGATAGGCAATATCCACATACTCCTGTGGCTGGAAAAGTGACAACAATCTGTCACGCCCATTACCGCCCAGCAGAGAGGCGATTTCAGCAATAAACATGAAAAAGGAAGCAGCAGATAAACATGCTAGTAATAACACCGCAGAGACGTTCAACGCAATTTTGTCAATTATCGTTCGAAGAACGATGGCGAGAATTAAAAGCTCTGATACGCGCCAACCGAGATTTGTAAAGATATACATTATTTCGTAGGAATAGGTAGTGGTTTTGTTTGCTTCCCTGAGTCCGGTGTCGACGACAGTCGTGATAAAGTAGCTGTAGCAAATTGTCAGATTAGACTCATTAGAGGACCGTTGGAATGTACACACAGCAATGTAAATAGGACGGCGACAACATAGCCGCTATTTCGAAGCCTATCGTGTCCTTTCTCGCGAACCCATGTGAAGCGGGCAGGTAGGAATAGGCAGATAAGAAGAACTATAGTGGCGATGATTTCAAATGCAAATGCCGCATTCTCTGTGGGACTCTGTACCCTTGTTAGCCAATGTATATAACCAAGCCTTCGTCCATTGGTTTCTCACCTCCCAGTCATAGCCGTTTAGATATAGCGTTTCCTTGCAGTAACGGCAAGAGCTTGAGCGTTCAATTATGGGAGCCATAGTATAGTTCAGATGTAAGGTATGTGTCGAATGGTTTATGTTATAAATGATGAAGAGAACGTTAGGTGTTTCTCGAAAAAGTCAATTTTGTGGGGAATTTCAATGAAATATAGACAAGTGATTTTTTACGATGGTGGTCTATAAGAATGCGGTATATGAACAATTGCCAAGCCATCCGGTCTTATTTCGTTCTGTTTTTGGAAGATGCCGCCAGCAAAGTGGCTTGGCTATGCCAGTATTTTCAGCTTTTGATGTCATGTTGTCCTATCAGCCTCGTCCCTTGCATCAAAGCAAACCATGCACACTCGTAAACGACCGACTATGCGTAAGCTAATCTTACAAGGCGCAGCGCATATACGGCAAAGCGAAAATAAGACTGTATGAATCGTTGAGGTTCTCGTAAACACGGCGCAGGCGGCTAAAAGCCCCGGGGTAACCATACTGGAATAACTAACCAGATGCTAAAATAAGCGCAGTTCTCATCGATTGGACAGTTTTATGTGGCTTGAAAAAGGCCAATCTTGTACGCTCCCCAATTGAGTTTCAGGAGAAAGACCTCTAAAAGTGTTACTATGAACCTCAACTTGGGAGGGAGTAAGTCCGGCATCTTTACAGAATGGGCACCCCTAGAGAACGGTAACAACCCAATACATTGACGACACTTGATGCCCAAATTACTGCTATAACACTAAGCGCGGTAAAATCACTTACATCGAAGAATGAGATGGTACCGAGGACTAGTCAAAGACCACGGCGAGGACAAGAAATCTTGGGAAAATGTAGCTTTTTGGGCTATTGTTAGGGCGTACTCAGGTTAGCGCATTATATAAGATGGCGGTGACATTCTAGCGCCGAATGTATGGTCAGCAACCAAACCCAATCACCTCGATCGAGCATCCTCAGAGTTTCATGTTTTTCGCCTCTAATACAATCGATGCGCGTATCTCGTTAAAAAAAGAATCAGCCTAGACAAAAGTACATAGACCCTTTGGAGGGTCTCCTTCTGGGCACCGTGGAAGCCTAGAACTATCTCGAAATCCCCTCTGAAGTACACGAGCGAAGTGACAGACGAATATATAAATGTATGTGAGATACGGTGATGTGGGAGGCAACATGAGCTATTCATAGGAACAGCATGCTACGTGAGAAATACGATGGTGCGAGGGTGCAATGTTGGGGGAGGTGGTCAATCATGAACAGTGGAGCCTCCACGAAAATTGTGCTCCCGAAGTCAAACAATCCCTTTGGAGTGGTCGCATCATCGACTCTCAAGGTTTCATAGTATTTATATATGCGTTGAACCTAGCGTTCAGCGCGTGAACGTGGGATATCTGGGTGTTGTAGCCTCGGCTCCTAAGAGGCTTCATCAGCTTCCTGGCAGCTTGGAGCCCTATATATCGAAAATTTCTACGTCGCCATCGGTAGAGTAAAAAGGGAGTATAAATTTTGGCATTGTGAAAAAGCATTGTGTTCAGAAATATCCAATTCTTTCAAGGCCAGCACCTCTTTTACCAGTCAGTGGGTGCAAACCCCTTCGCCATCTTTCCAAAGGATCATGTAATAACCACGTTCTCTTCTTCTCAGTCCTATGCGATATTCCTCCCTTTTCTTCTGCATCTAGGTCCATCATTACAACAGTAGTCCCTGTATACCTCCTCTGGACACCCATTCCTTTTCGAATCGCCCCTTTATACGACTCTCTTTTCTCCTCCCATTCGTCCTCCACCTCGAACACTGAATACTGCGTGTAATCGGCCCCCGGTCCTTCCTCTTTCACCAACCACTCCCTAGTTCCCCTTAGTGTCGTTCCGTCCCGACCACTCCATCCCCATGTACTCCTCGAGTACCTCGAACTATATCCTGACGAATCAAGACTTAGGCTTCGAGAATGCTTGATCTCTTTATCATAGAAAGGGACTGAAGGGCTCATAGACTGTATGCTAAGAGCGTCTTTTTGGGGTAGAAAAGGGAGTTGTTTCTTCTCGGAGTATGGGATTGTCTTTGGGCATGCAGTCCTTCTGAAGAGCCGATGGATGCGGTTGGAGAGGACGAGGATGTCGAGAATACTGACAATCAGAATTAAGCCGATGATGGAACCCAGAGTGACGCCGATTATTGCACCGCTATTCAATCTTCCGTCACCCGGTACCGCGACAAGGCCATTGGTAGGAGTTGGTGATGCAACGACCGCCCGTAGCACGTTATTTGGGGAGTGGCTAGATTTTGGAAAAGCACTAGATGTAGAGGGGGAAGTGGCTCTGGCAAGAGATTTTATGGAGGATGAGATCGTGGTTGAGATTGATAGTTCATTCGAAGACGGAAGCGTAGAAGGAAACGAAGGGCGATGGTGCAACGCAGAATTTGTTGCTATTAGACGTTGAAAAAAACTTTCCTCGAGTCCGGGTACAAAACCTGCCAACGCTGTTGGCACTGCTCGTGAAGAAATATACATGGATAGTCATTAAATAATTACAGCGAAAGACATCTTAACAGCGCAGCTGTATCTAGGAAAGGACAAAGATCAGAGAAATCCGTGGGAGGATCAGAGATCTTGGGATTGATATTACGGGGAAAGAGTCCAAATGTGCCCATTGCGAATCCATGGCCACGAAATCGAAACAGTGACGTGGGGAAAAGTTTCTCACCCCAACTCTTACTCGAGACAAATATTGAAAATAACGTTTTGTTTTTCTGAGCAGCATAGCCGCGGGTTCGACTTCATATGAAGTTTAATAAGGCTGAAACTATGGTCAAACTTGGTTTGCTGAAGCACCAGGACAATTCCAAAACCCTTGGCGTACAATACCGAATCAATTAAAAGCATGCGAAGATCATCGCTAAGGATTAATGATATATTTCAGTATATGATTCATGCTTTGGCACCCAGAATGTGGAGCTTGCAGGAAATCGCAAAGCGCGTAGTGGTCAGAGTCGCGAAGCAATATTATGCCATTATGAGATTCGGGACTCAAGATGTGAGGTACCTGTACTTCCAAAAACGCTGTCTCCCAATTTTCAATTTGATACAGTGGGATGCTTGCGACTTTTGTCGCATGTGAGGAAGTAAGTGAACTCTTTTCCAAAATGAGACGGATGCTGTGAGAAAGTGGGGAAGTCCTCTAGACGAATGAAAAATGACGAACACGATGAAGTATGATCTGCAACATGGATGAACAAGAAATGTGCTTGTAAGCCAGACTATTTTCCCGTTGGATCTTCGGCCAAATTAGTTCTCTCCTACCATTCTTTAGGGGACCACTCCCCTGTGTCTTCCACATACTTCCTGCAATCAAATATGGAGGTAGGTCTAGTCAGTGACTTCTCACTATGTAATATTTCCTCCCTTTTTTTTTATCTTTTTTTATAGAGTTTGCAGATGGTGACAATCCTATACTTGATAAGCCAGCGACCACGGAACAGAGCGAAGTCCTTTTTACGAAATGCAGGAAGAGCAAACCGGGGGTTGACTCTAGCGCACCAGATCTATGAAACGTTTCTTCCACCACCCTTCAATCTTCACCACTGATTCGCTACCCAATCAATATACAATACCCTAGCTTACGCTCACACCGAAGGTCTACTACATTACTATACGTTGCTCTATTGAGGTACTCATCATGTGACTAATACCCTCCAACTCCATTTGGTTAGTGGACGGTGTGAATACGGAGCTCCGTGGGAATTGTGGGGCATATTTACTCCGCCTCCTCGAGTTCCTCAACCAGGTTCTCTACCATTTTCAAAATTTGTCCCTCGACTTCTTCACCATGACTACCTCATCCGTCTATATTCATATGTTCTGCTCATATCAATGGATACCGATACTATCGCCTCCCCTCGAGCCTGTCGTGCATGCAGTGAGCAAGGCAAAATGTGTCTTCCTGCCATACGGGAACACTTCCAAATGGCAAATGCAGAAGTCCGGACTTCTTGCCCAATTATTTCCAAGCCTTTGGTAACATGGTAGATGTAGCCGGTTGGACAAGGAGTGCTTAATGCGGATACCCATCCCTCGAGAAAGCCGACCCCGGATATCAAAGTCCGTACTAATTGGCTAGCCCGCATGGTCATTATAGCGGTGCATCTCAAGTCCCTGTAATGAGGAGTAATTTCAAAAGCAATCTCTGCAAATATACCCTCCTCTCTATTAAGTGACCTTTCTGCCTTTCTAGGCCCAACAAGTTTCTGAGCTGTTTTCCAAGATCATCAATTCACCCTCAAATCTATTCAAGATCCTCCTAACACCAGTGCAAATGATCTCAGGAATATGAATTCAGAATTGTTTCATCTAGGTCTGAAAGTTTTAATTCAAATCCCAACGCAGGCAATTTGCAATACCTTGTTCTCAAGGCATGTCAATCTAAATGATGGGTGGGTTCGTCTTGCTGGAGAAAGACTTTCAGACTCTATATTTAACGCGTTTGGATCTACCTTTACCTCAAAGCGCAATCCGGAGTTGGGTCCTGTGACTGAAATGATTTTTCGGAATACGACGAAAATGCTCGAGGAGGAGGACGACCCAGTCGTGTGGATCAACTCATTCTCTGGTCAGAATCTTCGCTGGGAAGCTATTGGAGTTTTATTCACTTACTGGGCTTTTGGTGCCATCTCATCGCCGGAGGATGACCCAATATTCGTTGACGACAAAGGAAACAAGCGGGATCGACGGCAATACATGATAGAATTGAAGGAGTGTGCTTCTTCTTGCATCGCATTGTGTAGCCACGTAGATCGAAGGAACCCTCTGGTCGTGTACCTACTTTATAAGCACAGCTTGTTAGAGAGTATCATTAGTGGTGATGCCAGTAAGTTCTCCCCACTCCCTTCTAAGGTCCTTCTCACCATCATCAGGTCTGATATACTGGAGACAGCATGGAGACCTAATCAGCATGACAACTGCTCTTGGCCTGCACCGAGA
>Ga0182030_10001624_pt1 | contig 46703 bp, 42 predicted proteins | sample 812S3MmetaG_FD_121299 | JGI IMG/M metagenome (GOLD analysis project Ga0182030, IMG submission 121299) | Permafrost microbial communities from Stordalen Mire, Sweden - 812S3M metaG (Illumina Assembly) | ecosystem: Environmental > Terrestrial > Soil > Wetlands > Permafrost | place: Sweden...
CCCGCCTCGCGGCGACGCTGTTGAGGTCGTGTTCCGTCGTGAACAACCTAATTCGACGGGCGGGACTCTCACCCGCGTTCCAACCAACTTCACTGGCGCAACGTTTGACTGGGTTTGACTGGGTTTGACGGGGTTGCGTCAGATTTAAATGTAAACTATTCATCCCAAAGTACTTGCATCTCTAATCTGGCAGTTTGGCCAGCAGCCTTCCGGTTTGACAGATATGGGCAGACTGTTTGACCAGGTGGTTTCCACCGATGACAGAAAATGAGCCTGGCCCGATGGCATCCGCCGCCATTTCGGGCAAGCCCGGCATCGGCATCGGCATCTTTGCCCCAATTCGCCATTTTGCGCGTATTCATTGAGCAAGTTATATACTAAGTTAAGCTATTAGTCAAAAGATATTTTCAATAATTTTTCCAAAACAAACGCAGCATGGGATTTTTGTTGGTGGACAGAGCAAAACGGGCGCGGCACTATCCGGGCGTGGCGCGAGAGCTGCGTTGGTGATTGACGCACCCGGACGCGACGATCGGACCTAATGGCATGAGCAAATCCAATGAAGTGCGCGAGAACGAGGTCGCTTTTTGCGCCGATGTCAAATCTTGGGCTGACGCATTGTTTGCCTCACGTCCGGATTGGCCGTTTACCCACGCCAAGATTGAGCAATACGGAACCGGCAACAATCGTCGTTCGGACCTGCGCATTTTTCGCAAAGGCAGCCAGACGCCGGTTCTGGCCGGCGAAGTAAAACTTCCTGGAACCCCCGAAGGGCGCAGCCCGTACGACCCAGCCTTGATGCTGGATGCCTTCAACAAGGCGGACAATATCCAAGCCCAATATTTTTTCACCTGGAACGTCAACACTTTTGTCCTCTTTGACCGCAGCAAATGGAATGTTCCAATGCTTGAGCGACGCTTGAGAGATTGGGACTTGGGCCTTAATCTTACTTTTTCAGGCGACTGCAAGCGTCCGGATGTCCATACTGCCATTCGGGATAAATTTCTCCCCGCACTCTTCCAAATGCTGGCTGAAATTGTCGAAGGCAAGATCGTAGAATGGGGTTTGCCGCCTGACGATGTTTTCATTCGTTCACTGGAAAGTCATTTGGAGTGGCCTGTGTTCGGCACCCGCGACTATCTCCTGGCGGCTTCGGCAGAGGACGCGGTTTTTTCCGCACAATTACAATCCTGGATGGCTGCTGAGATGAATTGGACATTCGATCCAGAGGATTCGGATAATTGGCGTGAAATTTTGGAGCGCGCGGCCAGAACACTTTGTTACATCTTTTCCAATCGGGCGATTTTTTACGAGGCAATCCGGGCGAAGTATCCTGACGACCTCAATCAATTAAAAATGCCCCGACATGGGCAAAATGAACAGCGCGGCATTTACGACTACTTCCGCCGCCAGTTCAAGCGTGCCGTGGCGCAAACAGGTGATTATGAACCCATCTTTTATCCGCAGGTTGAGGATTGGGCCGGCGCGCTCATTTTTGCCTCCGATATGGCCTGCCAAGGGTGGTCGGGACTGTTCGCGAATCTGGCTCAATACAATTTCCGGGAAATTCCCCATGACGTTATCGGCGGGATTTTTCAGAAATTGATTTCACCGGAAGAACGCCAAAAGTTCGGGCAGTTTTATACCAACGAAGACATAATAGACATCATCAACGCTTTTTGCATCCGACGGGCGGGGGATACTGTAATCGATCCCGCGTGCGGTTCAGGCAGCTTTCTTGTGCGCGCTTATCACCGCAAAGCCTGGCTTTCTGAACACGCGGGCCGGGGGCAACGGAATCAGGATGCCGGAAAGAGTCATCAAGACTTGTTGCGCGAAATTTATGGCTGCGACATCGCCTTGTTCGCCGCGCATTTGGCGACGTTGAATCTGGCTTCACGTCGTATTGAGGACGAAGAGAATTATCCTTATATCTCAAGGGCCAACTTTTTCAAAATACCGAAGCGGCGCGAAAAATTTTGTATTGTCCCCGGTTTGCGAAACGCCCAAGGGAAAAAAGATGAGCTGCCTGTGCCCTTGCCCGACTTGGACGCGGTCATCGGCAATCCGCCTTATGTGCGGCAAGAGGGAATCCCAAAAAGAAACGAACTGACCCGGCAGAAAGGCGAAACCAAGGAGGCCTACGAGGCACGGCAGAAGACCGCCAAGGATTATTTTCAGGAGCTATGCCAGGAACTCTGGCCGGGTCTGAAGCTTTCCGGCCGCAGCGATCTTCATTGTTACTTCTGGCCCACGGCAGCGAGCTTGCTTAAGGAAGGCGGATATTTCGGCTTTTTGACTTCTTCCAGTTGGCTGGACGTTGATTACGGTTTTGCTCTTCAAGGCTGGATCTTGAAAAACTTCAAGCTGATCGCGGTGATTGAAAGCCTCGATGAGCCGTGGTTCAAGGATGCGCGCGTTAAAACCTGCATCACCATTCTTCAGCGCTGCGATGACATGGAAAGCCGGATGGACAACGTCGTTAAATTCGTCCGTCTTTTTAAGCCAATCAAAGAAATTTTGGGCGACCGCCCGCATGGCGACGAAGCCGCCCGTCAGAATGCCGCTGAGGCGGTGCGCAAAACCATTCTCCAAACCGATGCGCCGTTTTGCAATGCCCTGATGCGCATTATTCCTGTCACGCAACAAGTCTTGTGGGATGAAGGAGTGCGGGCGGGCACTTTATTAAAGGTGGAGGGTCTGGCTGAATCGGTGTCTGAAGAAGGAGAAGATAACGGCGCCGCGCTGAAGGAAGCAGCGGCGCTGTACAGGATCGGCTCCGATTATGTCGCGGGCAAATGGGGGCGTTTTCTGCGCGCGCCGGACCTCTATTTTCGTTTGATTCGCGATTATCAAAAGCGGTTTGTGCGCCTCGGCGAAGTATCAAGGGTAAAACGAGGAATCACCAGTGGTTGCGACGATTTTTTCATGCCGCATGACGTAACCTCTAAAATCCTCGGACAAATCGAAGGCGGTTTAGCCTGGAATGATATGGGCTTGATGACTCCTTGCAAGCGCAGTGAAATTGAAAGTGGCAAAGTGCGAATTGTGCAAGCGGGAGACAACACCCTGCACCCAATTGAGTCAAAATATATCAAGCCAGAGGTTCATAGTCTGATGCAGGTGGATCGCCCTGTCATTCGCGCCAATGAAACCGATCGAGTTGTCCTTTGGGCCAGCGAACCGCTGGCTGCGTTAGGACATTCCTATGCGGCCAAGTATATCCGCTGGGGAGCAAAGCAAACTTTTCTGTCCAAGAAATCCGAAGCCGTTCCCGTTCCTCAGCGCACATCCTGTGCTTCGCGGCTTTTGTGGTACGATTTAACCAACGTCACAACCGGCTCAGTTTTTTGGCCGATGGCACAAAAATATCGCCATATTGCGCCGGCAAATCCCGATCACCTGGTCTGCAATCACAATCTGTTTTACCTGCGAACAGCCGAGCTTGGCAAGAACGAGGCGATTGCTTTCAGTGCCGTTCTAAACTCGACGCTCATCGCCCTCCTGAAGCACTTCTACGGTCGATATGCTGGCACCGAAGGCACGCTTAAAACCGAAGTGGTGGATACGGTTCTTATGGAAATTCCTGATCCGCGGGGTGTTTCGGCGGATCTGGCTGAGCGGCTTGACGGCGCTTTAAAAAAGATGATGCGGCGGGATGTGACGCATTTAGTTGAGGATGCGTTGCTCCAATGCCACTCCGAGGAAGAAATGCGGGAAATTTTGCTTAAGGACCCCAAAGCTTCCAACAGAATTATGCCAGGAGGACAGACGCGAACTTGATGATTGCGTATTCGAACTCATCGGCGTCGCCAATAAACAGGAGCGCAAGAAAATGGTGGAGGAACTTTATCGGGTAACCACCGAATATTATCGTTACCAGCGGACACAGGACATTCAGGCGATGGAAAATCGGGCCGGTAATAAGGTCCGCCGGTTTGATGCGCAGGATTTGGCCGGAAGCATTTGGCAGTCGTTGTCCGAAGGCGAGCAGGGGCCCGCAGTGGCCGAGTGGATCAAATTAAGTTACCCAAAACGTGAAACGGTCGAAATCCCGGAAGGCAGACCGGAAGTTCTCGGGGCCAGCGACATGTTCGATCCCAGCGGCGTGGTTTTCAAAGGCAACAAAGAGGCGCATCATGCAACCTACGCCAACCCTGAACAAGCCGCATTGATCGCGGTTTTGGCCGGGGTCGGGATTAGAGGACACATCGAAGTTCCAAAATCGCCTGTGGAGTGTGCCCGATGTCTGGAGAAATTACGACTTCGCCTTGAACTCGCTGAGAAACATTTCGCTGAGCTAGCCGCTGCACGAACAGGTACACAATCGCTTCAGGAGAAAACGGCCACTCTCCTTTTACACTGGCATATCCACGGACGGAATTCGTAACCGACAGAGCAGTCCGGCCCGTTATTGTCCTTTGGTCTCTTCAATGAGTTCGATTTCGTAGCCTTCCGGGGCGTCGATGAAGGCGATGCGCCCGCCGTTGGAACGCTCGGTCGGACCATCGGAATATTTCAGGCCAAAGGAAGCCAGATGCCGGGCAAAGGCATCCAAGTCTTCCACGGCAAAGGCCAGATGAGTCAGGTCAGGTTGCACGTGGACCGGCCCGCTGGCGGGGAAGGAGCACAGTTCGATCAGTTCCTGGCTGTCGGGCGCCTGCATGAAAACCAGTTCGGAGCCGCGCGGCGATTTGTGGCGGCTCAGTTCAACCAGACCGAGGACGTCTTTGTAAAATTTGACGGTTTGCGCCAAATCGTTCACCCGGTAGCGAGTGTGCAACAGTTTGCCAACTTTCATAGAGGAAGAATAAACCGGCGCGAAATAATGTCTAATGACAAAATATATATAGGTTCCGGGCGGTTCTTGCGCAAGGGAGATATTTTTTGTACAAAGAGGGATGCGAACATACGGAGCGCTCCTTTTGATTTTGGCTGGCTTGCTGATTTATCGCGCCGCTCCCGGCCAGGTCGATCCGGACCGGCGGGAGTTGATTGAGGCAGGCTTCAACCAGGCCGCCGTGGGGGCTGCCCCTCTCGATGGCTACGGCTATTACTATCTGAACGAACCGAATTTCTTTCATACCAACATCACGCTGCGCCTGGCGCTGGCCCCGGTTTATGTCGATTCCGAAGTGGGGTTTGTCGGGTTACTGGGGCCGCACACAGATCTTGGGCTAGGGTTGGCGGGAGGCGGTTTCGCTGATGACTATTACGAATTCCATCAGGGAAAATACCTTCCCGGTGAATCCTTTTTCGGAAACGACGTGGAAGGATCGGCCTCAATCTACCATTTGTTTGACCCGGGCAAACGCATTCCGCTTTTCGGCGTTTTGCGCATCCGGGAGCACTATTCGATGTACGACCGCGACCAAACCAGCGCAGACTTTGTCCTGCCGCCGGATCATTCCTTGATGGCTGTGCGCGCCGGATTGCGGTTGGGCGGACGCGAGCCGCTTTTGTCCCCGGAACTGGCCATGGAACTTTCGGCTTGGTATGAAGGGCAATATCGCACGGACTCGGGCGCGTACGGGCTTGGCGGAGACCGGGATTTGAATTCGACCCCGCAGATGTTTTGGGGCCGGGCACTGCTGATTTACACCTTTCCCGATTCCCGGCAATCCTTTGACGTCAATCTGACCGGAGGCGGCAGCGCGCAGGCCGATCGTTTCAGCGCCTACCGTTTGGGGGGAAATATGCCGATGACGTCGGAATTTCCGCTCTTGATTCCGGGTTATTTTGATGGAGAGTTAAGCGCGCGCGATTTCGCTTGTTTTGCCGCAAAATATACCCTTCCTTTGGACGGGGCCAAGCGATGGAGCCTGAATCCAATGGGTTCGGTGGCCACGGTGGATTATTTGCCGGGCATGGCGCAACCGGGGCATTTTAATTCGGGCGTGGGAATGGGAATGGGATATCGTTCGCGGACGGGCGCATGGCAGGCGGTGGCCAGCTATGGGTATGGTTTCGAGGCGATGCGTTCCGACGGCCGGGGCGGGCAAAGCATCGGCCTTTTGATGCAGGTTGACCTTGGATCGCGCCATCCGAATGGCCCCAGCACCGTGGATAATTTCGCAAACTTTTTGCGGGATCATCTTTAAACCGAAAAACTCGCTCCAACAGAAAGGCAATTATGGAACCAGAAACCAGTGGGTCGCTTATGGACCGCATGGGGAAACCCATCAAAAACGTCAATCCGTTGCTCAAGGAATTCCGGGACTTTGCCATGCGCGGCAATGTCATCGACCTGGCCGTGGGCGTGATCATCGGAGCCGCTTTTGGCAAGATCGTCGATTCGCTTGTAACCAATGTCATCATGCCGCCCTTGAGCATAGTCACAGGCGACATAGACCTGTCTGACCGGGTAATAATCTTATCGAGACACGCCATGACGTTGAAGGAGGCCAGGGACGCTAACCCTAAAATTCCGATGATCACTTACGGGGTCTTCTTGAATTCGGTCATTTCGTTTTTGATTGTCAGCTTTACCATTTTTATCTGCATTCGGACTATCAACAAGCTTTCACATAAGCCTGCGCCCCCGCCGGCGCCGCCGAAAAAGGATTGTCCGTTTTGCTTTTCCAGCATCCCGCTCCAGGCCACGCGCTGCCCGCAATGCACCTCGGCGATTGAAACAACAGCGCCGCCCATGACGAAGATGTGAGGGGGCGGAAAATGTCCAATGACGAAGTTCTTAATGACCAATCAATGTTCGAATAACTAAACGACCCAGATCGGTCATTGATTCGTCGTGCGCGCCTGGGTATTCGTCATTACCGCAGGGACCGGTGCGGGGGCATTGGTTGCGGGCTTGGTGAGAGCTTCATTTAGATTGCGTGTTATGCGCCCCTTAAGTTGGGCGTACATGGTGTTGGTCACCACGTCCAAATTTCGGCGCACCTCGTCGTAATGGCCCAGTTTGAGATTGATTCGCGCCAAATGAATATAGACTCCCTCGCGCTCGACATCGTCGTGGGCAATTTTCAGGGCCTGGGTCCAGGCGGTTAAGCCATCCTGCCAGCGGGGCGGTTTGGTTCCGTAAAACGATTCGGCGTAATCGCTGAACAGGACGAAATTATCGGGGTCCAGCGCAATGGCCTTGCGGTACAATTCAAGCGCCTTGTCAAATACCTGGGTTTCGTTCAAGTGATAATACTCCTCGGCGTCAATTCGGAACAAATAAACCGTGGTGGCCAGGTTTTCATAATAAACAGGTTCCTTGCTGTCGAGTTCAATGGCTTTGGCGTAGTACTCGAACGCTTTCTTGACCGGCGAACGGTGGCCGTAATAATTGGCCAGGTTATTCCAGGCCGCTGGATTCTTCGGATCCAATTCGCGGGCCTTTTCCCATTGGGCCACCGATCCCTCCTCGTCGTGGATGTCGTTAAGAAAACTGCCATAGGCCAGACGGATGTGGGCGTGATCGGGATGGTGCGCGATAAAATCCTCGTATTCCGCCTTGATCCCGTCAAGGCGCTTTTGGATGCGGAGATGCAGGGTGACTCGTTGATCTCCTGCACCCGCTTTGGAAAAAGTTTCGGCATCGTCGGTCCATTTAATGACGTCTTTTTCGGCGGCGTCATCGTCCTGCAACACTTTATAATAGGCTGCCTCCACCGGGTCGTTCGTGTTGATAACAGGGATGGAAATTCCAGTTTTCTCGGCCACAAGATTGCTGACCGCAACCGGTGTATTGGTGGAAAGGACCGCACTTAACAGGCCGACAAGTAAATCGCTCACGAATTTAATATAAGGGCTGAGGGCCTTTTTTAAAGCGCAAAGTCGGGGCGGCGCCTCTAATCGTGGCAGGCGCGAGATTTCAAGCTGCAGGCTGGACGTTACAGCCCCGGCGCAATTCCCAGAGTCACACCTGTTTGACCACACCCCAAAAAACATCCAGTCGGCGGGCGAGGTAGAGACGGACCGCCTTGACCAGAACCCTTGCTTCCAGTTTTTGGCCGGAGGCGATAATCTCCCGAAGTGTGGCGTTGGAATGGATGGCAGCGGCAGCCTGAGCAATGATGGGGCCTTCGTCCAGGTGCATGCTCACAAAGTGTGCCGTCACCCCGATGATCTTGACCCCATGCTCGTAAGCCTGCCGATAAGGCTGCGGTCCGGGAAAACTGGGCAGCAGGGAGGGGTGAATATTGATGATCTTGTTTTTGTAACGCCAGACGAAGTTGGGCGTCAGGATCTTCATAAAGCGCGCCAGCACGACAAAATCCACTTCGTATTCCTCCAGCACCTGCAACGCCCGCTTTTCAGCGGCGACGCGATTATGCCACGAAATGAAAACAAAAGGCAGACCCGCCGCCCGGGCCAATGACGCCAGATCCCGCCGGTTGGAGATCATTACCGCAGGATCGGCCTTGAGCCGGCCGGATTTGAGAGCGGCCAGCAAGGCCGTGGCGCAATGGGGTTCGGCGGTCACCATGATGGCCATGCGCTGGCGGCGGGATGGGTCGGTCCAGCGCACCTTTACCTCCATGCCAAGTTCCTTGGCGAGTGCGACCAGACCAGCCGTTATGGAAAGGCGGGGAGCCAGACGCCCGGGCCAGGACGCCTCAAGTGTCATGCTGAATTGCCCGCGAGTGACCTGCTCCTCCAGCGCCTCGATATTGGCGCGCTTTTCAAAGAGAAAGTTCGTGATGCGAGCCACGACACCCGACCGGTCGCGACCGATCACAGTAACAATTGCAAAATCTTTCAAGCCTGCGGTTTCTGAGGCTTGCCGCCGTCATGGGTAATCTGCTGCGGGGACAGTTTCATCACTGCCTCGCGCATTTCCTTGCCGGGCTTGAACTTAACCACGGCGCGGCGGGGTATCGGAACATCGGTTTCCGGTTCGTTGGGATTGCGTCCAATGCGCGCCTTGCGCACCTTGACTTCAAAAACCCCAAAATTCCGCAGTTCCACAGTTGTTCCCTTCGCCACAGCGTTGGAAATATGGTCGAGGGTCTTCTGCACAACTTGCAGAACCTGCTGTTGAACTATACCGGTTTCCTCGCTTATGTTAATAACCAGATCACGTTTTGTCATAGGCTTCACGCTTCCGCTCAAATTGCACGCCTCCCACCCGCTCTCCTAATTTAGTTGAGAGTAATCGTATGAGCTTAATAGTAAGACACTAACAGCGTCAAGCACGATGATGACGAAAAGTGGCAATTCTTTGCCCGGGAAAACCCTAGACATTTCTAGCTTTCGATAACGCCAATTTCGACCGGCTCAACTTTTATCCCCTGTTTCTCCAGCCATTGAATGGCTGCCTTCAAGTCCGGGCGCTTCCCGCTCAGTTCCAGGCAAACAATGCCAATCTCGTCTGTTACACTGGCTTGTCGAACATTAGTTATGACAGGGTATTTGCGGCCCAGCTCCCATATCACAGGGTTGGTGATAAGTTTTGGCGGGAACATCAGCCAAAGACGCAACCGCGCTGGCGAAATGCTTCGGCTCGTTTTTGCTTTGGCTTTTGTTGGCATCATTGTGACCCTTAACCGCCTGCAATGGCGGGAATGATGCTAATCTCATCGCCGTCTTTTAAGGAAGTCTCCTGGTTTTGCAGGAAACGAATGTCTTCCTCGTTGACATAGACATTCACAAAACGGCGCACGCTGCCCGCGTCGTCGGTCAATCGTTCCTTGATGCCAGGGTAGCGGCTTTGCAACTCGGCAATGGCCGCGCCGACCGTGGCGGCGTCAACGTGGACAACTTCCTCATCATGAGTCAGTTTGCGCAATGGAGTGGGGATTCGAACTTTTATAGGCATGGCGATCTATTTCGGGGTTTGGGAATGGGCGGGATGGCGGGTTTCAGTTTCGAGCAACGCTTCAAACTCGCGCAGGCTGGGTTTAATTTCCCGGGTGAAGCCGGCGGAGGCGGCCACCGCATCCAGGGTCTTCAGTCCGTTGCCAGTGATGCAAAGCACAGCCGAAGCATCGGCGGGAATGGCGCCGGAGGCAATTAATTTCTTGGCCACGCCGACAGTAACTCCGCCGGCAGTTTCGGCGAAAATTCCCTCGCAGGTGGCCAGCAGTTTAATGCCTTCGCGAATCTCGTCATCCGATACGTCCTCGCTGGACCCGTGGGTGTCCTTCATGACTTTCAACGCGTAAAAACCATCGGCCGGCGTGCCAATGGCGAGCGATTTCGCGATCGTATTGGGCTTGACTGGTTTGAAGAAGTCCAGACCGGCTTTGTGCGCGGTGGAAATGGGCGAGCACCCCGTGGCTTGCGCACCGTGGATATGGTATTCGGTTTCAGGAACCAGACCAATTTTGATGGCTTCCTGGTAACTCTTGTGGATTTTGGTCAGCAACGAGCCGGAAGCCATGCAGACGACGGTATGGGACGGCACACGCCAGCCGGATTGTTCCAGTATTTCAAAACCCATGCTTTTGGACCCTTCCGCGTAATAAGGGCGCATATTGACGTTGACAAACGCCCAGGGATATTTCCCGGCGATTTCTGCGCACAGGCGGTTGACTTCATCATAATGCCCTTTGATGCCGATGACATTTGCGCCGTAAATGAGCGAGTTGATCACTTTGCTGTGTTCAAGGTCCGACGGGATGAAGACGTAGGCTTTAAGTCCGGCGGCGGCGGCATTCGCGGCGACGGAATTGGCCAAATTGCCGGTCGAAGCGCAGGCGACCGTCGTAAATCCAAGTTCCCTGGCCCGGCTCAGGGCCACGCTGACGACCCTGTCCTTGAAGGAAAGCGTGGGATAATTGACGGCATCGTTCTTGATCCACAATTCTCGAATACCCAGGTGCTTCGCCAAACGGTCGGCCTTGATCAAAGGAGTGCAGCCCACTTCCAACCCCACCGTCGGATCGCCCGAGATGGGCAGCAATTCGCGAAAGCGCCACATGCTTTTTGGACGGGAATGAATGGCGGCTTTGGTCAGTGTCAGCTTGATGTGGTCATAATCGTAAACGACCTCCAGGGGGCCAAAATCGAATTCGCAAACGTGGTTGGCGGTCAGCGGGTATTCCCGCCCGCATTCGCGGCATTTGAGCGCCTTCATGAAACCGGCATTTTTTTGCATATATAGTTCCGCTGGCGGGGCAAAAAAAGCCCCTCTCATCAGGAGAAGAGGGGACGACCGGCTCTTCTCATCTTTGCCCGGCGGGCAAAACTGCGCCGGGCTGGAATTGGCACCTGTCGCGACAGAAAACTGCCGCCGGTTGCCGTGGTTTCATCGGGCCAGTCCCTCCACCACTCTGAATGAGATCCGTTATATCAACGAATACGGATAGATTGATGCAACATTTTGCTTATGTCAACCGGCAATTTTCGTAATGATCAAATTTTCCTTCCCCTTTCCGCGCCAAACTCTAATATTCTGCCCCGGACATTACGCTTCGCGCGTAGTGGCGGGAAATTTATGCCACTGACACATACCAAAGAACTGTTCGCCAAGGCGCTCAAAGGCAAATACGCCATTGGCGCTTTTAACGTTAACAACATGGAACTGCTGCAAGCCATTATTGAAGCTTGCGAGGAGGAGAAGGCCCCGGTCATGCTCCAAATCTCCAAAGGCGCCCGGCAATACGCCAGCCCCGTCTATCTCAAAAAACTCATCGAGGCCGCTGTCAGCACTTCCAATATCCCCATTGCCGTCCATCTGGATCACGGCGATTCTTTTGATTTGTGCAAGGAGTGCATCGACGAGGGCTTTACCAGCGTCATGATCGACGGCAGCCACGAGCCTTTTGAGAAAAATGCCGAGGTCTGCAAACGCGTCGTCGAATACGCCCACAAGCACAACTGCGTTGTCGAAGGCGAATTGGGCATGTTGGTCGGCGCCCAACACGATGACGGCGAAGAAGGCGGCGGCTACAGCAAGGGCGGCGTCTACACCCACCCGGAGGAAGCTGTCCTCTTTGTCAGGCAAACAGGGGTTGATTCGCTGGCCGTGGCCATCGGCAATTCCCATGGGGCTTATAAATTCAAGGGCCAGCAACGCCTCGACCTGGATCGCCTCCGCGCCATCAAGAAAGCTCTCATGGAAGCCGGTTTGGGCGATTACCCCCTCGTCCTGCACGGCGCTTCCAGCGTCCCCAAGGACCTCACCGCCGAGATCAACAAATATGGCGGCAAATTGGGCGAAGACACCGCCGGCGTGCCGGAGGAAGACATCGAAGTTGCCCGCCGCGTCGGCTGCACCAAGGTCAACATTGACACAGATCTCCGTCTGGCCATGACCGCCGCGGTTCGCAAATGCCTGTTCGAAAATCCCAAGGAATTCGACCCGCGAAAATATCTCGGCCCGGCCCGCGATAAGGTCAAGGATTTGGTCCGGCACAAAGTGCGCGACGTGCTGTGCTGCGCCGGCCACGCCTTTGACTGATCGCGGCGCGGAAGCTTGCGGCTCTTGATCTTAATCTTAATTCTAATCTTAATCTCAATGTGAATGAGTGCCTGCTTCGAGCATCAAAAGGCGCCCGAAGCGTCAATCGGTAAAGTGAGACTCTGTCGGACCCTGATCCGATTTTGTCATGTATTTGCCCTGCTCACGGTAGTATCCACCAGCCGTGCGCAGCCCCCTGCTTCAACCAACCTTTTCTCCCACCCCATCTCGCGCTCTGAGGCGGTGGACATTGCGTTGCGCCAAAATACCACCGTCCTCAAAGGCAAAGCCGATCTGGAAGCAGCCCACGGCGTGGTCATGCAACTGCGCGCCATCGCCTATCCCACACTTTCCGTCGCCGGCGGTTACAACGCGGAGCAGTCGAGCCTGATCGAGAATTTTCCCCTGCCTGCGCCGTTCAATAACGCCGTCCAGTTTCCCACCCAAAATTGGAACAGCGACGTTCGCGTCCAGCAATCCATTTACGAAGGCGACCGCATGACCTCGGCCTTCCGTTCCGCCAAACTGACCCGGCAACAGGCGCTGCTCAATTATCAAACGGTGCTGGCCGATACCCTCCTCTCCGTGCGCGTCGCCTACGACGACATTCTGGCCGCTCAGCAGCAAATCGCGGTCAATGAAGCCTCGGTCAATCTCCTCACCCGCGAGTTGGACGACGTCAAACGCCGCTTTCAAGCCGGCACCGTTCCGCAATTCGATGTCCTCCGCGCCCATGTCGAATTGGCCAATGAAAGCCCGCGCCTCATTCAAGCCCGGAACAGTTACCGCATCGGCAAAAACAACCTCCTCAACCTGCTGGGCTGCAATCTGCCCAACACCATTTGGGAAGACGTCCCGCTACAATTGAGCGACACTCTCCAGGCCAAGCCGCTCGACATGGATTTGCCCGCCATGCTGGCCCTTGCCTTGGAAAAACGGCCGGAATTGGGCGCTCTCCGCAAAGCCCAGGCCCTGCGCAAGGAAGACGTGGTCCAGGCCAAAGCCGGTTTCAAACCCAGGGCCCAGGTTTTTGGAGGCTACCAATGGCAAAGTCTGCCCTACGAAAAGAACTTGGACCAAGATCTATACGGCTGGGTCGCTGGCGCGCAAGTCAGTTGGAACATTTTCGACAGCGGACTGACCCGCGGTAAAATTATGGAATCCCAAGCCCGGCTCGAACAGGCCCGGCTCGATGTCGATGAATCCCAGCGGCAAATCGAGCTGGACGTGCGCACCGCCTACTCCAATTTCATCGAAGCGCGCGAAGTCCTCGAGTCGCAGAAAGCCGTGCAGGAGGAAGCCGAGGAAGCCTTGCGCCAGGCCGAAGTGCGCATGGCCGCCGGCAGCGGCACGCAGTTGGACGTCCTCAACGCCCAGACCTCCCTGACCCAGGCCCGCACCACCCAGGCCCAGGCCTTGCATGATTATTCCGTGGCCCGCTCCCGCTTGCAAAGAGCCATCGGCGAGGATATGGAGATTGTGCAGAAGTAAGACCTGTGGCATGGTAAGCGACTGCGCGTGCCCGCGGTAAAATGAAGAAACGATCCGTTTCAATTATATTCTTGACGGTTATGATCGACCTGGTCGGGTTTGGCCTGATCCTGCCGCTCATTCCCATTTACGGCGAAAGATTCCACGCCAGTGGATTTGTCATCGGCGCCATCGTCAGCGCCTATTCCCTGATGCAATTCGTTTTCGCGCCGATCTGGGGCCGCCTTTCCGACCGGATTGGACGCCGCCCGGTCTTGTTGACAAGCACCTGTTGCGCCTGCCTGTCCTATGTCATTTTCGCCATCGGTTCCAACCTCTCCGATGCCCGGGCCGCCCTGGTCGTGATTTTTGTCTCCCGACTGTTCGCCGGAATCTGCGGCGCGAACATCACCGTGGCCCAGGCCTACATTGCCGACATCACCCCGCCGGAAAAGCGTTCCGCCAAAATGGGCCTGATTGGCATGGCCTTCGGGTTGGGCTTCATTTTCGGGCCGGTGCTCGGCGGATTAAGCAGCCATTACTTTGGAGCCAAGGGCCCCGGCTGGACCGCCGCCAGCCTGTGTGCGTTGAATTTTATCTGGGCGTTCGTCTGGCTCGGGGAAAGCTGGAAACCCGCCGCGCACAGCGTCGTCCAGCGCCCCCACGTCGAGCAATGGCTGCACACCCTGCGCACGCCTCGTCTCAATTTGCTCATTGGCATCTTTTTTCTGGCCACCTTCTGTTTCACCTGTTTCGAAGTCACCATCGGCCTGCTCATCATCAAAAATTTTGGCATCGACACCACCAAAAGCCTGACGACCGTGTCGTGGCTGATTGCCTATTGCGGCGTCATTGGCGCATCCGTGCAAAGCCCCGGCACGATTGCCCGATTGGTGAAGAGGATCGGTGAACCCAAAATGATCGCCGCCAGTCTTTTTGTCGCCGCCCTCGGCATTGGTCTTTTGCCATTTTTGACCACATGGGCCTTGCTCTTGATGGGCCTGGCCATATTTGCCGTGGGTTCCAGCCTCACCCGCCCTCCCGTATTCGGCATGATTTCCATGCTGACCCTTTCCACCGAGCAAGGGGCCGTCATGGGTGTGACCCAGGGAGTGGGCAGCCTGGCCCGCATTGCCGGCCCCATCTTCGCCGGAACGCTCTTCATGGCCCACGCCTCCCTGCCTTACATAATCTGCGCCGTGCTCTGTTTCGCCACCGCCGCGCTGACCTTCCAATACCTGACCCACATCCCGGTCCCGGCCAAACCTGAACCGAACGCCTCGCCGGTAGCCCCTTAATACTCCGTTGCGCTTAACTTAGCGTATTGGGCATTGTTTCCAGACTGCACAAGATCGCCAGTTGCCTGCAGCTCTATCTGTCACCCCCGGGGTGTTGGGCCAAAAGGGTGCTACAGGTGCTACACTGTTGATTCTCAGGTATTTAAGGTGCAACATTTGGTGCTACAAAGGTGCAACATGGGTGCTACATTTTGCCTTTTTCTGAATCACCGATCCAATCCTACTATCTGCATTTAGAAGATTAGGATTAAGCGTCCCACCTGCCGTGTCGTTGCAGAATTTGGAACACGCTATTGACTTCAGCATTTCCACTTTCCGTAGCAGTTACTGCGAAGGACGGCCAGCTTTCAGACTTTATTCTAGTTGCCGATCGGAAACCATTGCAGGAGTTCATTCGCCACGAGTTCGTGGCCCTTGCGGTTGGGATGGTTTCCCTGCGACATCAAATCGGCAAGCTGCCCGCCTTGGTGAACGTAGTTCTGAAACTGAGCCAGGCTGTCCACCAGGCCGACGTGGTATTCGCCCGCCAACCGGCGGATAAGGTCCGCATGCTGGTTCAGGGGATCTTTTGGGTCGTCCAGTTTGGCCGATAAATCGGCGGTGGGCGTCAGCAGGATCACTTTGAGATTTCTTTGCAGGGCGCCCGTGATCATTGCCCGCCACGCTTTTTCGGCGCGAGTCAATCCTATTGTACGGTCATTCAACGCGTAATCAATCGTCACCACGCGGGGTCGCACCGCCAGCACGTCGCGTTTGAACCTGGCCGCGCCACCCTCCGAATTTTCGCCGCCAATCGCCGTGACGACGACGTTGATGACCGCGTGAGGAAAACGGGCGGCGAGGCCGCGATGCAGCAGATATGGATAGGCATCGAAGGTCTGGACCGTCGGCGTCCGAAAATACCCCGCCGGCACACTGTGGCCGTGGCAAACCACATTAACGATGTGATTCGTCGGCCAGGATTGTTCCAGATCTTTCGAAATCCCCGCGAGATAAGTCCGGGCGTCGGCCCTGGACGACACGGAATTGCTGCGGGCCGGATCCTCGGCGGACTTGCAACCGGACAAAAGGGGCGCCGCACAACCGAATGCGGCCAGGAGCGCAATCAAAACGGCGGGAAATTTTTTATTCATGCGGGGACCGATTCACACCAAAAAGTCATGGCTCCAGCATCACATAACGAAAGGGATTTTCAAAGGGTAATTGACTCGTGCAGAAGGGTCAGGGGTTCTTCTGCCACCGCCCATGCGTCAATTCGACCATCTCTGAGCAAAAACCACAGATTGCCAGCGATTCGGATTTGCCTAAATCGAATAATACGCCGGGATGACCTTGTTTGCCTTGCGCTTGGTCGTCAGAACCAATTCCGAATTTCTGGCATCGACCATTTCGTAATGCCTGGAAGCATCTTCCAACGTTCTTCCGCCGGCGATATGTCGTTTGAGCACCGGATCTTTTGCTTTCACTGCATCGGCATCAATAAAAATGGTATAATTTAAAAGCGGGCCAATGGCGTCCCAGCCGGCCTTATCATAAAGAAGCCAAAGACCTTCAACGATGAGCAAGGTATTTTTAGACTCGACCACCACGCCATCCTTTACCGGTTCGTGTAACTTGCGTGAGTAGGTTGGGAATGAGACTTTTTCTCCCGAAAGAAAACTGGCGATGTCGCGGGCCAGCGCTTTTGCGTCATAGGTGTCGAAGCGTCCTTTTACCTGCTTGAGCGACACGCCATTTGAAAAATGTGAAAGCAGGAATTGGTTTGGAAAATGGTAGGCATCAATGGTTATCGACTCCAAAACAAAAGGGATGTCCGCCAGCCTGGCAAACTCCTTGAACAGGACGGCTACGACTGACTTGCCGGCTCCGGTCGGGCCTGTGATTCCGATAACCACCCTGGGTTTCTGCGCCGCCTGGTAGATCTCCAGAATTTCAGAAAAGAGATTCAGATAAAAATCCCTCTGTGAAGCGGAAAGGCCGGATAGATCAACAGACTGGTCCGTCACCTGCAATGAAGTCGGGAAAATGAGCTTACCGTTTTGCATGGAATCAGCCTAACGATAATCTGCCTGCCGTTAAAGCATATTGGCGCAGGCGAGTCGATTAGCGGCGCATCTGAACACTGCCAGCGTCTGCAGCGCGGGAGGGCGGCGCTGGCGGGCGGGCGCACCGGACGCCTCGGCGAGGCGTCCCTACCAAAAAAGCTGAACAAAAGCTATTGTAGCAATGTCGAGCGCCCGCTGTTATAAATCTTTTGCCCTAAAAAGGGCTAGTCAAACCGTGGCGGAGACAATTTCATCACCGCTCGCCGCATTTCCTTTCCAGGCTTGAACTTTACCGCGGCGCGGCTGGGAATGGGCACATCGGTACCGGGTTTTTTGGGATTCCGTCCGATGCGCGCCTTGCGCACTCTGACTTCAAAAACCCCAAAATTACGGAACTCCACCGTCATACCTTTGGCAACTTCGCTGGAGATGAGATCAAGGGTCCGCTGCACCACTTCCAGCACTTGTTGTTGGATCATGCCTGTCTCTTCGCTAATGCTTTTTACCAAGTCACGTTTTGTCATAAAAGTTTGCGGTTAATCAACCGTCGCGGCCAAAAAAGCCTCGACCCGTGGCAGACGCAGCTCATCCCTGGCCGGTCGCCGGTCTTCTTAATCCTGCAATTAACTTATAATCAGCAACTTCGGTGCCAGAACGGCGCTTTCGGTGTTTGTGGGGGAAGAGATTGCTCCGGCGATGGACGGCGGATCGTTCCACCGGGGCGTGATTTCGAGGTGATTTAGTGACTGGAGCTGGCGGCCACAGAGGAGGGGGTGAGGCGCACACCGCACTGAGCGCAGAAATGGGCCGCGGGCGCGGCTTTGACACCGCACTCCGGACAAATCTGTTGGGAGCGTTCGTGTCGATAATGGATGATCACGTTGCGGATATACGGAATCCAGGTGAAGGCGTAGGCAAAAATGAAGACGGAATCCTTTTCGTAAAACACGGCGTAGGTGAGAAATATCAGCGAACCGGCCAGACTGAGCCACCAGAATAGAAGCGGCACGACCACCTGTTTGCGCTTTTCCGTGACATACCATTGCACAACGAAGCGAGAGGTGAAAACGAGATTGGCGCTCCAGCCGACGAGTTTCCATGCGCTCCAGGCGATGCCCAGGAATTTTCCATCGTACCAAAGCAAGTGATGCAGCCAGTTCATATTTCAGGTTATTCAGCCAGGAGCTTGGGCACTTCTCCGCTGAGGCGAGTCAGAGCGTCCAAGTCGCGCAAGGCGCCCCGTTTGTCGATCAGCCACAGGGTGGGAATGCTTTCAATCCCGAATTGCCGGGCATATTTGTTCTGCCAGAACAGGCCGTCAAAAAACTGCGGCCATTCCATTTTGTTGTCGGCTACAAATTGGGTCAATTTGCTTTTATCCTTGTCGAGGTTGATTCCGACAATTTCAAAGCCTTTGGGATGAAATTCGTCATAAATCTTTTTGACCTCCGGGATCGCGGCCACACAAGGAGGACACCACGTTGCCCAAAAATCGATCAAGACGACTTTGCCCTTGAAACGGGCCAGGTCCACCGCGCGCCCGTCGACCGCGGTAAACTGAAGCTCAACCGGTTTGCCGAGGCCGTCGAACCTCTTTAGTTGCTCTTCGGCGGCGGCTTTGACTTTGGGCGAAGGGGCATTCCGGACCGCAGCCTGCAACCACGGACGCGCCTTTTCGGGCGCGCTGGTCTTGGCCACGGCCCCCAGCAAGGCGACGTGGTCTTCCTCCGAGAGGGCGGTGTCGTGGAGCAGCGATGTCGCGGCGGTTTCAAGGCCGGCCTGTTTATTGGTGTCCCCCCACGATACTGTCATTAATAGAAATTTAAACTCCATCACCCTGGCCTGAACGGCGCGCTGATCCTTGGGAAACCGCGTGTAAAAGTCCTTCATTTTGCCCGCCAACGCCCCAACCAAAGGCAGGTAAAACTTCTGCTGCTCTTCGGCGGTGGGCGGAGTTTTGCTCCAGGCCGCGGGGCCGGAAGGCGGATGGCAGGCGCCTTGCAATTCGGTCCAGGCAGCGTCGGCTTCACGGGCCTGAAGTGTGGGGGAAAGAAGTTGGCGGTCGAGCGCGGGGGCGCTGCTGTTTTCCGCCGGCGGCGCCGCGATCATGGAAGGCCCGGTCCAGGCACTTACGACGATAAGCCCCGCCAGGGTGAGAACGTGTCCTCCACTGTTAATGCGCATAAATTTGCATTTAGCCGGTTGTGGATGTAACCGGCGCGGAGCGTTTTTCCAAGACAAATTGCAAGCGGCGAGGATTGTTGGGCGCGCCAAAATCGCTTTCCGCCACCGTGTCTTCGGGAAGTCCGGGTGGGGCCTGCGGGCTGGGTAATTGTGCTTTTTCGTTTTGTTCGAGTCGGGCGATTTTTCGGGCGAATTCGAGCAGGAGGGCGCACGGTTCCAGGCAAGGCAGGGCGCTTTTTGTATCCGGGGAATCGGGCGACTGCCCCTCCACCGTCCAGAGGCGCCTTTTCAAACAAAAATCCTTATAACAGCAGGCCCGGATAACGGCTCCGGCCGTCGCATCATCCAGTTTCGCGGTAATGCGATACATGCCGGTTTGCCGGCTGGTGAACTCCCGGTAGGAAGTCACCGGGGGGCGCGGCTCCCGCGCCGCAAACCAATCGGCCACCGCCCCGGGATAGAATTGATTGAGCATGGCCCCCAATGTTTCCTGATCGCGCGGCGCAGCCCGCCAACCGCCTTGCAGATTGGGGGCTGATTTGAGCGGACGAAACGCGGCGCGGGAAGTGAATTGGGCCAGGGGGCGGACGTCGTTTAAACTCACCAGGCGCAAGGTGGTGGAATCGCATTCTCTGTCGGCAATGTGACGCAACTCAAACCCACGCTCCATCCGCCGAATCCAGACCTGCCCAAAAATCAATTCGGTTTCAATGGAGGCCGCGAAAGCCGATAATGCCGGATTCTCCACCTTTCAGCCTCCCGCGATGATTTGGACGATTTCCAGGCGGTCGCCTGCTGATAATTGTCTTTGGTTGAATTCCGAAGGCGCCACCGCCTGGCCGTTATGTTCGACCACTACGCTGTGGGGCCGCAATTGCCGGGCCACTAAAAATTGTTCAATCGAGCACGGAACCGCCGCGGTGATCCGCTGCCCGTTGGCAATGACATGCGGTTCGTCCATTCAAGAGAGAGTGAGCAAACTGACTTCAGGGCGGCAATTAAAGCGCAAGCCCCAAATATTGCCAACCCCCCGCGTAATGTGGATTCGGCGATTTTGCCAGCAATACAGTCCCGCGATAAATCGTTGGTCTTTCACCGGGGCAAACGGCGCGCCAATGAAAGGCAGGCAAATCTGGCCGCCGTGGGTATGTCCGCACAGCATCAAGTCCCAGGCATAAGGGGCCAGAACGTCTTTTGTGTCCGGATTATGTGAGAGTAGAACGCAATAAGGCGCACTGCCCGCCGTGGGACCAGGAAAAGCGCTTCCCGGCTGAACCTCGTGCGCGTAACGGTCGCCCACGCCAACCAAACGAATCGGGCGGTCGTTTATCACGATGTCCATCGAACGATTGTGCAATAATTCGATGTGGCTTTTTTGGAGAAGAGAGCGCGTCCAGGCAGTATCGGCATGTCCGCCATGAAGAGCGGCCCAATGTCCTCCGTCATGATTGCCCAGAGAGGCAAAGGTTGGCGCGGCCCCGCTCAACTGGGATAGAATCGCGCTGTAACCATCCAGATCCTCAAACTTCGTCGTAACAAAATCGCCCGTCAGGCAAATCAAATCCGGCTTTAATTGCAGACCGCATTGGACCGCCTGTTCGATTTGGGAAAGACTGACGCACCAAGAGGCGTGGAAGTCGGACAAATGAAGGATCTTGATCGTCTGTCCGTTGCGGTTCGTTTTAATTTCATGGCGTCCAACATCCAGCCAGGAAGGTTCGAGCAAACCGGCATAGCCGGTCAGCATAGCGCCGCACAGGCCGGTTCTGGCCAGAAAAGTTCGTCTGGAGATTTTTGGAATCATGCTGTCAGAGCCGCGTCCCAATCTTTCCAGACCGGCTCGTAACCCAGCCGGCGCAGGAGGGCCTCGACCTCACGGGGCGACCGGTCATCGGCGATATCGAACTGGCCGGTGGCATTGGTGGCGTCGGGCGCGCCCGTCCATTCGCCGGCCGGTCCGGCGTCAATAATACGACCGCGTTTGGTCTGATGCGTTTTTTCGCGGCCGGCCCCCGTGTAGCCGCCCGGCTCGGTATGGCTGCCGGCGCTGATCGTGGTAATGCCCAGGGGAATGAGGCCGTCGCGCAGGCGTGGAGACTCGCGGGTGGAGAGAACCAGGCCGACATCAGGAAAGACCAGGCGCAGGGCGCAAACCAGTTGAGTCAATTCGCGCTCGCCCATTTGGGTCAGGGGTTGAAATTGGCCGGCGGCGGGACGCAGGCGGGGCAGTGAGATGGACAATTGCGCCTTCCAACAATGCCGCAATAAATAATCGGCGTGGGCCGCCAGACACAACGCCTCGCGCCGCCAGTCGCCCAGCCCGTGCAGCGCGCCGATGCCCAGCCGGCGAAATCCCGCGGCATAGGCCCTTTCGGGAGTCTCCACGCGCCAGTCAAAATATCGCTTGGGCCCGGAGGTGTGCATGGCGGTATAAATGGCGCGATCGTAAGTTTCCTGAAAAACGACCAAGCCGTCCGCCCCCGCCTGGACGATGGGCTGGTATTGTTCGGTTTCCATGGGCCCGACTTCCAGCGAGACCGTTGGAACTTCCGCCCGCAAGGCCCGCACGCAATCGGCCAGATATTGGCCGGAGACAAATTTGGGATGTTCCCCCGCGACGAGCAAAATATCGCGAAAGCCCAAGTCGAGCAGCGCCCGCGCCTCGCGCATCGTTTCATCGACACTGAGGGTCACGCGTAAAATGGGATTGTCGCGCGAAAAGCCGCAATACTGGCAGTTGTTGACACACTCGTTGGAAAGGTAGAGCGGGGCAAAAAGACGAATGACATTGCCAAAGCGCCGCCGCGTCATTTCGCGCGAGCGCTGGCACAACTCCTCCAGATGCTCCCCTGCCGCCGGGGAAATGAGCAGGGCAAAATCGGACAATGACCATTTTCCAGCGCGGGCGCAAAGGCGCGCCTCCGCGCCGGAAGCCGTCAGCGACCGTTCCAGCAATGAATCCAAAGGCAGCCCGTTAAATTCGCGAACAAAACTCACAAGCTAGAACAATACCAGAAGCGGCATGAAATAACAAATCAGGCGGCGGAAAATACGGCGCCTTTCGGGGCCGTCAAATCCCTTTCTGGCGTGCTGAAAACAAGATTGCCCTTTGGAGGTTTACACGGTATTATTATTTCAGAAAGTTCGTTATGCCAGACCAAGAAGACAATATCGAGGCATTGGAGAATCAGTTTCCCGCCGTTTCGGGTTTGGCTTTCGCGGCGGCTCGCCAGCAAGCTCTTGCCTCGGGAAACAGTGTGCTGCAATCCGAACAGGGACATATTTACGAAGTCTTCCCTGATGGGCGACGCCTCCTTGTGAAAAGCATTGAACCTCCCATCGCTAACGTTCCGGGTCGCATAATCACCATCCGGTGAGCGACGGCGTTCCACGTCTCCGGATGTTCGCCGGGCCGAATGGTTCGGGCAAAAGCACGCTTAAGCACTATTTGCGCAAAGAACTTCTTGGCGTGTATTTGAATCCCGACGAAATCGAGAAAGAGATTCGCAAGCTGGGGTTCCTGAATTTGGCAACCTATGGCGTCACGGCAACCGCCGGGGAGGTGCTGTCGTTTTTTCAAAAATCTTCGCTTTTGGGCGCCGCCGGATTTGGCGATGCCACTCACCAGCTCGAATTCGCAGACGGTCGCCTGGATTTTGGAAAAGTGCCGGTCAATTCTTATTTTGCATCCGTTGCGGGGGATTTTCTCCGGCAAAAGCTGTTGGAAAAGAAGGTTTCGTTCACGTTCGAGACAGTGATGTCGCACCCGAGCAAAGTGGGTCTGCTGGCCCAAGCGCAGCAGGCGGGCTATCGGACATACTTGTATTTCGTCGCCACCGAGGACCCGGCAATTAACGTTTCCAGGGTGCGAAACCGCGTGAAACTGGGAGGTCATCCCGTGCCGGAAGACCGCATCGAAAAGCGTTACTATCGTTCGCTGGATTTATTGATGCAAGCCATACGCTACACAAACCGCGCTTATATATTTGACAACTCCGGAGATAATAAAGATGGAAAGCACACCTGGGTTGCCGAAATTACCGATGGCAAGCTGCTGGATCTGAAACCAGACCAGATTCCGGCATGGTTTCAGCGGGCAGTCCTGGACAAAATTGAACCGCTAACAGCCTGAACGCAATCGGCCGGCGCGAATGTCTTAAGGGTTTCTTGCCCGGTCAACAAACTGGCGGTGCTTCGTAAAAACAGGACGCAAAGCCGATGACATCTCATCCTGGATACCTTGCCATTCGCTGTATAGCTTCACAGCGGACTTGCTCGGGCGCGCCGTCTCCGCCTTGTTCAATTGCACGAATTCATCCGTGATTTCGTTGATGCCCACCTTTTCCCCGCGCTGCAAACGCCAGCACCACATGGCCTGCAAGGCCGCGCCGTAAGCCGCCCCTTCGCTGACTTTGATCGTGACGACTTCCGCGTCGAAAACATCCGCCATGATTTGACGCCAAACGCGCGATTTGGCGCCGCCTCCCGTCACGCGAATTTGCGAAGGCTTGACGCCCAACTCGCGCATGCGGCGCAAACCATAATTCATTCCCATGGTCACGCCTTCCATGGCGGCCCGCGCAAAGCACGCGGCGGTAAAGTTTTTTTGATTTGAACCAAACCACACGCCGGTCCCATGCGGGATATTGGGCGTCCGCTCTCCCTCCAAATACGGCAGGAGCATCAAACCGTTCGACCCGGCCGGCGCGCCGGAGGCCTCGGAGGCGAAGCGTTGGTGGGTCCAGTCAAAATCCTTCCGCACCATTTCGGTGGCGGTGGTCACATTCATGGTGCAGAGCAGGGGAAGCCAGCGATTGGTTGAATCGCAAAAGGCGGCGATTTCCCCCTGCGGATCAATCACGGGTTTTTCCGCGCAGGCGTAAATGGTGCCGCTGGTGCCGAAGCTGGCCGTGACGACCCCCGCCCGCGTATTGCCGGTGCCAATGGCCCCCATCATATTGTCGCCACCGCCCGCGCTGACCAAAACACTGGTTTTCAAGCCCAGCGCCTTGGCTGTGGCCGGGCTGAGGAAACCCGCCGGCTGATCGCTGCCCAGCAACGGCGGCAGCGCGCGGGAGAGCCCGGGATCAATGGCCGCGGCCGCCGCGGGCGACCACTGCCTCTTCTTGACATCGAGCAGGGCGGTGCCGCTGGCGTCGCCGCATTCCATGACCTTGTTTCCTGTCAACCAGAAATTCAAATAATCGTGCGGCAGAAGCACGGTGTGCAGGCGCGCGAAATTCTTGGGCTCGCGCCGCTTGAGCCAGAGGATTTTCGAGGCGGTAAAGCCCGGCAGGACCGCGTTGCCCAGGCACTGGATCGTCGCCTGGACGCCGCCCAATTTGGCCATGATCAAATCGCATTCCTCAGCGGTGGACGTATCACACCAAAGTTTGGCTGGACGAATGACATTGTCCTGCTTGTCCAGCGGCACGAACCCATGTTGCTGCCCGCTGACCCCGATGGCGGCGACTTCATCCGGCGAGGCTTTGGCTTGCTTGAGCGCGCTCCGCATCGCTTGCGCGGCGGCGTCGCGCCATGTGTGGGGATGCTGTTCCTTGGCGCCGGCGGGCAGGCCGGGAATCAGGCCGTGGGCTCGGGCGGCCTCTCCCACCACCCGCCCCCGCCGGGCCTCGATGACCAGGACCTTGGTTGATTGTGTGCCGCTGTCAATCCCCAGGAAAAGCGTTCGCATCTGTTGAGGTCCGCGCGGGCGGATTATTGACTGTCGCTGTCGCGCAAGGCAAAAATGATCAAGGCGATCAGGGTGATCAACACCGCCGCCACCCCCAGCGTTCCGCTCACCAGAACGACCGCCCAGATGGAGAGCCAAATGCCAAAAATCACCGAAGCAAACAAAATGATCTCCCCGCGAGATCGATCTTTAGTCAAATTCATTGCCCGAAATTATTCTCATTCCAGAAACTGCGCAAGCGTGGAACGCCGAAAAAATGGAACGGGCTTCCCGTTGAGAATCACGGGTTGGTCGTTTCCGGCGCTGGCAACTCGTTCAGCACCGCCCAGACAATTCCGAGATGTTTGACTGCATCGGCGAATTGTTCAAAATCCAACGGCTTGACCACGTAGGCGGCGATGCCCAATTCGTAGCTCATCGTCAAATCCGGCTCTTCGCGCGATGAAGTCAGCATGACAACCGGGATGAGCTTTAACTTCGGATCGGCTTTGATGCGCTGCAGAACCTCCAGTCCATCCATGCGCGGCATTTTGATGTCGAGCCAGACAGCGGCTGGATTGCCGCCCTTCCGGCCCTCGAATTTTCCACGGCAATACAAATAGTCGAGCGCTTCCACGCCGTCCCGCGCCACGGAGACGACCGCGTCCAGTTTGCATTCCTCCAAGGCGGCCAGGGTCAGCTCCACGTCGCTGACCTGGTCGTCCGCCAATAAAATATGTTTGACTCCATTCATTGCTGGGCCTTGTTGTTGGTTCTGGGCAGGGAAAAAAAGAAAGTCGCGCCATGATCGACTCTTCCTTCCGCCCACGTCCGGCCTCCGTGCCGGCTGATGATCCGATGCACATTGGCCAGTCCCACTCCCGTGCCTTCAAATTCCTGGTCCGAATGCAACCGCTGAAAAACACCAAAAAGCTTATTGGCATGTTCCATCGCGAAACCCACTCCATTGTCGCGAATATAAATAACCGTCTCCCGCGGATTTTCTTCGACGCACCCCACCTCAATTTCGGCTTGCGGGCGCGGCCGGGTGTATTTGAGGGCGTTGGAAATTAGATTGATAAAGACCTGGCGGAGCAGCGAAGGATCGGCCTGCACTTCGGGAAGGCGGCCTTTTTTCCAAACGACGTTGCGTCCGTCCGCTTCGGGTTGCAGCGCTTCAATCGTCTCGTCCAGTAACTGTGGCAGGCTGACCTTGCATTGCCGCATTTCCGCGCGCCCCATCTTGGAAAACATGAGCAAGGCATCGATCAACCGGCCCATTTGGATCGCGGCGCGGGCGATGGTGTCCAAATAACGCTGGCTTTGGGGCGTCAGTTCGGCGCCGGCGGACTTGTTGAGCAGCCCGACAAATCCGTGAATGTGCCGGATGGGCGCGCGCAAATCGTGCGACACAGAATAGGAGAAAGATTCCAATTCCTTATTGGCGGCTTCGAGTTGGGCGGTGCGCAATCGCACCCGTTCTTCCAGTTGCTCGTTCAATTTGAGAATCTCCTGCTGCGCCTCTTTGAGTTGGGTGATGTCGGTGCGGATGGCGACATACTGGTAGGGTTTCCCCTCCTCGTTCAGGAACGGCACGATGGTCGCGTCCATCCAGTAATGGCTCCCATCTTTGGCGCGATTTTTGATTTCGCCCTGCCAGACTTTGCCGCTGGTGATGGTCGTCCACAAGTTGCGCATGAAATGTTCCGAATGAAAGCCGGAGTTGAGCAGGCGATGATCACGCCCGATCAATTCCGCCCGCGAATACTTCGAAACCTCGCAAAACTTGTCGTTGGCGTAGGTGATTTTCCCGTTGGGATCAGTGACCGCCACCACCGCGTGTTTGTCCAGCGCGGACTTCAAGTCGGTGATTTCGTGCAATGAATTCCTCAGCCGCTGTTCCACCTGCTTGCGCTCGGTGATTTCCGCGCGTATCGCGACGTACTTGTGCGGTTTGCCGTTCTCGTTGAGGAACGGCACGATGGTGGTGTCGACCCAGTAATGGGAACCGTCTTTGGCTTTGTTTTGGATTTCACCTTTCCAAACTTTGCCCTGGGCAATGGTGGTCCACAGCCCGCGCATGAATTCCTTGGGATGATGGCCCGAATTGATGATGCGATGGTCCTGGCCCAGCAATTCCTGGCGCGAATATTTGGAGATCGCGCAAAACTTGTCGTTAACGTAAGTGATTTTTCCCTGGGGGTCGGTCGTGGCGACAATGGCGTGCTGGTCCAGCGCCGCCTTAAAGTCATTTAATTCCTTGAGGGAGGCCTTCAGTTGTTCTGCGGCATCCTGGCGTTCGGTCATGTCGGCTGCTTCCACAATAGTCGGGATTCATTCTAGGGGGCATTTTCTCAGAATCAAGCGTATAATTTATCATCATTAGCGCGCCTTTCGCTGGCTCTCGTCGAGCAGGGCGCGAAATGGCATGGCCGGTATTTTTCGCACCAGTTTGCGCGCCTCTTCAAAGGTCGTGATTTCCCGGTTCAGCGGGATCAGCAGCCATTTTTCCGGAAACGTGCAGACTTCGCCCGGGGCCAGCGTGGTTTCCGGGCTGAGCGGCGACAATTCGACCGCGCGCTGGTCAATGTATACTTCCACCGTATTGCCGCCGTCGCTGTAATTGCGCCCCCGGTAACAGGGAAAATACTTGACAAACAGCAGCTTGTCCCGCGCGTAGGCAATCCATCCTGCCATCGTGTCCGCCCCCAATTGCGCCACGTCGCCGGTCGCGCTGACCACCAGCACGCCATCCAGCACCCGCGCTTGCGGCGCATTGGGGTGTTCGCCGTCGTAGTCATCCTGCCCGTTGGCCTGGCGCCGTTGCGACCAGCCGGCTTTGAAGCGGCTTTTGGGATTTAGCGGGAAAAAAACAAACCCGGCTCCCTTGCACAGCGTCCGGTCCCACATGCAATAAGACACTTCCCGATCCGAAATGTTTCGCATCCGTTGCACCACCCCCAGATCGCCCGTGTCCGGCGCCAGTAGAAAATCCTTTTCGATCGCAATGCCAAGCTGCCGCTCCGGCGGGCTGGAGACATGGGCGGCGAAATTTCCTTTGAGATTCCACTGGTTGCTCCCTTGAACCAGTTCGAAATGAGCCGGCAAGTGGCGCATGGACGGGCCAACATCGCATTGGTAGCCGCCCAGCCATAATTCTTCGCTCGCTGACATCGTTTTACCCTGGGTTGCCGCGTTTTCGAAAAGGATATTCTCCCCATTGAGGCTGAAATGCGCCACCCGTCCACCCACTGCCGGAACGATCACCGCCTGCACCGGCGTTTCCGTGGCGTTGATAAAAATGCTCTGATCCCAGCCGGTGAAGCTGCGCAGTTCTATCCCGGCGGGAAGATCGTCAGGGCCTGCAGCGATCAAGGCCAAAGTTCGGAGCAGAAAACCCAGGGTCAATGTCAAAACGCGCATTTTCATTTCTCAGATTGGATCAAAGAGGGAGTGCCGTGGCGGAATGTCAATGCGTTTCTAAGCCCTCACTTGAGCTTGGGCGTGGGAGCCAGGGAAGGGCATCCTGCAAGCGTGGATGGTAAACTCCTCACCCCTTCCGCACATCGACCCAAAAAGTACTTCCCCTGCCAGGCTCAGATTGCAAGCCGACATTGCCGCCGATGCGCGCCGCCGCCTTCTTGACAATCGCCAACCCGATTCCCGTGCCGTCGAAATCTCTGTTGGCCCGCTGAAAAATGCCAAAAATCTTTTCGTGCTGGTCGGCCGGGATTCCAATGCCATTATCCTGCACGAGCAGGCGCACCGTCTGACCGCGGGACTCAGCCCATACCTTCAGCCGCGGCTTCACGCCGGTCGGGACAAACTTGACCGCGTTTCCCAGCAGATTTGAAAAAATTTGAGTGAGCATGGCCTCGTTGCCCAGAACGGCCGGGAAGGGGCCCGCCAGCAAAATATCGGCCTTGTCCCGCGCGAGCATGGGGTAAGTGTCCACGATGCCGCAGAGGAGTTGTTCCACATCCACTCTCTCCAAGGGAAAGTCGGCCCGCACCACCTGACTGTAATCCAGCACATCACGTATGAGTTTATCCATCCGGGCGGCAGAATTGGCGATTCGCTCCAGAAAATGCCGCCCGTCCTCGTCCAGTTGCCTGGCGTGATCGGTCAGGAGAATATGCGCGTAGCCTTGCAGCGACCGCAATGGCGCGCGCATGTCGTGGGCAATGCTATAGGAAAAGGCCTCCAGCTCTCCAATCGTCTCGCTCAATTTCGCCGTCCGCTGCTGGACCAGCGTCTCCAAATGCGCAGACCTGTCCGCCAAAAGGTCGCGAAGTTTTCGCTCGCGAGCCTCCTTTTCCGCCCGTTCGGTGATGTCGTTGAAGTAGCAGACAACGCCGTGCTGCCCGTCGGGCAGGGTCACCCGTTGCGTCTCCCATTCGTAAGTTTTTTCCACACCGAGATCCTGGCGCACTTCGGAAAAGCGCGGCGAAATATAACGCTCCCCCGTTGCCAGTGTATGTCGGAATATCTTCACGATTTCACCGCCGACTGCCGGTCCCCAAAGGATGTGCATTACCTCGGCAAAATCCCGGCCTATCCGCGGATACACCTTTTCAAAAGCCGGCAGGGCGAGAAGGTTGACCTGTTGGAGCCGAAACTGGGCGTCCACCACATACAGCCCTGTGGGAGCCTGGTCAACCAGTGCGGAAAATAACGCTTCATTCTGGCGCAAAAGCGCTTCAGCCTGCTTGCGCTCGGTTATGTCCACCAGGGTATGGACCGCGCCGCGCGGGAGTCCATGCTCATCCAGCAATGGAGTGCCGTAAGCCAGCAAGACCCGCGTCGTACCATCGTCAAAAACCAGCGTGAGCTCGAAATCTTTGATGTGCTCGCCGCGAGCGGCCCGTTGGGCCGGCAGTTCGTCAAGCTGCAATTCGCGCCCGTCTTTGAAAACCTTGAAATGGACGGGCTTTGACTTACCCGGCGCCGACATGGAAATCTCCGCGCCGTCCGGGATGCGCAAGACGTCATTCGCCGCGCGATTGCCTGTCATGTGCTGTGAATTGGGATCGTGGACAATGATCAACGGCGTCGGCAGGGATTCGATCACCACGGACAATTCCTCGGCCCGTTCTCGTTCCCGCCGGTCGCTTCGGCGCAACGCTTCCTCGGCCTCTTTGTTCGAGGTAATATCACTGAACAGGACGGCCACTCTGCGGCTCCCGGCTCCGCCGACGCGAAAGGCGCTGACCTTAAGCCAGCGATTCATCGCCCGGGCTTCGCTTTCAAATTGCGCCGGCTCGCCGGTTAGGGCGATTTTACCATAAATTTCAAACCAATGCGCATCCTGCCCGGGAACAAGCTCCCGTATTGATTTGCCTTGCGCTGCATGCAATCCGGTTTGCTGCTCGAACGCCGGATTTATTTCGAGAAAACGGTAGTCCACCGGTTTTCCGTTTTCGTCAAAAATCATTTCAATGATGCAAAAGCCTTCCAGTAACGTGTTGAACAGGTTGCGATACTTCTCCTCGCTCTGCTGGATTTTCTCCGCGGATTCCTTTCGCATTCGGTCCATTTTCAAATGGGCGGCCACGCGGGTCAGCAGCTCGCGGGCGCTGAACGGCTTGGTCAGATAATCATCCGCGCCGGTTTCCACTCCTTCCACCACCGCGTCCTCGCCCGCGCGCGCCGAGAGCAGAATGATGGGAAGGTCGCGCAGGACCGCATCGTTGCGCAATCCCCGTAATAAGCCGAAGCCATCCAGGCGCGGCATCATCACGTCGCTGAGCACCAGTTTGGGTGGGTTTTTCCGGGCTGCTTCCAGTGCGGCGGCCCCGTCTCCCACCGCCTCGACTTCATACCGCTGACGGAGCAGCCGGTAAATGTAATCGCGCATGTCGGCATTGTCTTCGGCGAGAAGAATCCGGGGCCGGCCGGCTTCGCGCCCATCCTTCGTTCCTCCTTGTCTGTCAGCGGAAATGCTGCGGTCGAAAATCAAGGCCGTATCGTTTGGCAGCCATGAGGATGCCTCCTCAAGGAACACCCTGCCTTGCAACTTGGTAGGCGAGTCCGCGGCTGCGGAGCCGATGCTCTCGGGATCCAGATGATTTCTACCGAACGGGATCTTCACATTAAACACCGTTCCCCGTCCGGCCTCGCTTTCCACTTCAATGCTGCCCCCGTGCAGCCTGACCAGCTCACTCGCCAGCGCGAGTCCGATGCCGGTGCCTTCATGGGATCGTCCGCGCGCGTTTTCGATGCGATGAAATCGTTTGAAAACGTTGGGCAATTCATCCGCCGGAATCCCGATGCCCGTGTCGCGCACCTGCATGACCGCTGCCTCCTTTTCGCTTCGCAACGAGATTTCAACACCGCCCGACAAAGTGAACTTGAACGCGTTCGAAAGCAGATTGAAAACAACCTTCTCCCACATGTCCCGATCCACGAATACCGGCTGCGCCAGCGGCTTTCAGTCAACTGTAAATTCCAATCCCGCCCTTTCCATCGCGGAGCGGAACACGCTCGCCAGGTCCGCCGTCAATGCCGCCAAATCCGTTTCCACAAACGAGGCGCGCACGCGCCCCGCTTCAATGCGCGAAAAATCCAAAAGTGTGTTGACTAATTTCAGCAGGCGCAGGCTGTTGCGGTGAATGAGCTCCAATTCGGGGCTGTCCCCGCCGTCCGGCTTTTGTTTTCCCCGCGCCAGCAAATCCTCCAGCGGTCCGAGCATCAGCGTCAACGGGGTGCGGAACTCATGGCTGACATTGCTGAAAAAAGTGGTCTTGGCCCGGTCGAGTTCCGCCAGCATATCGGTCCGCTTTTTCTGTTCTTCCGCGTTGCGCGCATTCGCGATGGCGGTGGCGACGTGCCCGGCCAGCAGCCCGTAAAAGGTGCGGTACTCGCCATCGAGTTTTCGCGCGGGATTGACCCCGGCGACCAGAATGGCCAGCGGGCGCTCCTGCCCGCCCGAAACCACCGGCAGCACCAGCGCCTCCGCTACGCGCTGGCTGGCCGGTCCGCGCGGAAAGCCATCCACATGCGCGATGGACGCGACTTGCGGTTGGGCCGTAGTCATGACTTCCGCAACCGGCCAAAGTGCCGGCGCTCCATTGCCGCGGCTTAATTCCACCGCTTGCGGGCTAATGCAGGGCAAGCCTTTGTCAATACCAACGGCTTGCTCCAACCGCGCTTCGCCGCTTTCGGAGTCAATCAAATAAAACAAGGCGAAGGGGATGTCGTCCGGGTTCTTGCTGACGATGGCAGCGGCTGAGGCGCAGGCCCCTTCCGTTGATTTCTGCACCAGCGAGCGGGCGGCAAGTTCTGACAGGGTCTGCAATCACCGAGTGTTGAGCACTTTCGGCGTCACGTCGGTCGTCGGACAGAAAAGGCCGCCTACATTGCCGGATTCGTCCCGGATAGGGCTGTATGAGAACGAATAAAACTTTTCCTCAATGAAATCGCCTCGATTCATGAGGAAACGAACGTCATTCCTGAAAGAAGCTTCACCTTTTTGGAAAACCTTCTCGACCAGCGGTTCGCAAATGTCCCATATCTCCGCCCATAATTCCGAACACGGCTTTCCCAATGCTTGCGGGTGTTTCGCCAGGCTCAATACGTCAATGTAAGCGTCGTTATAGAGAAAGGTGACCTCCGGCCCCCAGCCAATCCACATCGGATGCGTCGTGTTCAATATAAGGCTGATGGACGTCTTGAGGCTTTGCGGCCAATGTTCAACGGGACCCAGAGGCGATCGCGCCCAATCAAAACCGCGAATGCGCTCGGCCATTTCTCCACCGCCGATAAGAAATTTAAAGTCGCCGCCTTCGTTCTTCTCCGTCTTCATGAATTACGCCATCTGGTTTTACCTGGGTTCGTGATACGGCCCCGGAAATATATCTGCCGGCAATCCCTTGTCAAACGGCGCCCGGCGACGATTAGAAGGCCAGACGTTGCGCTGCAGACCAATAACTCCACAGCGGCCCGATGATGCCGCGCGAACGCAACCGCGCCGCCAGTTCCAGATAGCGCGGCGACGGGTCGCCCACTATCCAACTCGGTGATTTACGCGAGAAATCCCGCAACTGCCCAAATATGGCATCCTCTGTCAGCGCATCGGAAATATAGTAATAAGGCTGGAGCAGCGCGTCATCTGGCGGCAATGGCCGTTCTCGCCGCACGCGGGCGTGCAAGGCGGTGCCGGGATAAACCCGCATCCCCACCAGCGCCAAAATCGAGGCGTCCTTCAGGTGAAGCGAATTGCGAAATCCTTCCTCCAGCGTGCCGCACGTTTCCCCCGGCCCGCCGCAGATCAGGAAATGGCAGCAATCGACCCGGGCCAGTCGCGCCATCTCGTGCGAATGGAGGACGTCGGCAAAGGTCAACCCTTTGCCGTAGGCCGCCAGCACCGAATCGCAAAAACTGTCCGCGCCAAACTCCACATGGGACAGGCCGGCGCGCGCCATCAACTGCATCAGTTCCGAGGTCAATCCGGCCGGGCGCAGAAAGCACCCCCAGCGCATTTTCAAGTTGCGTCTCAAAATGGCCTCGCAAACCTGCGTCACGTGGGCGGGAGACGAATTAAAAACCGAGTCCACGACAAAAGTATAATTGACTCCACCCCTCTCCAGTCCGGCCAATTCCTCCGCCACCGCTTCGGCGGGCCGGCGGCGGAAGCCCGCGCCCTGAATCATGGGGTAGGTGCAGAATTCACAATGGCACGAGCAGCCGCGTTGCGTTTCGATGTTCAACATGCCGCTGGCGTGCCGATAATAGCCCGACGCCGAGGCCGGCCGGAGGGGTGGGTTCCGTTCGGTCAGGTCTAATCGTTCCGGGGCATTGGCGGCAACCTTTCCGTTCTGCCGGTAAACCAGACCGGGGATCTTGGACCAGTCCGACCGCCGTTCCAACGCGCCCAACAGCGTTGGCAGGCTCTCTTCCCCTTCCCCCTGAATCCCGAAATCCGCCCCGGCCAGTTGCAACAGCTCCCTCGGGAATATGGAAAAACCGCTGCCGCCCAGGATAACGGGCGCGGCGCAGGCATTGCGGACTTGCCTGGTCAATTCCGCCAGCGAATCAAAAAAAGTCTCGCGCCGCTTGATCACAATGTCATCGATGTTGCGCAGAGAGATGCCGACGAAATCAGGTTGAAACGAGGCGATCGCTTCCGCCACAGACTGTGGGTCGGCCTTAAGATCGAGCCAGCGCGTTTCGTAACCGGCGGGGCGAAGCGCCGCCTCCAGGCAGGCCAAACCCAATGGAAATACAGGATAGGGATTTTCGCACTGGTTGACGCTGATTAGAAGAACCTTGCCGGGCATATACGAAATCAGCCGTTGGGAACGCCGCTCATTGAGAACTTAATACCAGATACGACACGGTTGACAAACACAAAGTCTTTCAAGGAACTTTTAGAGCGCAAATCAGCTTTGGACGGAGCAAGCTCCCTCGGAGGTGGGGACGGCCCGCCGAGTTGTCCGAAGTCGCCTCGGCGAGGCGACTCCACCAAAAGCTGTTTTGCGCCCAACCTTTAGTTACAGTCCCGCATGTGCGAGAGTGATCGATATGAAAGTGTTCATTGTTTACGCCCACCCCGAGGCGCGCAGTTTCAACGGCGCTCTGAGCCGCGCCGCGCAGGAGACGCTGCGCGCCGCCGGCCATGACGTCGTCATTTCGGATCTTTACGCCATGAAATTTGACCCGATCTCGGACCGGCGCAATTTCACCACGGTGAAAGACCCTGATTTTTTCAAGCAACAGATCGAAGAAATGCACGCCACGGAAGTCCACGGCTTTGCCCCTGACTTAGAGGCGGAAATGCGCAAGATGGAGGCCTGCGACATGATGATCTGGCAGTTCCCGCTCTGGTGGTTTGGCCTGCCGGCAATTCTCAAAGGTTGGGCTGACCGCGTCTTTGCCATGGGGCGCACCTACGGCGGCGAGCACTTCTACGAGAACGGCGTGTTCAAAGGCAAGCGCAGCCTGCTCTCCATCACGACGGGCGGGCCGGACGCCGTATATCAAAAGGGGGGATGGAACGGAGATATCCACGCTGTTCTGCGCCCGATCCAGCGCGGTATTCTGCGCTTTACCGGTTGGGACGTGCTGGCCCCCAACATTGTTTATGCGCCCGTGCGCGTTTCCGATGAACAGCGGCAGGCCAGCTTGAACGCCTGGGCGGCCCGATTGCGCGCCATCGAGAGCGAGCGGCCTGTTGACGTAGGGGAATACTGATGTCGTCTGTCCGGTAACCCATCCGTGACGGAGGTCATTAAAATCTGGAGATTCTTAAGACATTGGAACACAAGGTGTTACCGCTTATTCACGAAAAAAGAACAATTTCAAACAATATATCTAAAAATCTATTTACTATATGATATTTAAGATTTATTATTATTCTAATGAATATCCCAAAAGGCCATCTCGAGGGTAACGAAGGACGAAAGGTGAGCGAAGAATCCACCACCGAACCTCCTCTTATCCCGCGCACCCTTCGCCGCAATAGCGAATCCCCCCGCCAACCGAAGCGCCTGCCCTGGCCGGAGAAGGCGATCCCGGAGACGACATTCACCCGCCGGAAAATCCGGGTCGATCCGACTGAATCCGACTCGATCCGACTGAATCAAGCCATTTTGAATCATTTTTTATTTCGTCCAATTTCAAGGCGGCTCATGTTTGGAGTCCCGCCTTCAGGCGGTCAGGGGCTTGTGGATTATATGGGCCGCGTAAACGCGGGACTCCAAACGTCACTGTGCTACGCGCTACCCGCGTCGGCGCCAATGCCTAAAAAAACCTCTTTTGCTCGAATGAATCAGTGGTATCGTTTGTCTAATTATGGTGCGACTTACTTTTCCTTATCGGCTCGTGGCGTCGTTTTTTCTGGCGTTCTCTCTGACTGTGCCCTGCACGGCCCGCGCTGATGACGGCATCAAGACTTACACCGTCCCCAAGGAGCGCCCTGCGCCGGTTCAGCCTGTGGCCGCGTCGCCTGCCCCGGATGGCGCCATGCCTGCCGCCGACATTCCCGTCAGTGCGGCTCCCGTCCATTGGACCACCCCCGCCGGATGGCAGGAGTTGGCCCCCACCAGCATTCGCCTGGGTAATTTTGCCATTTCGGGCAAAGGCCAGGCCAAGGCGGAAGTCGGCATCTTTTCCTTTCCGGGTTCTGTCGGCACCGAACTGGATAACGTCAATCGTTGGCGCAGGGAATTGCAATTGCCCCCGATTGAAGCCGGGCAAATCGTCGCCCAACCAGTCACTATTGATTCCATGAATGGACGGCTTTTCGATATTTCAGGGGCAACCAGCAGCACTGTTGTGGCCAGTCTGCCGCGCGATGGCGCGACCTGGTTTTTCAAAATGCGCGGAGACAAAGAAACTGTCGCCAACGCCAAACCCGCCTTCCTCGAATTGTTGAAATCGATTCGTTTCAGTCCCACCGGCGGCGAGGCGGCTGCCGCCCCGGCCTTTGATGCCGCGTCGCCCAGCCCGCACGCTGCTTTATCCCCCGCCGCCCGGCCCGATCCCGAGAGTTCGGCCGATGAACCCAAATGGACCGTCCCGGAGACGTGGACGGAGAAAAAAGCGGGGCCAATGGTTTTCAAGACCTTCTCCGCCGCCAATGGAAAAGGCCAGACTGCCAGCGTCAATATCAGCTTTTTCCCGGGCGACGTGGGCGGCACTTTTGCCAATGTCAACCGCTGGCGCGGGCAGTTGGGTTTGCCGCAAATTACCAAAGACAAGCTGGAAACCGTCACGCAGCCCCTTGACACTGCGGGCGGCAAGGCGACATTGGTGGACTTTACTGGCACGGATTCGCGGACGGGCCAGCTATCCCGTTTGATCGCCGTTATGGTGCGGCATGGTAACAATACGTGGTTTTATAAGTTGTCGGGCCAGGGGCCGGTGGTGGAAGAACAAAAGGAGACATTTGTCAAATTCGTGCAATCCGTTCAATATCCCTAACATGGTAAGCCGCTTTCTCAGTATCTTCACCTCGTTGCGTTTGACGGTGGTCTGTCTGGTCGCGGCGCTTGTCTTGGTTTTGGCGGGCACTCTGGCCCAGGTGGATTTGGGGCTGTATGCGGCCCAATCAAAGTTCTTTCGCAGTTTTTTCGTTTATTGGACGCCCGCCGGCAGCGGTTTGAAAATTCCCGTCCTGCCGGGCGGCTGGCTCATCGGTTTGGTTTTGCTGGTCAATCTTCTGTCCGCGCACATCAAACGCTTTCGCTTCACCCCAAAGAAATACGGCATCATTTTGATTCATGCCGGCCTGATTTTCCTCCTGGCCGGCCAATTCTTGACTGAGCTTTTTCAGGTGGAAAGCACCATGCGCATCGAAGTGGGCGGGACGAAGAATTATTCCGAAGCCCCCCGCCGCAATGAGCTGGCAGTGATCGATACCTCCGACCCGGCCAAAGACAAGGTGGTGGCCATTCCCGACTACATTCTCGCCAAAGGCGGCGAGATTCGCGCTCCCGATTTGCCCTTCACCTTAAAGGTGGAAAAATATTTGCCCAATTCCATGCCCGCCGGCCCCATGTCCGGTGAAGGCGAAAAAATAAAGGCCAGCGAAGGACTCGGTCGTCAATTGCTTTTCAGTCCCGCTGCGCTCGCCACCGGCATGGAGTCTGAAGACAACCCCGCCGCCTTGATCCAGGTCGTTTCCGACAAAGGTTCTTTGGGGGATTGGACCGTTTCCACCTGGATGACGCGCTACCCGGAATTCCAAAGATTGCAAAACAGCCTGGGCAGTATCATGGGCAATACTTCCCTCACCGAACCGCAGACTTTTACTTACGGCGGACACACTTGGTCGCTGGCCTTGCGCCCGGTGCGTTATTACAAGCCGTATACGGTAACCTTGCTGGCTTTTAATCATGACCTTTATCCCGGCACGGACATTCCCAAGAATTACTCGAGCAAAATTCATCTCGACGATCCCGCCTCCGGCGAACACCGCGACATATTGATTTACATGAACAGTCCCTTGCGCTACCGGGGAGAGACACTCTACCAATCCGGCTTCGAACCGGGCGATCTGGGCACAATATTGCAAGTCGTGCGCAACCCGGCTTCCATCACGCCTTACGTGGCATGCAGCCTGGTCGCTCTCGGGTTGGTCGTCCAGTTTCTCATGCACTTGATTGGCTTCGCCCGCAAACGGGCCCAGACGCTCCAGCCTGCGCCGCCGCGGCGCCCGGCTCTCGACCCCGTTCTCGCCCCGGTGGCCGCCAACGGCAAAAGGAGTCCGCTATGAAAAAGTGGCTACCTTCAATTCTTGTCGCGGTGTTCGCCGCCTGGTTTCTTTCCGGCGTGAAAGCCCCGGAGCCTAAAAATGGTTTTGACATTGCCTCCTTCGGGCGCCTGCCTGTCTTGCTCGATGGCCGCATCCAGCCTCTGGATTCCGTGGCCCGCAATTCGCTTTTAAGCATCAGCGGCAAATCCATCGTTCGCCCCTCCAACGCGCTGCCCCTTTCCGCCACGGAATGGCTCCTGGAAACCATGACCCGCCCGCAAGTGGCCGATACCTTGAAAATTTTCCGCGTTCAACATCCTGACTTGGAAGGTCTGTTCGGAACACAAAACGCCGGCCTTGGCTACTACGCGTTCAACGACATGACCAATCAGATTGACAAGCTGCAAGACCAGGCCCAGGCCTTGTTGAATTCCGAGAGGGACAAGGAGGACGCGGTCAAATCGCGGACTGCGTTCCAAAGAGATTTGATTCATCTTTACAACAGCATGGTGTTGTATAACCGATTGAAAAACAGTCTCGAACCCGAAGGCGCGGCCGATTTCACCCAGGAATTGCAGGCCTATCAAGAATCCATCGGCCCGGGCAAAATCGCTCTGGATCAAAGCAAGGACGGCAAAGCGGCCAATGAGGAGGACTTAAACCGCATTGCCACGTTCTTTAAGCGCTATTCGGAAGTGGCCAAGCTGGCCGATCCCCTGATCATCCCGCCTTCTGCCGGCCAGCTCCGGTCCGCCTGGTCCAACATCGGCAATACCCTGCTGGAAGAATTGCGCACCGGCGAATCAAACCCCGCCGCGAATTTTTACGCCGCCATGTCCACCGGCTATAAAAACAACCAACCCGCGTCCTTCGACCAGGCAGTGGCGGGTTATCGGGTCTGGCTGCAAGAAAACGATCTTTATCCGGCCTTGAAGAAAGGCGGGCAGGAATTCTTCTTCAACCAAATCGAACCTTTCTACAAAAGCATGGTGATTTACGTCGCGGCCCTCCTGTTGGGCTGCCTGTTCTGGATTAATTTGTCAGAATGGGTCCGCCGCACCGGCTTCGCCCTGCTCGTCCTGGCTTTTGTCATACATACGATTGGCCTGGTCTTCCGCATGTATCTGGAGGGGCGCCCGCCGGTCACCAACTTATATTCCTCGGCCATCTTTATCGGCTGGGGCGCCTGTTTGCTGGGCATGGTCCTGGAAAAAATTTATAAAGGCGCTATTGGCCTGGTCGTGGCCGGTTTCATCGGGTTCGTCACCTTGATCATCGCCCATCACCTCGCGCTGAATGGCGATACGATGGAAATGTTGCAAGCGGTGCTGGATACCAATTTATGGCTCTCCACCCATGTGGTCGTCGTGACTGCCGGTTATGCGTCCATGTTTGTGGCTGGGTTGCTCGCCATTATTTACATCGTGCGCGGCTTCTTCACCCGCACGCTGACCGCAGGAACGGCGCAGGCCCTGGGGCGGATGGTTTATGGCATCGTCTGTTTCGCCACGCTGTTCAGTTTTGTCGGCACGATTCTGGGCGGAATTTGGGCCGACCAATCCTGGGGCCGTTTCTGGGGGTGGGACCCCAAGGAGAACGGCGCGCTGCTCATCGTTTTATGGAATGCCACCATCCTTCATGCGCGCTGGGGCGGGATGATCAAAGAAAGGGGCCTGATGGCCATGGCTATTTTTGGCAACATCGTGACCAGTTTTTCATGGTTCGGCGTCAACATGCTGGGCATTGGTCTGCATTCCTATGGTTGGATGGACAAAGCATTTCCGTGGCTGATGGCCTTCGACGCCAGCCAGGTCGCGCTCATCGTCATAGCCATCCTGCCCTCGCGTTTCTGGGCCAGTTTCAAACAAACGCCTCCCTCGGCTCATCCAACCCCGCGCCTGGAGGCCCCACCGGCAGCAGCCGTTTAGTTTACTCTAAGAACCAATGTGACCACGATGGACTTTCGAGAGGGTTCGACTATCATAGCGGCAACGATTCATGCTTTCCAACCGTCCATTGCCGTCCGGATTCACGCCGCCGGCGGTGGTATTAAAGGTCTTCCTGGCGTGCCTCTGGCTTATAGATGGAAATGCCGGAATGGCTGCGGATCATTCTGCGCCGAACCGGGATGGTTCGCTAGCTTTGGGCGCGGCCTGGACGCAGTATGCCTCCCAGGTTTGGCAATCGGAGGATGGTTTGCCCAGCAGCCGGGTCCAGGCACTCGCACAGACGCCCGATGGTTACCTCTGGGTCGGAACACATGACGGCCTGGCACGCTTCGACGGGATGGAGTTCATCGTTTATAATGTCAACAATACTCCGGCTCTCGGTCGAAATTTCATCACGGCCTTGTGCGCCAGCCGCGAAGGCAGTTTGTATGTTGGGACTGAAAGCGGGTTGGTCATTGGCAAAGACGGCGTGTTTTCGCGGCTGGATACCAATAACGGGTTGGCCGGCAACCTCGTAACAGCGGTCTGTCAATCGAAACAAGGGGCTTTCTGGATTGGAACGACGGCCGGGCTGAGCCGCTACGAGAACCAGGCATTTACCAACTACACGACGAGCAACGGGTTGCCTGCCAACACCGTCCGTTGTCTTTTTGAGGATCAAAAAGGCGCGCTCTGGATTGCCACTCCGCTGGGATTGGGCTGTTTGCAGAACGGTGCCATCGAAACCTTTAACACCAACAACGGGTTGCCGCAGATGTCGGTGCACTCGTTATGCCAGGACAGCAACGGCACGTTGTGGGTTTCTTTTGATCGCGGGCTGGCCAAATACGACGGGGAGCGATTTGAGGCGTATGACCTGCCGGACAATCTTTCGCGCAATTACATTCCCGCGCTTTGCGCCGACAGTAGGGGCAACCTCTGGGTGGGCGCTTACAGCGGCTTGAGCCGTTTCTACCAGAAGCAGATTCATACGGAGGTGAATAACACCGGCATTCCCTTTGACCAAATCAACGCGCTGCTGGAGGACCGGGAGGGAAATATCTGGGCGGGTTCGCGAGAAGGTTTGGTCCGGCTCAAACGCCAGAGGATCTTTGTGTTCGACGTCCGCCACGGATTGAGTCTCAACAACGTCATGTCCGTCCTGCAAGACCGTGATGGCAGTCTCTGGGTGGGCACTTGGGGCGGTGGCTTGAACCAAATATCGGGCGGGCGTGTGCGCATATTATCAGGGACAAACAGCGCCATCGACGACCTTGTTCTTAGCCTTTGCCAGGGAGCGGACGGAAGCATTTGGGTGGGGTTGGATTTTGACGGCGGCATCCGGCGCATAAAAAATGGGACTATTTCCCAATTCACCTGGAAACAGGGATTGCCCCGCGTGGCGGTCAAGGTTCTCCATGAAGACCGCAAGGGTTGCCTTTGGATCGGGACCAGCGGCGGACTGTATTCGATGACCGCGGGCAAAATCGTCAATCGCGGAGTCAAAGATAACTTTCTCCGTTCCAACATCCACGCTCTCTGCGAAGACTCGCAAGGCGGAATCTGGGTGGCAACTGAAAGTGGCTTGGGGCGATGGAAGGGCGGGAATTTCAAGACGTTCCCGTCCGCACCGCATACGCCCCGCGGAACGGTAGATGCGCTGTTGGCAGACAACGACGGGAATGTGTGGATTGGCAGCCGCCGGCAGGGAATTTTTCGTTATCGTGACGGAAAATTCCACGCTTACACCCCTAAGCAAGGGTTGCCGGATAAGGAGATTTTTGAACTGCTGGACGACGGGGCCGGATCGCTCTGGATGAGTACGGACGACGGAATCTTTCGGGTGTTAAAAAAAGATCTGGACGCGCTGGATCAAAATCCGCAAAGGCCGCTGGTGGCCATTGCCTATCGGCACTCGGACGGTCTGCAAAGCACGGTGGGCGGCAATGTCGCCAAACCGTCCGCCTGGAAGGGGGCTGACGGCAGCCTTTTGTTCACCACGACCAAGGGTTTGGCGGTGATCGATCCGAAGTTGGCGGAAATTAATCGAACCGTCCCTCCTGTGTATATCGAGGAAGTGAAAGCTGATTCCAAACCCATATCGGCGGCGCTTCGCGGCGGGCAGGGCGAATCCGCCCTTCGATTTCCGCCGGGGCGGGGCGAGTTGGAGTTTTCTTTCGCGGCGCTCAGTTTCGCCAATCCCGAAAAATGCCGCTTCCGCTACAAATTAGAAGGGGTGGACTCCGATTGGAGCGCGCCTGACACCAAGCGCACGGCCAAATACAATAACCTCTATCCAGGGCATTACCGGTTCCGGGTGATGGGCTGCAACGGCGACGGGATGTGGAATGAAGACGGCGCGAGCCTGGCGTTTTATCTGGAGCCGCACTTATGGCAAACATGGTGGTTCCAGGGTTTGGTGATCGCGGTGGCGGTGGCGATAGTCGGGACAATCGCGCGAATCCTTTTTGTGCAGAAGATGCGGCAGAAGGTGGCTTTGCTGGAGATGCAGAATTCTCTGGAAAAAGAGCGCACTCGCATCTCGCGCGACATTCATGATGATTTGGGAGCGACCCTGACGCAGATCACTTTGCTGAGTGAATTGGCGCAGCGAAAGGCAAACGATCCGCCGAAGGTGAGCCTGTACACCGCCCAGATTTCGCAGACGGCGCGCGAATTGGTGCAGGCGATGGATGAAATTGTGTGGGCCGTCAACCCGCGCAATGACCGACTGCCCATGGTGACGGGTTATATTTTTCAACATGCCGAAAAATTCTTTGCCGGAACGCCGGTGCACTGCCGCTTCGACAGCCCGGAAGAATGGCCGGACCAGGCGCTGAGCGCGGAAACGCGCCATCATCTTTTTCTGGCGGCCAAGGAGGCCCTGAACAATGCCGCCCGCCACTCCGGAGCGAACGAGGTATGGCTGCGATGGAAACTGATTGACGATGAGCTGCAACTTTCCATTGAAGACAACGGCAGGGGTCTGACGGCAGGAGCGGGCGAGTCATTCGGCAACGGGCTGGGCAATATGAAAAAGCGAATGGAGGAAATTGGCGGAAAATTCGAATTGACAAGTACTCCCGGCGCGGGCACGACGGTGCGCTTGAAATTGCGGCTCAAGTGATGAAGGCTCGATTCGAATCACTCATATTGCCTATGTTCAAAAGCGGCCCGCTCGTTTAAATTAGTGTCCGTAAATGCGTTTTTATTATGGTCCGAGTTGATTGCATTCGAGTTTCGATCGTGGAGGATGATGACCGGATTCGCCAAAGCCTCAGCGCCCTGATTGACGGCAGCGAAGGGTTCCGCTGCATGGGGGCCTATGGCGACGCCACGGAAGCCCTGCGCAAGATCCCAGCCGATCGCCCCAACGTTGTTTTGCTTGACATCAATCTGCCGGGCGCTTCGGGCATTGATTGCATCTCGGAACTGAAGAGCCTCATTCCGGCAGTGAAGATACTGATGTTCACGGTATACGACGACGAGGAGAAGCTTTACAAATCGCTGCGGGCCGGGGCGGACGGATATTTGCTCAAGCGCACTCCGCCAGCCAGGCTTTTGGAGGCGATCAGCGAGGTCCACGCCGGCAACGCCGCCATGTCCAGCCAGATTGCCCGCCTTGTTGTCAAGTATTTTCACGAGCTGGGCCCGGCCAACGCCACGGAAAAACTGACGGGACGGGAATTGGATATATTGCGTCATCTGGCCAAGGGCTATCAGAACAAGGAAATAGCCAGTTTATGCGGCATCGGGTTCGACACGGTGCGCTCACACTTGCGCAACATTTACGAGAAATTGCATGTCAACTCCCGCACCGAGGCGGTGGTGCAATATCTCAGCCACGGCGCTTCCTCTAGGCCAAATGAGTGATAAGGGAGACGGGCGCTTCCGGCCTGCGCGCGGTGCAAGGAAAATATCCTCCGAATAATTTTTCCGACAAACGCCGCCGTATTTTGCCAACGAGGCGGTTTCCAAAAGGGGAATAGGCCGAATGAGTGAGAAAACGACCTGCATCGGCACTTTTTCTCTCCAAAATACCCCGTACGTGCGATTTTCAGGCGAGGGAAAACTCTTCAAGATAGCCGCATGTTTCAAAGAAAATGTCGAAGGCATGCTCCCGCCTCCGGGACAATTCTATTGAACCATTAAAGACATCGCCTGTAATGAATATTCCAAATACCCACAAAAATGGGCGCCGACCGGAAAGGGCCGCCTCTTGGGGCGGATTTACCCTGATTGAACTGCTGGTCGTGATCGCAATTATTGCCATCCTGGCTGCGTTGTTGTTGCCAGCCCTGGCCCGCTCTAAACAGCAAGCGCAGGGCATCAAATGCATGGATAATGAGAAACAGATGACGGTGGCGTGGTTGATGTATTCTGATGACAATAATCAGTCCCTGGTTCCCAACGTCGGCGATGGACAAGGGGCATCCTACGCGGAAACCAACAGTTGGTGTTATGGAAACGTCAGCTCCCCAGCGCTGGATGAAACGAATTATTTATATATCCAGCAATCATTATTGTGGCCGGAAATAAAATCCCTTGGCTCGTATGTCTGCCCGTCCGACCCCGGCAATCCCATGGGGACGCCAAGAGTCAGGAGCATCTCCATGAATGCCTTCATGAACGGCAAGGGCGGGGGCACCGTGGCCGGATTTAAGAATTTCATGAAAATGACCGACCTGATCAAGCCCCCGCAGTGGTACGTCTTTCTCGACGAGAAACCTTCCACCATAAACGACGAGTATTTCGAGGTTCTCATGGCCAATTTTACATCCAGTTCGTTCACGCTCGATGACAATCCTTCTCAAGTTCACAACAACGCTTGTGGCTTCGGATTTTCGGACGGGCATGCAGAGATACACAAATGGAACAGTCCGCAATTCCAGTCGGCTTCCGCCCAAGCCGGAACATTTACCTCTCCTTCAACCGCCTACACTGATGGGGCGTGGATTGCCACCCACACCACCTATTCGACCACGGCATCGCTGTCAGCACCCCCGTTGCCCCCTTGAGTGGCGGAAAGCCAGGAAAAATTCCAACAAATCAGGGTCAATTTAAAAGCAATAGCAGGCAGAACAAACAGAACGAAACAAAAACAACGTCAACCCTATTCTTATGAAAAAGATTCTTATCTTTGCCGCGTGCGCCGCCTCCATCTCGGCCCAAGCCCTGCCCACTTACGAACCGTTTACGGAATACGCCAGCCTCATCAGTGCCAATCCCACCAACAGCATAGACCTTTGCACGTCCGGGTTAACTGCGCCGGGCGGCGAACCCTGGCTTAATCAGAGCTTCAGCGGCACTGCCGGCACGGGCCTTCCGGGCATAGACGTTCAGGTAACCAACTGGGGCGCCGCCAACATGTTCACCAGCACCGCTCTGGCCTCGCTGCTCCCGGCCAACTTCCCGGGCATGCCGGCCTCCGGAAATTACATCGCCACGACGGTCATTAATCCGGCCCAACCACTGGTGGCCGGCGCGGTCAGCCCTAACATTGTCGGCAACAGCGCAGTCCTCCAATTTGCCCAGGACTTCACCCGGCCGGCTACCGGCACAAAGACCCTATTCGTTTCTTATCTCTTTGCCGACGCTCAGTTGGGGCAAACGGGCAATGGAAATAATGGACGATACTTGGATTTCGTGGCGGCCAGCAACGTTGTTGAAGGGGCAGGAACAACGGGCTTTTATAAAACGTGGGGCACCATGTACAATACTTATGGCGCCAACACGGGACCCCGATACTTTTCGCATGCGGTGAGGTACCCAAATCCCCTGGACGTCGGGCCCTCGGATTCTGTTGCCGGCGGCACTCCCAATCCGCTTTCCTCGTTGTCCCTGGCGTTTAATACCGCCGGCTTTGTTGTGGGAGAATTTATCTTCGTGTCAACTAATGCGTCGGCTGCCGGAACAAAGGATACCAATATCCTCTGGCTCAATCCTCCCACCACCAGTTTCGGTGGAACAACACCTTCCCCAACCCGCTCCAGCACCTACGCCTTGGGCATCACCATAAATGACGTGGATGGAATGGTGCTTCTGGATCGGACCGGCTCCGGCGCTTTGGGAGGTCTGGGCACCAATTACATCGCCAACCTGATGTTGGGAACTACTTGGAGCTACGTGACCGGCGGCCCTGAATTTACCAATCAGCCGCCGACAAACGTTTACGTGTATAGCTTTGCCAATAACGTGAGTGTCCCTGCTCTCGCTACGGCAGCGGGCCAAAGTGTCAGTTATCAATGGCAAAAGATCACAGGCGGTGCGACGAATAATCTCACAGACGGCGCTGGCTCGGCCGGCGGATCGGCCACCGTGACCGGTTCGGCCACATCGAACCTGACCCTGTCGGGCGAGTCCGCTGGAGACATGGGCACCTACCAAGTCGTGGCAACAGCCGGCAGCACCGGTTACACTCTGGCCAGCACCCAATCCATTTTGGTTAAAGTGACTGATCCCTTCATCAATCCCCAACCCCAACCAGCGACAGTCAACGAAGGTGGAACGGCCTCGTTCTCGGCCATCGTGGCCACATCCGCCGGACCCATCACCTA
>Ga0182030_10001625_pt1 | contig 46700 bp, 41 predicted proteins | sample 812S3MmetaG_FD_121299 | JGI IMG/M metagenome (GOLD analysis project Ga0182030, IMG submission 121299) | Permafrost microbial communities from Stordalen Mire, Sweden - 812S3M metaG (Illumina Assembly) | ecosystem: Environmental > Terrestrial > Soil > Wetlands > Permafrost | place: Sweden...
ACCCGGAGGTCCATAACCCTGCTGAGGCGGATAACCCCCCTGCTGCGGATATCCACCATAAGGCGGCTGCTGACCATACTGAGGCTGGCCTCCATATCCCCCACCTCCATACTGCGGCTGCTGTCCATATGATGGCTGTCCAAACCCACCACCATGACTAGAACCACTCGCCTTCCCTATCAATTTACTTAAGAAGCCCTTCTTCTGCTCCCGAGGCGGCAAATCTTGCTGATACGGCGACGCGGAGGAAGGCATTGGCGTGTTGGCATAATCTTGCATCGCGCCGCGGTTGCTGGGGGAGGACCCGCGGGCGCGTGCATCTTCTTCTGCTTGTAAGCGGGCGGCGAGCGTGGCGTCAGATTCGATGTTGGAGGATGAGCCGGCGGGGTCGTAAGGATTAGATTTTTGATCAGGGTTTTGGACGCCGGAGCCGCTGTAGCCCGGGGGTGGGCCAGGAGGAGCGCCGTCGCTGGGGGGTGGGTAGGCGGGTGAGGTGGGGACTTCCCATTGGGATTTTTTGGTGTGGATGTTGACGTAGAACCTGGAGGTGTTAGTTTGGTGGGGGGTGAGGGGCAGATTGGTGGAGGGGGAGAGAGGGCGAAGATGTGTACCAGGCATTGTATTGTTCGTTCCATTGTGCTTTCCAGCTGTGCGATGTCAGTGACGCTGACCAAATTGATACCGCAAGGTGTAGTTAACTCACCCCTCCGGAACCTGTGGAGGTGGGGGACCGCTTGGCGGTATGAAATCGCCCATCTTAGCTGTCTTGACTGTTAATTTTTGGTGAGTAAGTGTAGGATGAAGAAGAATTCTCGAATAGGGGTGTAGATGATTAAATACCTGCAAGATTAATCCCTCGGCCGAGATATGTAAGGTTTGAGGGAAGTGAATGAATAACGAATGTGTCATTTGTTGCGAGTGGATGCGTAACCAAGTTGCACAGCCACAAAGGCGCCACCGAGACGAAGCTGAAGCAGCTTTTTGCTTCTGTTCCGGTCTGGAATATGCCTCAAGTTTCTCAACGTATTAGGTGATTTTGGATGTTACGTGTCAGATTGTCATGAGGCTTATGTAGGGGCAAACGAACAGTGATCACTTCTTATGACCCTATAATCAGCCTTTTCCCTTCTGTGCTGATTTCAGAAAGAGCTTGGCATTGCGTCAACCTCTCTGAGTCCAAGTTCTAGGCTCTTCCAAAAAATTTGAGCCTGGAAGTTGCAGGGTTTCAGAATTTGAGGTAAGGATTCATAGAGCACATTGTCTAAAGCGGCTTGACACATTAAGAAATTCTCATACACACACACACATATCTCTCAGGTGAATATGTATCTGAAGACTATCAAACCACTGCGCTAGTCCCAGGGCATGATTCATATACAGGCCAAATCAAATCAAACGCCTTTCAAATGCTCATGGTGTATCTAGTGCTTGCGACGCCGTCAATGCAAATGAGCCCAGTAACGTACAATCATCAACAGCATCCACCTCCCCAACCATTCTTGCCCTGGACAGGAGCACCGCCCAACTTGACACTTCCTCTATTCGACCCTCCAGCACCTGGTCCTTTCACTCCTGACCTACGATCGTTAAGATCATATTTCCCAGCTTCAATGTTCTGGTATATCCTTTCGGCCACTCTCCCAAATGCCATCTCTACCCCTTCACCACTCTTCGCACTTGTTTCAACGTATTCCAAGACACCATTCTTCTTTGTCCAAGCTTCAGCCTCCTCCTTAGTAACCTCCCTCTTGTTCTCGTCTTCCGTTGCGAGATCGCTCTTATTTCCAACAAGAACCACCACAATGTCAGGTTCAGCAATCTGTCGTAAATCATTCAGCCAATCTGTGACATGGTCGAAAGTTGGCCTCCTAGAGATATCGAACACTAATAAAGCTCCCGATGCTCCTCTGAAATAACTCCTCGTAACACTCTTATACGTTTCTTGCCCAGCGGTATCCCATAAGCTTAACTTCATATATTTCTGCTCGACTGGGGGCTCCGCTCGCGGAGGTTCAGGTAGCCCTTCTGATATTGATGTATATGAAGGATCTCGCGAGATGCTTGGTTTGGGTTTTGCAGGTTGCGTATTTGGTGGGCCAACGGGAACGATTCGAGATCCAAACTCAACTCCTATCGTCACATCATGATGAGGAGAGAAGCGACCTTCGCACAGGCGAATAGTGAGCGAGGATTTGCCTGTTCCACTGTCACCTATACACACGAGCTTGGCGATGTAGTCCCATGATGGAGACGACATTAGAGGTCTCGCAGTGTCGCACGCGATCTAGGTTTTGTCTTTTGCGTAAAGAAGAGAGCTTGAACTTGGGTTCCGGAAGATGAGTCTGGCAATTTGCATAAAGTATCCAAGTTCTTCCAAATACCCCCGAGAATTTATCGATGGTTGAAATTGTTCCGGGATGCTTGGAATTGTGTGTGTGTTTGAAAAGAACATTGGAAGCCTACTCCAATCTATGATCGTAAGGCTGGACTTGCTAGCGTGACGTTGAATGTGGCTGATGATGAGTGCCGATGTCACAAAGCGCGACGCATGCGGAAGTCATAGTGAAGTGTATGAATAATTAAAATGTATCATGTACGTTTATACAATAGTGAATCTGATCATTCCATTATAATTGCATATGAAGGCCAGTATATATCACAAGCATTCATGGATTTCTAAAATTCGCCTTCCTCGTGATATTGACGGCTGCCTCCAAGAAGCGTGAAACTACGGTGACTCGGCCTTGTTCCTCGAAGCTGCATCGATCTTAGAAATCTTTCTTTCGGTCTTTATTTACGACTTGCGGCGCTCATGGAACATTTTATGTAACTAAGTTAAGACTTGTTACACATTACTGAGGGTACAACGACGCCCTCTTTACGTCTATTCATTGAATCGACACCGCCTTTTATCGTTATCGGACTTGAGAAACATCACGCGGGGGCCTGGAAGCTCTCAGACAGCTTCTTCAACAAGTCTGAGGGTCGACCATGTTCTCGGAATGTGAGTAAATAGGCTAGGGTTATATCTGCAACCAAAGCATAAGCTAACAGTCCGTTCTACAGATGCTTCACGGTTTCTGGCACAGTCACAATCGCGGATATCCAACTTCGTCCAACCTGATAACAGCGAAGCTCCTCCTCGGAATCCCAACGATCGATATCGAAGAGCAAACCAACCTCTGCGAACTCCCTCAAGAGGCTACTCTCAACGGACTGGAAACCCATACCAATCTACGTCTCATCTCTCGAACTTCAACTTCACATCTCGGTATCAGCCAGCTCCGGATGCGCCATTATTTCACAGCGCCTTAGACGACTTTCGAGAAGAAGATGATGAGGAGGAGAGAGAAAGAGAAACGGCAGACTTTTTTGCTCTCCAGCGGTCTCGGAGAGTGTTTGCCCCTACCCGACTAGAGGAGAGTTCAGAGACCGATCACGAAGGAAGCAATGCTTCCCTAGATCACAGCAAAGATGAGGACGGACGGACTTTAGAAGATCGGGGGCGAGGCCGCGGAATCAAGAGTAGCTGGAATGGCGGCGTTCAGAGTACAAGGGGAAGAGGCAAGGCTCCCGAGACGGTTGGAGAGGAACCGGGGGAATTTAGCCAAGAACAAGATACAAGGCGAACAAGTGAAACAATCAGTAAAGGCAAAGAACGGATGGTGGATGTCGGTCTTGAGTCAACGACCGAGGATGATGAACCCCCAGAAGACCTGGCTGTGGAATTGTCCGAGGACAGTCCACCAGCGTTCCAACGCTTCCGATCCGAGCCGAAATCAGGAGCAATTAGGTTGCCCACAGACTCGAAGAAGGTTCCAAAAGATCGAGATGTGGAATCTGGTCTTCGATATGGAGCGGGAATACCGAGACCTCCAAGCTCAGTTGAGACAGTTCCAGCAACGATAGCGGCGCCTTTGGGAGATTCGCCAAAGCATGATGTCTTCTGGGGGTCTCTATATCTAATATGTCTGGCGGCGCTCTTTGCAACTTTCTTCCTGATTCTCCTGCATACATCCAGAGATGAACGTAGCCTTGGCGATACAATCTACACCACACTCAGCGCGTCCTTTCACCTGTTCGCTGTTGACACTGTTGTCTCGATCTTTGTATCGCTTTTATGGCTGGCTCTATTACGTTCTTTCGTCAGACCTCTAGTCTACCTACTTTGCCTTGCTGTGCCAGTTATTTTGTTCTCCTTTTCTATATATCCACTGGTATCTAGCTACAAAGGATCCTCAGGAGGTACAAGTCTGCAAGATAAAGCTATGCGCTGGTTGTCCTTCATACCAGGAATAATGGGATTCATATGGCTATATACGATCTATCGAGGACGTCACTCCTTGAACAAAGCAGTCGGAATTTTGGAATTTGCTACCAGAATTCTGGCCGCCAATCCCGGCCTTCTTGGCTTAGGACTGGCCACTTTGGGACTAGTGGTAGTGTGGACTTGGATGTGGCTTGGAATGTTCACCCGGGTCTTCCTAGGTGGTCATCTATCGAGCTCCTTCACCAAGTTCATTATTGATGCAACAAGTTGGTGGTTAGCAGTTTACTTTGTCCTAATGTATATCTGGACACTGTCTGTCATTAGCGGCATCCAACGATCGACCACCGCCGCGACGGTCTCTCAGTGGTACTTCCATCGAAATGCCGTACCAGCGCCGAGCTCAAGGGAAGTAGTTGTCGCAGCATTCAGCCATGCTGTCACGACCCTCTTCGGTACTATTTGCTTATCGACCCTATTGGCACTTTTGATACGCCTCCCTCTACTCCTTTTACCCCGACGTTTGATAGGTGCAATCGCCATATTTGCTTACTCACTGATACCTGCTCCCATAGCAGCTCTCACAAATCCCTTGACACTCACATATGCTGCAATACATTCTCAACCTCTAAATCCGTCTGCAAGAGGCCTCAGCCAAATGACATTCCTCACTCCTCAGGCACCAACGACCACCCTTACACCACGATCATTCTCTTCTCGAACACGGCAAACCACCCCTCTTCTTCCCTATCGACTTGCCAAACTTCTCCTTCACGCCACAAGATTCATCATGTCTATGGCGCTGGGATTTGGGGGTTGGGTGGCTACTGCAAGACAATTGAGCATTAGCTTACCTGATGGTGCTGGGATCAGAGGAAGCGCCTATGCATATGTGGTAGGATTAGTGGCTGGGTTCATTGGTTGGGGTGTGTTGGGAGCAATGGAAGGGGTTTTGAGTGGTATTGTAGATGCAAGTGTTGTCTGTTGGGGAAGTGAGAAAGGAATGGCTGGAGGAGGAGCATATTGCCTCGAGGCTGGATATCTATTTGGAGAAGGACGAGATGGTCCTTGAATGATGGAATCATAGGCGTGATGAGCATGGTTAGCGAGCAATTGGTTTACTGAGCGTTAAGTAAAGACATTTTGACAAGTCTCCCCGTTCAATTTCGCTGAGTGATGTCTGGTAGAACCGTATATCAAAAGCTACCATTGGTTGCCCTTACTGATAGTATCTCGAGATCGTCTGCCTAATTTACTGCTACTTCGCGAAACTTGTTGAATCTTTTCAAGAGATTCTTTATTCACTTCTTGGGGTAGGTCGCTCCTTCCCAAATTCAACATTACGCAAACCGCGACACTCGACACTCAACACCTATAATCTACAACCAGACCTCCACACAACTCCAAGTCCCAAAATTCAACATATCCAACCCCTCCCCAAAATGCCAGCAATAATATGCCGTTACTGGATCAACGGCTATTGTGCCTTCGGAGGTAAGTTCTCAATCTCCACACTTTTCTATATTAACTTCTTTTTTTCAATGATAGATAAGTGCAATTTCATACACCCAGCAACCAATCCCGGTTTCGGTGATATTAGCTCCAGGAAGAGGAGCAGGAGTGAGGCGGGCAATGAGGATGAGAAGATTAAGAAAAAGGGGAAGATTGAACCGGAGTTGAAGTGGGTTTATGTTGTTGTCAGGGAATCGTCTTCGCGAGTCCCAGAGCCAACACCAGCAACCTCTCCGCAACAAACTAGGTCGAAGAGGGGTCGTGGAAGGGGAAAGAGCCGAGGACGAGGAGGTACTGAAGAGCGGGAGGAGAAAATGAAGTTCAGGGTTAACGTGAAGTATGCACGTGAGATTGTGGGTGTTTATGCTACATTGAAGGGAGCAAATGCCAAGGTAGAGAAGTTTAGGGAGTATATTGTGGTGGAAAAGGGAGGCTTTAGCCTAGAAGAGGAAGATGGGAGGAAGTGGATGGAGTGGAAGGGCGAGGAGGGGAAAATATGGCTGTTAGGATTGAGAAGAAGAATGTTGAGAGGGAGGAGGAAGACGATGAGGACCTTGAGCAGGACGAATATGATGAAGACGAAGTACAGATTCGCACAGCCTCGAGTAGGGAGAGATTCGAGGATAAAGTAGCTAGACTAGGCGAGATGGATCGTGGTTCCCTGGCATCCAATTTGCGTAGGTATGGTCATATGCTGAATGGCTTTGAGTAGTAGAGAGCAGAGGGGCCCTGTGAATACTCAAACAAAATTAAGAGTTATGGTATTATGGCTTTGGGCATGTTTTGTACGAGAATTTTTCTATAAACAACAAAGCTGCCTAACTCTCCATTTATTCCTAGCATCTTTGTTGCTAGTAATATCTTTGATCCAAGAGTAGAAGATGCGTGCAATAGTTTCAAACATCTTTGGACCACGTCTGACCTTGTCTTTCTGATAGCTTCTTCTGGGTTGTGGAATTCTCTCCCTTTGAGCGTGCAACCAAATCATGGACAATGAAGTCCCACATTTTGTTGTCACGAGTAGCTCGTGATATCTCTGGGTTCATTGCATATCTGAGAGCGTCAGCGTCTCATTCACTTCTCAGTCTTTTTAGTTCTGGGACTCGTTGCAAATATGACCTGGCAAGCGGTCTACTTTTATAGTTTCGTTGCAAATTGAAATTGCTGACTTTGATTCACTAACCCATCCATTCTAGGTCCCAATATATCCGATAATGATACACTTCCAAATTCCAACTTCCCTTATAAATTCTTACGAGGAAGATCAGCACCCAACCAAAACCCAAATCAGTTGATTCAATAGCGTATTCAAATTACAACAACCATATCCAGCAGACCCCCACAGTTCCCGGCGTTAGCCTCGTAATCGCCGTGTCCTGAATATCACATCCCTTAGGCGGTGGAACCCCATTGAATCTATCCTTCAAAGACAAAATAGCTCCAGGTATTACCAGTAATAAGTTCCATAACATGCTCACCCACAAGATTCCTACAATATCGCAATGAACCTATGCCATTAGCATAGTATTCGTTGACCAATCATTCGTTATCCGCTACCGGACTGATTTCATCCCCAATCGCTTTGTAGAAATAATGAGGAATCTTCGGCGTCTCGTGGAAACCCATCATACCACCTGCATCAACCACAGAAACCACTTCAGATTTCTCAAGTGTGCCAATCCCATCATGGAAATAAGAGCCTGTTCCAGTAATAGGAAATCAAGAATCTCGTCGAGGTCACATTGCGTATTCGCACGTTCAAAGGGAGCTTTCTTTGAGGGTATAAACCTGGAATTTATGAAGTCTGTGAGGTTGGGATACGCTTTGACGATGCCTGGGACGCCTGCGAAACCGAGTCCCAATAAGGGGCGTTGTTGATAGTGAGGACTGTGGGGCTGACATTGGCGATTGTGCCACCACATCTGCGCTTAGGATATTAAGCTCTGGGGCGGAAGTACTGAACCCATTCTGTGGGAATAGATTCTCCGGAGTATACCAACATTATCACAGCAACGTCTTTGTCGGGAATTCCAGTGATAGAGCTGGGAGATAGGACAGCACGAGTGGATTCGAGTGTTACCTGTCCCGCTTGGACACCTGCCGCGAATTCGCCTTTTGGTTCCTCATAGAAGTGTGACTACTCAGCTCTGCTCAAGTAAGGCAGCTTTAAATATGATATCGGGTTATGAAAGTGTCGTATCAGGAGAGGTCTCAAACTAAGGAGCGTATGAAGTAGCACAATTTAGAAATAGAGAGTCTTCTAAGTTTCATTAGGAGATAAGCCTAGAAGTATTTGCATTTTGAGGTACAAGTACGATTATAACGGCTACTTCTAGATTTCTCTTGGAGTCTGTCAAGAGCCGGTAGGAAGCTTTTAGACTCTAAACGCAGCGAGAGGGTTGGGTGATGTTCGACGGCACAAAGTTGTTCCTGGAGTGGTACTTTCGTACCAATTTGGGAGAGTGTAGAAAGGGTCTTGTGCTTGTGGTGTAGCACTTCTGGTGCAAAGGGGGCTTGCCGATGCATGACTGAGTATTGCTGTGATAGTGTAGAATATATTTACATGGACCATGAAACACTATCCTATATGGACAAACGGTGTTTTATGGGGAAAGGGTGCAACTTAGTCCATTGATGTTGCTAGCCAGGTATTCCTAATCTGACCTTTGGACGCCGAAACAATTCTTATCTCAGAGGCTCTAGAAGCATGCCACTGACGAGCGCCTCACTTGAGCAAACGCACTAGTTTAACAGCAAGCAACGTGGGCGCTGCCACCGCAAACAAGATACTTCAACCTGAGATTGGCAAGACAAGAATTACAACAGCTCTTGACTACTAGTCATTTAAAAATGGACTTTTAAATCTTGGGTGGAGAAGAAAATGTTTGAGGTGCAACCTACATGAACCATGCTCATGGTATGCCCAATTTACTCCTTTTAATATCAGAACTTTATTATGTGGACTGTCATTCGACCATAGGATCTCCTTGATTATTTTGACTACGTTTCCCAGCATCCTCAATCGCTCCTCTGGTATCGCTCTGACAGCCTGGGCAGTTATGCACAACCTCATGCGCAAAAACATCACAGTCGATGCAAAAGTGGCTGCCACAGACCTCACAAGCATACCGCCCACTCTCACTCATGCCTTTTGTCTCTCCCTCTGCTGGTGCTCCATTCTCTGCCCCATTCATTTTCCCCTTGGGAATTGCAGGAAATGGAGTTAGGCACGAGAAGCATGCTTGAGATCTTGTAGCTGCTGACCAAGGTACTTCGATCCAGTTCCGCAATGGGAATAGATGGTGGTATGAGCGTGCTAAGTGAGTGGAGAGAATGAGAGTCAAGCCGCAAGCAGGGCATTCAGCAGGAAGGCTGCAGACCTTACTATCACATCTAGAGCACAGATAGCCACCTCGACTGAGCTTACTGTGGCAGGCACAGAAACTCATCGTCTTCCCTGCTCCGGATGTCCTTGAAGGGAAGCCCATCATAAGGAGACTAGACTGAGACTGCTTCTTCGTCCGTGTGACTGGGGGTGTCGTCAAAGCCATCACTAGTTCTCGAAAATGTTGTTCATTGAGAGCAACGCTATAATTACCGTCATCGCCTGCATTGGTCTTCGTACAAAGCTCTGCACAGATGGCAACCTGTGCTGCGAGGCCGACTACCGATACTCTAATCCGGTCTTGTATTAAAGAGGTAATGGTTTCATGTATGTCGCCTGGATCACTCGACAATAGAGCACCATAGATGATAAGGACCTCGCGGGTTCCATGAGACGGCGCGTGAAATAGAGCAGCCCTGGCCATCTCCAGCGCATTTTGCAGACTTGGGTTTCCCTGAGGTTCTTGCCCTCGCATACCTTTTAGTTTCTCGATGTGCTCTGTCGGATTTCCGCTCATATCACTGATTCTAACAGCAATTCCATCTCGCATGCCAATAATTCCAAGTTGAGAAATAGGGTTCTGTTCGAAATATTCCGTTACAAACTCGGAGGCGTAGCGTATTGTAAGGAGATATCGTGTTGGCCGTAAGTCTTTCTCCACCATAGCAAACGACAAGTCGAGTATAAGAATGAGATGTCGTATGATACCTCGCTGTAACGGTGTTGTATCTCTTAATAGCCTGCCAATACTAGATCAGCTTTGGAGCAGTGATTTGCTTCATAGTCAAGCGCACCTCTTTCTTTTGCCTGCCTCTCTTAGACCCTCGACAGTAGAATTTATACTCCCATCCGCTCCTTCCACAACCGTATCCCAACTTCGCTGGATGTCTTCCCATGCTGCCCTCCTACGGTTGCTACTAGCATTTGTATCCCCGCCCCTCGTGGACGAGCCTGCAGGTCCTCTAACAGGACCAGTCGATCGTGTACCATGAGTGGTAGAGATTTCATGAGCCTCAATATCATCGTCGGAGAGATCATCGGCGACATATTCTCCGTCAGAATCTGCCATGGTAGTGTGGAAGAAATACGATCAAGAATATCGCGTGGACAGTTGTTAAGCCTATCTCGGAGTATTTCATATGACGCCGAGTGCCCGCAAGGCTGAATGTGAGCCTCATCCATAATCGCGCCAAATGTGTCAACTTAGGCATATTATAATTCACTTTTCTGAATCGAGATATAATAAGTGAAGGATATCTAGCTCTCGAACAACCTCAAAGGTCTAACGATAAATTATGCGTGTTCTAGAATGTCAATTTGGAATATGTACAGCTTCTATCAACGATTTTTGAGAGAGAGTTTGTATGCTCATTATTCCATTATCGCTCAATCGGGTATACTACTAACACTCAAACTATGTATAGGAATCTCCAACCAGCACCCAAGTGTGATGCATGACCCCTGCCTTCGAAATATACTACTTCGTAGACTCGCCTTGATTTTACCCCAATGGAGTGTAATGTAATGCATATCCATGATGTCCTCCATTGCCCGTGAAATCTCATCATGCTACCAGATGCACCTTATAAGTTGCTGCAAACAATATTGGTCTAAGACGTAAACGTGTCGCCCATTAAATAAAATGCCCCCAACTCCGAGCTCCTACGCCATTTTGAAGTTCGTCATGAATATGTGCCACCAGTTACGGGCATTGGCCAATCATCCTCTGTGATACTGGACCAGAAAATCCATACCGCGACAACTGATAGCAGCGTGAAAAATGTTTCGAACAGCGCTCCGTCGATTTTGCCGTGGGTTCCATGGCAGATGTGTACGCTGACGACGTAGTTGAAAATCTGGCCAAGAGCGAACAGTATCGCAGCAGCTGTGAGGTATAGCATGGGCTTGCGTTCCCCTAATACCCTGATCACCAAAGATGTTTCCAGGACGAAGAATGAGAATAGGAACACTAGAGGCGCAAGTTGGTAGAGAACGTAAAGACCAATGTTCCGGTTCTGCCCACCATAACTTGAATCGAAGTGACCAGTCCAACTGTATCCAGTATCGAGAGCAATGTAGCCGGTCCCAATGAATAGCACAGCCGCAGATGCGACTATAAGGCCGAGTGAGAGAGGTGTACCGTCGTCAAGCAATTGATAACCCACAATCGCGTTGAGCATGAGAATCCATAGTGTAGCAACAATCATGCCCAGGTGTATACCTGTAAAAGCCTGTAATCGTCAACCCTGCTTCATCTCAATGATACATCAAACTTACTATGCGGACTTTACTACTCAGAGGAAACTTCCCAACCGTAAAAATCTCGCAGATCTCGATTATTATATATCCGACCAGGAAAAGTTGCATCTCCCTGAAATAACAATTAGTTTCCATTATTATCAATTGAATTGTGACAACATACCTCCTCCCTACAGCTGCTTGCTTCCGTTCTGATCGCCATAAAAGAAACAAGGAGACAGCAATTGCAAGGCCGGCGAGCAGTATCGAACCTGTGCATGGTCAGTCTGGGCATCCCATTCAATTGCCCAGTTGCACGAACCTAAATTGCCGAGATGTTTTCCATGCTTCAAAGATATTCCTGTGAGCTCGCACCCGCCCGCAAAACCAGTTGAATTTTCATAGCTGTAACCAGGAAACAGCTGTTGTAATTATTGAATTAGTGTTTGGAATTGAGGTGGGATTGACGAAGGACAAACATTGCAGACTGGTAACGTCGAGTCGCGGCAGAAGTCCTGTTCCAGACTGTTAGCACGAGCTCATCGGGATTGTAACATTTCACTAACATGAAAATTCCCAAATTGTGTGCTGCCCATCTTGAAAACGGGAAGTCTAAACGTCTAAATGTTGTTGCCAGGCGCTTAACGGCGGGCTTCTCCCCGAGACAATTGCTTCGTTTCCTGAGTCCAAATGTATTCTGATTGTCGCAAGATGGAATTGCAGCTTTCGAGCTGATCGCCGACAGACTGCGCGCCTGACGACCGAGCAGGATGTCTGGGTCGAGGAGTTGAGGTCGATTCCTTCCCTCCTTTCGTGTTTTGACTTAAATTTCGTTCCTGAAGCTAAAGTTTGAACTAAAATTGACAAGTTCGAGTTGGGAATATCGCCAATGGGGCACACGTCTTTTTTTCCCTCTCGAATTACGAGGCCTTGCACGTGTGGAATTCTGGATGCGACAACGAGGTTGAAAGATGAGAGATGGTCTGAGGCTCGAGAGACAGTAACGGTGATGATTGTTCCAGTGGAAGGTGAATAACGAAATGAGTTGGCAGCAGCCCCTGCCAACGCCAGCAAGGATTATATTACCTGGCCGACCAAACAGATCGTGCGAATTGAGTTTCCTTAATGAAAAGACGAAAGCAACAGGCCTCAGAAGGGATTGTTATTTAGGTCTTTCATGCGGAGATGCTTTTGCCATAATAACCTGTTATTGCATGGGCGCTCGTTTCAAGTTTGTCCAGCCACCCCGTTCTCCATTTTGGGGATTGGCGGGTCCAATTGATTCTTTGCAGCCGCCACATGCGGTCAGGTTCGAAGATCGACCTTATTCAGCTCCGTTTTGTGGCGCAGCCGGGGACTTTGCGATAGAATACGAAGATAATGTTCGCATTTGGTCTTCAGAGTACGAGAACCGATTCGTCCATCCATTTTGGCGAAGGTGATAAGGTGAGGTTCCAGAAATAGGACATTAGACGCTGGGAGTAGTACTTGTATAGTAAGGTATACCCGGGGATCTAGGCTGCAAGGATAATCCGACTCTGAAAATCATGCATTGTCTACAGATGACTAAAGAATCCCTTTTGAGCCTCAGCTACCACAGGAATCAGAAGGAAATATAGCTGGCTTACACCTTTACAACATTATGTTCTCCTTTAACCTCCTTTTTTGTTCGCATATTGTCTGATCACGGTTATCTTCATGAGATGCTCAATAAAAGCTGGCGAAGGCTCTTCAAATGTCTTACAAGTGATAAGACAACATCCTATCCATCAGTATTGATATTGTTATAGAGAAGATAAAAGGAACTATCCCACCTACATCTCTTATGAATATCGAGGGGAGCTATTGGTTGAATTACATGCTTGACCAGAAGGACATGTGTCTCCACAGTAGCCTCCACGATATCGGGGCTGTTCTCTCTTTCTCTCTCTCATCGTTACTTTTAAAATAATATATCGTCCATTCCAATCCCAGAGTCAAGTGCGCATCCCCAAGCTATCTCTCTTAGCTCGCAGTCCTAGGTTACTCGGGATTGGAGGAGACTGTCAAGCTGAGAAATGCTAGTGCCTTGAGCGTTACTTTCCCATCAAGGTAGTTACAACTGTTCGAGATCTTATACTTGCCTAGAAGGGCTGTCAATGGCGCACACCTCTATATGGTTGAAATGCGAGCATTAATTCATTCATATGTTGTTCACACCTATGCTTGAACAAAGTGTGGGCAAACCCTGAGATGCCCAATTTCAGTAATTCAAATTCATTTTTGTGTCTCAGATTTGGCCGGTGCCGGTATGGAGCCGTGTATGTCGACGCAGATCTCCAAATTTTCAGTGGGCCGTGGATTGTAGGATTATAGTTACTCGACATCATGTCGGTCGAGCACCAGTCGTCAGGCGTCTTCCGTCCTATGCTAGCATTATAATAATTGTAAAGACGGCTTCCAAAACCGCCCTTCGAGTGCAACACTGGCAACTAGGCCACACCGATTTGCCGATATCTCTCCCTATATTAGGCGGAACGGGCATGGGAGACAAGGGGTATCAACCTTGGGTCTTTGAGGAAGAAGAGGCTCTACCAATCCTCAAGAAAGTGTATGATCGAGGCTTGAATACGTGGGGCACCTGCTGCTCCTGTAGTAATGGTGTCTCCAAGGAGATTCTCAGTTGTCGCTTGGCTCGTCCCGCGAGAGACCAGTCAACAGCTAGGGTAATATAATGAAACGAGCCTCTTACGGCACACGACGCTGCTATCATTGATCAGGTCGAGGAAGTAGCACGCAAAAAAAGTTGTACGACAAGTCAGGTTGCCCTAGCATGGGTTAACTAACGAATGGCGAGCCCTATCCGTAGCTTTAGCAGCGTGGAAAGGATGGAGAAGGCTCTTGCCGCCAACCAAGTCATCCTAATAGAGAAGCACCTCGAGGAATTGTACGAGCCATAGCCTGTCAAAGGTCACTCGAACTGGAGGGACAAATTGGTATACAAGCAATGAAGAAGCTTTTAAAGAAGCGTGACGTCTTAGACCATGCCACGGCTAATAAATAAGTGGGAAACGCCCTCCTAGCTAATATGTCCCTTTCAGGTCTTAGGTGAGGCCCTAAGTTTTTGATATTGAGGAGATTGTCTAAGAGAAGAGAGAATCAGATTTGGAGTAGTTCAAAAACATATTTCGAACATCATTTGACCTAGGAGCCTTCCTTTTCACTACAAGTATTCTGAATGTTCAAATGATTTTCGGATGCTGAAAATGGGGATGCAAAAAGGCCAGAATTTGGTATAGGGATTGTATATCCACAGGTCTTTCATACCAACACTCCATTCTGAATCATCAACTCAAAATACATAATTTTCTAGCAATCCATTTCCCTTTTACAAGTGTGATCGTCCTCGAAAGAGGCGGGGGTTTTCAAGTAAGATTAGACACGTGACCTTCCAGGGTCCACCAGCGTCATTCGAAGTCAAGCGGACCTTACACGTTCAACCTGCCCAACGCCCTCGTGTTCAACATCTATTGATCCAATTCGCAGCAACTCCAACCTTTATCACGATACAACATCACCCGCATTTACCGTTCGAATGACCCACATTTCCCGCATGTAGTTGAAAAACTTGTGTTTTAGCGCTAAATCGGACGACCCTGAACTTTTCGAGAACGCTGCCCTGTCGTTTAGGTTCGGCACTCACTCAACCCTCATTACTTCCACGCAACGCAGAAGGGCTGCTGCAGAACAGTCCTACGACAGTCACGATTCCTTCTCCACAATCCTCTCGTCGTGTGCCTGCTAATATACCATTACGAACCTTATCCACTACATCCGCGAGTCGATCGCATTCAAAGTTGGGCGCGGAACCGGAGAAGCAGGGCAGACGGTCTTCCCTTTCGAGGTCGTCGTCCCCAGGTTCTGAATTTTCTTGGAGTGATACAGGGGATTTAGCAGAGCAATTGGGAGAAGAAGATCCCTTGACCATAAAACTACGAGCATCTCTTGACGAACAAGTTTTCCGTGGTTCTGCGAGAAGGGGTTCGAGATCAAAAAGGGTTCGATATCAAGACGATTTCGAGACTAGAGAACAGAAAGACGACCATCCTGGACTCGTTAAAGAGGAGATCGAGATTCCTGACCCTGCTCCGCGGTACATTACTAGAGCTGAGCACATCCTTGCCGCTATCATGTCGGGAGGAGAAAGGCAGATGCATGGCCTGACAGGCAAGCCATTAGTGTAGGATATAAGTTCTATCATGTTCTTGCAGGGACTAACGAATGAGCAGATACTTCACCAGTATATTTGTATCCTTAGGCGTTTTTCTGTTTGGTTATGATCAGGGGGTGATGTCTGGCATTATTACGTACGTGGCATGACTTCATGACGGGATTCCCAGCGCTCACAAGTCCATAGTGGTTCCCACTTCAAAGACTATTTCGACCAGCCGACACGAGCCGAAGTTGGAACTATGGTTGCAATCCTCGAAATTGGCGCCTTTTGCTCTTCTCTGGTGGTAGGTAGAGTTGGAGACATTATTGGGCGGAAAAAGACGATTTTATACGGATCATGCATTTTCTTTGTCGGAGGCGCTCTCCAATCCTTCGCAAATGGCATGCCAATGATGCTCTTGGGAAGAATCATAGCCGGTGTTGGTGTGGGCATGCTGTCGACTATCGTACCTGTCTATCAATCCGAGATCTCACCTCCACATAATCGAGGAAAGCTTGCCTGCATTGAATTTTCTGGGAACATTACTGGCTACGCAACCTCGGTGTGGGTTGACTATTTTTGCAGCTTCATCGGAAATAATTATGCGTGGAGGGTCCCCCTTTTGATGCAATGCGTTATGGGGGGGCTCCTAGGAGTGGGAAGTCTAATCATTGTCGAGTCTCCGAGGTATGCTTTCTGTTCTCTTAATCACAAGGTACTTGCTAATTGAAGAAGATGGTTATTGGATAATGATCACGACGAGGAAGGTATCGTTGTTATTGCAAATTTGTATGGAGGCGGCGACATCCACAATCAAAAGGCCCGTGATGAGTACCGTGAAATCAAAATGGACGTTCTTCTTTCGCGCCAAGAAGGTGAAAAGTCCTATAGTGACATGTTTCGACGCTATAGAACTCGTGTTTTTATAGCCATGTCGGCGCAAGCTTTCGCTCAACTCAACGGGATCAACGTCATTTCATACTACGCCCCTTATGTCTTTGAATCGGCTGGATGGGTCGGCCGTAGAGCTATTCTAATGACCGGTATCAATGGTATCACGTATCTCTTGTCAACCATACTTCCATGGTACGTTGTCGATCGTTGGGGAAGAAGATTGATCCTCCTGAGCGGTGCAGTCGCAATGGTTCTATCCTTGTCCGCGATCTCTTATTTCCTCTATCTCGATATCCATTCAACTCCAACACTCGTCGTGGTCTTTGTCATGATCTACAATGCGGCATTTGGGTATAGCTGGGGACCAATCCCGTGGCTTTATCCTCCGGAGATTTTGCCCCTCAGCATTCGATCTAAGGGTGCGAGTTTATCTACAGCCACAAATTGGGCATTCAACTGGCTTGTAGGAGAATTGACACCAGTCCTCCAAGAGCTTATCACTTGGCGTCTCTATCTCTTGCATGCGTTCTTCTGTGCCACAAGTTTCGTTGTTGGTAAGTAGTCCGTTTATTTTCTCATGCCCGACCTGATCTAACATTAGCAGTATATTTCATTTACCCGGAAACGGCTGGTGTTAGATTAGAGGATATGGATGCATTGTTTGGAGATGCTACGACAGCGATGCCCACACCTGCAACTAGAGCTGAGACTGGATCATTGATGGGCATAAATTCTCCCGTGCCCTCAATGGATCTTCGACGAGGTATTCAGGGTGCAGGATCTGGGTATGGAAACGGCATGGGTCCATCCAGCGCAATCCCAGGGCTGGATATCGATCCTCCCCATGTCTCTATTGTCAACGGAAAACCTCAATATGCTACTGAGGCTGAAGAAGGAAGTGAGGGTGTTGGTGGTTGGATCAGTCGCATGGTCAATCGCACAAAGGGTGATGGTGGAAGTGTAAGCAGTGGAATAAGCGGCAGAAGTGGACAATACAAGCCTCTAGACCAGGAGGAAGGGGAATGAACGGCGTCATTGTGGGATTTGCATTAGAGACTGGATATTAGAAGCAGGCGTTCTTGACACACATTGGTTGTGCTGTAATACCACATGGAAATTTGAAGCGCGCATAGATTGTGCTTCAGGAAAGTGTGTAAATTTGGAACAACAATAACTTGAGATAATATCAACAAAAATTCGAGCTACTTGTGCCCTACCCGCAAATTGATGTCCAAAAGTTCTAACCTGTGAGGGTTGTCTTCAGTTCTTGCACAAAAATGAAACGCTGATCAAATTTTTTAATTATAATGAATGTGTATAGTGAAAGAAAAACCAACATATGATGAAATTCAGATTCAACTCAATTTAAATGGAAGGAAGCAGTTTGTAACCCCTATATGTTCAGCCTCATGGCGTGAAGGACACGGTAACACTTTCGCTAGTATTGGGGCTGGTCCTTGCGTCCATAATCCAGAAATAACTTTCTTGACGACAGAGCCCCCTGGATTCATCACCATTGATCGAGGAGAATTCCTGGACTTTTGAAAGTCCTTTTTCAAGCTAGATAATAGTTGTCTGCGGAGATGTTTGATTTCGCCAAATCATCCTTTTAATCCATCAACAAATTTTACTTCTCGTCCTTCATTTCGCGCTTTTCAGAAGCCGCGTCTCCTTGCGAACTCATCCTACGACCGCGAACGACCACTGAACGTGCGCAATCCGATATCTAGGACACCTTGATCGGGACAATCACACAAAGCTGTGCACCCAGAATGTCTTCTCCAAAAGGAGCTGTTGCGTCAGGCGCCAATTTCGACCAAGCTGTACGAAGACGGAATGTGCCCTCGACCTCGCCCAACGGGGGGCTTGTAGACAGGGTGGAAATAGATGAGAAGAAGACACAAGTTAAGAAGGTGAGTCGGTTGACAACTTAATCACTTCCCATGCGCTTGGATGATCGATAGAGGATAAACTAACGCATTATTCTGCCAGAGTGGGCAATCAGTGCTCGAGTTTCTTGACGAGTGGGAATTCATCATCGCACCTCTAATATTCACAATATTGGCATTCTTCACCAGATTATACAAGATTGGTCTGTCACCCATTGTAACATGGGACGAAGCACAGTGAGAATACTCCTTTTTCAGCTTCGCTATAATATTTTGCTGACACCTTGCCTAGCTTTGGGAAATTTGGTTCTCACTATCTCAAACGGGAATTCTACTTCGATGTTCACCCTCCTCTTGGAAAGATGCTGGTTGGGTTGTCTGGTTTACTGGCAGGTTACAATGGATCTTTTGAATTCAAATCCGGAGAGAAATACCCCGAGGAACTCAACTACACAGTTATGCGTGCATTCAACTCGTTCTTCGGTGCAGTCTGCGTCCCTCTGGCTTATTATACAGCCCGCGAATTGAACTTCAAGAGACCGGCCGTCTGGTTCGTCACACTAATGGTCCTTTGCGAGAACTCCTATACTACGATCAGCCGATTCATCCTCCTGGATTCTATGCTTTTATGCTTCACATTCACGACTGTACTATGCTGGGCTCGATTCCATAGACTACAAAAGGAGAGCTTCAGTGCGGAGTGGTTCGCTTGGCTCATCTTGACTGGTGTCAGCATTGGATGTGTTACCAGTGTTAAATGGGTTGGGTTTTTTGTCACTGCTCTTGTTGGCTTGTACACCATCGAGGATCTTTGGAATAAATTTGGTGATGTCAAGATGCCAAAGGTAGGGTCTCCATTTCTAGCCACAAACCTCTCTAACTCTCCTGACAGATCGACCTTGCAGCTCATCTTGCTGCTAGAGTCGTTGGTTTGATCATCGTTCCATTGGCTATTTATATGCTGTCCTTTGCAATCCATTTTGCTATTCTAGAGAATAGTGGCCCTGGAGATGCACAGATGAGTTCCCTGTTTCAAGCAAATCTCAGGGGTACCGAGGTCGGAAAAGACAGCCCACTTGAAATTGCCTACGGATCCCGAGCGACTATCAAGAACATGGGCTACGGTGGAGGACTTCTTCATTCTCACGTTCAGACATATCCTGAAGGCTCTACCCAACAGCAAATTACTTGCTACCATCACAAAGATGCAAACAACGAATGGTGGTTCTATCCTAATCGTCAACAACCCGACTATGATGCAGAGGCTCCCATCAAGTATGTTGGAGATGGGGATGTTCTACGATTGATCCACTCCCAAACTGGCCGCAATCTTCATTCTCACGAAGTAGCTGCTCCTGTCACCAAAGCTCACAAGGAAGTCTCGTGTTACGGAAATACCACCGTTGGTGATGAGAAAGATCACTGGACCATGGAAGTCGTCAAGGATGTTGCATCTAATGATCGGACCAAGATCCGAACCTTGACTACCGCGTTTAGGTTGAAGCATACTGCTTTGGGGTGCTATCTACGAGCTGGCAACGTCAACTTGCCTCAGTGGGGTTTCAAACAAATTGAGGTTACTTGTGTCCCCGAAAACAATCCAAAAGATGTCTATACACATTGGAACGTCGAGGCACATTGGAACGAGAAGCGTAGGTTTCACGGGTGGTTTCTATAATATTTCTGCTAACATTTTGTAGTACCTGCGGCCGATGCTGGGGCCTATAAATCTCCCTTCTTGCAAGATTTCATCCACCTGAACGTTGCTATGATGACATCAAACAATGCGCTCGTTCCAGACCCAGATAAGCAAGATGATCTGGCTTCCCAGTTCTGGCAATGGCCTATACTGAACGTTGGTCTGCGAATGTGTGGTTGGGATGACTCGATTGTGAAGTATTTCCTTCTTGGAAACCCTCTCGTCTACTGGGGCTCAACAGCCTCTCTTGGTGTCCTCGCTCTTCTGGTAGTCTGGTACCTCGTACGCTGGCAACGAGGCTACGATGAACTGAAACCATCCGACATCGACCAAATCCACTACTCTGGATTATACCCTGTTATTGGATGGTTCCTCCACTATATACCATTCGTAGCAATGGCTCGTGTCACCTACGTCCATCACTACTATCCTGCACTTTACTTCGCCATCCTGACCTTTGGTTTCGTCACCGATTGGATGCTGAGAAACCAAGTCAAGAACATTCAATTTATCGTCTACTCTATCTTGTATGCGACAACTATTGGACTTTACATCTTATTCATGCCCATATCATGGGGAATGGTAGGACCCAACAAACAATTCAGCTACCTAAAGTGGTTCGATACCTGGAGGGTCACAGACTAAATCTATCTACGCCATAAGGAGAAGATATGGAGACTTGTACGATGAGACGTAGATAGGGGCTGATAAAGAAGTTTGGATCTTCTTGGGGATACGAGAGTGCATGAGAGGCGAGCAAGCATTCGTCTGCAACTTGTGCTATCGTCAGATCTCTTTTGTCATGGCGGGAAAATCGGCCAGGGATGATGGTTGTGGTAATGAGGCTCCACAAGGCATCTAAATCAACTCCTAATTTTGTGTATAAAATCTTTTTCTATTGTGACTGAGACTCATGTTACCTGCGATTCCTGTTGCTTCAAATATTTCACCTTGAGGTAAATATTGCATTTTCTGCTTTACCTCCCCCATCGTGATAGTGAGCAGACACCATTTGATGATTGCTGATTGTATTCAATACTAAAATGCTAAATACTGCTATGCAAACTACCACACCTTTCCCCGACCATCACAATCTTAGGTGCTCTACAGATTTCCCCTCTCCGCCTGCTCCCTCTCAATCGCCTCAAACAAACTCTTAAAATTCCCCGCCCCAAACCCATCAAATTCATTCCTCTGAATAATCTCAATGAAAACAGTCGGCCGATCCATCAATGGCTTCGTAAACAACTGCAACAAATACCCACCATCATCAAAATCAATCAGAATATTCAACTTCTGGATTGTGTCGAAATCTTCTTGGAGTTTCCAGCTACGTTTATCGGTCTTCAGACGCGACCGCATCGTTGTGTAGTATGATTCCGGGACGGAAATGAATTCCACCCCTCGAGCACGCATGTTTGTGACCGCGGATATGATATCGTTTGTTCGGAGCGCGATGTGTTGGACACCTGCGCCGCCATAGAAGTCGACGTATTCTTCTATCTGACTCTTCTTTTTCCCGGGGGCGGGCTCGTTAATAGGCATCTTTACGACGTTGTTGGGGGAGGCCATGACGATGGAGTTTAGGGCGCTGAATTCGGTGGAGATTTGGGAATCGTCGACGGACCAGAACCGGTGGAAGGAGAGGCACCGTTCGTAGTACGCGCAGGCAGCTTCCATGGCGCCCCAGTCTTGATTGCCGACGCAGTGGTCGATGGCTTCGAGTGTGACGACGGGAAGCAGTTTTTGGAGAGGGTCGAGTTTGTGTATGGGAATAGATTTATAGCCTGGGAGGAAGACACCTTGATATGAGTTGCGGGAGATTAGGGTGTGTGTTGTGTCGCCATATGTGCGGATTATGGCTGTGGTGACGGAGCCGTTCTTATCGTGTGTTGTTCGTGGGGCCTGCACCGATACTGCATCTTGTTGAACTGCTTGGTAGTATACGGCTTCCACATTATCGACCTCGAAGGCTACATCCTTGACTGCATCACCGTGCTTCTCAAGGTGTTGATATATTTCCTTCAAGAGGCTTCGCTCATCGGAGGATATGGGTTCGTCGCCATCGAGTGCTGTGTATGATTTAATGGGAGAGGTAAGGACGAATCTGATATTGCCATTTGCAACAACATGGGAGGCGATGTATCGACTTCCGGTCTCGAGGCCTTTGTAAGCTATTGTGTAGAAGCCGAGGCGTGTGGTATAATATGAGGCTGCTTGCTTTGCATTGCCTACATACCAAGTGATATGGTCGTAGCCATGGAAATTTGGTGTATCATCAACTGATGAGGCTGTATTGCTGGACGTCGGAAAGGTAAGAGAGGTTGGGGTTAAGATTGGAGGGGTAATGGCGGAAGGAGCCATAATAACGAATGTTTGGATAATTTGATAGGAAGGCTGACTATGAGATTTATGAAGGTAGTCTTTTCTCAGGGTGTGTCTTTGTACTTTCGGGTGATGGATAGCCAAATAGAGACAGTTCGATAACAAAGAAGATACAAACCTTCAATCTTTATATCAACACTTGCCGATTACATGAACTGGATCATGACAAGATCCAAAACGGGAAGCTTCTACCAAAACTGCGGATCTCACATAGCAAGAAAGATTTTGATTGGGGACAAACATTGTCATCATGGTTGACCGTTCGGGGTGAGGTCCCAGAGATGTTGTGGCGGGAGCAATTCCGCCCGCAGGAAACCGAGACCAACCACCGTAAGCCGAACCTTACAGAGCACATACAAAGAGTAGGTATTCATCGACCCCCCACCTCCTGGATTGCTGGAGATAAAAATGCTGATTACTAAGAACTGTCTTAAACCATAAGAGTGGCTATGCATTAGAATGGTAGTGCTTCTCTTGATACTTAATCTCAATCCTCTCTCACTTGCGTTCCAATTTCAAGCCTTCTCTGAAGCAGGAACCAGGAAGCAGCTCCCTTTACAAGGCACATATACCCTGCTTCAAATTGACACTTTTTTCTGTATTTAATAGAGATTCATAGTGGTTGATATCTCATAATGAGTTCAGCAACTCTCACAACTCATGACCTCATTGTCTTGGAGAAAATTAAAGACCCAGAATCCGGTCCTGCGCCTCCTCTACTTATCAGTGAATCACTACCTAAAGATCCACACGTTACCGACCAAGAGCTGTATCAATCCATCATCCAGCAAGAACGAGGAATCATATCTACCGTCCAGGAAATAGAACTCCAGATTGCCGGCCTCAAACCCACTTCACAATCGTCATCGCCTCTTACACAATATCTGATCTGTGTCAAAAAATTTGACAAACTGATCGAGGATTATCCAAACTATGCCAGCGCCAGGAATAATCGTGCACAAGCACTCCGGCGGATATATGGAGACGCAATGCTTGTAAAGTCGCCCCTGGAAACATTAGGCGAACAAGCAACGGTACTGGACCCCACAGCATCAGACGCTTTGTTAATGTCAGTTTCGAAACGAGTCCTTGAAGACCTCACCAAAGCCATATTCCTGCTCACGCCTAAACTCTTCTCCCCTTTATCGACTCAAGCTGCCAAGACTCTCTCGCAGGTGTATACACAGCGAGGAGCTTTATATCACCTTACAGCCAAGCGTCTTTCATCTAAGGATACTGTCCTGAGAATCGACGAGAAGCAAAAGGAGGTTCAATGGAAGGTCATAGATTTTGAGGAGAATGCATCTATGGATTTCATGATGGGAGGGACATATGGAAACGAGATTGCTAAGGCATTGGCTGTGACCACGAACCCCACAGCAAAGCTGTGTGGGGATATGGTTCGAGAGGCGATGAGAAGAGAGTATGCGGGCGTTTGATTCCATTTTAGAATAATGGGATTGTGTGATTTGTAATATTAGCAGTCAAGATTGACCATTATTGCGGACTAGAATAAATAATCTAAAACTAACCTACCTTTCTTAAACTGCCTGTCTTGGAACGACATACATTGAGTGAGAACAAGGATCCTCCACACTTTGCCTCCACAATACAAAACCACTTCTATGAAAGAAGAGAAAACAACATATTTTCAATTTTAACGAGAAGTAGATTCTTCGTTTTCTACATGCTTAGTAGTCTGAGTATGTGAAGAGGGCTGAAATCCAAACGGCGCGGATCCAACAGCATTTGATGGGTTTAGTCTCTGTTCTTGCCTACAAACCGCCTTTGTTCAAACATGGACATTTTTGAACACGAAGATGTGCTGACCAGTACGCTACAAGGTTTAAGTGACAGCAAAGCATTCTAATGAATACGAGCGTCGAAGTATGCTTTTGCAAGAGTCCACTTGGCAATTTTCGATTTGCAGTCTCCACAAGTCCGGCTTCTCAAGCGTTGATAGTTCTTCATCAGAGCACGACTTGAACAAGCATATTTCCAAATATACTGGTCGGCGTAATGAACTTATGTTCTGGCTTTGTTTGAGTAGAGAAAGATGCATCCTAGGAGCAAAATGATTGGGCCGAGAGAAAGTATGACAAGTGGGACTGCGTTGATGGCTGGACAAGAGACGCAATGCACCACTGTCACCGATCTTCCAATGAGATCCCTACCAAGCTGCAGGGCTATCACCCGGAGCAAAGTGTTTTCAGAGCAAGGCACGATTTTCACCCCACGCAACCAATGTAGCACAACGGGACGGCAACTGGTGCACTAGTGCGCGCCGTGAAAAGTATATAAAGCACCGAGTACGGCTGCTTCCCGGAGCCAAAAGCAATCATCTTTTTCTTTCGCTCAAACCTTAGAGCAAGCCGGGCGAATCAATGTCACCGACCCATTTCTTGAACTTCTTTGCCAGATCCAGACTTCTAGGATGCCACTGGATTCCAAAAACAAGATGATATCAGCTCTCACTCTTCCTCAAACGCTTGGATAAGGATCATAAATGGATTAAAAGCGAACAATACGAAAAGAACGCGTTGGGACGTTCAGTTGTGCGTGCACTTGGTAGCACTTGCACTGGATCGTCTCTAAGCAAAAGCCCCCCGGGATTGACCTCGAGCGAGACATATACCCTGGGCGCCCAGCGTTCTAGCCTCGTCATGTTGCAAGGCTGACGGACAAGACTGGATCGCCGGGGAAGGCTTTGCCCAGCCAACCAGAGTACAATTTTGTGGTCTATTTTAGGCGTCGCATCTCTCAACACGTTGAAGCTCATGCTGCCACTAAGGCAGCGGGATGAGACGTTGAATAAGACAGTGCTTATCTTAGGCACAGGCTATAGGAAACAGAGCGAGGAGACCGTGCTATCTTCCACAATGTTTGAAGTTCTTTTCAGCCTATGGGAATGTAGAGACAACCCACGCCTCCGTGCCACGTCGTTGCAAACGCGCCCAATAGTAGGAATGCATGCATTCAGCCTGAATATTAGCGATTGATGAAGCTTGCTGAGACGCTTCCTAGTGACCTTGCGCCCGCGAGGCTTCGAATGAATCAAATATCTTATCGTCTGGTCGAGGTTAGTAACGATAGTGCGCTGCTAGGGACTACCTTGCTTTCTTGATTTCATTATATCTGACATACCTCAGTCTAAACACGAGAACCACTTCATAATTCACCCGCATAGCTGTGGTCATTGTTTGACATCCATTTACGCCTCCAAGGTTGTTTGAGATTTACCTTGTAATAAATACTGAAGGGTCGCTCGCTCTTTTATCCTCTGGTTTAGTAAGTTGACCTTCCCTTGCTATAAATGGTCAAGCGAATTCCTGAGCATCGTTCTAGAAAGCAAGTCGAACCCTGGCACATTTGTGGAAGGCTGTAGGTTCGGGACCTAGCCTTGTCACTAACACACGTTTTGTGCCATCAAGAACTTCAAAATTATTCTGTCCGGGACTCGCATCGACTGAGCATCGTGCGACCCCCAAATCTTTTACCCTATGAACGTCCTCTGAGATTGTTCAATTGCCTTTTTCTCCATTCACCCAAGCAGGCCAAGATTGGACGCAAACAGGTGCCACACACGGCCCGACTAATGCGAAAGTCCGATACAAAAAGTCGATAGAAACTAGCTTCAAAGCCCGACAATTTCTTGGCCAATCCTTCTGCGATCCGTTTTACAACGCTCTCTATGCCTTCGGCCTTCGCTGAAGGCGAAGAGTTAAATAGTAGCACGCCGTCAAGAAGTAACCCACCCTTTCGCGCAAAGTCATCAAGAGTGCCCCACTGACTCATTTATAGCGGATCTAAGTCGGCGTCAAGCACAGCATAGCGACATAGCAAAAGCTCTTATGAGCACCCGCGCCGCCATGTCAAATTCAACTCTTGAAAGCGCACCAATTCCTCCTCTACATACCGCACATCAGGGTCGTCTTGCGCCTCCCCTTCCAACCTCCTTGGGACGAGCTTTTCTCAATAATACGGCAATGGGTAATCATGACTATCATGACGGAGTTGGTCATCCTCGCAGTGATACGCCTGCTGGAAGCACCCCTTCTACAGCACCAAGCAGCCCTCGACTGTGAGTATTTCCTGTTCGTCCTTGTTGCAACGAGTGTGCCCAGGTTTCTGTTTCATATCCCCTTGGGAACGAGATAATTTGTCAATTCTATTTTTTCAAGCCCAAAATCCTTTCACAATCAAATCCTGATTCTCTTCACAGTCCCCCAGTTCGACAGAATTCTGGTACAACTACCCCTCGAGTTCGCCCTCCTGCGACCACGTTGAATATTCCAGGCATGACAATGTCCAAAGTCTCTCCCGATGGCAAGATTGCTCAAAGAGATGTTGGAGCTAAACTTGTTGTCATCATGGTTGGATTGCCAGCTCGAGGCAAATCGTATATCACAAAGAAGATTCAGCGATATCTCTCTTGGCAACAGCATGAAACTAGAATCTTCAACGTTGGAAATCGAAGACGTGTAGCTGCAGGTACTTCGACGGGCCTCGTTGGAACATTTCCACAATCTCCGCCAAGCTCACCACGAAAGTCATCTAGAGTCATTCGTACAGGTTCTATTTCTGGCATCATTCACGCTCCGACTCAGGCCCACCAAGCTGCGCACATTCTACTCAACGGGATTGATCCAATGGCTCTAGTGCAAGACCAACCAAGCGAACCAGCTGGAGAACTTCCACCGACAGAGGGCATGGATCAGTCAGCCAAATTCTTTGACCCTAACAACAAGAAAGCCTCTCAATTGCGAGAGCAAGTTGCAATGTCAACACTTGACGAGCTATTGGACTTTCTGCTCGAGCAGGGTGGTTCTGTGGGCATTCTTGATGCGACAAATAGCACTATTGAACGGCGCCAAGTCTTATTCAATCACGTCAAGGAAAGAGAGCCGAAGCTAGGAATTTTGTTCGTCGAGAGTGTCTGCGAGGATGAGAAAGTAGGTTATTCGAAACTTGCTTTCCATGTGTTAGGACTAATATTTCTCCAGCTACTCGAAGCTAACATGCGTCTAAAGCTGCGGGGTCCTGACTATAAAGATAAGGATCCCGAGCAGTCCTACGAGGACTTTAAACAACGTGTTGCCGCATACTCGAGTGCGTATGTTCCAATTGGCGACTATGAAGAGAAACATCACATGCAGTACATTAAGATGATTGACGTTGGTAGAAAGATGGTCAATTATCAGCTACAAGGCTTTCTCGCTGGCGGCATTTCATCGTATCTCTCAACTTTCAATCTTTCTCCTCGTCAAATTTGGATCACTCGGCACGGCAAATCAGAGGACAACCGTGTTGGAAAGATTGGGGGCGATTCTGATCTCATAAAAGAGGGGCACAATTATGCTACCGTTCTTTATAATTTCATCGAAACTAAGAGGAAAGAATGGGAGGAAGATCAAAAGCAAAAGGCCGTTGAAAGCAACCACATGCCACCTCGACCTGGAGATCATACTCCACCTTACCCCGATCTTCTTGGTGAACTGGAGGAAAAGAATTTCTGTGTTTGGACGTCCATGTTAAAGAGAAGTATCCAGACTGCCATCGCTTTTGACGAAAATCCAGACTACGATGTCAAGAATTGGTCAATGCTCAATGAGCTCAATGCAGGCGCACTCGAGGGCTTGACATATGAAGAAATTGCATCTAAATATCCCGAAGAATTCGCAAAGCGTGCCAGAGACAAATTACACTACACCTATCCTGGAGTCGGTGGCGAAGGTTATCTTCAGGTTATTAGTCGCCTAAGAGATATGGTCCGGGAAATTGAGCGTATTAAAGACCATGTCCTCATTATTGGTCATCGTTCTATCGCTCGAGTTTTGATGGCCTACTTCATGGACCTCACCCGAGATGACATCGCTGACCTGGATGTACCACTTGGCATGCTTTATGTCATCGAGCCAAAGCCCTATGGTATCGATTTCCATGCTTACAGATACAACGAGGAGAACTACTGGTTTGATGAACTTCCCGGTTACAAACCTCAGAAGGAAACTGAAAAGGGAAACTAGGTGCTTGGCGGTTATTTTCATTCACACACTCAATAGAAGGCGGAGTTCATGGAGATTATTACTTTTGCTGCATAGCGTTGGCCGGAGTTTGCGAATACTGTATCAATACTGGGGGTTTTTTTATCGGCGCAAGGGCATGATAGCGTGGCGTACAGGCTGGCAAAGGGGCCATGATACCCACTGGGCAGGCGGCGTTGCTTATATACTAAAAGTCTCACGATGACTTGTAACAATATCCCTCAGCACCGGTTGCTACACTCTCCAATAATAATAAAATTTGTCTTGAAAGCATTCTCCATAGATCTCTAAAGTACCTATAAAGACCTTGTCGCGGCAATTGGGTACCTTTGTATCTATTAATAAACGACGTGCACGGGGGTTCGTGTTGGGGACCTCGCGTCGTCGTTACGACTATGGAAACCCTGCAAATTGAAAGCAACACAACAAGTACTGTAAATCAAGGATCGTCTGTCCTATGCCCTTGGATCATCTTCTAATGTATTCTTGGGTATTCTGCAGTAGCTGCTGACTTCCTTTGTCATGCCTTCGAGCTTCATGCTTTCTCGTAAGTCTTTGTCTTTGTCTTCGGAATTTTGAAGTGCATCCGGCGAAGCATTCCTTTGTCTCGACACAGGAGAATACCTCAGCTTATGCAGTCTCCGAATTAAGATTCTTTCACCTAGATTCGCTTTGTCGTCCTTCAAAGCTATTCATGCTAACGGCCAGCGACTTCGACCCTTGACTACTTTCCCGTTCTTTCGGAGCTCTTATCGAGAACTAAATACCAAACTGCACGATAGCAAGCCGCCATATTCAAACCCCCAAGAAATATCAGAACCAAAGAGGGGCGAACTCTCAAGTAGTTTCGCACGGTATTCAGCAAGCGATTCGGAAATAATGGCTACTGCCTCAAAGAAACGCAAGCTCGCGGACGAGGCAGCTCCAGTCAAGTACTACGCCGTACTGGCAGGGCACAAACCTGGTGTTTATACAGAATGGGCGGAATGTCAGAAGAATACTACGGGGTTCAAGGGAGCACAATGTATGTTTTCACCAAGGATCTTGGGATTCTGATGGCTAATATTTGACAAACAGTTAAATCCTTCCTTTCCGAACAGGATGCGAAAGACTTCATTGCAGGCAGAGTAGTCAAGGGTATTCCATCTGGGAGAACCGGAAAACCGGAAGAAGCCAAGTTTTATGGAGTAGCTGTTGGTATCAAGCCAGGGGTTTACGAAGAGTGGGTGGATGCACAGAAGCAAATTACAGGTGTCAAGGGGCCGAAATACAAGAAGTTCACGGGTAGGACAGAGGCCGAGGAATTTGTAAAGTCTGGTGGAAAGGTTTCGAAGGCCGCTGAGAAATCCGAGAAGGTTGGAGATATTTCGGCTGAAGTCGAGCGGGCTGTGAAGAAAGCCAGAACGACTACAGCTTCCTCCTCAAAGGGCACTATTAGGGTTTGGACAGATGGAAGTAGTCTTGGAAATGGCAAGAAGGGTGCATTAGCTGGAGTTGGGGTGTTCTTTGGTGTCGACGACGAGAGGTACTTTCCATTTGACTTACCACCTTAAGGTCTTGCTGACACGCTGTAGGAACCTCTCTGAGTCTTTGGAAGGAGAAGTACAGACGAATCAGCGTGCAGAGTTGACCGCCGTTCAGAGAGCCCTGGAAATCGTTCCCAAAGATCGGAATATACTCATCATCACTGATAGCAACTACTCGATAAACTGTAGTACAGTTTGGTATAAATCTTGGATGAAGAATCAATGGAAGACCTCACAAGGTGGGCCAGTGATAAACAAAGACTTGGTCGTTGCTATTAGGGCATTGATCGACCAGAGGGACGCCCAAGGGTCAAACACCAGTTTCGAGTGGATCAAAGGCCATTCGAATGATCCTTCGAATGAAGCTGCAGACAGACTTGCCGTGGCTGGAGCGCGTGCTCACAGGACCTAGAGATTCTAGGACGAATGCCTTTTAGAATAACGACAAATATTGCAACCGGAACACGTTACTAATGACACGAGGGAATATTGGCTGAAGGGAAAGAGTCTCGTTCGATGAGAGAGACTTGGGTTTGCCGTGGCTATTGTTCATTGTAGGATTTTACAGAGTTATGGTGAGCACGTGGAAAATCGATGGTCTCTATGTTTTCTTTGGTCAAGCGGGTTATTTCATACTTGAGCTAGTTGCGATCATTGCTGTCAAGATGGTCTCTAGTCTAGATAATAGCAACAGGTCTTAATAACGTACATTAGAAAGACATTTTGTTGTCGAAAGAAGCCTTTCAACCTCTATCATTCTCGCAAATATATTAACAGGCGTCCAATCCCGACCTTAGCCTTAAGAAGCCGGTTGAAAATGCAAGGATGCTTCGATAACCATGGCCCGATAAGCGCACAATTTCTGTAGTGCACCGACGCCATCACCTCTTCTTCAACAACTCTTCCTCTAATTGTTTCATCGTTCTGACTCTCCTAAGAAACCGTCGGCTTAATACGCAAGCATTGTTACGAAAGCGTTAGTCTGAAGCCCCTACAGAACAAACTGGCGTCTATCGAAGATAAAAGTAGCATCGCCTTCCCCAATGATTCAATAACACTAGACCCTCCCCACGTCCAACCCCTCCTTGCTCTACACAGTAGTCAAGACGATACTGGAGTCAGTTGAGAATTTGGACAATCTTTTGTAAATACAAACATCATATCCAGGGAAAGATGCCAACCCTATCAGTTACAAACTTCAATGTAGAAGCTACACCTCCAGCCCCACATTCTTTGCTAAGAAAATGTGTAGATTGTTTGCTCGGTCCTTGGTGGCTTCATCACACTCTTTGGACTTGTATCATATCTTTTCAAGGAGAAATTCTATCTTTCTGAAGCATGTACGTGTTCCTTAACTTCTGTTGCTCTGCTCTTTATTGACATCTTCGCTGTAGTGATATCCCTTCTTGCAGGAGTGACCTTTTCTCCCCATGCAACGAATTTTGTCAAACCGCTCGATTACACCGGGACTCAAGCCAATCTCAACGCTGCCACGCTCTACTTCACCCGTCTTGTGCTCGGGGTACAACTGGTTCTTGCTGGAGTCCAACTTCCCAGCCGATACTTGCAGAAAGAATGGAAATCGCTTGCCCTTCTCCTCGGTCCCATAATGACAAGCTCGTGGCTAATCAGCAGTCTTTTGGTATGGGGATTGGTCCCGAAACTACCATTTGTTCATGCTCTTGCCGTGGCGGCCTGCGTCACTCCCACAGATCCTATTCTTTCTAACAGCATTGTGAAGGGAAAATTTGCAGACAAGAATATCCCGAAGGATTTGCAGAAAATCATTATTGCAGAATCTGGAGCAAATGATGGCTTGGGATATCCATTCCTTTTCATTGCTCTATATCTTATTAAATATACGGGCGATGGAGGCTTAGGACAAAGTGGGGGTGCGCAAAAGGCTATGGGACTGTGGTTTGGAGAGACTTGGGGATATACCATTCTCCTCAGCGTGGTTTACGGTGCCACCGTTGGCTGGATAGCTAAAGAACTCCTTCACTGGGCGGAAGAGAAGAACTTCATTGATCGAGAGAGCTTCTTGGTCTTTGCAATTACATTAGCTCTCTTCATCACTGGAACCTGCGGAATGATAGGGAGCGACGATGTTTTGGCTTGCTTCATTGCTGGAAACGCCTTCACCTGGGATGATTGGTTTCGTGTGGAAACCCAAGATGATCACTTGCAACCCACCATTGACATGCTCCTCAACTTGTCAATCTTTATTTGGTTCGGAGCCGTCTGCCCCTGGGCAATGTTTCGTGTCAACTCGGTCATTCCAATTTATCGTTTGATCCCTCTCGGCGTCCTGATTCTTATTCTCAGGTGAGTTGTCTATTCTAAACCTTGCGCTTGTTCACTAATAAAATTCATAGACGTCTTCCAATTGTTTTCGCATTGCACAGATTAATTCACCAAATCGAAGAGAAGCGTCAGGCTATCTTCGTTGGGTTCTTTGGGCCAATTGGTGTCTCTGCAATTTTCTATCTGTATCTCACCCTTGAATTTCTGGAGACTATCACTGCAGATGGCACTCAGCGAGAAGATGCGGCGAAGCTGGCAGAAGTAATGATGGTAGTTGTCTGGTTCCTAGCGATTTGTAGCATTGTAAGTATTATTCTCGATCTCAAAAGACTTCCACTCATAGCATGACAGGTTGTACACGGTCTTAGTATTCCATTAGGTAAACTCGGCTTCTTCCTACCAAAAAGACTCTCCCGGGCTCTATCCTCCCAAGGAAATGACGGAGATGAGCCGTTTACCATTGGACATCGCATCAGAACGGGAACAGCTGGAGTGCTGCGAGATCGCAGGAGGAGATCATCTTCAAGACAGTCAAGAGCATCAGTTCAAGAAACCACACCGACCTCTGCTTCTACCTCAGCTCGACCCATCTATAGAATTGGCGGGACGACCATTCGGGATGATTCCATTTCTCGGGCTACGACTCCTGTCAATTTGGCTTCTATTGATGGGTCGGAGAGACCTTCCACTCCGGTCCTTACGAGCAGGACGATACGGTTTCCTGACGAGGAGCAGCTGCCGCGGTCGTCGTTGGAGGGACAGGCTGCTGCCTGAGAGGCTGATGGGCTGGTGAGGAGAGGTTGAAAGAGGCGAAGACAAGCCGAAAGGTGGGAGTGAGATAGCGTGGATGTTAGAAAGTACAAGTACAAAGTAGACAAGCATACATATTTACTCACCCTTCAGAAACTATATATATTTAGTCCGATGTCGGCAAATCTTAGATCACAATTATCCTTGAATATTAATACCATCCTTGCACACAACTTTCTATCTAGCGAATTTTCATGCAGCTCTCTTGTGTTGTCACTGTTGTGAGACCCGTTATATACTCGTCGCCACACCTGCCCCTCATGGAGTTGAGGCGAACTTCGGAACTAACCCCTGGAGATGTCGGATAGAAGGCCCTGTTCATCGTGATGACTTGCATGATTGATGCATTGCGAAGATTATGGATTTCTTATTTGATACGTAAGAAGATCTTGGCTGAGATTGTCTCATGAATGTATAGCCGCCTAGGTAGTTGCAGGAATATCTTAAGGAGATGAGCTGTTGATTCAATAGAGATCAACTCTAGAATAGGAATTATGTTTTTAACTTCAGCATTCGTCAAGGACAACTCGCTAAAGCTGTCGAAACATAAGATATGCATGTTTACGCTATGATATTTCAGGATTCTGAAGGTTTACTCTAGTTCATGCTGGAGTGCAGAGCTAAGTTTAGCTGCATGGTCAAGACGTAAAGCCATAAGAGCCCCAGGAAGGCCAGAAGGACCGAATGAGAGTGTCGTGATAACGAGCGTGCGAGAGAAAAGTGGGAGGACTGAGAAATTTATGGGAGTCCTTAAGTTGAGGTTGTAGATCTGGGGAAACTTGTCATATAGAAGATTCAAAGCCGTCAGTCGCCGAGTATATCATCGAGATGAGTGAAGATGCAGGTGGGGCGATATCAAGAAGTCATCTCGTAAATCGGACCAGATTGCTGCATCTTTCAAACCTTCAGACTTGGCTTTAAATACGAACTGCGTAATCTATCCTCCTCACCCCTCCGCGATAATTGTGGCTTAAAAGCCTCGAACGCAAAGTTGAAGGAAAATTAGCAGGCGATGATACGTTGGAGTCTTAGACCGTCTTCCTGAAGAGCAAAACGGCGAGCATTCTCGCGTGGCTTGATAAAGAGGTTAGGTGAGTGGCCAACGTCGATATCTTGGCGAATCCTTGCCATGCAGAAAATACTAGAAGCAATGATGGGATCGGTGAAATGAGGAAAGATATCAATCTTTGCTTCCAATCCATGAAAAGCTCGCAAACAATGACTGACCCCCTTAAGCCCTGCATCGAATACCTTGTTGCACACCACCACCGAAGCCGCGTACTAGTATGCTGGAATCGGCGTATGTGCAGGCCAGCCTTCGTAATTGACTGGATATTCGTCCATGTCACTGCGCTTGGATATTAACGAAGGATGCATTAGTAGTAAATTTGAACATCATCAGAATCGTGTCTCCCTACCTCCGTATTATAAACTTAATTGCTCATAGTGCTTGTGCAAAATATTTAATTCAAAGGTTGTCCAACGACGAATTTGACATTGATTCGCCTGCAGTTCCTTAGCGTCCTTTCTTGCACACTTCAGCCTGCCTACGAGCCTACTAGGTATTTCTCCACCTCGTGCCCAATTCTGTCCAGACTTCATGAGTTGGAGCCTCAGTGTGAAAAACGGCCGGATATCAGAGTTAATAGGACGACAGATCCTCTAGAGGACAGATCATTACCACCCTTCCCACAGTAGCGGTGACGAATCGACAACCTCGAAGACAACCCAGGTCGAGCCCCGCATATCTCAAACTCCTCTCAACTCACGATGTATTGATATTTGAGGATATTCCAATACGCGCGACATTTTCCCCACCTCACACAATCACAAGGGAGGACCTCGAGACCGAGGAACTTGTTGAGGTTTCTGTACGTGGTCTGGGCGAGAAAACTCCTCTTCAAGTCTGACAAGGCTCACCGTCAATTGTGCCACAGACTCCAAAGAACTGAGAAGGGGTCATGCAGACTTCAGCAGAGCCTGCATACTCCGCGAGTTCGCCTCCATTCATTTTCGATTCGGATATGTCAGGGCATTTCAACCCGGACACCGATCTCGATTTTCTTGATTCAAATCTGCCACTGGAAGCAGCGAACAGTCCTGGTGTGTTCTTAGCTGAGGACTTTGTGACAGACCCTTCGTTATTGGGCAGTTTTGGCTCTCCAAAGCCTACCAAAGCCCCTCTTCCGGATACAGCAACTTTCCTGGACACAAGGGTAAATTCCGCCCTATCTGCACCTTCGACTGCATCACCGGCAGGGTCATACCAAGACTCGTCTTCTGATTCCTCTGGGTATAAGCGCAAATCGAGCTCTGATTCCTCGCGGTCAGCGTTGACCAACGGAGACGTGATAATGGCGGACGATACAGATATGAGAGACTGGAAGGTGGATGATATGATGAAAGGAAATAACGCGTCAAACTTTGGTGGATTCGATGGAACAATCAACCCCTCAGCGATGGATGCCAATTTTGAGTTTAGCGACAAGACGATGGAGAATGATTTTGATTTTGAGAGCGCTGCTAGTAGTCCAAGCCCATTTGGAATTCGACCAAAGCAAATGGAGTCGCCTGAGATGCCCACCATTCAATACGACACGCCCCGGAGAAACCCCCCAATGGTGAAGACGAAATTCAAGCAACATAATAAGGCTAATTCGGTAAGTTGATATGAGTATTGCGGATGGACAGTGTTAACAATTTACAGCAACATTCTGTGACCCAATCTATGAATGGTCTCACAACAGGAGGCTCTAGAGAAGCCTCACCACTTTCTGCTATGGTCACAAGTCAGGAGTCCTCTCCAGCAGCATTTTTCAACAATTCACCTTCTCCTGGCTCCGGAATCGAGTTCGTCAGCGGAACGATGCTCAATAATGGCGTTTCCAATCCAGCGTGGGTAACGGGGTTCGAGTACCCGCAAAATGGGCTATCAGCTCCTCAACATGGCCTCCCGAATGCGCCCATACAAAGGACTGTACAACCACACAGATTCCCAAATATGGGAACGCCCTTTAAGCCGGTCTTGACTATTCATCCTACGCCTTTGAAGTCTCGTGTAGAGACCCAGATTCCCATCAAGTTGACCCTTTTCCCATTGCCCATTGGGATAACCAAACTTCACCTTCCAACGCATACTATATCAAAACCCAAACTTCTCTCTAAACCCTCCCCTGAACGATCTCCAGATACCTTAGAGCTATACACTACCTTGGTCTGTACTAGTGCTATGCAAAATCCAGAGAACCGAAGGCGTGCTTTTGAGAGAGCTGCTGCTGGGCCCTCCGTGAAGGAAGAAAGCCCAACTGAGAGTTCAGACGAAGATGACGAGAATAAGCCCCTAAATGGTGGAGATGTCAAAATTTGTGTAGGCTGCATAACGCGAGAGAGGAAGAGAGCAGCTAGAAAAAAGATCAAGAAGGTCGAAGAGGAGGAATCATGGCACAAAGATGAAGCCAAACGTGTCGTTGTGTTCAATACTCACGAAGTCAAGGATTGGCAAACGCCCACTAGCCAGCCCCCTTCAGAAGCAACCGGCGATCGATCAGAACCCTTCGTCCCTGAAGCTGCGATGCAAGTTGATGCTCCCATGCGGATTGCTTGTTACTGCCGACATCAAAATGAAAAGCTTGGATTCCAAGTCATCTTTACGATCAAGGACTGCCACGACCGGTTGGTTGCTCAGGAGATTACCAACTCGATCATGATCACGGATGACCATAAGACACATAACATCCCCACTTTGTCAACACAAACCTCCAATGGCTCAGACAACCCTGCATTCTCAGGGACTGGCGGTTTCCAAAATGATACCACTTTCGACATGCCGGGTCCGGTTGGCAATATGGCTCCTTTCCGTCTGTCGCACTCTAGCTCAGACTTACAGGGCTTGCAACAAAATTTCAATATGCAATTTCAATCTCCCATGAACATTGCTGCTTCATCTCACCCTTCACAAACCACTTCCGCCACTATGACGCCCCGTAATTTATCTCGGCAAACTTCACCATCGGCCACAAACGGGCCTACATCAAAGAAGAGAAAAGCGAGCGGTTCAACTAAAGTGCCCACAGGATTGGCCATGACGAGACTCGAAACGGGAGATGCTAATCTTGGGCAAGGAGCTCCTTCTGCACCTATGAGCGCTGTAACGTCTTCAACCCCCTCACCCTTTACCCCCAACCTCTCTGTATTTCCCTTGCAAGCCGACCAACAATTTGGACAATCCTCTACAAACATCCCAGCTATTCCTCAGCAATTCAACACAGGACCTCCAACTCCGAACAGCAACGACCAATTCTTTTCGAACGCGAATAGGTCGCAATCAATGGATAATCTTGCAATGCACCAGCTCTACTCAGCTCCTCCTTCTGCACACCCTAGCCGTGCTCCGAGTCCCAATGGGCTAAGGAACAGTGTCCAAGCATACCAGCAGCAGCAAGCCCAGATAGCACAAGCCGTTGCAAATGGTTTATACGGCATGCCCTTAAGCTTGAATCCCCATCGACCACCAACAATTAATAAGTTAATCCCTGGTGAGGGACCCAAAGCTGGAGGTATCGAGGTGACTTGTCTTGGTAGTGGATTCTGTCAAGGCTTGGAAGTGATGTTTGGAGATTCCAAAGCTACTACAACGACTTTCTGGGGTGAGACATCCCTGGTTTGTTTGTTGCCACCATCAGCTTTCGCCGGTTCCGTCCCCGTCACTTTCAAGCACCAACATCAACAACAGCAAATGCAAGCCTATCCGACACCTCCCATGGTCAAGCAGACGCCTTATTTCAAGTATGTGGATGATGATGAGCAGCAGATCATTAGAACTGCTCTCTCAGTGCTAGGCCACAAGATGACAGGGAAGATGGAGGATGTTCGCGATTTGGCGAGAAGAATTGTTGGAGATGGGCCTTCATCTTGGGGCGCTTCTTCCGGCCATTCTCCATCAGGTGGTGCTGGCGGTCAGAACATTTCTGGCTTCAATGCAGCGACTTTTGGTGTCGATGTCGAAGCGACTCTTTTGAGATGTTTGGATCTCATTGATCTCGATGATAGCCCCCACATGCCTCGTCTCAACCTCAGAAGGGCGTCTGGACAGACGATGCTCCATCTAGCTTGTTCGCTGGGTCTTCATCGCTTCGTTGCGGCATTGCTTGCTCGTGGTGCAAACCCAGAACCTCGCGACAAAGGCGGTTTCACGCCAATGCACTTTGCGGCTCTTCACAATCACCCACAAATTGTAAGACGCCTTATGTTGAGTGGAGCTGATCCTACAATCCGAAGCCTTCAAGGATATACTCCCGCAGACATGGCAACGTCTGAAGATGTTCTTCGTGCGGCTCGTCGTATTGAAACTCGTTCGAGGACACGTAGTGGGTCATTCTTACGAAGCAGGACTAGTAGCGCCACCTCTTTGCGGTCTCTCTGGGAGCCAGCCGCTTCCCCCGGACAGCTTGAAGACCAGACTTCGATTGAAGATAGTGATGAGGATAATGAATACGAGGATGAAGATGCGGATGCTGCAAATGATGGTGCTTTCTGGATGCGAACCACCAGACGCCCAAGTGTTCAGAAGTCAAGAAGAGAGTCTGTTGCAAAAGAGCAAGATTCCGCATTGGAAATGCCACCAATTATCGAAACTCCAGGAGGTCTTGCCTCCCCAACCGCTGCTATGACTGCATTCCGAGAACAGCTTTCTATCCATATACAACATCTTCAGCAAACCATGCAGCTCAATCTTCCCAACCTTCCTCAGATGCCAAACTTTGGAATGATGCCGACACTTCCAACTCTTCCTGACTACCAGGCATACCTTCCTACCACTCCAATGGTCCGCCGCATAAGCAATATGGTTGGGAACAACCGAGCCGACAATGCTAAAGAGCAGGACTATAGATGGTGGGATCTATTTTCTGGCACTGTTCCCGCTGCTCCACCGGCCTACGAGGATATCTTCCCACAGGATGATGTCGAAACCAAGCGTTCATCTGCAGCTCAAGCAGCCGCTGACGCCGTTGCAGACAATAAGTGTTCTGAGCTATTTGATCAGGCCGAGAGTTCAATAACTGCTTCCCAGAGGAGACCCGTTGTCTTGAGTACCGTCAGAATCGGGCAGAAGCATACCATCACGCGGGAGCAACAGGACCAGCTCAGGTTGGCGCACGCAGAGAAGGTGAAGAGGTTGAGCCGTGATCGGAATCTGTTCTTTATCTGGGTAAGTCCCTCCTTTGATCCCCTAGCTATAATTCTTACTAACACTCCTCAGATTCCTCTTCTAGTCGTCATCATCCTCGCAATGCTCTACAACCGCGTTCCCAAAGCCTGGACCGGTGCTTCACAATTCATCGAATCGATGCGCAACCACAACATTGACCAGAACCGCTTCGTTGAGGTTCAATAATACCATACCGCCTCTATTTAACATCTATTGCAGTTTCAGGAATTCGGGAAAGGAGGAGCCTTTGATTTAATTGGGATAAATAAAGTACGGAAATGCTGCTCAAGCAGCTATTTATTATCACGAGACATGAAATGAAATTTTGTTGAGAAGGCTCTTTAGCATGCATGTTCTGATCCTATTTTCAGCTTCACATTTTGCGGGTGAGGAAGGAATTAAAGTAATTACTGAGGAAAGAGAGGGTATTTAATTCACTATTGTACTGTACAGAGACGATTTGCTATACTATAGATAGTAGGAGCAATTTGTCTACTTTTATGCCGTCATTCATTCATGATTGATTGATTGAAAAGTAAAAACATTCCCAAATGCTCGCTCGCTGAAATGAAAATGAACAAAAGAGAATCAGTCTATCCATCGTATCATCATCCTCCATTTTCGGCGTCAGGTGCTTGTTGCGGTCATTTTCGTGAAGTCGTGTATCCATCATTCGTTTCGTTACTCATTACTCCACATGCTTTAGATGAAAAACATTCAGCCACTTTTTCCTCCCTAACTCTAACGTATTCAAAAGATCTCCGGATCCAAATCAAACGAATCTTCACGTCTCATATTATTCTTTGGCTTGGCCTCCTCCTTCGCATTCTCCTTCTCAACTTCCTTCGCAATAGGTCTCGTCTTCACCAACTTCCCGCTTGCGCTAACAGTAGATTTGGTAGGAGATGGTGGGTGAGTAGCAGTGCTGATCACTTCTCCGCTTGGTAATCTGACTTTCTGCGGCATCCTGGGGACAGGAGGGACATCGTCTTCGGTCGAGGGGGCGGCGGTGTGGGGTTCCTCGGTGGGTGGCGCGGATACTGGTTTAGTGGTTTGGGAAGATGGTTTGGTGTATCTCAAGCCGGCGAAAGAGGATGGCGGGGGTGACATTGATTGTCTGACTTTCCGGGGAATGTTGCTCTTTACAATTTTGGAAGATTGGCGCTCGATGGCGGAACCAGCATTGGAGAGGGCTTTCTTGCTGGGTGCTCGGTAGCGGGGGGCGGGTTGGCGTTGATTGTGAGGGGAGGATTGGTTCTTGACGGCGGGTGTGGAAGGGGGTTCTTTTCTTGGAGAGGATTTGGTACTAGGCTCTTGAATAGTCTTTTGGAGTTTACGGGGTCGAGCTGGAGTTTTCTTTGGCTTGACTTCGGAGTCGATTTCGGATTCGGAGTCTGGTCCTGGTTTGTATATTCCCCCATCATTGGCCATGCGCTCGAAGCTGGACTTTCGCTTCTTAGATTTAGAGGATGTCGTCTTAGCAGTAACCTCTTCCATTGCAAAGTCATCGCCCTCTTCTTCAGAACTGACAGAGCTCTCCAGACTCTCAGCAACTTCCAAGGGATTCGTTGCTATGTGAGATGGTTGCTTATTGACAATTTTCTTCTGAACTACCTGTGCTTTATGTGCAACTGTAGTCTGGCTAGTTTGCTCGACTTGAATTGTTGCCTCAATCTCCACACTCTGGATAACGCGATCATGGGCAAGAGTATCTGGAGCTTTTGGCAATGGCTTGTCAACTCGAGCGGGTGAAGCTGCAGGCGTATCTCCCTCCAGCTCATACGACTGAATCAATGCTCCCGGGGTGATGGCATTGTCATCTCCCATATGATCTGTGGTCATAGCCTGTCCAATTTGACTGAAGTTCTCATCATCACTGAAGCCACCTCCAGCATCAGCGGCAACATAACCACTGAGCAGTCTCTCCGAAGGTAGAGTAGATAAAGCACCTGGTACGAAACGAGGTCTTCCCATCCTAGGAGGGGGCTGCATCTGAGAAGGTACCGGCTCTCCCAATGCTTCTGACAATTGACGTCGAGCTGCCTCAAGTTTTCCTTCTAGATCACTGACACGCTTGACCAACTTCTGCTGCTTTTGAAGATCCTTACGTGATGGAATTCTTCGTGCCTGATGGCGTTCATCACTATTGGGTGCAGTTGATCCCCTGTCGCTACCCTGTGTCTTTCTGATACTCGACAACGAAGGTCTCTTGAAACGGGTATTGCCCTTGCGGATTGAACCATTTGCAACTGATCCGGAGACATTGGAAACAGGACTGCCCCCATGCTCGTCAAAATGCGGAGGATCCAGAAACACCCTACCCATTCTCTTATCCTCACGGCTTGTCTCGATGCTGTTGCGATAGATGCCTAATTGGCGGCCAAATGCTACACCAGAATCATGCTTTACAGGTGTTTCATCCTTGGCTTCTTGCATTTTGAAGTTTGGAGGAACATTCGAATCCCTGAAATGACCGGATTGCTTCAACTCTCTGTAGATCCTCTCGGCCTTCTCCTGTCGCTCTCTCAGGGTTCGTTGTTGTGGTGTCTCTTCTTCCTCATGCTGTTGCTTTGACCAGATCTTCCAATTGCTTGGATTGAATGAAGCAGCAAGAGATTTGCCAAATCGAAAAATACTCGAGTGGCGGGAGGCTTCTGAACGATCGGCAGATGAGCCATGTGTGGATCCCCTAGGTTGAGCTAATTTTCGACCTCTAGTGTCTGCCTCTCGCTCATATCTCTCACGAAGTTCTTCCTCGCCTAAATATGGAGGTGGCGGCCTCTGGCTAACGCGATCATTCATGCTACCCTCTACGAACCTAGACGGACGTACTTGGGACGGGCTGGGTTGGCGTTCGGAGGGTGAAATGGGAGCATGTCGAGCTCGTTGTGCAGAGGGGGCCGCATCTGTGAGAGGCCAATTACTAGAACGTTGTCGCTTCCCTGATTGTGTGTCTTCCTCCGCAGTGTAGATGCCATCGTTCTCTCCATAATCTTCGGAGCTGATTGAGACTCTCGACTCGCGATTGCTGAAAAGCCTCTTGGTTCCGGCTTGAGGGGTGGGATGGCCATTATAGGGATCTTCGGGGTAATCTGCCAGTGGATATCTCGTTGTATCTCGAGCGTACTGTTCGATGTGTAAGCTTCTCATATATCCAACCCCTTCGAGTCAAGTATCTTCCATATTCGAGAAGTTGCACGCAAACGGATTTGGTCAAGTGAAATCTTTGGAACGAACCTTGTGTGTGGTCGACATCTTGCAAATTCTTCTCTGCGCCGTGTTTGATCAGCGTAGGAAGTTGGACATTAGTTGAGTTCTGCACGGCTTCGGTGCTCGACTGTCGGTTATCGCTGTTTTGTTTTTGTGCTGAATTGAGGTCGGGTGTCCGACGACGCGTTCAACGTTGGGAAAATGAGAAATGTTATTTCAAAGTGCTTGTGAATTAATTATTCGAATTTAAAGTATCTCCCTATTTTACCACAACTTTAAATTTCGTGCTGACGTTGCATGCAGGTTAGTTGAGCTTGTCTCAGGTAGCTTCGATTTTAATGTTTACATAGGGTCGCGTCAAGCGAATAGGAAACGGCTCATCGATCAGGGGAGGTCCTCAAGCGAATCGTTCCCCGCAACGTCGCACTTTTATTGTGCAATGATATTTCAAGGCGCGCAATGATGATGCATATAGACCACAAGTGTTAATTAGATTTCAAGTCCAGCCAATCAATTGATTTCATGCCTATCCTATTCAAGCGCACCTTAGACCTAAGTGTCTACACCTTTTGAGAAAGGTCCCCTAAATTACAAAATCCTTCAACTTTCAACATTCTCGAGTATTTTCAAGAAGCTAAATAATGACAAAAGAAATGCGCAATGTGTGATACCAAGGTTGGTTGGACCTGAGCTTCCAAATCTACTGAAAGCAAACAAGATGATGCGTGTGCTTTTAGCAAAAAGCCGCCCAGAGCCGATTCGTCAGAACCCGTAAGGAAATCGATTTCAGTGGTATTGGGACTGTGCAAATGCGGATTTGAAGGGTTCGACGTCGTTATTTCTTGGACATCATTTGAACATGCTAGACCGAAAACTCCGGGATATAAAACGAGGTCCCCAACGCCAACAATATCCAGAACTCCGTATCAGATTATACGAGTTACTCCAAGACGGGAAGGTCCCGAGAGTAGCTGCTGCCATCAGCACGCTTGTACAACATCTTCATAGACTCTCTCATTTCATTTGACATGTCATCGTCATCGTCAAATGCGTCCAAGTTGATGGGACGCTTTCTGTTGTAAAGAGGTTCATTTTGGCGAGCAGCAGCAGAGCTGAAAGCAGATTCGAAGCCACGTTTACCGTTGGCACGGGTAACCTCGGGCGGCCCTGGAAGGGGAGCGGAGTATTGACCGTAAGACCGATCTTGAGATCGCTCAAAGCTTGGAGATAGCACGGCGGGCGCAATACGGCTGATGGAAGATAGAGGGCCAGGAGGTGAGCTCTGACCATCGTACTTGTGTTCTAGTGATGGCATCTTTAATGGAGCTAGACTGATCGGGCTGTGCAATGGTGGTGAGGGAGCACGAGCATATGGTTGGTACCCGATTGGGTTGCGGCTGAAGTGTGAATCCAACGTAGGATAGTGGCTAGGGTGCGAGCTCGCGCTGGGAGCATAGCCAGCCACGGAGGCTCGTCTGTGCTCTTCGAACTCGCGCTCTCGGGGTGTTGTACTAGGATATGCTGATTGGGGTGCATAACTGGGTGGCGGAGGTGCAGGACGGGGATATTGGGAACCAGATTGATTGTATGGGCCTAGAGCAGACTGGTAGGATGGAGGAGCTGGGGGTGGTGGTTGAGCGAACTGGGGAGCCGGTGCTGCATATGGTTGACCATATTGTTGTCCAAAGTTCAAGTGCCCTTGCGGACCAGCCGGTGCGTATTCTCCTGGCAGACGACGATCTTGCTCCGAGTAGGGCTGCCGTACATCGTCTTCGCTGCTCAGTGAACGGGCACGGGATGTGTATGGGTCATTTGCAACTGGACGGCCAGCACGAACATATTCTTCCTCGGCCACGTCGTCGTAATCGCCATTGGCTTTCCCATCTCTTCTTCTCATCCGAACATCACGTCGAATGCGTACTCGACAACCTTGTTCCGCGACTGTTCTGCTTAGGGAAGTACTCTCGGCAAGTCCTGGGAACTTCTTGGCACTAAAGACCGTAAACATTGCTGACTTCACCTCAAGACGCCAATCGAAGGAAGAATCGGGTGCACTTCCACCAGGGATCTTGGGCTTCTGCTCATTTGATGGTTCAGCGTCGGCATCCTTTGCCTCTTTGGTTTCTTCGTAGAGGTTGAAGCTCAGCTTGTATTTACCCTCATGACGAACAGAAAGATCGGGGAAGATGAAGTATCCGGCTTCAGTTGGTCGATCCAGATACGCCATTCCGGACACTGGCATCCCAGTCAACACGGGAGGTTGATTCGGTGGAGGTTGAACACGTCCATGGGCCATAGGACGAGCGAGCTCCAGAGTAGCGAAGAGGAAGAAATTGGCATTGTATCCAAATGTAACATCGGTCAAATCTGCTTTCTCGCCTTCGAAGATACGGAGTTCCACAACGGGTGGTGGATCAACAGGTCGTCGATCAGCAGAAGCTATCACACATTAGACTTCACTCTTATATTGTGTATGGGATCTCTGTCGTAATTCTTACATTTCGCTCCTGAACCACATGCTCTGGCACGCTCTGGTTGCTGAATGACCTTCAGACAATAGGTAAGTTTTCTTCCTTCCTTCGTGACACGAGTGATGGTCTCATCGGCCGCTCGTAACGCCTCTTGGGGGGTTGTTGTCGCCATCTCGAGATAATTCAGTCGTGTAAAATCAATTCAACAATTGAAGTGACCTATCAACAACGCAATGTCCAATGCGTCTGCGTCGCGATAATTGTCTGTTGTGAATTATCAGCCCTGTTCCCAGAGGATCACCGCACCCGAGAGTCAAAATAACAAGTACCCGACTCCCAATTTGACGGGTTTTGGAAGCGACGATAATGCGTCAGCGAACGATTCTCAGCTTACCAGTTCGTGTTTCGTATTAAATCCGCGGCACTTCTTATAATGATGGCTTCAAATAGTCGAGCGTTCAGACTCTTCGAAATGACTGGTCCTCTGATGATATTAAGGGATTCCCAAAGTTGGGTTGTCGGCGAACCCGTCCTGATCGCTGGAACCACGGGGTCGGTCGCCTGCTACGGTAGCCTGTACAACAATAGCGAGAGAGTCTCGAAGTATCGTAAGTGGCCTTTCTTGATCCCGTCCTCGCCTCGGTGGACCTCCTCGAGTTATTTCCAATCTTTTCGTCGGGCGTCGACGACAGATATCGAGTTGGAGTTGAGGTTGAGGTTGAGGTTGAGGGAAGAGTGTGTCCAACAGGGAGTGGCAGAAGAAGAGTAGACGAGGGACGAAGAGGGAGGGAGGCAGGCAGGACGGGGTGCGGTACCGTGGGTACAGCGGCCGGAGCACAAGCCTACTGGAGCAAGAACCGGGCCTACTTGGGTACCAGTGGGAAACTCAAACTTCACTGGGGTTTAGTGGGAATGCGCTTGGTCAACAGCTGAGTGGTTGCTGGTGGGACACCATTGCTGGTAGTGGGATCGTAATGGTTCGTAGTGGTTCGTAGTGGTTCGTAGTGATGCTTCCTAGTGGCTCCTAGGGGCTCCTAGGGGCTCCTAGTGTACAGCTGAGCAAAAGTTGGATTCGATGGTTACTGGATCGAGATGCAGGGCGTTATTTCCCCCCCTGTCGTGGATATCTGCGGGTGAGGGCTTGGGTGTGGATGCACTGGGCGGGAATTCGGCAGGGATCTGCCCACCCGAACAGCCCATCGACCGGCATTAGCAGACCCTATTAGACAAACATTCCGTTCTCCCAATCAAGGCAATGTCTACCTTTTTTTTTTCTTTTATTTTCCCACTCGAGCAACGCCCCAGACAGCTATCAATCTCGCAGAAGTTGCCCTTGGAAGGCTTCAAGACTTAGTATCTACATTGATAGGCTTTCCTGTCCTACGGCGTTCATACTAGTACAAGTACATCAAATTGAAACCAGAACGAGGACTTGTATTAGTGTTACGAACCACTGCCGGTTTTGTGTCACTCCCCCCCCTTCGTCTGTCTCACTTACGCATTTGCCTAGCCATTCGAGGATACTACCATTCCCAAGAGGATAGATAGTAGATAATAGATAAATAGACTTGAACGGCGGCCCCCCTCTCCCCCCCCCCCCTCCCTCCCCCCCTCGAAAAACACCGAAAAATTCCACAACCACTTTATTTAACACGCTCACAGATAC
>Ga0182030_10001626_pt1 | contig 46697 bp, 54 predicted proteins | sample 812S3MmetaG_FD_121299 | JGI IMG/M metagenome (GOLD analysis project Ga0182030, IMG submission 121299) | Permafrost microbial communities from Stordalen Mire, Sweden - 812S3M metaG (Illumina Assembly) | ecosystem: Environmental > Terrestrial > Soil > Wetlands > Permafrost | place: Sweden...
AGTTTATATAGATATCTATGTGATAGAAATTTGAGATCTCTAGGTAAATCATAAAGTCATTCTGGTATATAGGGTAGTGATTTTCCGCCGTCCAGCGATGGACGTTAACCAAGTCTCCAACCAAGATCAAGCCATGCAAGTCATCCTGCACGTCACATAGGATAAATACCCAGATGCCTAGACGACAAGAGATCGCGAGTTGCATACCATACCATACCATACCAACGTGCTGCGACATTTGGTGTTTAAGGGATCGGTACGTGAGATTGAAATACTATGCTTCTAGGTATGCTTATTAATATTCGGAAGATGCAAATTGTAGGGTAGGGCAGGGGCAAGGCCTACTTAGCCGGCAGATTCTTAGAAGGAGATTAGGTAAGCTTGTTGGAGTCTAGATTTAGAGTCTAGATTTAGGGGGCGAATAACGTATATGTATTATGGATGTATAGTTCACAAGAATCGCTGTGAGTGTTATGTAAGTCTTTTGGTAATTAATTACATTGTTAAAGATGTGGTTTCAGGAGGTTGGGGTCGGTGTATATTCAAAAGCAAAGCGAGATGGTACGAGCGTTCTCTATATCTACGGCGCAATCACTAACTCTTCATGCCCACCCCCCCTTCAACGCCTCCAACGTGTCCTTCAGATCCACCAACCCCTCAATCCCCAACTCCTTCGCACCAAGCACCTCGCGCACCCCACTCGTCCAATCACTCACCTGCGTCTGCCACGCGAACTGCTTGCCGAGCTCCTCGCCCACCACGGGCCACAGCGCCTCGTACGCCTCCGCGGTCACCTGCACCGTGAGGGCTTCCTTGCCGGTCACTTGACCCCATACCTTGAGCACGTCATCGAAGGTCAAGATGTCCGTTTGGATGAACGCGTATTTGGCCTGGCTGAGCGCGGGTTGGGCGACGATAGCGCGCACGAACAGCCCCGTGTTGGTGGATGGGTCACCCGTGATGGGGACGATGGTCTTGCCGGGGACGGGGAGGGCGACGATGTGTTTCCCGGCTGTTTCCTGTGGGGACACGGGGAGGATTAGTTTGTGTTTGAATTGGAACCGTTTACCACACTATTTCTCATCCTTCGTCCACGTATAATATAGAAGATTTAGGGAAAGGGAGAACGTACTAAAAACGTCGGTTTTGAATTCGGGAAGTACAAAAGATTCGTGGCGTAGAATCCATGCCATAGGAACGTCGTCTTCTTCGCTAATGCGGGGAGGGAGTTCTTGATGTATTCGTCGACTTCGGCTTTTTTGTCGAAGTGGGGCACGGGGAATTTTCCACCCGCGTTGACGTTGGCCGAGGGGAGGGTCGCCCAGATGTAGTGCTTGAGAGTGGGTGTCGCAGCGGCAGCGTGCGCGAGGTTGAGGCCTTGGGAATAGTCTTTTTCGGAGGCAACGTTAAACCCGCTGCTGAAAATGTATTCCCAGAAGTTGGTGAGGGCGTAGATGGCGGTTGCGCCCTGGATCAGAGGTTAGAATGGGGGTGTGAATACGGGGAGGGGGGAACGTACAGCGAATGCTTTCTTCAAGGACTCGATGTCGTCGAGTTCTGCGGAGACAACTTCAACGCCTTGGGCGGTGAGAGCTTTGGCTTTGTCGCTGGAGGGATTGCGGGTGATGGCCCGGATCTTCCAGGTTGGGTCTTTGAGGAAGGCATTCACGACTCCAGAGCCTTGGATACCGGTTGCTCCGATGACGGCGATGATTCTAGACACATTGACGAGGGGAGATAAGTATTGTGCCGAAATTTGCAGAAAGGTAAGTGATGGTTATTTGAGATTTGTGCTAGATATCAAGAGCAGAGAGTGTACTACTTATACATCTCAGGTTCTTGGCCAGCCTTGCGTGCTGCCTGGGATTGAGCCATATCTTACATGCCAATGCAACTAGAATCAGCTAATCATAAATAATTACTAACTATATACATCGAATACACATTTCCAAGCGTACCAAATCCTTAGAAAGCTGCAGGGTCATCAGGTAATGCAATGACGACATAATGCTGTGCAGACTAGCGGCCGACCTGCAATTCGTTTGCGGCCGACCGCCTACTAGAAACATGTCTATCTGCGGCAATTAAACCGAACGCGAGAGAGCCGCGCTGAATCAGCAAACCTAAGCTCAACCAATGACTACATCTCGTCCGCGTCCAAATAATGACCAAGCACTTGCTCTGACTGGGCACTGCTTACAAACATCTTCTCTGCTGCAACCCCTCTACTCTACTAGTATATAGCCGAAATACGGGGAAGCTCATTTGATTGGCTAGACCACGACATCGGCTTGCTGATTGGATTGAACACGACCCGGCTATCAGCTAATTGATCGTCTTCCACGTACTTGTACAGACAAGCTTCAACGCGGAACATCGGGGTCGAATGCACCGATGGAGCGGGCCGTTTATTTCCCCGTCTTTCGGCTCAATCATCTGATACCCCGCGATGTTGAAGGTTCTCACATCATTCGAGCTAAGATGCTGCATACTAGTACATGGTTTTTGCTGACTGATTCTTGGTAGTGAATGTAGCACATCGATTTATAATGCACTTGGCTTGGGCTAGAGGATGGTGGCTTGATGATATCTGTTGAGGTGTAATTTCTCACCCCCAAGGGAAAATAAGGGAGAGGCAGGTAAGAGCCGCTCTGGCCCCCCAAGACGCGATATTTTTGCTAACACAAGCCTAGAACGAAATAGGCAAACCCTTTCCGCAATGGATACTCTAGGCCTGTCTCAGAATGCCTCCCTGGTACTGTTAGCTACCGCCCTCGCAACTCTCCTATATCTCCTCCTCCCAAAGCGAGACCCTCGGGAACCACCCGTCGCCCTATCTAACATTCCCTATATCAGCCATATTTATGGTCTCATACGCCATAAATCCGCCTACTATGTCACACTCAAGTGCTCCTCCCCCTTTCCCCTTCTCAACCCCCCGCGCTAATCTCCAAAACAGCCAAACCACCTCCTCTCCCATCTTCACCCTCCCTCTCCCAGGAATCAACATGTACATCGCCACCTCCCCCTCTCTCATTCAAACCATCCAAAAACAACCCAAAACCCTCTCCTTCGCGCCTCTAGAGGCAAAATTCGCATGTCGCGCCTTCGCCATCTCCTCAAAAGCAAGAGAGATCGTGTGGACGAACGTGAATGGTGAGGATGGGGATTGGGGGTTGAGTATGGAGATGTATGTTTTGATGCGAACGACTCTCGCTCCTGGAACCGCGCTGGACGAGTTGACGGGGTTGATGCTTCCGGGTGTCGTGAACTCTTTAAATAACCTGATTCCCACTGGTTCGGAGGCAACAAAAGTTAGGTTGTGGGAGTGGGCTCGTGAAACAGTAACGCTCTCGACTACGAACGCGGTATATGGCCCCCATAATCCATTTCAAGACGTGAAAATTCGAGATAGTTTTTGGTACTTCCCCCTAAACTCTACATCGCCTATATCAAAAAGCTGATCATTGCCAGGTATTTCGAAAAAGATTTCACGACCATCCTCCTCACTCCCGCGCCTCTTCCTTCCATCCTCGCTCGGTCCGGCCTTCAAGGCCGAGAAAGCGCCGTTCGGGCAATTGCTTCCTATTTCCAACAAAAGCAGCACCTCCAAGGCTCAACACTCATTCAGTCCCGCTTCTCCCTCACAGCAGACAAAGGGTTCAGCGTAGAAGATAACGCGCGCTTCGAAGTTGGCGGCGCAATCGCTATTTTGGTTAACACCGCGCCTCCTATCTTCTGGCTGCTTCTTCTCATCTACTCTACCCCTCCTCTCCTTGCTGAAATCCGTTCCGAAGTTAATTCCCTCATTACCACTTCTCAAGATGCGGACGTCGGCGAGGGGGAGAGGAGGAGAGTACTCGATGTGACGGATTTACGAAGTAGATGTCCATTATTAGCGTCAACCTATCAAGAAACCTTGCGATATAGAAGCGTAGGGAGTTCCGTACGTTTAGTCATGGAAGATACTCTCCTCGACAACCAATACCTCCTCAAAAAATCCAACATAGTCCTCATCCCCTCACGAATCCTACATACCGACGCCGCAATCTGGGGATCTGACGCTGAAGTCTTCAACCCTCGACGTTTCCTGAAGTCGGACAATGGGATGAAAGCAAGCCCGCTGGCGTTCCGTGCTTTCGGTGGCGGTACAACCCTATGTCCCGGTCGCCATTTCGCAGGCCATGAGATACTGGCCACGGTGGCGATGTTTGTATGTAGGTTCGAGATGACACCGATTGGGGGCAAGGGATGGGTACTCCCAGATACGGGGAACACGAATGTAGTTGCTACGATCATGGAGCCGGACTCGGATGTCGAGGTTGAAATCACGGTTCGTTCCGGATGGGGAGATGGGAAGTGGGGATTTGGGTTTAAGGGGTCGGAGACGTTTGGGGGTGTGGAAAGCGGAGTACCCGGAGGGTAAAAAAGTTTTTGATATGCTTATTTAGGATGTCTGTATGGAAACTGGGAATGGCAACAAGAAACAAGGTTTCATTTTGCCTGAGGATATTCGCCAGGATCTGGGACTCTTTGGTGGTTGAGAAGGAGCCAGAAAAAGAGGGAGATATTGAACATAAATAGTTTTTACATCGTTCTCCTCTAATACGGTTTGATACTCTTTGCAGTCATTTGCTTAAGAAAGCGAATACTCTCTCTTTTGCAAATGTTCTATATATAATCAGTCTTTCGTCTTTTGATGTTTGCCTTGCCACATCAAGCCCAGAACAGGGGCTCGCTAATCTAACCCCACCAGGTCTCAAGCCAAAAATTTAGTGAGCAGCCACTAAAATCGGTCTCTGACAGCGCTATCTTGACCCCCCCTGCCCCGCTATACGCGGCGCAGCATCAGAATACGAGCCTCGACTCAGAATAATAAATCCTTCATCCTTCGCTCCCCTTTCCCTTTCTTTCCTCTTACCCTCTTCCAAAAATCTTTTGCAAGACCTACAGCGTCTCATACACTCGTTTATTATCAACGCGACAAACATGTTTCCGTCACTCGTTCAACCAACTTCTCTCCTTCTCCTCGCACTCACCACACTCTCCTCCGCAAGGGAGTCGCCTCTCCCCTCCTCGCCAACCGCCTCATCCACATTTGCACAAGATGGACAAGTAATCGGCCACCTCTTCCCCGCCTGCAACGGGCAATCCCTCCGCGGACCTCGAATCCACCACGTCCCAGCCGACAAATCCTGCCTCACGACGCCCGGCCTCGCCCTCCAAATCAAATCACCCGCCATCTGCGCCAACGGTACTCGAGCGCTGTGGGCCCGGTTCACGGATACGAAATGTGGGCGCGGGTCCGAGGAAGCGGAGTATGAAATTGTGGATATCGACGATGGAGATATTGGAGCGTGTTTGAGCAATGAGATGCCAGGAGGGGAAAAGATGGGGAGTATGGGGTTTTGGTGCGACGGGATCTCCCAATCCGAACCTTCGAAAGATCGGGAGGAGACAGATGATGACGACGAGGAAATCGATAGGTCGAAGAAGGGAAGCACCAGCGAATCCGCGTGCGTCCCGGGCCGCGCCCCGTTCTTTGATCATCCGCCTACAGATACATGTGTTGGTCTGAAGACGGAAAGGCTGAAGATTTATACCCCCGCCGTGTGTAAGAATGGGACGCAGGCTGCGCTGGCGCTGTATACCAGCCGCGGCTGTTCCTCTGACCCGTCGTTTGTCGATCTTGAGGACGAAGAAGAGAATTTGAATACCTGTCTTGATGTTGAAGGCATGGGAAGCTTTGCGTTCTATTGTACGGGTGAAGGAATTGAGAGAGACACGCCATTGAAACCAGAGAATGGGAAGCAGACTGGAGGGAGCATTTTGCATTTCTTCTTGATCTTACTCTTGATCATCATGTTCTTTTTCTTGATGCTGGTATTGAGTGTTTGGGCTTGGGTGAGGAAGTATGGGGGGAGTGTGGGGAGACTGGTTGAGCTTGTTAAGGGGTTTTTGAAGAGGGATGGAGGAGAGATTGCGCTGTGAGATGGGTGAGGTTTGATGCGGCGTGGAGTCATCAGGTGTATAATGATAATGTTTGTATAAATCGAGCTGCAAGGCACGTCAATGATGTAGATTGGGGGAATAATTAGGATTTTGAGGAATCTGCGACATCTGCCAAATTGTCAATCTAGGATCCTCGGGGTTATTGTCTCTATGAACGAATAAATAACGCATGCTAGCACTTAGTCTGTCTATTAATCTATACATATTCGATATTGATATAATGAGAACAGTTGAGTGGTTGCTTATTATTCTAGATTGTCTATGCTATAGAACAATCATTCTGATACATAATACTTCCATTAATAAACACCAATTAGATTAGCAAATCCCATGGTCTGCTCCTCGACATTATGGTCAATGTATCTCCCTTGAAAGAATGCTATTCCACACATTAGCCTTCTGCCGAAATTTGATAAAGGGAACTCACCTTGTCCCACCAGCCAAACATCAAACTGATCCGTGCCATGAATAACAGCCGTGCAATTATCCCCATTCTTACTTTCCGCCAACTGACTCTCCAATATATTGAAAATCGTACTAAACTTGCTCACAGGGCTCGAATAATTGGCTCTCGCAGCCGCAGTATCGCTTGCAGAAGGAAACCCAAACCCCAACTTAGGTGGATTAGAGCAGGAATAGTAACCCGTCAAAGTCGTCGGCGCATCAGCCGTGGTATTCGGAACCACCACCGACTGAATGCCCGCCGCGTCAAACAGGGTTTGCACGCTCGCCAAAGGCCCAAATACAATCGTAGTCCCGGAATCCGTAACGATAAACGCGTCTTTTTCAATTACCTTACCGTTCGCGGTGATGTCGCCATGAAGAGACCATTCTCCGTCGTAGAGGGGAGCTACGCTCAAGGGGCCGAAGAATCGGTTATAGGCTACGTACCCAAAGTACTGGACCCCGGTCAGATCGGTATTGAATGCGAGTCCGAAGCGGCATTGGGAGAGGAGGTTCTTGGCGGTCGTGCAGAGCGTTTCGAACCAGGATAAGGAGTTTAGGGCGCTAGAATCGATGCCAGCGAATCCGACAAGGCCGTTGTGGGGAAACGTGGGCGGGGAGACGGGGTCGGTGACTACGCCTAGGAGCTGCAGGGTGGAGAGTTGGGTGGAATCGAGGGCTACAATGTCTTTGTAGACTGGGCCGGAAATCTATGTAATTTAGGGGTTTGATGCAGGCTCAAAGCGAGGGGACGTACCGTCTCGATGCCTGAACCATCAGGGTTGGTGGTTGCAAATGTTATGGAGAAATTTTGGTGGAGATTCTGAGATTGAGAGCTTGGGGCGTAGGTACCGGGATTGAGATAGACGTCTGTGGAGCCGGTGTCGATCAGCATTTCGAGGTTGGCGGCGCTCCCGACGGTGAAGTTCGCGAACCAGAATCCCTTGTCCTAGGTCAGCTTAATCGCGTTTACTCTAGAAGAGCCATAGCACTTGATCATTAAACTCTCCAACTTGAGTCTTTCCTCGTCGGCTGTATATCGGAGGGATCCATGCTCCAGGGATGATTTTCTTTGCGAGTGGTAAGGAGAATGAATCTCCGAAAGTCTGGGGAAGAATTGCGGCAATTACGCCGAGCATCAGGCATTGGACCATCATCAAGCCTTGAAACAGGAAACTGGAAAGGGGCTGAGATGTTTGAAATTTGAAGATCCCCGGGGCTGAGAGAATGGCAGGATCTTATATGAAGTTCAGATTTAAGCTACACAACGGTGCCTAGCGTATATGCACCCCATTGTGACAATGTCAGCTCGGTGCTCATTAGCAGCAGCAGCAGCTAGTTCTATGCTCGTTCAGGATGTGATTGTCCATTGAGCTGAGTAGCACCGCAATCTACCCCCAAAGGGAAGGTGCCAGCAGGGGCAACTCTGCTGGAGGGAGAACGCCCCGTTGATTCTCACATGGGGGCTATCGATTCTATCAATTAAGCACCGGCTATTGTGAAAGCTTACGATCAGGGTCAGACTATAGGCTCATTGAGTCTGGTGAAGGACGAGGATGAATGATGGACTACATGCACGTTTATGTCTGCAATGAGCCAAAGTTCATGGATCGGCAGCTATTTTGGCCGGTCGTGCCCCGCAACATGATCCTTTGCCGTTGCTGGCGCTTCGAGTCTCAACGACATCTCTACATAAGTCATCCAAGAATTATTGCCTTGCTTTCACTGCAAAAGAATGTAGCTCTGTGCACACAAGTGCCCGCCAATTTATCGGACCCCGAAATGGAATCAGTGTTGGCGACGGCAAGTCCTGATAATGAAGGCACGCATTGCACCTGATATTGGAGTCTGAATCCTCGTCGGCCATTGCTAACATTGCGCCAGTTTTAATACTTACCTTTCAGAATCCTCGAACCATTAGTCGCCTCCTGATCCAATTCTTCATCATTTGGATAGTAGCCAATGTTGCGCAATACAGTTTCGCAAAAGCTAGACATATGTCTCACAAAGCAAGGATAAACGCCCAAGTCCTATTCGTTTACCTCCCAACATATCCCGCCTCTTCACTCATCTGTCGGATAAGCCTCAGCATCTATACCGCATTTACCAAGCCCTGGCCCTCCAATCACTCGTTAGACTACATCGTCTATCTCATCTCCGCTTCTCTCGGACTCAAAGCTATCCCCACCTCAATCAATGAGAATCCCTCGTCCCCGCCAGAACCATCTCCCAGCATCGAACTCCTCGCCGAAGAATTTTCCAACTAGCAACGTATACCCTGTACCTGCACCACCACATTCTGTAGCCGCTGGACACGCCTCCTCTTCGCCTCTCTTCTCACACTCGCCATCACATCCTATCTCTGCGCCACAGCACTGTTCCACTATTTTCAGCGCTGCACAATCCCATATACTTTCATGGCACACGAACTCCTGACCGGCACCCCACCCGGTGAACACTCCGCCGAGATCCCCGAGTTGGGAATAGACACTGTCTCCGGGGTCGATGATCTCCTTGCCGTCGTCGCTCTCGGCGGCTTCGTCGTTTCGGGTTCCGCGCTGGTGTTAAGGATCACGGGCTGGAGATGGCAATATACGCATCTAATCCCAGCAGAGAAAGAGCGAAATGAAGCGTTGCATCTGAGGAGTATACCATATTCTGGTATCGACGCGCGTTTTGAACTTCCAATAGCAATGCTCATCTACATATCCCTCGCTTACCATCACTGGCGGCGTATTTTCGCTTTTTGGGCGGTTCTCCCAGCCGGGATAAATGCGTTTCTAGGGCTTGTGCTGGTGTGGATGTGGAGTTGCTTTTTGTTGAATTATGGGTTTTGGGTGTCTGGGTGGAAGACCCCTTGGAAGGGAGAGGGGAGGGCTAAGGTAGGGACGGTGTTCGTGTGGGGGGTTTTAGTGGTGGCTCAGTGGGTTTTTTGGTGCGTGGCAGGATATGTGGGATATGAGGGCTTGTTTGAGAGGCGGGATGTGCCTGAGGCCTTTGTTTATGTGGAGGAATTCGTGGGAGAATACTTTGTGGTGGATGTGATGAGTGTTTGTGTTTAGGAGCGGTGTTTGAGTAATTGTGCCTATGGTTCATTGATTTCACTACGGACATTTTCTTCCAAACCCCCACATCACTGGGCTTCTCGGGAAGAGATCTCCGGGTTTAACCTTAGCACTCGCCCTCGTATCCTTTGAAGATTATGCTTTGAAGACGTCTGGAGCATTGGCCTCACCGAGAGAATTAGGATTTAAACGGCAGATTTTGGAGGTTGGAGCTCGGCGAAGTTGACATACCATCAACCTCCCCAAGCTTCTGCGATCTTTGTAGACTCGATCTTTCCTCTAATTCAAGAGACTCCATTTTCCCCTCCAATTCGTCCATTCCAATTCCCTCGTCAGGGTCAAAGCAGTCTTTATATGGACTTGGAGTCTCAGAAAAGACGTGATAGAGGCCTTCAAGTCCCTCTCGTTCGTCTACCAGGGGAGGTTTCTTTAGAGGTCTAGGTCTTTGCTTTGTGGCTTTATTGTAGAAAATCTTCATCGGTAAATCGATTAGAGGAACCCATTCCCACGGTTTCCGAGGTAGTCTCTCGAGATCGGCATATATTCCCCAAGCCTTCTAGCAGCGAATCCTTGTTGTTTCCCTCGAAAGCGAGAACTGTTCGTTCAATAACAGGTTTTGTGAATCTGCAATCAACTTTATTCTCGGATTGAAAAGTCGCAACGCGCTCGTTAGCTATTAGGAGGAACCGCTCTGCAATGTACCTAGTAATCTCAAATTCGACGAGACCGGTATTGGCTTGAGTTTTTGCGAGCTCTTGTAGCTCTTCCAACTTTGACTAGGTTGGGAACAATTCCCGCTTTTTCAACGTCTCAAATGCCATCTCACTCGCCTTCTTTTCTGCCCCCTGTAAAAGTGATTCCAACGTCTCTACAAGGCCACATCGCGGTTCGAGATTATTTTTACGCTGTTCGGAAACCAGTCTTCCTACGGAAAGAATTAGCCAATCAAAATCGTCTTGAAATGCCTGCTCCCTCTGTTCATTTCTCTTCATATCAGAACTGAATGGACCCAAAATGCTCGCCTTTCCCCAATCAGCCAGCTTAAATTATGGAAATGATGCGTCTGGCTGATCGTCAGGCCAATGAAGTATATTGCCAGGATGCAGATCGTCATGGCGTATTGATTTCCATGGTCCTTTTTTCTCGGCGTCCCAAGGACCCTCCGGTGTCCATCCGTGATGGATGTATGCTAGATTCTCTATCGTGTGTCGAGCCAATTCCCAGAATACGGCTTTTGGGATAACTTGTTTTTCCTTGATGAATTTAACTAGAAATCCCTCTAGGTCACCACCGTTACACACTGTTGTAATATTAGCATATGTGCTTCTCAGCTTGGAAAAGAACCTAGGTCGTCAAGGAAATAATGACACATCCTCATTCTTAAACAAAAGTCACATGATGTTTTTTATTTCTCTGGAAGGGTGGAAGAGTACATACGTTCATATATCAAACGATCCCCCTCACCAGGATATACGGTGTGCTTGATGAGTGCAGGCGCAATATTTGGAAGCAAGAGAGGAAATACCCCGGTTTCAGAAGTAACCTCGCCAGCGTTGAATCTCTTCAACACGTATGGAGTGTTATTGAAAGAGCGTACGAGGTATGTTTGGGCCTGTATACCTTGAGTGAAAGGCATGGCGAGGATAAATCCATTGGACGCATCATCTTCGTCAGGGAAAACAATTGCATTTAGCTTTTTGGCGGGAATATCTGGCTCCATTTTGAAATCGGAAATTAGAACTTGGAGTTAGGATTATCAAGTTTGCGAACTGCTAATCAAATTTCCCGACCATAGCTAATTGTGGGGGGGTATCATTGCATTCTTTGTTATAGTTCTTGATCTATTAAATCTTAGTGAGGGACTTTCCACCTGCGGTGTTGATCTTTGTTCGAATGTTTGTGCCCCAATCAAGATCAAAGGACTATAATTACCATCTTTGGGGGATTGCTTAAGGTTTCATTCTTTGTTTAAAATTCGGTTCCTGATCATTACCAAGGGGCTAGATCACTCAAGCCTGCTGCCAAGGGTACAACTTCAGACTTATACTTTCTCCGTTTGAAGGTTGATCGCTCATGCTTTCCTTCGGCGGCACTCTATTTTTAGCCCACTCCGCTAGAGTCTCCAAAGTTTGATAAATGACCGACACAGCAAGATACACACTCGAAGTCATAAGAAACGTTGGAGAAATCCAACCCATCATCCCCGAAGACGGAAATTCTTCGATCGGGAGTAGATGCAGAATCAGCCAGATAGCTTGATTCTATAGATCAATGTATTCTTCATTAGGGGCAATAACTACTTTCCCAACAAATGTTTTGGTATCCGTATACATTTTGTTAATCCACGAGGCATGAAAAAGCGGAGTTCGGAGACGGATACGGACCACCATGCAGGACTCTCATAGCACGTGCATCGTACCACTTTGGGGCGTCAATGGAAAGTTAGGCTGCAATGAGTCACGCCAGATTTCAAGCTCAAGGTTCTTCCTGTTTAAGTGGCCGAATATCTTGTTCCCCAAGGAGAGTGTATCCTCCAAGAAATGGCCTCAACGAACCATATCGTCGTCATCGGGTTAGGACCTCTCCTATATGTGAACGATGCCTGCTAATGAAGCCATAGTGCTGGTGTATCTGGTCTTACAACCGCTTTACTACTTGCCAAAGACCCGGGGAACAGCATCACTATTGTGGCAAAGCATATGCCCGGAGACTATGACATTGAATATGCATCGCCATGGGCTGGAGCAAATTATTCTCCGTATGCCAGAACTTCCAGAGTATATCCACCGAGATGGAGATTGATTGTTGAACAGATTCGCCAAAGCAGGAACCGAAACAGCAAAGTGGGAGAAGGAAACATGGCAGCCGCTCGCAGATCTTGCAGCGAATGTACCTGAAGCGGGTATACATTTCCAAAGTAAGGAGAATTCTAAAGTTACCTCAAGACCACGACTGATCAAATGAAGAGTCTAGAGCTTACAGCCGGAAAAAAGATATCGGATCAGTCATGGGCGATACTTTTGGGCATTTCACGTCCGGCGATCCTTGGTTCAAGACCACTGTTCCCGATGCATGAGACCCGCTCATCCAGATTCCTACTATCAAGCTGACGAGAACATAGTTCCGAATCCTGAAAGCCGAAGAGCTTCCCAAAAATGTTGATGCTGGCACAGAATTCACGTCTGTGTGTATTAACACGGCACTCTACCTCCCCTACCTCTTAGGCCAATGCAGAAAATACGGTGTGGTACTAGTCCGCACCGTCCTCAGCCATGTCTGCGACGCCGAAAAAAGACATCATTCTGGCAAGAAAGCCGACGTGGTAATCAACTGCACTGGTCTCAATGCATCCAAGATCGGAGGTGTAGAAGATAAGGCCATGATCCCAGCACGTGGGCAAACGGTGCTTGTAAGAAACGATCCAGGATACATGGCTTGTGTATCAGGGACCGATGACGCGAAAGATGATTTGGGGTATGTAATGATGCGCGCTTCAGGTGGCGGCACAATTTTGGGTGGATCCTATCAATTAGGGAATTGGGAATCGCAGCCCGATCCCAATCTAGCGATGCGGATTATGAAGAGGGCGGTGGAGTTGTGCCCGCAGCTTGGGGATGGGAAAGGTGTGGAGGGGTTGAGTATTGTGAGACATGGGGTTGGGTTGAGACCTACAAGGACTGGAGGGATTCGGTTGGAGAAGGAGAAAATTAATGGTGTGTGGGTTGTTCATAATTATGGGCATGGTGGGTATGGGTATCAGGTCTCCTATGCCTGTTCAGCGGCAGTTGCGAGGTTGGTTGATGAGGTTGTAAGGGCCAAGGCACGGCTATGAGATAGACTCGAGAATGAGTTGAATGGAAGACGCCTTAAATCCAAACTCGTATGCAGGCTATGAACAGACCCCTCCAACAGGACCATCTAGGGATTTGGAAGAGACCTAGGCTGCAGAGTGAGAAATAAGCTCAGATTGGGAAGGGTACAGGCTTCGAAGATGATCTGGCTGTCACGAAAAGGGGCAGAGCTAGGGCTTTGCAATAGGCTATCAGGCTATATAAGGTAAGAACGCCGAAAGCCTTGAAATTTCAGAGGGCGGTAGACCCAATGAATACATGGATCGTCCGAAGCTCCCCGGGGTTCTAGGGTTCTTCAAGGTGAATATTAAGTTCTTGATAGGTTACAGAATTCACAGGGTGGCTGGTAAGCCCCCAAATTGTTGTACACCCTCAGCTGACCGTGCTACAACTAAGCGAATGCGATTTCACGAAAAGGTTCCGGGAGGAGTAAAATGTCGGAACTGAAGGCTTTATTCTTATTTGAATGTTTGAAATTCTTCTTCTCCCTGAACTCTTTTTCAACTCCTCGATTTCTCTTGCTTCTACCTCCGCCTCTTTTGCCTTCTGAATAATCACCAATCATGTCTCATAGACCAACCTTCATTCTAGTACCCGGAGCATGGCACGCTCCCTCCATTTGGGATAAAATCACATCAATTCTCACCACTCATCAATACAAATCCGTCCCAATAACTCTCCCATCAACACTCTCAAACGCTGCAGCAAACCTCCTAGAAGACATCACTGCAGTCCGAGACGCCATAACAGCAGAGACTACACAAGGCCGTGATGTGGTCATCGTGGTGCATTCCTATGGCGGTTTCGTTGGGGCAAGCGCGGTTAAAGGGCTCACGCAACCCAAGCAAAATGCCTCATCCGCTACAAAGGACGGATTTGGTCTTGTAATAGGGATTGTAATGCTAGCTTCTGGATTTGTGCAGACGGGATCAAGCTTCCTCGATGGCTTTGGCGGTAAACCTCCCCCATCATGGAGGATTGACCCAGAGAGCGGGTTCGCCATCATTGTAGCGGATCCCAGGGAGCTGTTCTACCACGACCTCCCAGAAGACGAGGGCAATTACTGGGTTGAGCAATTGCAAAAGCAGGCGGCGAAGCCTTTGGTGGAGGGTGGCGAGCATGCTTATGCGGGGTGGAAGGACGTACCCGTTTGGTTTTTGGCAACGACAGAGGATAGGGCTTTGCCGATTGAGGCTCAGAGATACTTTGTGCAAGCTGCAAAGGATGCTGGAGCTGATGTAACGTTTCGGGAAGTCGAAAGCGGTCATTCGCTAATGTTAAGTCGACCGAAGGAGACAGGTGATTTTATGTTGGAGGCGGTGAATTATTTCATGGGATAAAGAGGAGGGTTTGCACGGTTGTATTATAGAAGCTTTTCTAGGAAGTTGTTGGACAATCTTCACTCTTTTCCAGCATTTTTGGAACTCCGTAGCTCTCTTGTGTTCCTTCATGCCCTCATACAAGCTCCTCTAGAGCTGGATGTCTATTGCCCTGATCTCATTCTATGGCCCGTAGTCTATGCCAGCCACCATATATACTGTGATAGTGGGTCGGACCACATCATTGGACATGCAATATCCGGTGGCGCTGCACTCAACTCCAATACCTGTTTCAAAGCGGTGGGCCACGCTAGCACCCAGAATGCAAAAGTCAAAATCATACCAGGAAGAAGGTATACGCCACCTCCCAGCATCCACAGTGGGGTCAAAATGCTGCAGACAGGGCCTATAATCCACCGCATAAACGGACGCCGTGTCAAGAAAGATGAGCGACCGTGCTCTCGTTCCTCTTTATAAATCGAGAAGGGAAGATAAAAGACAACACAACAGATGGGAGGAACGAAGAATGCACCAAATATTATGAGATTGCTCCGGTTTTCAGTGTCGAGCAGCAGCTGTTGGGATATGTTTGAGAACACGGCGAACATATCAGAGTCATGGCTGACGATCAAGATAAAAAACGAAATCCCGATATTCTTGGAAAATCGTAGCCAGTGTTCGTGTTCGACGTCAAAAGCGAGCAAAGGCTGGAAACAGCTGTCTCGGCAGAACAGAGCAAATATATCCATACCCGTCTTCTCGTCATCTGGAACAGGTTCGCTGAGAATAGGTATTTCGAAGGAAAGGCCAAGTGTGAGGATGCCAATAATCAAGCCGCCGCATGCGAGTTCGAAGACTCTCTGATCAACTAATATCACGGCGTCCCGTTGTTTGCGCCGGTGGTACAGGAAAATAGAACCTGCACATTGCACGAGGAAAGCGCAAGTCACACACGCCTTCCCAATTGATTTTGCCAGCTTTTCCGTTCCGCCTCGATTATGATGCTCGTCCGCCGGTATTGGCGCATAACCTTGATCTGGGGCCTTTCCCAACAGCCAGCGCAGAGGTGTATGGAGGGTTTCGATAGGTACAGATTGTTTGTCTCTTTTGATATAGCCCCGCAAGACTTTATAGACATAAAACCCGAGAATCACCACCAAGCCGAGTAGGTATCGGAAGACCAAATTGAGTGGAGCTAAGATGTACAGAGCCCAACCCCACCCCAGATATTTCCCGTCGCGTCGTCGGGCGAGATGAAAGAAGAATCCCAGGGTCGTAAAATGGATAACAAAGAATTTTATGTATAGTTCTTGGGAGGATCGACGTCCGTCATTCGAGCAGAGGAGCGCACCAGTTGAATTGGATTGTGCGGTGGAGTTCATAGCTGACCATACGTAGAGGTCTTGAGGAGTGCATTCATCGATGGAAGAACTAAAAGAATGAAAGAGGAACGCGTCTCAGCCGGCTGTTGAAAAGAAAAGACAACAGAAGACAAGAGAAGAGAAGAGGGACCGAAAGTTCCAGCTCAGCCTCGTCAAAAGGGGGCTGTGTAAGCCACAGCGGCTGCGCCTGTAGAAGCGCGAGAGACGGGATGTCATAGACTTCTAGCGCACATAAACTTCTTGACATAAAACTATATATATTTCCTTCTTCGAGAAAATAGACTAGCACAACAATAACGCATAATTTACCGATAATTGGCTGTTTCTCAGGAGTTTCCCCCAAATCTCTATCTTGTCTCAGGCCAAAATCACCTAATTAACAATAGATAACTTAATAGATCAATTAGATCACAGGATTCCGACCAATTACCTAGATCATAGTATTTCAAGAGTACTCAAAGTTTCGATTTTCGCGAACTCTGGGTTACTTGTACGTGGGTAAGAATTGATTCCAGCTGCGCTGGAATGAGTTCTGCAATATCCTCAGCCCTAACAGTCTCAGAATTGGGCTCGGGTTCAGACTGAAAAGCAGGAACGGGAGCCCTGCTAGAGACTGTGGACAGGAGGCTCAGGAGCCGGTCCGTGGCCGCATCCACACTAGGATAAGGACCGTGGCAATGCGTAGGAGCGCGGCAGTCTCGGGCAGTCTAGAATCCATGTGTAAGTCTGAATTGCGTCAATATAGGGCAGGGCGGGCAGCAAAGGAGGAGGGAGGGGGGTCCTCGGAACATACTCTCTACGCGTCGTGGAATTGAGGGCTGACGCACTTCCAGACCTCATACATCACAATTGAACGAGTCACTGGCCTTATAACTGCACCAAAATGGACCCCTACTCTGAGGGTCGGTGGGGCCTGGAAATTACGCGCTTCAAACGGAGATTCGCGACCACTCCGAGGCCGACGATTCGACGTGTTATCAATAATATTTCTGTAATCATCCGGGCTCCCTCAAGAACCAGCCAATCCGGTCGGTAATGCATGATAATCACTAACAGTACGACTGAGCCAGTTCGGTACATATACACAGTATAGTCTGGAAGATAGATTCACTAATTTTCATAAGCACACAACTTGTAAACGGCGTATAAAAGCACAGGTTCTCACTTTTTGTATGCTTATGGGCTTCAATATTTATAGTGATAATGACCTGAGCAATGTCTTGTAAATAAATGGTAAATACCCTATGAATACGCGATTTTAAAGAAATTATAAGCCCACCTAGCTTTATAATCCTCTGTTTTGATTAGTTAGTGTAGGTGCATTACCACTTACACGCACTGGACTTATTCACCTGACTATACAATATTTTATTTCCGTTCAAAGATGCCCATGGCGGGCGAATAGCATAAAACAAGCATCTCAGTAGAACTGCTCGACGCGAAATCAAAATCTTCGCCAGCACACTGTGGTCGAAGCATTTTCAACATACGCCAGTTTACAGCAGATCGCTCATAAGTCGATTGAGTCCATCTAGCCTTATCTAGACTTTACTACAAAATCAAACCACTCGAAACGGAAATGGCGGTAGTAAAATTCATTGATATTGCAAAATATCTTTTCAACTCTATATGCCATGAAGTCCAAATTTTCAGTACATATATACCAAATGCTAAAATGCCGAAAGCGCCAAAACGTCAAGAATGACATCGAGTCTAATTTCCCGATCTTTTGTGCTGGCGTTTGAGAATTTTGATAAATTCTTCAATGTCGAAGGTATTGTCTCCCAGCCTTATCGCGAGGTCCTGGACTTCCGTTTCTTGTTCTGCCTATAGAAAATTTGTCAAGAAATGCAAAGTGAACAGATCAGGGAGACTTACGGTGTTCATTGAATCCCATCTATCTAACCAAGTAGAAATGCTTTGCGCCAAGTCATTCTGAATATACCGTTTGAAATTTTGATATCTTGGGTTGGCTGAATCAGCTGTTCTTGGAATATTGTCCCTGTTCCGAATAGTGACGGGTGCATTAGGTGTTAACATAAGGTTGTTACGAACTTGGAGAGATTCAATACTGTTTCGATCGACGCCTTGACTTCGTGAATATAAGTCACCGTGAGGCCGAGCGAAAGCGATGCTTTGATGAAGGAGAAATCCGAAGACTGCAATGTTAACATAGCGAGGAAGCATATCGGCAAGGAAACAAGCTTGTGATGATCGTAAAAATATTCAATATTCAGGAGATGATAGTTGAGGCCGGTTGTCTAAAGACGTGGAGCGAGCTGAAAAACTAGGGTCAGTCGACTCTTCACGAGACCCGAGAGAGATGTAGAGAATGTCGAAGAGATGTAACGGCTGTCTTCTAGCTCTAGAATTTTTGTATTTATATATATGGATCCAAGGAGTTCGCGAATAATACGATAGTGCTGCAAGGCTGAGGTGGAATTGGAGGAGTCGAAGGAACTGAGGCTGAGGAGGCCTTTCAACTCCAAATATAGCTCTAATTGCAGTCTAGACGGGCCTAACGTATAGTCTGGTCTTAGAGCTCAGGAATTAAACGTAATGAGAATACTTTGTGGCCAATTAGAACCTGCGCTTACAATTAAAAGGGGCTAATAAAATTCCTGGGGTTTAGAGCTTTCAGGGCCTTCTAGGGTCTTTAGGGGCTTTGTATAGGGCATAGAATATAAGGTTATTGTTGCAAGAGTCCATTTGAACCTGCGCTTAAAGTAATGGTGGGCTTGCAATTCATACTAGACTTATAGTCCAGACTATACGGTATACCGCCCCATGAGCCTTCTATGCGGCACACGCCTTGCCGAAGCCAACCGTAGAAGCTTTCCCAACAGAGTCCGAATTGCAACAAGACTAAATAAGACGTTGAAGAAGATAACTGGAAGGGTCCGAGAGTTTCTAGGGACATGATACCGGAACTGAAAAATATAGTGAAGCATGAATGGCATTTGGTTTAGCCAAAGAAATTTTGAGGGCTATTTACTTGGTCTGAAAGAGCGTTAGTCCCGATTTGGGTGATGATGCGAGAACACCCCTGCCTTAGCGCGCACGACAACTTTCCTCCGTTGACGTACAAATAGGTACTAGAGGTTCAGCCCCAACACTGCCACTTGCCGTGAGAGACTGTCTTTAACTCACAGCCTCTCTGTGATCCACATCCTGATCCGATGCACATCCTTCGAACTTATATATCCGTGCCTTCTTTAGTTTCATAGCACCGTTTGTGTTTGATCGATATACAGTTTTTAGCAAATCAGGATATATAATACGGCCTTCGTATACGCCGATGGAAAGACCATAGACAAAGCCTTTCCATCTGTCACCATGGTCATGATCTCGTCGATTGAGCTTGGTAAAATGCGCTGAGAAAGAATACGGTGTCTCGTCGATACGCTGGGCTTTTCAAGAGTAGATTGCACTGCTGCCAGTGGCTTGGATGGTGGGTCAATATTTTAAACTAGTGGTTAACTATCATTTGGTTGACTATAGTTCTTGATACTATGATTCAGCAACTTATAATTCTTGGATCTCATTACTCAGGTCTGATCTAATTAAATGGCTATTTAAATCCTAAAATTTTTAAGTGTTCTCGGAACTTTTTAGACGCTTTTCAGGGAACACCCCTATAGACTTAGTGTCTGATCTCGCTTAAAATCAGTCTTATTACTTCAACTAATTTCAAATCCCCCCTTACTAATGGATTAACCAATGGTGAGTTAGTTTATCGTCTGATTAAACTCCAATGGCTGGGATTTAGACCCTTTCGGGTGCAGTTGGTCGGCGGGACCGCCCATCAAAAACCCTGATTGCTGCGAGTATGCGTGTTTATCAGCAACTAGCGACTAACAATAGCATTGTATGAGATAATTTTGCCGAATTCCCGAGGCGATACATCGTATAAATTTGACCCGATGGTTTGGTATTTTTACTAAAGCTCGCTTTAGATCCTGACAGGCTCCACTTCTGTTAATTACAACGAGTCAGGATCTCTGGTACTCGCCATGCATTATCAGTAGATCCGTGAGTCCACTAGCTAAGGTAAAAACCCACCCCGAAAAATACTGCGGCCGATGTCATGCCCCTCTACGCCAACGATACCTCGCCGCTTCCTCCGCCCTGAATCATCCGAAGGATGTGGCGCAGCGTTATTGGGGGGAGGCACAAGCCTAAAACTGTGGCTTCAGCCTTACCGGTACCTTATCATGGAAATTGATTTCTCGTACTCTAAACTAGGGCTTTTCCTTCCAGAAGTCAAGATTTCGGAAATCGGCCTGTGCACAGCCGGAAAAGGGCTCACAATTCTTAAGAAGTTTTTAAACGAAACGTATTAAAATACTATTTCAAAAGTATTTGAGACTGATATCCCCTTAATGGTCTTATATTTATCATAAATTTAGTAAAAATAAATTAACTATCAGATATATAGAAGAACTACAGTAAGTGTATCCAGAGCCCGCTTTTTTCTTTTAAATAGAGAAGTGGAAACTTGCTAAAAATAAAATCTGTTAAATAATTTAGCGTTCTTGGCAATGCCTCCCACGCCCTTTCCGTAGGTAGGTAGTAATCAGGGTTTACAAGCTTACTAGCATCACATGGCCTTACAGGGTTGGAAGCCTGAACACGTCCCACTTATTGTCAGAACTCCGCACCAAGGCAGGTGGAAATGTTTCACTTATCTTCCGCTTCATACCTCTAAGTACTAGTTAGAAAAGCCTTTAGCTTCCCTATGTGATATGTATGTGTTTCACCTAGGCCAGCTAGTTAGAGAGGTGGGACGATTATTTTCGGTACCATGCTCTGTCTGATCCACACATATAATCTACCCACCTTGCTATTTTAGTCAGAGTACCAATCAGAATGGTTAACCGTTCATGTCGATTCGAGCCTCACAAGTATTATAAATGTATTTTTGCCGCGTAGACACGGGTGACCCTCCGCCTCCGACTAATTTCTCGAGAAATTGCTGCTCCCCCTAATAGTCACTGCCAAGTACACACATTTGGATCATGGGATTGCTGATATCTAGGCGCAATGATACCACTTTTAACAGGAGGACAGATCTATTCTCAAAGTCAGGCAGGATGAGCACAGCCATGAAATCTATGATCCTAGTCCACCAATTTGAAGCAAAATAGTTACATAGCAGAATCCTTGTTCTAGAAATAGACCTCCTAAGAGATGTCCAAAGTATAAAAATACCATTTCTATACATCCCAATCTCCATTCACTCACACACCCCACTTTTTCATCTACACAGTCCTCACTTATTTATACAGCTTTCCCTCATCCATATAATTTCCAAACAATCCATTTACCTAAACACTTAGTATTTAACAGTCGACCATCAACATGTTCTTCTCAACTAAATCTCTTCTTCTTTTCACAGCCGCTCTTTTTGCAATTATCTCTGTTGTCCATGGTCACCCGGCCCATCATGAACACGATCATGGATTAGAACCCTCCAACGTCACGAAAAGAGGAGCTACAGAACTTGTAAGAGCCAACTCGTCCCACCAGAAAACACAACTACTAACTTTAAACTTTCTGGGCCGAATGTAAAGCAACTTTCACAGAATGTATGAAAGAAGCGAACGCTGTCAAGTACAACATTGTAAGTGATTCAAATCCCCCCAAAATTTTTCCATACTCTACCTTTTTTTGTCCGCCAGAAAGAAGGTCAAGCAATTCCCCGACATTCTCGAGCAAACCAAGTAAAATCAGACAGAGTTTATTGAAATGCGATTGCTGACAAAAATTCTTAAGGACAAAAATCACGCAAGAGCTCAATGTATAGACCATTACAATGGGTGCAAGCTTGCCGCTGAGAAATTTGACTTTAAAGAAGCCCCAGAACACGAGAATTGCGGAATTTGCCAAGATCCTGTGGACGGAACTGTTCCTACATTGCCATGCGGGCATATATTCCATACTGCATGCTTAGGTTCTACCATGGCACAGCAACGGATGGGTTACCGTTGCCCCCTCTGCAACAAAGCACTTTAGAAAACCGCATTGAGAGCAGACGATACTTTTGACATGTAGGTGGGTTAGTATGTTGGTTTTCTGGAGTTCTATCTGAAGAGGAAAATGAGGCTAGTTTGTTGGTGTATTGGCATTCTGGCGTTCTGATATTTCCCTCCTACCAAAGGTACAAAGTGGAGGCCGTGAGAGAGCGGCAGGATTAAAAGTAGAGATAAGAAGTCATTGTGAAAATGAAAACTCAAGATAAATGAAAGAAAATCAAGAAAAAGTCCCTATTGGTAAAATTTAGATTAACTTTTTATTTATTTGAAACCTTTTGATTTGATTATATACTTCTATTTCTAATTTACAGATTTTTAATCTAGTTTATAGCAAGATTTACAGAATAAGAGAAGGAACCCCCATATAAATAAAGAAGTAAACTTCACTTATAATTGAATATATATACACATATATAAATCTCAAAAGAAAATCCCCTCCCGAATATTAAAATTCATCCCAAAGCCTTCTGATTCACTGACTCCCTTATATCATATACTAAATTCTTCCAGGCTTTTAAAAAGGCACCCGTTCATTTCATTTCTTTGTACAAAAACAAATCCACATCACTTGTTATAGATTGTTTGTGATGTTGAGGTAAATGATGCTCTTGATTTTCTCTCCACTCCCAATATCCAGAACCTGAATCACCAAGAACAATTATTTCATTTTTGACAACCGTGTGCTCAATAGTAAGCATTCCATCATCGCCCTAAGCACAAAAATACTAAAGAATACAACAATCAATGCAGATAAGACTTTATCAGCAGCGCTCCCCAAAACAAGTTTCTCGGTGTAGAAGTAGGGACAGAAGTCTATGTAACATTTTTCAGAAACCCACGAAGATCTTGACAGCGAGTAAGTAGGTAGAACAGCGTCGTTTATAGTAATATGTCACGTGAAGCGAGCGGGAGGAAATCGCGAGGGGGTAAATTGGGGTGCTATGGTCCACGCGGATTGCGTCAGAAAGGAATATAATGAAACCCCTTAGGTTGGGGTAAGAGATGACAAGGGAATGAAAAGTAAGATGAATGTTTAAAATCAGCTGAGATAATTAGCTGGTTTTTTCCCCGAGAAACTTTTGACAGTGTAAAGCTAAGTCAGCCAATCAGATTTCTCTCCACTTAAAGACTCTCAGTTTGTGGTGATTTAAAGACAGTAATGTATTTTTCAAGTCCCGCTATTGCCTATGGGCAGCGAGGAAGCAGACAACAATCTAACTATCCACAAAGGCTACTGATTATCTTCGCCCTGTCAATTATGTCCCATTCCCATCCCCCAAACGCCATTACTTCCCTGACACCTCACTTCTCTCCCTGCCTCCACGACCTACACCTAACTCGTAGGTGCATGCGTAAACAAAAAACTCACACTCTCCCCATTATGAGTCCTACGAATCGCCTCCGCAAGTGTAGGACTAATATCCATAACATGCAATTTCCCATTCTTCTTGCCTCCTCCAAGCTTTTCGTATTTATCGCCCAGGGGAACAGTGTTTGTGACTACGAGTTTGGAGAGTTGTGATTTTTGGATTACTTCTATGGCGTTGCCGGATAGGATGCCGTGGGTTACGATCTTGGAACAATTAGGTTTGCAGTTGGAAAAAGATGGGGGAGGGAAAAGTGTAAGGTAGGAGATTTGGGGAATAGGGGGATAACATACAGCAACGACCTCTTTTGCACCATGCTCCATGAGTGTACTAGCCGCTTTTGCTAATGTTCCACATGTATCCGCCATATCATCAACCAAGATACAAGTCTTGTTCACCACATTCCCAACAAGCACCATTCTAGAGACTTCATTCGGACGAGCACGTTCTTTGTGGATAATGGCGAACTGGAGGTCAAGGCGGTCTGCTATTGAAGCCGCTCTGCAGTGTTGTTAGCATCTTGCCCATCTGTCTTCTGGGATGTTTGAGGGAGACTTGGAAAAAACATACCGTTTCACACCCCCAGCATCTGGACTGACAATCACCAATCCATCATCATCCTCTTCCTGTGCAATATTCGCACCTTCCTTTGACCTAGCCTTCCTATTCAAATTATCCTCAATCCACTTCAACGTACTCGGCTCCGCATAGAGATTATCAACCGGTACGTTGAAGAATCCCTGTATCTGAGACGCATGTAAATCCATTGTAATAACATGATTACACCCTGCTGTCTGCAACATATTCGCAATCAATTTGGCACTGATCGGCGCCCGACTCTTATCCTTTTTGTCCTGTCTCGCATATGGGAAATTCGGGATCACGGCTGTGATTCTGCGGGCGCTTGCAGTCTTGCATGCGTTGATCATGATGAGAAGTTCCATGAGACCGTCGTTGATATCGCCTGGGAGGGTGGACTGCAAGATGAATACTATTTGCATCCACACTTGTCAGAGAATGCATGCGGATGGGAGTGTGGGGATGGGACTGGGGGAGGAGAGGTACCATCTTCATCCCTAACGCTCTCCCCAACCGTAACGCTCGTTTCTTGATTCGAATAATTCAAACTCATAGTCTTCGCAAGCTCAATTCCTAATCTAGGCCACAAACATACTCATCAGCCTCGCTCCAGCCTCGCCCAAAGCTCATTAATGCCGAGACTTACTTTTCAGCAACCTGCTTGGCAAGTTGCGGATGGCTATTGCCCGTAAGCAATTTGATAGAATTTGTCGCCATTGCGTCTGTCGTATCTCGCTCAATACCAAAATCCCGCAATAATAGCTTCCTCGGGCGAGTTTCCCGTCCGCACTTGACAAAGACTGACCCTTCACACAAACAAAGCAGCTTCTGCAACCCAGCTTCCGGCACGTAGTTATTGTTTCTCAAAGGATTTTCATGAGATACTGCGCAGGAGAAGGACGCAAATGTCCCGTCGACGTAAAGCTTGAGGTTGGAGTCGGACGTTGGGGATCAAAAAATAATTTTTAGTGGGGTGCATTGTGATGACGGAGTTTGCCGAGGTGGGGTCATAGGCACTGTCGTGAAACCTTAGTTAATGGGATTTGAATTGAAGTTTCACTGCAGTGCCTTCGTTCTCCATGGGAAATTTTGCATATATTTCCCTGCAGGTATTGCATTGTATACAGTGTTACGAAGTCACCAATCAATATCATAGGAATTAATGTAAAAGCTCTGCATTGCTAAGAGAGTGGCAAACATCATTTTATGATGCACTGCCCTGAAAATCTAATATACAGAGTCCCCATTTCCATATTATAAAGTCAGCCGACCAGTATTCCATCCCTGTATCTGATCTACGAGACCTGCACTTCGTCGCAAACCATCAAACAAGAAATACGAAGAAAGGTGGCATCCCTCATCAAGTAATGTATCATCTCACACATTAAGTGCTCCTGAAAAACCCCGCATGCAAATACAATCGTGAAAAGTAGAAGCCGAAGGCTACCTAGGTAACGCCGTCAAATGCCTATCAAAGCCTGCGATGCATGATATCGTAATGAGAAAAGGCACCCAAGGACTTATGCGAAGCCGAAGTATTCGCTTCCGGCCGTGATGGCAGTGAGGACATGGGAGCGAAGTGACTCGTAGCTTTCATATTCAGGAAGGTCAAGTTCTGTTACTATTAGCAGGACACAGGCCATTGGAAGGAGAGTACTTACGGTTGAAGCATGTGTGCGAACTTGGAAGTCGTTCCTTATTGCCATAATCACGATGAATATTGAATCGACTGAAGCCGTTCATACCCTCCAATTCCTGGAATCCGTTGAGTGGCACCTTGCTGGTTCCGGTGACGAATTGTAGTAGCTTGGCACGCTCTTCCTTATCGTAGGAGCGAACTGCTCGCCAGAACCACTGAATTTGTGGGGAAGAGGCAGTGTAGTTATGGTATTCGGTGTTACTCTTCCAGTCTTCAACATCAATCTCAGGCAGACCAGAAATCAATAGCTCCAATTCTTGTTCATTGAAGATTGCGACAAGATCGGCTGGGATGATATCGTGGAAACCTAATGCACATTAGTAATTATCGTCAGATGGAGGTTTGGAAACTTACCCTTCAAGAATTCGTCCAACTGGGCCTTGACAGATCCAGTGAGCCTCCATTCAACCATCAAACGAACATATTCATGCTTATTAGCCTCAGTGACGGCAGTATTGCGGCCATTTTCACAGAAGTCGACTGTTTCGACGACACCAAACTTGTCATTATCCACAGAGAAAGTTTCCGTGATAATATCGGTGATATCATTCTCTAACATCCAGACAAGAGATTTGTAATAATCTGGGTCTAGAGACTCCATATCCTTGAGTGAAACAGCTCTGCCTAAGATGCGCTTGTAGACAGCTCTACTGAAATGGCAATCTAAGACGCGGCCTTCATAAAGAGCCTTGCCAATGATTCGTCCAATGAATTTGAAGAACATCAGATGCTCCTCATTGATACTACTTAATTGATTGGGGTGGAAGGTTGTGCGGTCGGAGGACACAGGGATGAAGAGGGCATATCCTGGATCGAACATCTGCCTGGAGAGGACCTGGAACCATTCGCGAGTAACGCCACCAGCATCAACACCTTCCTCGCCATGGAATCGAATACTAAGCTTTCCAAATTTCATTTGGTCTCCTGTTTGGAAGTAGAGAGACTTGAAGGAATCATGGAAGACCTGGTCTCGACGGACGGAGAGTTGAAGGGGAGGATATGATTGACGAGTATTCGTGCCTTTGGTGTGAATGCTACGGCTGAAGTAGTTGCGCTTGTTATCAAATTCAAGAACCTTTGGATTCTTGACCAAGAGGGCAAAGTGTGCTGACATGAGCTTAGGGTTATGTCGAACAAGGTCATTTAAAATCTTGCGATGCTCTTCAGTAAAACTGAAGAACAAGCTCTCCATGCGCGACTCAGGAACAGGACTCAATACCTCATTACCCGAGCCCAAACGTGCTTCCTTCAAAGTGGTGTTTTTGCAGACAACCATCAAAGCCTCAATGAGAGGTAGAAGAATCGTGGCGACATTGAGCATGTGTTCTCGTTGTCGGATTGCACTAAGGCAGGCACTGAGCCTTTCCCACATTGGGCCGAAAGTGGAATTTTCGTAAAGCGAGGAGAGAAGGTCCTGCTTTTCAACCAATTGAGATGACTCGCCTTCAGCTTCTGCTTCTGTCGGTTGATCCTTCTTATCGCGCTTAGGGTCAAATAGGTGGTCAAGGGCTGTGAGCACACGAAGCAACTTGTTCTGATCCGATCCACCAGGTGAGAACTTGGCTAATGCAACACCTTGGATCTCAGTTCCTGTAGTTGCCTTTTGAATCTGAGGTAGGAGCTCCTCCAGGTCTAGTAGAATGACTTCTCCGAGTCCTTGGGCTTTAGTGATCAATTCGCGTCCAAAGACAGCCTTCGCACCAGGAATAGCAGAAAGGTTCTTAATCGTTGAGAGAGTTTCGCGGAACGTCCTCGAACTGCATTCACGAGCAATGAAAATATTGATGACTAATTTGAGGTTTTGCTCGGGAATGACAGGAGGAATGATTGTGCGTTGCTTCTTCTCCGACTCTTGGGTAGTTGTCTCTGGCTTGGGGGCTTCTGAAGTAGATGCCTCGCCTTCAGCGGCGGGGTGCTCAGCAGGCACTGTTGTCTCAGGAGTAACCTCAACTGCTGGAGCCACGGCCTGTGACTCTGATGTTTGCTCACTTGTAGTCGCAGTTTCTGGGGAAGTGACGGACGCGGCCGTATCAGCAACTGAGGGAGTAGCCTCTATCTTCTTGGTCTCCTCAGCTTCTTTTTGCTTGCGTTGAAGTGCTTGTAGAGGTGTTGTGATTGAGCTGAGTAGTGTAGAAAGTAGCTCCATAACAGTTGAGCTCTCCATAATCAAGTCCCGATCAAGAAGACTTAGCAGCGAGTTGATAGCATATTTTGCAGCCTTGTTATCTTTTTGCTTGCCCTTTCTGCTTAGAGTGCGCTTCAGTCCACCAATAGTATCGTGCTCAGTTAAGAAGAATGCTGGTACATGTGGGTTTCTTTGGGTAAGGGAATTCAACGCCGACAAGCATTGTTGGACAACCATGAGCGGGGATGCTTCAGAATTTGTTTGTGTCAGAGAGACCGACCCACTCATACCCGTGAAAGTTCTCTTCAATGGCTGAGGAGTCTTGGGATCCTTCTCCTTTGGCTGCTTGGCTCTAAGAGAAAGATGAGCGAAGCTACGCTCGACAGCGGTCATGTCGATGCTACCATCTTGTAGAATATGAAGGAGGGTGCCAAGGACTTCGGTACGATTGTGCCGGTTGAGGCAGATATTTTCTAAGACCGAGTTAAGGACTTGTCGGAAACTGCTTTGCTGGGAAGTAAACATTAATCGAAGAAGAGTGGCAATTCCAGACTTGTCCAACATTTGGACGATCGATCGTCGAGGTGGTCGATTGGTGCTAGTAGGATTTGCCAAGTTTGTAACAACAGGAGCGGCTCTACGCGCCAGTCCACTAGGAATTCTATGATGAGCGGGATGTTCTCTCTGAGCAGCACGAGCCTGATCAGCAAGCTCCTGAGGAAGTAAATTGAGCATCTCTTCGTCCTGTTCCATAAGAACTTGTTGTCTAAGAGCTGGAGGTAGGGTTGCAAGAATACTTGCCGCATCCATATCCGGAGCAGCAGCACCGCCACCACCATTAGCAGCAGCAGCCTGGCGTCTTTGCTCCTCTCGCTCACGCCGACGTCGGTCTTGCCTCTCCTGTTGAATAATCTCGTCCCGAATATCTTCAGGCAAGGCATCTAAGAATTCTTGATCGATTTCCGATGGCTGTGCTCCAGTTGCAGCAGCTTGAGATCGTCGATCCGCAACAGCTGTCATGATGACCTCTTCTCGAATTTCTTCAGGAAGTTCCGCCAGGAAATCGGCATCAATGCCTAGATCAGTGATGTCAAAGGGGTTGCCACGAATCATAGTGGTGACTCGAGGGCGATCTTCAGCGGGAGTTTCTTCTGTTTGTGCTGCTTCCGTGACTGGCTGCGTCTCGCCTTCGACCCCTTCCATGGCTTCGGTATCATCAACTGCCTCTGTGCCTTCGTCCTCCGTTGACTCGGGCTCTCCTCCTCGAGCAGCAAGTGCTTCGGCGGCCGCCAGTTCGGCAGCTTCGCGCTCTTCGGCCTCCTTCTTTTCTTTCTCGGCCTTTTCTTCGGCCTCTCTGGCCTCCTTTGCTAACCGTTCCTCTTCCTGTCGCTTCTTGGCTTCTTCCTCTAATTTACGTAATTTTTCTGCTTCGGCGGCCTTTTGGATTTTGTCGGCCTCGATAGCTGGAGGAACAAGCACGGACTCGATAGCAGACTTAATATCGCTAGCCTTTTCGTGGAAATTAACTCCAAATAATAGTTTTGCTTCTTCGACCCATCTCGCCCCAGTATTTTGTGGAGTGAAAAGAGCTCCGTTTCCTAACTCACTGCCGCTGCGCTGAGTCTCATAGCGTGATCCTCCACCCCTAGGCAGACCAAACATTGCTTGAAGCTCTCGCGGAATCTCCTGTCCAGGGCCAGCGGTGATGTGGAATTGTAACGATGCGGCACCGTTGCGCCCGATTGTACCTGGCATATCTGGTAAGGATCTAATCATTTCAAAGAGAGCTGCGGTTGCGGGGCTCTCACCAAAAGGACCACCACGAGTGAGTTCCAGCAGGTCCGCATTAGGCCCCATAGCTTGGATGAAACTGCCCATGGTGCGTGGTCGATCGGCACTATCTCTACTTGATTGACGACCTTGGTTCGCAGGATTGAGCAAAGGATTAAGTCCGTCTTCAACTGAACGCGGGTTAGGTCGAGCATCAGGTCTGTGGGATCTATATGAAGGACGGAAGTCTGGAGGGCCTGTATTTAAATTAGTTCTGATGGTTCTGAGGCCGACTATGCCATCACGTAGTGCCCTGAGCTCTTCCATTTGTGCTCTCATTTCACCCAAGATTTCGTTCGCCGATATGACACGAGAAACCAGCGGATCGGAATTGTTTGACGACTCACCACCAAGTGGGTCACGAGGACCACCCGGAAATAATGGAAATGGGCTTGGGAAGGCATGGCGAGGGCGGTTTCCGCGATGACCAATAATCATTGGTGGATCAGCCTCACCCTCCCATCCAAACGCAGCAGACCCAGGACCATCTCCCGGGTAAGCTTGTTCCAAGAACATGTCTTCGTCATCCTCTCCTTCATCTTCGTCATCTGTGATTAGCTGTTCAGTATTGCCTTTTCATATGGGTCCATTAAAACTTACCTTCGTCCTCCTCAGCATACTCCCCAGTAACATGCTCATCATCTTCCCCTTCGTCACGGTCAATGCCCCCGGCTTCCATTTGCTCTTGCATTTGTTCAACCAGGTCTAGAGCATCGTTGCCGCCACCAAGCGCTCGTACAAGATCACCCAGAGGGCCGCCGACCATGTCCATATCGTGAATCTCAGCCTCATCTTGGTCCTGCGCTTGGCCTTCGTAATCTTCCTCTTCTCCATCGTCATCATCACGACCATCGTCGCTCTCCCACTGCATTTCGTCTTCGCCGAGTTCTTGTACATTGCCAGCGTCGTCGATGATTTCGAGGTGAGCATCATCACCCTCGTCATCGTCGTCATCGTCAGAATCGTGCTCATCGTCATCGTCGCTCGACTCAGAATCATCGCCATCTTCCAAGATAACTTCGAGATCGACACCATGATCGCCCGGCATACCTTCTACAGGTCCCATTCCTTGGTTATCTTCATCCTCGCTGACGTTGTCCTCGTCATCTTCAGGTTCCTCTTCGTATTCCATGCCATCAGGATAGCCTTCATCGTCATACATTTCCTCGTCATCTATAAAGATCAGAATATATCTTCAAGGCTTGCAAAAAAGAACTTACCATCCTCAGATTCGGATAACGAATCTTCTTCCCTACCCGGCTCAAACATACCCAAGGTTGAATTACGGAAAAGATCGGGTGTCTCCTCACGTTCGTCCTCGCCCTCGGAAACGGAAGTCGCTGATTCGATCTCATCGTCTTCGTTTTGACCAAGAGTAGAAGAGATGAGTGATAGATCGCTAAGCTGGATTGCGGTTGTAGTAAGTGTTCTGAGGGGTTTTAAGATATATTTAACTGCACGCTTGGCGCCCGGAAAATTGAGGTCAACGTCCGCAATAGATGTTGTCAAAGCTCCGATAAAGCCTTTCTCAAACATGATACGTCGAAGCTGCTGCTGAGACCTGCTGGTAATTGAAGTTTCCGGGCTTCCAATGCTAGAGTTTTCCTTGCCGCTCATAATATGGGTCATAAGCTCAGCAAGGTAAAACATTCTGGCATACTTGATCTCGAGGGATTCATTGGATGCGCTTGCTTCTTTATAGGCCTTCAGGATATTCTCCAGAACAAATTTACGAACAAAGAGGAGATCTGGTTCATCTTCACCATCCGAAGGTTCGCGATTCTTGTCGATAAGTTGCTCTCCGGTCTTGGTCAATAATGCAGTGATGACAGAATCGGCCCAATTGGATGTGATATATTTCTTCTGTGAGGCAACCGAGTCCGGTTTGTCCAAGAACCCGGTGGGGATAAGATCGGAAAGAAGGTAATTGACAACACTTGAGCGAGGTTTAGAAGGGGTCATGGCTTGTTGTGGGGCGCTGCGCTTGAAATTGATAAACTCAATCTTTGTGCGATTATAGGAGCCCAATAATTCCGTAAGACATTGTAGAATAAATAACCGGTAGGTGTAAATAGGGTGCTCCTCGTGCTTGAGTTCTTGCTTGGAGGACTTTGGAGGTTTGATTTCGGCAGGCGGTGATAGAGCCTCGACATCAGGGGAAAACCCAGACATTGGAGTATCGCCATTGGGTACAGCAGCAATTTTATCCGACGTTCCCGTAAGAGCAGGAGCCGGTTCCTTGTCCTCGACATCTCTGTAATTAAGGAGTTCACAGAGTAGAAAATGAATTACACCATCTGGGTTGTCAACAACCGGCAACTTGTGCTCTAGTGGTACAACTTTGGCGGCATCCTGCATCTCAGTGTCGACTTCTTCTGTGGACGGCTTTACGTCTTGCAGCGTCAGATCTTCAGTCGCCTGCACTGTGGGCTGAACCGAGCCATCAGCAGATTTGGCAGCCAAGACTGCAGGATCTGAACCTGGAGCAAAGGGGTCCTTCAATGCAAGGGAATTAGATCGACTTGAAGAGTCTGCACTGGGATATGACCAACGGCTGTATTTGACCATCTCGTTGGTAACCTCCACGAAGAGATCAGGTGCTCGAATGGCAGTAGACGCAAGGCCGCGTAAGTAGAGACTAGGGTCGATGGTACGCTGCTGGCGGTTAGCCTCAAAGAAGGACTTAGTTTCCGAGCGCATAATCTGCTTGATGGTCTCCTCGTCCTCAATAATATGACGCAGGATGAGCATCAATGGACTTTGGATCTGTGCAGTACTAGGACCGGCAAGTTGCTTTGCCATAACGAAAAGTCGCTGAATGTTCTTCTTCTCACCCACAACTTGAGCCACAGATCGAGTTCGAGTTAGAATGACCAAGATTCGAAGCACAGCCAATGCAAGAGACTCGGATTTGCCAATTCGAGGAAGAATTTCAAGAATTGCTTCAAGGAGCTGAGCCCGCTCGTCAGATGGTACAGCAGGGTCAAAGGGTTCCAATACAGGGCTCTCAATGGCATCATTCTCATCTTTCGGGCTAGACCACTTTGTCTTGCGTGGCTTCGAATCCTCACTAAGAAGCATCTCAACTATAAGGAGGACATGTGCAATCCAAGGAGATGAGCCATCAGAGGAATGACTTGGAGATAACTTCACAAACCCGAGTAATGTACTCAGATTATCCTTCAGTAGTCCGACAGCCGCAGCGTAAAAGAGCTTGTCTCGAAGCATCAATGCAAGCAAATGGGCATAGGCTGCAACCTTCTTGCCAGAAGTTCGTACGTCCTCTTCACCAGCAAATGACATAAGGGCAATCACTAAAGTCTCGCCAACACTTTTCCGTTGCGCTGAAGGATCCGGAGACTTGTTGACTACTGTTGTAATTAGGTCAGAAATTTCGAAATTGATGTCGTTATGAGCATTGATGGCGTCGAGGGACTGAACCATGAGATTTTCTCTGATGGCTGCGCGCTCTTCGTTTAGATCATCAACTGTGACTTGCTTGACCTGATTCTCTGGGACGACAGAAGAAGGCACGGCAGGGCTCGCTCGTGGGACACTAGACGAAGGAGTTGACGCATTGTTCGATTGATCTTCGTGACCTGGGCTGAGTCGATTTAGAAGGAGATCGAAGTTTTGAGGAGTGACAGGCCCGCTTCCAGGCACGGGAGGTGGAGGCATCGATTGACTCAGGGCGTCGATAATTGCTGGAACGCTAACCACAGGATCGCTTGCCGGCATGGGGCTGTCAGGGCTCACGACATCGGGTGTTGCCGTTCCAGTGGAAGTGCTGGTGCGAGGGCGAGAGGTGCTTGGCGTCTCAGGAGCAATATCTCCATCGGGAATTGGATATCGCTGTCCATTCCTATGGCTTACCTCGTTACAGTATTCCAGTGCAAGTGTGAAATGATTGTTACATCGATAAAGAGCTTCGTTCGCGAGATCAGTGTCGAAACCGTGATCAACAAGGTTTGTAAGTTGATCGCTATTGATCTTGAAAGTCTTACGGGGCCCCTTGATCACCGGGTTCACTTTATCGGATCGCTTGAGGGCATTTGCTTCGCTATCTGCATTTGCGATGGTCCGGATAACTTCGATGAGTTTTTCTGAAATATCACTTGGGGCTTTCTCAACGAGTTCGGACTCCCATAGACGACGAATGACTGGTAAAATAGCCATTCTAAGCTCGACCAAAAATTGCGGTGGAGAAAAATAATCCGGCTTGCTTCGGTTGTTGGTCATGGAAAGTGTCTGGATAGACTCCGTAACATTCTTCCCGGTGCAGATTTGGACATATAACGAAAGGATATCTTTCATACTTAAATGTGCGCATTCTAAACCGAAGGTCTCGTCGCTCGATTCCGCTGTTAATGGGCCCTTTGATTTGATTTCAGATGCGTAAGATTCGAGAATGTGGTTTACTACGTCAAATCCGCCACGTTCCTTGAAAGCTTGCAAGACGAGAGTGATGGTTTGCACTGGACGTTCGGCATGACGTGAAACTATAGGAACTGGAAATAAGTACTATCATAATAGACAGGATAATGGAGAAACTTACCGTCAATCAACATATCCTTTAGCACATCAAGGGCACCCATCCAATGAGTAGTATTCTCAACAGCAGGTTCCTCCACGCGAGGCGCCAATTGACCAAGGATGGTTTCAGCCAGAGCATCTGCGATGGCATAATGACTTTGCTTCTGGAATGGGTCATGACCCCCTCCGCGCGACTTGCTAGCGAGGCCTTTTCCTAAGGTTTGGAAGAATGGAGAAATAGTTCCAGTCAATTTACCAACTAAATGCTGCAATGTCTGAAAGTTCCTAAACTCTGGCGAAACTCTCTCGGTCTTAGTTAGGGTTTTAAAAACTCTGTCTGCTGGCCTGAGATCTTGTAATGTGGAGTTGTTGCCGTTGGGCTGCGCTATGGATTGAAGGTCTGCATCTGGATCAGAAATACCTACTAAACCATGGCCGGGGAGCGAATAATCATCAGATTCGCTGAATGCAGAGTCCTTCACGCGAGACAGACCTTTCCAGACATCGGGGACAGCGTGTTTCAATTGATATGCTTCATTGAAAGACGCGCCAAGAATAGGTCCAAGACTTTGAACGAGCCGAATATAATAATCGCCAAGGTTTAGCTGATTGAAGCTTGTGTTTGCGCTCCTATGATTGAAGGCGGAGGATTGGAAGCAGGAGTGCAAAGCCGATATTAGAGAATGGATATTAACCAATGCTTTGGCAAACTCAGTACCTTTGGCTAGTAGATTGATATCAGCAGATTCTCGGGCCTCGCTAGTGACGAATGGCTCGAAGAAGGGTCCCCGTCCTTTGTGGTTTGCAAAAGGTACAAGGACATCTGCAGCGGCTTGGGCGCGGCGCAATAATGAAGGCATTGTAAGATTTGGCTTTTGCTCTGCCAGGAGGGCAATCACACTATTGAGAGTTCTGCTCGATGACCCATCCATAAAGTCATACGTCAAACAAGGCGATTCTGCCAGATCGAGCACGGACTCAATTCCACCCTTTGAACTGAAATCAGCTCGGACGGCAGAACTGCTAAATACGGCAGATAGAAATGTGGCAACAGCAGTAACGTATGGGGTCATCGAATCACTAGAGGTCGGAGACTTAGCAGCTCCAGTATCTGTAGCGTCTGCGTCGGCATCAATCATCTCAACGTCACCTCCAAGGTCCACTGCCTTCCCCTTTCCTTTGAAGAATCTCTCCCGAAGAGTAGGCTTAATGTCTTTGTCGGCGATGACAAGCTTTCCAGTTGAATCGAGGGTCCATAGTTTAGCTCCAATTTTATTCTTCTCTGCGTTCGTCTTACAGAGTGAGCTAACGCGGACAACCATGTTCAAGATAGAATTCATGATATCGTTCTTCAAAGGAGGATGATGCCGAATCAATTCATCGAAAGTACTACCGAGACTTGCTGGCAGACTATGATTAGCTTCCATGCACTTAATGTGCTCTGGGCTTTCGAAAATCTCGAAAAAGCTCTCCAATGCTCCAGACACCTGAAACATCTTCATCCCCGCATTATTCAAACATATGGCCCCGAAAGCTTGTGGTATGATATTGATGGTATCTGAAGTTGGCATGATACCTTTAGCTAGTGGACCTTCTCGGGGTGTCTGAAGTTCGGAAAGGGACGGGCGTGGCGGTGCATGATCATTGTCGCTGTCATCAACTTCATCATCGGTAGGTCCCGATGGGGAGCTGACACCAGCTGTTTGATCGACATCATTGGTATGAGGCTCATCTTTCTTCTCCGGGGGTGAGGGAATGGAAGAACAAGTGACAGCCTCAAGTAAACCCCTGCTGAGACCTGCTTCTGCAATGACCGCAAAGCTGGTAGGCTCATTGTTGATAAAATCATTGAGAATGGTCACAGCATTAGTCCAAACAATTGAGCCATAACATTGAGCATTTCCAATGATCTGGCGGAGGCTACCGAGTAATTGCGAAGAATCAATCAGGTTTCGCAACAGCCGATCGAAATTACCACCATAACCTCCTGCGGTAGTCATCATGTGATGAATGAATTTGAAGAGTAGTTTCAGTGTCTGCTGCTGAAAATAAGGGATCTCGTAATCAATGTTTGTCGAGCGATGTTCTGGTTGCATTGCTTTACTAGACGCGGCATTCTCTGCGGAAGTCGTTACCTCGTGGACTATCAGATTCGAAAGTGCGTCAAGCCCATCCGCATTGACGAGATTCTGGAATGCATCCCGTGTATTGTACATGATATTGTCGAGAAACGCCAATATCTTTGGATGATATCGCCCTGCAACCGCGGTGCGTAGGTTAAGAATTTCGACCAATATTGGAATCAGACCAGCGGTGATCAAGTCCGCGGAAGTACGAGGCATGACAGCGATACTAGAAATAAGCAAGAATAGAGCATTTCGCCATTCGTCCTCTTCAGTAGTCCTGTCATCAGAATCGTCCTCGTTCATCTCGGCAACAGCTTTTCTGATGACATACAGTAGCACTCCGTGGTTGACATTGGTATTCAGAGCCCCGCAAACATCGGAGTATTTGCTTTGATGTTGAGCTAAAGCGTTGAGAGCGGAAAAGGCCACGGTCTGAAGAGCTCTTGGTACTGCAACGTCGCCCTCAGCAGGAGGATGCACCAATTCAGCCAGTTGATATGCAAGCTGTAATCTACGAGGCTCATCACTGTCCTGCTTCATGGTATTGTCGTGGAAAATGCTCTCCGGATGAACATAGGCCAGGTTGGTAATAGCGAGGAGGCGAATGGCCAATATCTGCCGTCGAGCCTCGAGAGAGGACGTCAAAGCATCGGCTACTCTTAACTTTGTCAAAAGTTCGTATTGAACCTCCTTTGTCAAACCAGTAATGTTCTCCTGTAGTAGAACATGCAGTCCCTTGGACTTGATTTCCGATGAAGAAATTTCAATGGTCTTAGTGCTTGACGGTGGTGTATCTTCAGTGGTGGTGAGAGCCGATCGGGGCGCTGATAATGGGGAATCATCTGAACTCGATAATCGATTAGAACGTTGACCTTGCGGGCCAAGATTTGATGATCTGCGGACAGGTGTTGGAGTAATAGGAGTCGTTGACAAAGGGGTACCGGAAGGCCGCGAAACGCTACCCCCAATCGAATCCGTCTCCGGGGCAGGTTTGGGATAGTATGTGACTTTGACGTCTCCCCATTCCTGCCAGCTCGTCTCGGAGTCGAGAGATGAATTATCAACCCCATTCCGAGCACTCTTCGGACTACCGCCAATACCAGATCCACCCTTAGCCATTGATACAAGGTCATTTGCACAAATCGTAGTGGCTGAGCTCTTTTGACTAGTAGGAACGTTAAAATGTGCTTTCTCCTTTCCCTTTGCAGTTGGCGTCGCCGGAGTAGTTGGTTGTACTGATTCAGCCTGTGTGCTTACGGTCCTAGTAAAAGGTGAGGCTAGTTGGTCGACTTTCGTGAGGTCGATGTTGTAGTGGATGAGCAGATGGCTTTGGCTATGTTTAGTGAGGTTGCTCCGCTTCACGGCATGATGATATCTCTGAGCTAGCTCGCTACCAAACAGGAGAGTACTTTCGAGAAGTGACAGAGACGTAGTGTTCAGTAAACTGTTCATGTGTGAACTGCTTGCATAGAGGGTTCGGTTGCCGCAAGTTTGCATAAGCATTCTCGAGAACTCCAAAATTGACTCGATCAGTTGTCTATCTCCATCTTCACCGAATCCTAGCTCTACAAGGCTGTGGCCATTGGCGGTGTCTTGCGATTCTCCCTCCTTAGACTCAAGTATCTTGCAGCTAAAGTCTATAGTCTGTGGGCCTTCGTCAAGCTTGTATGCCTTACAGAAATTCTCCAAGATGGTGTCAAATCGGTTAAGTAGAGAGATCCAATGGTACAAGTCGCCCTTGGGCCATGGCCATCTCGAAGGGAAGGACGCAAGGTGTTGTGGGAGTAGAGGTAACGAGATTTGGCATGCCGAGCTATGAAATTCCTTCAGCCAAGGCGACTAGAAGGCTGTCAGCGCGAAATTCGTTAGTAAAGGTTTCGAACTTACCAAGGTCTCGAGATGCTTCGCCTGCACAGTCTTCGTAATTTGGACCATGTTGATGGCGGGAGCGGCAAAACCGCTGGATATTAGATTTTGACCCCCTCCACTACCTCCTTGCAAGACTTAGCTGTCGACAGCTTGTCAGGTCGGCGAGGGAGTGTCCGCAGAAGGACAGCTCCAGCTTTGATGCAGAGTGTGATGACGTTGGTGTACAATAAGTCAAGTAGCTTCGGATGAGTTATTGGGCAGCCGCGCAGAAACTGTAAGTCAGTTTAATGAAGGGCGATGGTTACCTGCTCGCAGAGGAAGCTTCTTCAGCACGCCTTGATCACAGAGGTGTCAAGAGATATGTAGATTCGCGTTGATTGTGGAGAGATGGAGGGAGAAGTCGGGTTGGCGGATTGAATGGGGGTACTGAAAAGAGCGTGTCGAAAGGAACGGTGCAGGCGCCTTTCTAATCTCAAATCGAGTGAATCGGCTTGACGAAGCTGGTATGACGCGCCAGGTGTCAAGGTGAGGGTATCTCGTGGTGTTGTTGCGTGAAGAAGTTGTTGGTATTAAGGAAGTTGTAAATGTTGAATTCTTTTTTGGAGTGTTCGACTGTACAAACTAATGACACGGGCACGAAGTTGCGCTAGGCGACGTCACAACCTGGCCCAACAGCCTGCTGAAGCCGGAGACTTGAGGCCGAAAATCAAGGTGAATATATAGTTGATCGGGGTTTAATTTTGGTTCATGTATAATAAATTCAATCTATAATATTCCATTTCTTTATATCTCTTGCTAAACTCTAAGATCTTGACCACGTCTTTATTCCTAATCAATTTGGCACCTACCTTACACTCGCCCTTTGCATTGAACGGCCTTATAAGCAAAAATAAGGTTCGGTAAGCTTGTCCTGATATTCGAAAGGACGAGCCCGGGTTGCCTGATAATAAAGTTGCCTTGTGAAAATGCATTTGGGGTTAATTATGGGCAATCACATCTCGTTTAATTCGGCTTTTGATTGTACGCAGAACCTTGAGGAAAATATCAAAAGAAATCTGAACAATGTAGAAGAGTAAAGGAGAATTCCTCTAGCATATTTAATAATGCTAAAATACTCCTTTATAGTATGGGGAAATGGTCTTACAAGCCTTCATTATAAACTACGTGGTAAAGTACCCGCAACTTTGAAGCGTAGAGCAGATCAAGGGATCAGAATAGTTTAGCAGACTGCGAAGATCTACCCAATATAACAGTATAATAAATCTCTAATCAAGATTTCACAAGACGAGAGCTCTCGGGCCGCTTTTCAGCCCTCCAAATAAGCATAGGTAAGGTAGGATGGAATAAGGTACCTAAGATATAAAAGGTATAAATCACGTGATACTAAATTCTTCTCGTCCAATTTTTTCCCACAGCTTCCATTCCATTAACTTATAGGATGAGAACATATCCGGTGTGTTGGGTGTGGAGTAAGAGAACTTTCTCACATTGCATTGATCATGAGATTGCTGTAGAATAGTGTTGTTAAAGTCAAAAAAAGAACAGTTCGCTGGATTAACCTTGCATTTGCCTCTAAATCACCTTACAGCAAGCAATGATGAGATCTCAAGGAAAGGAAAATCCGAACACGTTAATAGAATATCTCTAGCATTTCTCTTGAAATCCTAACCTCAATTAACAGCCCCTTCGAAGCTTTTCATCCTAAATAATATTGCTCCTCTGAGTCCCTAGCAATCTTATAATCCAATTCGATATGCAAGATGAGGCGTTCACAAGATCGTTGTTTCAAGATCAACAAAATGATCCCTTTGATTGGTCCATCGCGTTTGCAGTGGCTGAGAATAATTACCCCTGTCTTTAAGGGTCACTGCCACCCCAAGAAACGCAAGCCAGTGATGAATAGATTAGCTGGCTTTAATCAACCTGAATTGGAGTTTTGGATCCTGATATGACTATCTGTTCACTCTCAAAAATCACCACCATAGCCAGCCATCTTTGATTGAACTCCTCTTTCTCATTTCTTTTGTGATTCATAGCTTACATTACAATCACAACCTTCCACCCCTTGACCTTGAATATTTTATTAGCGAGGAGCGCGTGTCAGGACCGACCGTTCACTTCGATCTTGGAATAATCTCAATTGACTCCTGAACTCCAGTCTCTCAAAGTCACACAACATCCGTCCAAACCTTCCATAGTCATACCATTGTACGCTTCTACTCCAAGTACAACATATGATACACAAACAAGCATTCTACATTGCATGCAGAGCGCGCCGCCGCATCTCTCCTTAATGGCATCTTAGCGAACGCGTACCAGACCAGTTCTTTCACAACGCAATCGAACCATGTCGGAGCACGAGAACCACGATGCAGCAGACTCTGAGTCCAGCAGGGGGAGAAGCAATTCAAATGCTGAGGCTGATGCTTCAGACCGAGAGAATGTATGCTGTATCCATTCCCAATTATCTAGATCGGTCACACGACCCTCGAAGTGTTCCCAGGAATTTTATTAACGAACTTCTGTTTGATAGGACACATTCGAAGACGCCAGCGACACTACAGCCTTTGAAACCTCCCCAAGTCCCACTGTAGAGAGAACAAGATCCTTGACCAAACGGAGATCGTCTTCGGCGCAAAGCAATACAACCGCTACCGATGCTCCTCCGGTACCAACTGTCGTCGAAGCGGACACAAATGGTGAATCTAAAGGGCATGAACACGATACGAAGCAACCAAATTCCCCGCTCTTAACCTCACGGAGTCTATCTACTACATCTCTCGATAATGTCAATTTAGAGGACGATGACGGTGCATCGAATGGGGACCCAGAGAAGGGTATGTAACACCAATCTCAGCTGTCGCTGAGAATGACACAGCTAATAAATTCTAGTGGCAGGTCCTGCTCCAGCTCCACCGGCCAGATCCTCGAAGCCATCATTACAAGGTCTATCAGGCATGCTCCCAACAGTTCCATGGGCTGCTCCTCCTCAACCTCCTACTCAGCAGCACGTTGCAACAACCCTCCCAGCCCCGACAGCACCGACGAGAAAGTTAACAAGTCCATTTTCATGGCTATCACGAAGTACGACCAAGGAAACAGCACCATCACCACCTTTGCCATCACCAAATAACGAACGCAGAAATACACAGTCTTCAATAAATACCATCAGCAGTAATCCGGAAATGATGTTAAGCAAACTGGAGGAGGGACATGAAAACGACAGTCCAAATGGGAGCAGACATCCTGCTAGGAATAGCTTAAAGGACCGGTTCAAGCTCTTGCGAATGCGAGAAGAAGCTGGTATTGCCTCGGTAGAAGATGATAAAGGTGGAAGCGCAATAGCTGGCTTGATTGGGAGAAGTGCAAGCCTGGGTCTGGGTCTAGCAAGTCCGACGAGTATGGCAGATGAAAAGGAATCTTCCTCCACTCTAGGCTCGCCCGTTCCCCTTCCCACGAGCCCAAATCCGTCTATAAATCTAGCATTGGCTCCTGGTACGGCTGCGGCGACATCTGCAGGTCCATCCCCGATTAACGATTCAAGTGCGGCAGTTGATTGGGATTTATGGCAAGCAGTTGTCTATGAAGGTCCGGCAGCGGTTGCGAGAACCAGCCCCGAGGAATTGAATAGGGCGATAGCTTCGGGTATACCCAATGCTATACGAGGGGTTGTATGGCAGGTCTTGGCGCAGAGTAAAAATGAAGAGCTTGAAAGTGTCTATAGAGATCTTGTTGTCCGCGGAACGGATAAGGACAAGGACAGGAATAGCGGTTCCAGTGGATCTCCAAGTATCATGCAGAGCCACGGTTCACCAAAGGATGAGGTGGCTTCGTCAGCTTCGTCGATTCATTCGGAACTGTCTACTCCTGCGACTACGGTTACTAATGGTATGAGATCGCCATCTCCTGCAAAGGAAAGAGATCTTGAGTCAATATTAAAAGCGCAAGCTGCATCCGCGGCCGAGAAGAAGAAAAAGGCGAAGGAGGACGCTGCATCTTTACAGAAACTCGAGAAGGCAATTAAGCGAGATCTAGGCGCCAGAACAAGTTTTTCGAAATTCGCTGCTAGTGCTGGGCTCCAAGATGGACTTTTCGGGGTGTGCAAAGCCTATGCTCTCTTCGACGAGGGTGTAGGGTATGCACAAGGCATGAATTTCCTTGCTATGCCTCTACTTTTCAATGTATGAGTCTTCAATTCGTGTTTGATCGACCTACTAACAGAATTTAGATGCCCGAAGAGGAAGCTTTCTGCTTACTTGTCCGACTAATGAATCAATACCACCTGCGCGATTTATTCATTCAAGACATGCCTGGGCTACATATGCACCTCTACCAATTTGATCGATTACTAGAAGACTTTGAACCGGCACTTTACTGCCATCTTCATCGTCGTCAAGTGACGCCCCATCTCTACGCTACACAGTGGTTCCTGACACTTTTCGCATACCGATTTCCACTTCAACTTGTCCTCCGAATCTACGACCTCATTCTCAGTGAAGGGCTCGAAGCCATATTGAAATTTGGAATCGTCTTGATGCAGAAGAATGCCGCTACGCTTTTAGGGATGACCGATATGGTCGCTCTCACTGCATTCTTGAAAGACCGGTTATTCGATGTATACATTGATCAAGCTCCTTCTGCTGGTTCAATTCTTGAGTCTGGTTTCTTCGGGAGTTCTGGAGCAAGTATCGACAAGGAAGTCTACCGAGCAGATCAAATGGTTCATGATGCTTGTGCAGTCAAAATCACGCCCCAACTTCTCGCAACTTATAAATTCGAATGGGAAGAGAAGACCCGGGCAGAAAAGGAACGAGAGACTGAACTCGAGTCACTGAAATCAACAAATCATGCGCTACAGCAAAAAGTCAGGCGGCTAGAGGAGAGAGTGGAGAATCATGATACAGAGCATGCAGCCTTAGCTACCGAACTCGTCAAAACCAAGGTCGAGAATGAAGAGTTGAGGGATCAGAATGAGTCGCTGAATGGACAAGTAACAGAATTGAGATTAGTAATTGAGAAACAACCCGAGGAGGTTGAGGCAAGACTCAAGTCCGAGATGGACCGGTTGATGAAGCGAAATCAAGAAGTTCATGGCGAAAATACTAGATTAGAGGATGAGATGAGCGAGATGGAGAAGAATCTGGTAGAGACGAAGATGGCATTTGCAGAAGTAAGTGCTATTGCTTTTTTTATTAAAAGGATACTAACTTTCAACAGCTCAACTCCAACCACGAAGCTCTCACGAGAAAATGGACCGACCTGCGAAAAGCTCTCGATTAAACACCCCTCAGATCAACGACCTTACGATACGACCTGTATAGCCCCATGATCCACTTCTATTCAACCTTTATTTCCAAAACTTGTGCAAGCAACGGACTCTGGCTTAGCGATGCATACCTGCTTATCCTACGAAACTGTGATATCCCCATTTCTTTACAGTCTGCCTTCTAGGCTCGGCAGACTTGGCTTTTGGTCGGTTGGTCAAATGTGTGTTACCTTTATGATTGATCCGCGAGGATGCGCGCGGCGCCAATGTGATGGGATGACGGAATGGATGAATTGTGAGATTGTACATAGATAAGTGTGGTGATGATGGTGGGGAGAACAGACCCTTCTGAACCTTCAATCCACTCCCCCCCTCTTGTGACACGGACCTCCGTAGCAAATGACCCGATTATTTCCCGTCTCAAAACCCCTATGCAGGCCCGGTCCAAAATCTCACGATAGCAGCAACATCCTCCATTTGCGGCTCCAATTGTTTCCACATCGTTTTACAGCGCTATGACTTCCCTCCCACCCAATTACATTGAATGTTTCGTATTCCCCACATGTCTCGGAACAAGTGTTTCATAGATAATCTTAAACAACACAAGCTTTTTCTCTCGGGCCATCCTAGCGCAAATCGTTTCTAGATCTTCATCCGCCTGTGCACGTTCCGAGATACCCAGACGGGGTCAAGATACCGCGCTTGGAACTGGCATCAAACCGAATTCCAGGCTAGGCCTCCTTGAGTGAGAATGCCTATATCTGCTCGCCTTCCCTTTGAGTTTGAGGATTTTGTTGGTTCAGGTCTGGTCATCTCTTCTCTTCTTCCATACCACTCCATTTTTAATATTTTTTGGGGGGATTTCTGACATTGCATGCACGATGCATCTCACCACCCTTCCCTCCATCGTAGGGTTTGCAGTCACGGTCTCGGCGCAAACGATGACGTTGCAGCAGGCGTTGGCAAGTGAAAATACTACGCTGAGTACTCTTAATGGTTTGTCCCCTCGACCCCTCTCTTTCACTCTCCGGGCCTCCTATCCTACACCACTTCCGCTGAACCCCTTCCTTTTCCCATCTACCCAGATCCAACCTGACCATAACATTCCTCATCTTTATATCATAGGCATAGGGTGGCTAACAAACCACAGGACTCCTAGCTGAACAACCCACCCTCCTCACCACACTCGGCAGCGCCCAAAACATCACCATCCTCGCTCCCTCCAACGCTGCGTTCATAAAATTCCTCGGCGCACCCTCCGGTCAAGCGGTCGCCGCCGACTCCGGAATGACAGCCGCTCTCCTCGAGTACCACGTTCTAAACGGCACTTTCCCATCCACAGCTTTCTTGCCCACAAATCAGTTTTTGCCGACTTTATTAACAAACTCCTCATTCACCGGTGTCACCGGCGGCCAAGTAGTAAACGGTATCGTAATCGACAAAAAGGTCGAGATCTTCTCTGGCCTCAAAGAGAAATCTACTGTGCAAACAGCCGTATGTCTCCTCCCCAATTCCAACGCCCATATCTTCTCCCATCAACAGCAGATCTCGAGCCCAACCTAATAATCGCTAGGATATTATGTTCACAGGCGGTGTCCTCCACATAATCGACACCGTGCTCACCCTGCCCCTAGACCCCGGCTTCAGCGCCATTGACAGCAACCTAACCGCACTCGCCGGCGCACTCACAGACACAAACCTGCTTTCCACAGTCGATACTCTCCGCGACATCACGATCTTCGCGCCTTCAAACACTGCGTTTCAGAATATTGGTTCCGCGACCGGATCCCTCAGCACCGCCCAACTTTCGTCAATTCTTGAGTATCATGTTATTAATAATACGGTGGGGTATTCTACTCTTTTAACGGAGGGGCTGGCGAATCAAAGCCTGCCTACTGTTTCTGGGGCGTCTGTTAATGTACTGGTTGAAGACGGGAAAGTTTTTGTGAACTCGGCGCAGGTTATTATTACGGATATTATTGTGTCTAATGGTGTGATGCATGTCCTCGACAAGTAAGTTTACCCCCTCCCTCTCTGTCCTCCCCTATGACCCCACCCGTATTTCCCCGATCCCAAGCCCAACTCAACTTCCCACACCCACCTCACCCCGCACCGCAGTTCAAATAAACCATACCCAAAAGCAAAAACTAACGCTTAACGCAACTAGTGTCCTCAATCCCACAAACTCCACCGCATCCCCTATCCCCGCCGCAACAACACAAGCAGTAGCCTTTGCAGGCGCAGCTAAAGCGTCAGAGGTTCCATTCACGAGCGGTATTGTTCCTTCGACTACGGCTCCGAGTGCGAGTGAAAAGACGGGTGCTGCGAATGCGAATGGAAGGCAAGGAGCGGTCGGGGCCGCTGCGCTGTTCGGAGCGGGTATTGTGGGTATGGCTGTTTTGTAGGGGGCTTTGGAGTTTAGGATGGGTGGGGGGGGAAATATGAATTTGTTTCCTCTTTATTCCTTATTATGCACAGGAAATCAAACCATACAGGTAGTAATACTAATTTACTTCTCCTGCAAATACGCCTCCAATCCATAAAGCCCAGTTTCTCTCCCCAACCCACTGGCTTCCCATCCTCCAAAGGCTGTGTCGATATCCAGAGCATACCCTTTATTAATATTCACAGTCCCAGCCTCAATCTTGCTCGCCACTCTCAAGGCCTTCTCCATATCCTTCGTGAGCACACTACTCAAAAGCCCATAGTCGGTAACACTCGCTATCCTCTTAAACATGACTGGTCCAGATATTTCTTCCCTGTATATGGAAGCTTCTTCGTTAGGATTAAGGAACAAATTCGGTTGAAGAAACCTCCATCTGCTCCATGCTCGCCGCCAGTGGCAAGCTCTGCTTCTTTCTTACCTTTCTCAATATATCCCATGCTCGATCGTATTGCGACTATCTACTAATGGTCTAGTGATACTCCCTTTCTTCATCAGATCTGCCATAGCTTTTTGTGCTCCCTCAAGTCCAGAACAACATTCGTTCTGTTCAACACCTCATCCACAATACTCTCCTCACCCAATACCTACTCTATAATCAGTCATCATGCCAAACATAACCTCTTTCGCAAACTCGCCCTCGCAGTATTAACACAAGCCTGCCCCAAAACCCCCGAAAATACAAAAGTTCAGGCAATCTCCCTCCCAGTTCATGAAGTAAGCCAAGAAGGAAGGGGGGGAAACAACACACC